>Ga0182012_10002543_pt1 | contig 19654 bp, 18 predicted proteins | sample 612S2SmetaG_FD_120486 | JGI IMG/M metagenome (GOLD analysis project Ga0182012, IMG submission 120486) | Permafrost microbial communities from Stordalen Mire, Sweden - 612S2S metaG | ecosystem: Environmental > Terrestrial > Soil > Wetlands > Permafrost | place: Sweden: Stordalen | collected...
GAGTACGGCGAGCGTGCTCAGTACGCCGGCGAGGAACCAGAACAGGGCCAAACCAGAACTCCTTTTAGCATCCAGCATGCCGGCTGATGGGGAAGCCGCCGCCTTTGCACTTATTGTCTTTGCATTGCAAAGTTTAATCGTAGGTGCGTAGGGGGAAAGATGTGTGTGAAAAGCGACACTTTTCCTGCGCTTATTTTTGGGCTGTGATGCGCATCACGCGCATTGCGGTGATCGCGGTCACGGATTCGCCGCTCGATGCGCTTTAAATTGACCATCCCCGCGGCCTGACTCGGTGAGCGCCTCATGGACTTGTTATTGTCGATTGCGCTATACGGTCTGCCGCTCGCCGTCTTGGTTGCAATTTATATGGCTCGACAACGGCGCACGCACGCGCGCCATCGCCGGGCGCAGGAGGAATCCGTCGCGGCCGGCATGACCGAGCCGGCGTCGCTCCATCCAATCATCGACCCGAGCAAGTGCCTCGGCTGCGGTGCGTGCGTGAAGGCGTGCCCGGAACAGCCGCACCACACGGTGCTCGGTCTGATCGACGGCAAGGCGGTGCTGGTCGGGCCGAGCGAATGCATCGGCCATGGAGCCTGCAAGGTGGTGTGTCCCTTCGATGCGATCACGCTGGTATTCGGCACCGAGCGGCGGGGTCTCGACATCCCGGTGCTCAAGGCGGATTTCGAATCCAATGTTCCCGGGATCTACGTGGCGGGCGAGCTCGGCGGCATGGGTTTGATCCGCAACGCGCTGCTGCAGGGTCAGCAGGCCCTCGAAGCGATCGCGAAGAAAAAGCCCGGCGGCAAGGCGGTCGGCGTGCTCGACGTGCTGATCGTGGGCGCGGGACCCGCGGGCCTTGCCGCCTCGCTCGCCGCCAAGCAGCGCGGCCTCAACTATCAGACGCTCGAGCAGGACTCGCTCGGCGGAGCGGTGTTCCAGTACCCGCGCGGCAAGCTGGTGATGACCGCGCCGGTGGAGCTGCCGATCATCGGCAAGGTTCAGTTCCGAAACACCTCCAAGGAAGAACTGCTCAAGTTCTGGACCGAGGCCAGCGGCCGGCACTCCCTCAATATCCGCTATCGCGAGCGGGTCGAGGCCATCGAAGCGCGGGACGGTGTATTCCATGTCACCGCCAATGGCCACCGGTACGCAGCCGCTGCCGTGCTGCTCGCCATCGGCAGGCGCGGCACGCCGCGAAAACTCGGCGTGCCCGGCGAGGAGCTGCCGAAAGTGGTCTATCGGCTCATCGATCCGGAGCAGTACCGCGGCCGGCAGGTCATCGTGGTCGGCGGAGGCGACAGCGCCCTGGAAGCGGCCGCGAGCATCGCGGAGCTCGGCGACACCTCGGTCATTCTCTCCTATCGGGGCGAGGCTTTTCAGCGCGCCAAGCAGCGCAACCGTCTCAGGGTCGACGAGGCCGCCTCGGCGGGGACCCTCAAGGTGCTGTTCAATTCCCAGATCCGCGAGATCGCACCGGCGAGCGTGATTCTGCAGCACTCCGGCAAGGACTCGCACGTGGACAACGATGCCGTGATCGTGAGCGCGGGCGGCATCCTGCCCAACGACTTCCTGCGTTCGATCGGCATCGCGGTCGAGACCAAGTACGGCACCGCATGAGCGGCTTCGCGCCCTTTCGCCGGGCTCTGACAGGCATCTGCTGCGCCTTGCTGATGTCGCACGCGTTGCCTTCCGCGGCGCCGGCGGCCGCACGGCAGGTGCGCGTCAAGGATCCCCTGGAGGGTGCCCGCGCGGCGCTTCGCCTGCTGCAGTTCGACAAGGCGATCGAGCTGCTGGGGGCGCTGAGCCGCTCGGGCAACGCGGACGCGCAATACCTGCTCGCGCTGATGTATTTGAATGGCGTGGGAACGGGACCCGATCCCGTGCGGGCGCGCGCGCTGCTTCAGTCCTCCGCGGAACACGGACAAGCAGCGGCGGCATACGTGCTGGCGGCCGAACTCGGTCGCGACGCGCAGGCCTCGCCCGGTGCTGCGCGTTCCTGGCTGGAGCGCTCCGCCCAGCTCGGCTACGTTCGCGCCGTGGAGGCGCTGAAGAGCGGCAAGCCATTGCTCGAGCGCGAGCCGCTCGGGGAATCCGATCCCACCCTGTTCAGCGCCTGGGTGATGAGTTGCGTGAGCCGGGGGGACGTGGCCGAGATCCACCGGCTCGGCGCCGCGGCAACCGGTGTTACCGATGAATTCGGGCGCTCGTCGTTGTCATTCGCGGCCCAGCGCGGACAGGCCGGCGCGGCGGCCGCCCTGATCGAAATGGGCGCGGATGTGCGAACGGCGGATCGCTTCGGCACGACAGCGCTGATGCTGGCGGCGGAGCAGACGGACCCGGCGCTGGTGGAGCTTTTGTTGGGGCATGGGGCGGATAGTCAGGCGCTCGATGCCGAGAAGCGCACGGCGCTCTTCTATGCGGCCCGGGCCGATCGTCCCGCGGCCGTCCGATTGCTGCTGCATGCGGGCGCGCTCTCAGGCGCTCGAGATGAGCGCGGGTACACGGCGCTCGATGTCGCGCTCACCGTCGGAGCCGATGGCGCGGCCTCGGAATTGCGCTCCGCAGGCGTGCCGCAGACCGTGGCCGCGGGCCCGGCCTCCCGTCAGGCCGGGAAGTTCGATCCCGCCCATCCCGGTGATCTCTATCGGGGATGGGCGCCGCTGGCGCTTGCCGTCTCGCGCGACGATACGTCAGCCGTCGAACAGCTGCTCGCGGCGGGAGGCGATGTGAACCTGCGTCTGCCGCAGGGCGACCCGTTGATCAGGGCCGCGCTGGATGCGCATGCGCTCGGCAGCCTCTCGCTGCTGTTGAAGCGGGGTGCCAAGCCCACGGCGCAGGATCATTCCAGGCACAGTGTGCTTTGGCTCGCGGCGACGCGCGGCGATCGAGCCGCGATCGCAGCGCTGCTCGCGGCGGGCGTGCCCGCCGATGCGCATGCGGTCGAGGAGCAACGTCCGTTGGTCGCCGCGCTGCGCGCCGGGAAGACCGAGGTCGTCGGCCAGCTTCTCGATGCCGGGGCGAGCGTCGATGCCTCGGACAGCAAGGGCCACACGCCGCTGATGCTCGCTGCGGCGGCGGGTGAGGCGGCAATGGCGCGGACGCTGCTTGCACATCACGCGCAGGTCGATGCGAAGGACGATCTGGACCGGACCGCACTGTGGTATGCGGCATCCGCGGGTTCCCGCGACGTCGTGACCGGCCTGCTTGCCGCCGGAGCGCGTCCCGACGCCATCGATGCCCACGGGCTCTCGCCCCTGCATGCCGCGGCCGGCCAATCCAACGCGGCGGTGCTCGAGCCGCTGCTCGTGTCCGGGACGCCCATCGATCGACGCAGCCTGCTCGGCGACACTGCGCTGCTGATCGCGGCGGCCGGCGGGCATGAAGAGGTCGCCCAGGCGCTGCTCGCCCGGTCTGCCGGTCTCGATCTTCAGAACAGCGCGGGCGATACCGCGCTCATCGCCGCAAGCCGGGGCGGTCATTCCCGCGTCTGCCACCTGCTGCTCGCGGCCGGCGCCAACCGAGCGCTGCGCAACGGCTCGGGCGTGTCGGCGGAAGATGTCGCGAGCGGGCGCGGGTTCGCGTCGATTGCCCGCGAGATCGCGGGCAAGACCTGACGGCGCATCTCAATAGGCGTAGAAGGGACCCGTGTACAGGCCCGCAGCGCGCTGGTCGATCCCGACATAGATGGTGCGACCGTAGAAAAACGGCATGCCCCAGGTGAAGGTGGTGGATCCTCCGCCGCCCCCGAGATCGATGAAGGCGGTCGCACCGGCCACAAAACTGTTCGGATCGTCGAGGGCGAAATCGACGGTGCTGCTGGTGGCATTGGCACCGACGCCGGTGTTCACGGCCGACAGGCTGAGGGGCGCGACGGCGGGGCAGTAATAACCGACGAACGCTCCGCTCGCGCACACCGCGATCGTGGCGTCGCTGAAGGCATAGGAATCCGTTCCCGAGTCGATCAACCCTGGCATGCCGGTGGCGGCGCCGTTGTACGCGGTTCTGAAGTCGCCGGCGGCATCTGTGCCAAGTACCGCGATGCCGGACGAGGGCAGCGCGTTGTCGGACTGCGTCGCGATCCCGAACACCAGCGTTCCCTGAACGGAGGGATCGCCGTTGGCGCTCTGCAGGTTGGGGAGGGTCACGATCACTCCGTTGTTGTCCGCCGCGAACAAAGCCACCGGATTCGTGACCTGATCGGTCAGCGGCGCATTCACGGCTGCGCACGCTCCGGCGGCCGTACAGCCATAATAGAGCGCCAGAGGAGTCGCGGGGGCTACGCAGGACTGTCCGCAATCCTGTTCGAATACGCCGACGCCGAGCACCCCGTTCGCGGCGAATCCCGAGACCCCGTTGATCAGCGTTCCGTTCGCACCGCACGTGGCGGGAGGGGGCGCACCGCTCGCGGTATCGTTCATCACCTGAACAGGCACTTTCAGGGCCGCCTCGCCGGCCAAATGCACGTCCGCGAGCGCCACCGGTCCCCAGGTCTGACCGCCGACGAAGCTCACGCATTCCTCGAGGGTGTTTCCCGCGGCGTCGCTCAGCGGTGTGAGCGCGACGGCGTGCGCGGCGAGCACCGAGGCCACCAGCCGCAATCCGTTCGAGCCCGTATCGAGGAGCACGTGGTCGATGTTCGCGCACTGCGTCTGGCTGCCGCTGGCACAGACGTTGACCGTGACATATGCGTGGTTGATGGCGCCCCCGGCGGCGGTCGGGCCGGCGTCGACGACCAGCGTGACGACATTCGGCACGGGCGCAGGCGTGCCGGAGATGGCCGGCGTTCCGGTGCCGCCGCGGCACGCGGTCAGGAGGCTCGCCGCCACGAGGACCCCGAGTCCGAGAGTCGCGGGCGCCCGCCGCCGGCTGGCGCTCATTGCAGCTCCGCCGTCGTCACGCCGGCGGGCACCTCGGAGGGCAGGTAGGCGAGTCCGCGATAGGCGCGCAGATGGCCGCTCGATTCGACCACGAGCTCCGGCGAGTCGATCCGCACCGTACGGTGTATGCCGGCCTGGCGGAGCCTCGCGAGCGCATCGGTGTAGCGCCCGAAATACGAGCCGAGCAGGAGCCGCAAATCGGGGATCACGGGCGCGCTCCAGCTCACGGCGAAGACCACGCCCCGATTGTTCGTGAATTCCTGGACATCCATGGACGACTCGCCGGCGATCTCGCGGACCGTGTAGGCCGGTGAGGGGCGGGTGATCGGCGTACCTCGCAGGGCGGCGGCATCGGTCTCGATGCTCGCGGCGTCGCCGCCCAGGGACGCCAGTGCCGCGGGATCGAAGGCGAGGGCCAACCCCAGCGAGACCAAACCCGACATGATGATCCGTATAGCCATGTGTCGATTCTGCAACATCGGCGCGCACTGCGGGAGATTGTCACCGTTCGGCGACATCGGCGGGGCGCGATTCAGACCTTGGTCGCCTGCAGGTAGGCGACGCGGTCGATCGAGATGCTTTTCCCGGATTCGACGGTGGGCCTCAATGCCTGTTCGAATATCCTGCACTCCTCCGGACTGAATTGGTCGACCATGATGCGCCAGAGCGTGGGCGCCAAAGGATGGGGGGAGGTGTCCAGGAAGACATCCCACGAGGAGCTGAGCGAGGGCACCACATCGATGTGAAGCTGCAGATGCAGCTCGACGAATCCCGCGTTTCCCGCGATGTTGATCAAGTCCCGCTCGGAGAAATTGGCGATCGGACTGGCGGCACATTTCTCCGCCGTATCGGGAAACTGCGCCGCCTTCCAGCGGTGAAGCAAGGGCAGTAACAGGTCGGTGGGAACCGATTGCTCGGCGACACGCTTCCCAAGAGCTCTGGCGAAAAAAGCGTCATCCTGAAGAATGGGCTCGGCAAGGGAGATGCGGCCGCCGGGTTTGAGAATCCGGTAAAACTCCCGGAGTGCCGCGTTTTTGTCAGCAACGTATGCCAGGGACGCACGAGTGACCACCACATCGGCGGCGCCGTCGGGGATTCCCTCGATGCGCTCCGCCGAACATTCGATAAATGTGCACTGGTCGCGCACGCCCCGTTGAACCGCAACGGATTCGGCGTGCCGAAGGAGCGGCGCGGATATATCGGTGAGGATGGCCCGCAATGTGGGTCCGGCCCGCTCAATGGCGCGGAATGCGACGAGTCCGTCGCCCGAGCCCACGTCGATGAGCGTCATGCCGGTGGAAATCCCAGCCTTGTCGAGCACGCGATCCGCATACTGCGTCACGAACGAGCTGACGACTCGACCGAATTCGGGATCGTCCCCGTGTCGCTGGTGCAGCAGCCAATCGGCCCAGGCGTCCGATTGAGGCTCGTCCAAATTCCCTGTCTCGACTTCCCTGGTCCCCATCCAGATACTCTGCGAGACAAAGTGAAGGAGGTCAAGCTCGCTTCATTGCTTCCCGCTAGAATGGCGGCAGGTGCCTTGTCCGGAGTCGGGATGCGCAGGATGTTTCGGCATTGGCGTGAGGGGAACCGGGTGGGACGGCCGGCGGCCGGCGGCATCGCGTTGATAGTTGCGCTGGCTGCAAACGCCGATGTGTCCGGCAGCGCGCGGACCACGCCATGGCCGGATACGTTCGTCGCGCGCGTCGAAGCGCTGGCCTTGCTGGAGACATTCAACGATGAGTTGCTGACGCATGACAGCGCGACCCTCACGCTCGAGCGCTGGTGCGACGTTCATCGGCTGGCCTCGCCGGCGCGCATCGTGGCGGAGCGCATGCTCCTGGACAAGCCGCTGCCGCCTGAACAACGCGCTGAGCTGCGTATCGGCCCCGCAGAGGGCGTCCGATACCGGCGGGTACGGCTGCGATGCGGTCCGGTCGTGCTGTCGGAGGCGGACAACTGGTATGTGCCGGCGCGCTTGACCGCCGAGATGAACCGGCAATTGGACGATTCCGACGCTCCCTTCGGGAAGGTGGTGCAGGAACTTCATTTCCAGCGCCGCACGCTCTCATCGAAGCTGCTCTGGCTGCCGTTGCCCGATGGCTGGGAGATGATGCCCGCGGCCGTCGACGGCCCGACCGCAACGCTCGTCATCCCGCGCGCGATCCTGGAGCACAGGGCCCTCCTGTCCCTGCCGGACGGCATGCCGATCAGCGAAGTGGTGGAGACGTACACGAGCGGCATTCTCGCGTTCCCGCCGCCGCGGTTTTTTATTGTTCAATGATCGATTCCGCTAAAATCGAAGGCGATACTTTCTTTATGAACCCGGGGTTCGGAGGAGGCTCGCCATGGCTCGTCGATTGATCAGTTCAGGTTCGACTTTCGAGGCGCAGATCGGCTATTCGAGAGCCGTCGTCGACGGCGACTGGATCTTCGTTTCCGGGACGACCGGCTTCGATTACGCCACCATGTCGCTGGCGGATGACGTGATCGCGCAGGCGGAGAAGGCGCTGCAGAACATTGCCGCCGCCCTGCGCGAGGCCGGGTCGAGCCTGGCCGACGTGGTCCGTGTCACTTACATACTGCCGGATCCGGAGGAATTTCCGAAATGTTGGCCCGTTCTTCGCAAGTATTTCGCGGATGTCCGGCCAGCCGCCACCATGATCAGCGCGGGCCTGGTCGACAAGAGGTTGCGCATCGAGATCGAGGTGACGGCGCGATCCCACACCGCCTGACGGCGTTTCAGACGTACCGTGGTATCGGCCCGTCCTGGGGCGTCACGTCCTCTCCGAGATCGAAGAAAATCTCGTCGACATAACACCATGCCCAGCCTTCCGGCGGGTCGTAGCCTTCGATGATGGGATGGTGGGTGGAGCGGAAGTGGTGCGTGGCGTGCCGGCCGGGCGACTGATCGCAACATCCGACGTGGCCGCAGGTGCGGCATAGGCGCAGGTGCACCCATTGGGTGCCGGTCTTCAAACATTCTTCGCAGCCGCGTGCGCTCGGCTTCACGGTCACGATTCCGTCCCGATGTGAACAACCTTGCTTCGCCATCGAATCTCCCCGGGTGTCAACCGCCCGTTATGCGTTTCAGGAACTCGATTGTCTGCTCGAGCGCCGGCGTGCGCCAGCGCTCGACCACGGTGAACGAGGCAATGGTGTCGGCGTGCCCGCGTCCCGGATACAGATGGGTTTCGACCTGCGCGCCGTGCGACGACAGGGCGTCGCGCAGTTTTTCCGTGTGCGCGACATCGACCACTCTGTCGGCCATCCCGTGCAGCAGGAGCGTCGGAGGGGACTTGGAACTCGCGAAGCGTACCGGCTGCCAGTCATCGGGGGTGTACGGGTCGGCGAAAATCGCATGAAGCGTGTCGGTGTCGGGCACGAGGGCATAAGGCCCCGACAAGCCGATCAGCCCGATGATTGAGCGCCGGGTTGCGCCGGCCCGTTCGAGGTAGGCGTCGTCCAACGCGAGCAGCGCCGCCGTATGTGCACCCGCCGAATGGCCCATCAGCACGATTCGATCGGGATCCCCGCCAAATTCTCGAGCGTGCATTGCCACCCAGGCCACGGCGCGCGCGCCGTCCTCGTCGAACACCGGGAAGCGTACCTCCGGATAGAGCCGGTAATCGGGAATGACCGTGACATAGCCGCGCTCGGCGAGAGCGGCCCCCACGAATGCGTAATCCGCCTTTCGTCCCATGGTCCAGGAGCCACCATAGAAAAATATGACGACGGGGCGGCCGTGCGCGCTCTTCGGAGAATAAACGTCCAAGCGCTGCCTCGGATCGTCGCCATAGGCAAGATTGCGGGACCGACTAAACGCGCCGATCGAGGCGGGGGCGTTGGCCACCCAGAAAGCGAGGCTGCTGCACCCGGCGGTCGCGCCCAGCAAGAGCGCGGTCAGAGCCGCCGCCCACGGTCTATGTCTGCAGCGGCCCGAGCCGCGGTCAGTTGACGTTGTTGAACTGCGTGACGTGGTAGTAGGCATTGGCGCCCAGGTCGGCGGGAATCGTCCTTCTGAGCTCGTCCAAGAGGTTGGTGAATATCTGACTTGGCCTGAGGGCATCGTCCTCGACCTCGTAGACACCCTGATAGTCGCCCAAGCGCGCCGGGGGGGAGCCCCCGGCGGGGTCGAAGTAATAGAGATCGGCGGTGTAGAAATAATAGCGGGTCATGGTGGCCTCGAGTCGCTGCGGCGCGGCCTGCAGTTTACCGGGTCCGAACGGCAGCGCTCACATTGAGTTGGCCAATCTTGCCCCCATACTGGCGCCGATGACCCCTTATTCCGTCCTCGATCTTTCTCCCATTGCACTCGGGAGCGACGCCGCCCAGTCGTTCCGAAACACGCTCGACTTGGCGCGAAACGCCGAACGTTGGGGATACCGACGCTTTTGGCTCGCGGAACACCACGGCATGCCCGGAATCGCCAGCGCGGCGACCGCCGTTCTGATCGGCCATGTCGCGGGCGGCACGTCGACCATCCGGGTGGGGGCCGGGGGGATCATGCTGCCGAACCATTCGCCACTGGTGATCGCGGAGCAGTTCGGCACGCTCGAGTCTCTGTACCCGGGGCGCATCGATCTCGGCCTGGGACGAGCCCCGGGATCGGATCAGCGGACGGCGCAGGCGTTGCGGCGCAATCTGGCCTCCGATGCGGAGGAGTTTCCGCGCGACGTGATGGAACTCGCCGATTATTTCTCGACGGAGCCGCGCCAAACGGTACGCGCCGTGCCCGGCACGGGGCTGAATGTGCCGCTCTGGATCCTGGGCTCGAGCCTGTTCGGTGCGCAGGTCGCGGCCGCGCTGGGGCTTCCCTATGCCTTCGCCTCACATTTTGCCCCGGCTCAGATGATGGCGGCGATTGCCACCTACCGCGCGCAGTTTCGGCCTTCCCGGCAACTCGAGCGGCCCTACGTGATGCTCGGCTTCAATGTGTTCGGTGCCGACACTCTCGAGGAAGCGCGCTTCAGAGCGACCTCGATGGAACAGGCGTTCGTCAATCTTCGCAGCGGCCGGCCCTCCCAGTTGCCGCCGCCGCTCGAGGGGTACTTGGAGCGAATCGGTCCGCAGGAGCGGGCGCTGTTGGACCAGGTGATGTCGTGCGCGTCGATCGGAACTCCCGACATGGTGCGGGCGGATCTGCTGGAGTTCACCAGGCGCACGGGTGCGGATGAGCTGATGCTCACGTCCCAGATCTTCGATCACGGGGCGCGGCTTCGCTCCTTCGAGATCGCCGCGCAGGCAGTCGACTGACTCCGACGGGACCCGGATCCGTGGGCCCGTGGCTCATCCCTGAGCTCGTGGCTCAGTCGCGTTTAGTCGAGTTCAGCTCGTCCATGTCTGCCTGCATTCGCCGCTTGTACTCATCCGACCAATGAGCGCCGGGCTTCTGCTCGGTCTTCTTTGCGGCGGTGGGGGCGGGCGGCGCCTTGCTGGGTTCCGGGGGCTTTCTAGCCGGGACCTTCAGCTTCAGTGTGCGGCGCGGAGACGAGGGCGACGAAGGGTCAGAATCATTCATACGGTTGCTTGGGGGGGGGGAGGCCAGATCGATGTGGTTTGGGTCTGGCCGGATTTTAGCCAACCCCCATGACATCTGTACAATTCTTTTACAATGCACCGATGTTGGTCGTTCATCATCTCAACAATTCCAGGTCGCAGCGGGTGCTGTGGCTGCTCGAGGAGCTCGGCGTCCCCTATGAGGTGAGGCGTTACGAACGCGACGCAAAAACGATGCTGGCGCCCCCGGCGCTGCTCGCGGTTCATCCGCTGGGCAAATCGCCCGTCGTCGTGGACGGTGCCATCACCCTGGCGGAATCGGGAGCCATCATCGAATACCTCGCCGGCCGATATGGAAACGGCAGTCTGGTGCCGCCCGAAGGCAGCGAAGCGCGGCTGCGCTATCTCTACTGGCTGCATTATGCGGAAGGTTCGGCGATGCCGGTGCTCCTGCTCAAGCTCATATTCGACCGTATCGCCACGAAACCCGCACCATGGCCCGTCAGCGTCATTGCCCGCCGAATCGCGGCCTCGGTTCAAGATTCCTTCATCGGCCCCAACTTGAAACGCCACCTGGACTTCATCGAGGCGGAGCTCCGTGCTCATAGCTGGTTTGCCGGCGAGGAGTTCACCGCCGCCGATGTGCAGATGAGTTTTCCGCTCGAGGCCGCCGTCTCACGCGCCGGATTGAACGCCAGCCGACCCCGGTCGATGGCGTTTCTCGATCGGATCCATGCGCGCGACGCCTACCGACGCGCGCTGGCGCGTGGCGGTCCTTACGCGTTCTAGGAGCGGCGCAGCACCGCTCGGGGGTTGCGCTCCCGAGTGGTATTGCTCGTTGCATCGCGGTCGGGCCGCCGACCGCGATGCATGGCATTTTGCGACTAAGCTCTATTCGTGGAACACACGTCGCGCGGCGCCGATCGCGCCGTCGATGTGGCCGATCGCCCGATCACGCAATCCGTCGGCGTATGCGTTGTCTTCCTCCCGGGCGATGTCCGCGCGTGCCTTCTTGAGGAATTGCAGCGCTTCGTGAATCCGGCCGCGATTATCCGGGTGATCGTCCACCGGCGGGTGGTCATTGAGGTTCTTGCCGTCGTCGAAGGCCGCCTTCTTGATGTCGTTGATGGCCGCATCGATCTGGCGCACCGATTCCCCTTCGTCGGCCGTCTGCGCCCAGTCGCTCGGGCGATGCTCGATCAACCAGCGTGCCGTGCGCAAATCGGAGAGGGCATGAAGATAGGCGGGGTGTCGCTCGGGCGCCTGGGCGACCACGATGCGAGGCGGCGGGCTTGCCGGTTGAGCGACGGCGCATCCGGCAAGCATGGCCGAGCCGGCCATGGCCAAGAGCGCAATATTCAATCGGGCAGAATTCGACATAACTGACTCCCTTGCGTTGTTGATCGGCGAATGGGGTTGGCTCCCGGGGTCAGTAACGCCGCGGTGGGTCATCGGAGGACCCGTGTGAAGGAAATGTAACGGGCGGCGTGAGCTCTGGATGGTGAGAGGCTCGGCGCCGCGATGCCGCCGCAGACGCCGATGCCGCTGGCTCAAGACCCATATGGCGCCGCTTATGACGAGTTCCCCGTTCAAAGACGATAGGTTGCCCATCATCACATTCGACGAATCCTCGAATGACGACACGCACGGAGGAGGGCGTGTCGTGGCCGTGTTCGTCAGCCCGGCTTTTTCCAAGAAGGGTTATCAATCGACCACGTTGTACCAGCACCAAAGCACCCTCCGGCTCATGTTGCACAGCCTCGGGGTCGACACCTTCCCGGGTGCGGCGGCGGCGGCGGCGGGCATGACGGAGTTTTTCACTCAGCCTCCCTGAAGGGTCGCTGGGGCGGGGTGGAGGGCCGCCGGGGATCGCCACTTGCGATTTAGCGGGCGCCCTTGGATACTTCGCGTCGAACTAGCGGGGGCGGCGGCAAGCGACGGGATCGGTGCTTACAGAATCGTTCGACATCCGTGGCAGCGAGGCGACTCCGCCCGGCGCCGAGGCTCGCTCCCGCCATTCACGACGAAGCCGGCTCTTCGGGCCGGCTTTTGCCGTTGCCGCGTTGATGACCCCCAGTGTGGTTGCCTTATGGAGCTACAGGGGCTGGGGGCTGTTCGCCCTCGGCCTGTCGGGCGTCATCGCGAGCCTCGCCTTGGCGCTCTATCATTGGTCGGCGGCTCGGCGGCTGATCCATTTGAGCCTGTTCAGCATCTTGATGGAGCTTTTTTACCGCTTCGCCTATGGCGGTGCCGTTTCTCCCGGGGTGCTGCTGTCGGTGCCCGAAACCAGTCAACGGGAGACCCGCGAGTTGCTCGCGGGCCATCCGATGCTCACGGTATCCCTTGCTTTGGTCGCCCTGCTGGCGATGTATGCGCTGGTCGTTTCATGGCGGTGCGACACCCGCTTCGCTCCGTTCCGCTGCTTTCAGATTGGCGTGGGGTCGCTCGCGATGATGCTGCTGTCAGCCGCGTTGAGTGCCTACCAAGCCGGGCCTTCCGGGTCGCTTGCGCATGTCCTCCTGGCGGAAACTCGCACGACTTACCCGATCGATGTCGCCGCGGCATTCGGCGAGGTTGCAATCGGAGTGGGGGACACGGAGCGTCTTGCGTCGGCCCGTGCGACCTTCAAATTTCCAAACGTCCATCGAATCGGGTCCGCTGCGCGCCAGGACGCGCCGGAGATCTATGTGGTCGTGCTCGGCGAGACCTCCCGCCGCATCAACTGGTCGCTGTATGGCTATCCGCGCGCCACGACGCCGGGGCTCGATGCCATCAGGAGCGATCTCATCATCTTCGAACGCGTGAGCTCCAACGCCACCAATACGATACTGAGCCTGCCGCTCGCACTGACGCGCGCGACACCCGCTACGCGAGGCGTGGCGCGCTCGGAGAAATCGATCATCACGCTGTTGCGCCAGGCGGGATTCGAGACCTTCTGGATCTCGAATCAGGAGCGATCCGATGTATTGCTCAATCCGATATCCCAGATTGCACGCGAAGCCGACCACGCGTCATTTCCCGCAGACATCCCACCCGCGGAGCGAAGGGACGGCTTTGATTCGAATCTGCCCGGCAGGTTGAGCGAGGCGATGGCGAGGCTGCCGAAGGATGGGAAGGCGGTATTCTTCCTGCACATGGAAGGAAGCCACTTTGGCTACAAGGAAAGGTACCCGGCCGGTTTTGCGGCTTTTCGCGACGGGCAGGGCGCCCCGCGGTCCTTGCCGCCCAGACAAACGCAACTCGTCGACGAATACGACAACAGCATCTATTTCACGGATCATAATGTGCGAGGCATCATCGACCGCCTGGCTGTCTGCGGCTGCAAGGCAGGGATGATTTTCCTGTCGGACCACGGCGAGCGCCTCTTCGATAATGGCCTCAGCGATGACGACTTCGGGCACGGTTTTCCGACGGTGTCGCGCCAGGAGATCGACGTTCCTTTTTTCATATGGCTGTCGCCTGCCTACCGGGACGCCTACCCGTCGTCGGTGCAGCGTCTGAAATCGAATGCTCGATCCACCGCCGAGTTGAGCAACTTGTTCGAGACCGTCACCGATCTGGCCCGGGTCGATTATGAGAATCGAGCTGCGGCGCGCAGCCTTTTCTCCGACGGGTTCCAGCCGCCTCGAGAATTACAGGTGCTGAACACCGACGAAAAAGCCGCCTCATTGGCGCCGGAAGCTGGTCCTGCTGGGCAGTAAGAGGTGAACCGCGCGGCGCGCCCAGACCTCTGTGGCCCGGCTACCGAATGGCGACGATCGGATCCAGCGAGCCGCCGAGCGCCTGAAAGAGCGCGGCGGTGTCGGCGTAGCGGTTCGCCCGAGCCTGTACGAGGGAGATTGCGGCCTGCTGATAGGTTTGCTCGGCGCTCACCAATGCCAGGTAGGGGACGGACCCGAGCTCCAGTTGATGGCGGGCGACTCCCAGGCTCTTCTGCGCCGATTGCTCGGCCCGGCTGGCGGCCTTGAGTGCGGCAGCATCGGCATCGAGGGCATGCAGGGCGTCGGCGACATTTTGAAAGGCGGTGAGAACCGCCAGCCGATATTGCGCACCGGCTTGATCCAGCGCCGCATCGGCCGCCCGCTTGCGATGGATCAGCGTGCCGCCCTGGAACAGAGTCTGACTGGCGTTGGCGCCGATGCTCCAGAAGCCGGTCCCAGGCTTGAACAGCTCGGCGAACACCGGCGCGGTGCTGCCGATATCACCCGTAATGGTGATTTGCGGCAGCATGTTCGCGATGGCCACGCCGACCTGGGCCGTGGCGGCGTGCAGCTGAGCTTCGGCGGCACGCACATCGGGCCGACGCTCGACCAGCCGGGACGGCACCCCGAGCGGCAGATCGGGCGGCAGCGTGAGTCGATCGAGCTGCAGCTGTGGTGGCTGGAAATCGGCGGGCAAATGCCCGGTAAGGACGGCCAGCTGATCGCGGGCCTGATGCAATTGCTTGTGCAGCGGCGGCAGTGCGCTTTCCAGCTGGGCAAGCGCTGCATCCTGCGCGTAGACGTCGGCTTCTGCCACGGCACCCAAGCTGAGTTCGCGACGCAGCACATCCAGTGAATCCCGCCCGAGCGCGATCACGCGTTCGGTGCCCGCGATTTGATCACGCAGTTGCGCCTCCTGGATCGCCGCCGTCACCACATTCGCCGTCAAAGTGAGATAGGTCGCATCGAGCTGGAATCGACTGGCTTCAGCCTGCGCGGCGAGCGACTCCACCATGCGGCGGTTCAGACCGAAGACGTCCGGAACGTAGGAAACGGTGACCTGGGGCGTGAACAGATTGTAGAGCGGCGTGCCCGAATTGAGGGTGGGCGCCAGCACGCCCGTCGCGTCGCGTGAGCGCTGCGCATCGAAGTTTCCCTGTACCAGCGGAAAATACGAGCCACGCTGGGCCGCGGTGTTCTCCTGCGCCTGTCGCAGCGCGCTTTGTGCCGCCTGCACTTCGGGATTGCTCTTGAGCGCCTGATCGACCAAGCCGTCGAGCTCCGGCGAGCCAAACAGCGTCCACCAGTTTCGGGGCACCTCCTGGCCGGTCAGGAACGTCTGCGCGGCGCCGCCGGGTCCGTCGGTGGATGCGGTGCGCGGCCCGATCTCATCGACCGTGTAGCGCCCGACGAGCGGCGGCTTCGGCCGCTGAAAATCGGGACCGACGCAGGCGACGAGCGGCATCACCAGAGCGCCTAACGCGAGCAAGCTCCGAAGCGCCCGTGCGCTGGGCGGTTTGAAGCGCCGGAAGGTGTCGCGATTCACGCCCCGGCCTCCCTTGGCGTCTCCGCGGGCAGTTCCTGCGCGCGCGAGAATTTCAGCACGAGAACAGGCAGCACCAGCAAAATGAGAACCGGCGCGAGCAGCATCCCGCCCACCACGACGAGCGCGAGCGGACGCTGCACCTGGGAGCCGATGCCGGTGGAAAAGGCCGCGGGCAATAATCCCACGCAGGCCACGATGCACGTCATCATCACCGGCCGCAGCTGGGTCCGGCAGGTTTGCAACATTGCTCCCAACCGATCGAGGCCCGAATCGAGGCTCAGGTGATAATAGGACAGCACGAGGATCCCATCCATCGCGGCGATGCCGAACAGGGCGACGAAGCCGATGGCTGCCGACACGCTGAACGGGGTGCGGGTCAGCCACAAAGCAAATATGCCGCCGAGGAGCGCCATGGGGATGACGCTTGCCGCGAGCAGCGCATCGCGCAGATTGCTGAAATTCAAATACAGGAGCAGCACGATCAGCGCGATCGACAAAGGCACGGCCACGCCCAAGCGCGCCGCCGCCTCCTGCAGATTGCCGAATTCCCCCACCCATTCGAGATGATAGCCCCCCGGCAACAGCACGGCGGCATCGACCGCGTGCTGGGCCTCGAGCACCGCACCGCCAAGATCGCGGCCGCGCACGCTGAACTTGATGGGCACGTAGCGCTGTTGCTGCTCGCGATAGATGAATGCGGCACCCGAAACCAGGTGCACGTCCGCCACATCCTCGAGGAACACCTGCACGTTGCCGCTGCCCGTGGCGGCGGGGAGCGCGGTGGCGATCGGGATCTGGCGTATCGCCTGAAGGCTCTTGCGGTAGGGTTCCGCGAGACGCACCATCATCGGGAAATGGCGGTCGCTGGTGCCCTCATACAGATCGCCCGCACTTTGTCCTCCGATCGCGGTTTGTACGACGGCATTGACGTCGCCGGGCGCCAGTCCGTAGCGCGCGGCGCGCACCCGGTCCACGTCGATGCGGATGGTTGGCTGTCCGAGCGAACGCAGCACGGCCAGGTCGGTGATGCCGGGAACCTTGGCGAGCACACCGGCGACGCTGTCCGCGGTCTTCTCGAGGGTCTCCAGGTCATTGCCGTACACTTTGACGGAATTCTCGCCCTTGACCCCCGATGCCGCCTCCTCGACGTTGTCCTGGATGTATTGGGAGAAATTGAATTCCACGCCCGGAAATTGCTCGCTGAGCGCGTCCGTCATGTCCTTGGTCAGTTTGTCCTTGTCCATCCCCCGCGGCCACGCGTCGAAAGGCTTCAGCGGGACGAAGAACTCTGCATTGAAAAAACCGGTGGCATCCGTGCCGTCGTCCGGCCGCCCATGCTGGGACACCACCGTCTCGACTTCCGGATATCCAGCCATGAGCTTGCGCATGCGATTGACGTAGGTATCGCTATCCGCCAGCGAGATGGATTGCGGAAACGTCGCCCGCACCCACAGGTTTCCCTCCTCCAGCTTGGGCAGAAATTCGAGTCCCAGCGAACGCACGGCGACGACCGCCAGGAGCGCGAGAATCGCCAGGCCTGAAAAGGTGACGATGCGATTCGCCAGCACGAATTCCAGCGTCGGCTGGTATAGGCGACGCAGCAGGCGGACCACCGGCGTCTCGCGCTCCTGAACCTTCGAGGGGAACAGGATCAGGCTGAGCGCGGGCGCGACCGTGAAGGTGGCGATGAGTCCGCCGGCGATCGCGTACGCGTAGGTCTTCGCCATCGGCCCGAAGATATGCCCTTCGATGCCGGAGAGGGTGAACAGCGGGACGAAGCCGGCGATGATGATGGCGGCGGCGAAGAAGATCGATTGACTCACTTCGGCGGCTGCCATCGAAATCGTGCCGCGCTTGCCGCTGAAGCCCGACCTCACGCGTATGCGGTGCAATACGCTCGGTCCTTGACCCAGATGCGCCGCGCTCTCGGCCAGATGGCGGAAGATGTTCTCCACCATGATGACCGTGGCATCCACCACCAGGCCGAAATCGATCGCGCCAACCGACAGAAGATTGGCCGATTCGCCGCGCAGAACCATCAGTCCGATTGCAAAGGACAGCGCGAACGGAATGGTCATGCTCACGATGACGGCGCTGCGGATGTTGCCCAGAAATGCCCACTGCAGGAGAAAAATGAGCGCGATGCCGGCGACCATGTTGTGAAGAACGGTATGCGTGGTGACGCGGATGAGATCGCTCCGGTCGTAGATGCGCTGGATGCTGACGCCGGGCGGCAGAATGCCGCTTCCGTTGATTTTGTCGACTTCGGCCTCGACCCGTTTGATGGTGGGTATGCTTTGGGCGCCGCGGCGCATGAGTACGATGCCCTGGACGATGTCGTCCACGTCGTCGTAACCGGCGATGCCGAGCCTCGGGAGATTCCCGATGGTGACGGTGGCCACGTCGCCGACGATTACCGGCACTCCCTGATTCGTGGCGATCATCGTGTGGCGGATGTCGTCGACCGAGTGGATCAGCCCCACACCCCGCACCACGGCGGATTGCGCACCGAAGTCGATGGTCTGGCCGCCCACGTTGATGTTCGCGTTCGACAGCGCCTGCAGCACTTGCGGCACTGACAGCCCGTAGCCCAACAGCTTGTGCTGATCGATCGCGACATCGTATGTCTTGGTCTTGCCTCCCCAACCGGTCACGTCGATCACGCCGGGCACGGCCTTGAAGCGCCTCTCCAGCACCCAGTCCTCCAGAGTCTTCAAATCCATCACCGAATAATTGGGCGGCCCCACCACCCGATACCGGTATATCTCGCCGATCGGGCTGGTCGGCGAGATCTGCGGCTGCGCCCCGTTCGGCAGATTGCCGAGCTGCGACAAACGATTGGTCACCCATTGCTCCGCCTGGTAATAGGTGAAATCGTAAGTGAATTGGACTTTCACATCGGAGAGCCCGAACAACGAAATGGTGCGGATGGCCTGCACATTCGGAATCCCCGCCATCTGAATCTCGAGCGGGATGGTGATGTAACGCTCGATCTCCTCCGCCGATTGGCCGGTGCTTTGCGTGACGATGTCGACCAGCGGCGGAACCGGGTCGGGATACGCCTCTATGTTGAGCGTGAGGAAGCTCGCGATTCCAGCCCCCAATACCAGCACCAGCAGCACCACGATCAGCACGCGCTGGCGCAAGGCAAAGCCGACGATGGCGTTCATGAGGTTCCGGAAGCGGCAGCCTGGTCGATGAAGATGCCCCCCTGGGTCACCACGCGGTCGCCGGGCACGAGTCCTTGGGTCACTTCGATCAGTCCGTCTTCGCGGCGTCCGGTGTGCACGGCGCGATAAGCCAGCGTGCCGTCCGGCTGCGCCATCCACACATGCGCGGCCTCGCCTTCATAGACCACGGCCGCTTCGGGCACCGCGGGCGACTCGGAGGGCTCGCTGGTGACGATCCTGAAGCTCGCAAACATTTCCGGCTTGAGGGCGCCGTCGCGGTTCGAGATCTGCGCGCGGACCGGCAGGCGGTGCGTAACCGGGTCGATCACCGGGCTCACATAGGTCACCCGCGCGGCGAAGCTGCGCTTCGGGTAGGCGAGGACCCGGACTTCGACCGGCTGCCCGATTTTCACCAGGGCCGCATCCGTCTCGCGCACATTGGCGAGGAGCCACACGGTCGAGGTATCGGCGATGGTGAACTGCGGCGTGGCGCTGCCGGATTGCAGGTACTGTCCCGGCCCCACTTGCCGGTCCACCACGACACCTGCGACGGGCGCGCGCAGCGTCGCCACCGGCTCGATGCTCCTGGCATGCTCCAAAGCGTCGATGTCGACAGGCGGGATGCCAAGAATCCGAAGCCGATTGCGCACCGCGCTGAGCCCTATCTCCGCGGTGGTCAGATCCGTTTGCGACTGCTGCCAATCCTGCAGGCTGCCGCCTTTCGCATCGAACAGCGCGTGCTTGCGGGTCTCGTTGATGCGCGCGAGCCTCACCTGAGCGGCGGCGGTGCTCAGATCATTCTGTGCCTGCACGAATTCCGAAGCATCGATGCTGGCGAGCGCTGCGCCCGCCTTGACC
>Ga0182012_10002545_pt1 | contig 19637 bp, 18 predicted proteins | sample 612S2SmetaG_FD_120486 | JGI IMG/M metagenome (GOLD analysis project Ga0182012, IMG submission 120486) | Permafrost microbial communities from Stordalen Mire, Sweden - 612S2S metaG | ecosystem: Environmental > Terrestrial > Soil > Wetlands > Permafrost | place: Sweden: Stordalen | collected...
CACCATCCGCGAAGAGGTGCTCGGCTATCTCTCCAACCCCAACATCGCCCTGATGCTGCTGGTCGGCGGCGCGCTGCTCATCTATCTTGAATTCAACGTCCCCGGCACCATCGTTCCCGGCGCGCTGGGCACGGTCATGGTTCTGCTCGCTGTCTTCGCCCTGGATCTGCTGCCCATCCGCCACACCGCCGTCCTCTTCCTCGTCGCCGCCGCGGTCCTGCTCGTGCTCGAACTCAAGTTCGCCAGCCACGGCATTCTCGCCCTCGCCGGCACCGTCTGCCTCGCCTTCGGCACGCTCACGCTCATCGACGCGCCCGTCCCCGAAATGGCCATTCAGCCCGCCATCGCCATCAGCCTCTGCGTCGCTTTCGGAGCCATCACCTTCCTGCTGCTGCGCCTCGCGTTGGCAGCCCGCCGCAACAAGGCCCTCACCGGCCCAGCCGCCCTCGTAGGCTCCCTTGGCACCGCCATGGAACCCATCTGGACCCGCAACACCCTGCCCATCGGCCGCATCCTCGTCCAGGGAGAAATCTGGCAAGCCACCGCCAGCGCGCCCGTGCCGGAAAAAGACGCAGTCCGCGTCATCGGCTTCCACGGCGACATCCTAGAAGTTGTCCACGACGAAGCGCCGGCAGCGCGGACCGCCTAAAATAACGCCAGGAGCCGCGCCATTCCACTCACTCTGCAAGAAGAATTCGGCCAGATCGACATCTACGTCTTCGACCAGATTCTGCGCGGCAACATCACATCTCAAATGCGCGTCCTCGACGCCGGCTGCGGCTACGGACGCAACCTCGTCTATCTCCTGCGTCACGGCTGCGAAGTCCTCGCCCTCGATGCCAATCCCGAAGGCGTCGACTACGTCCGCCGCATGGCCCAGTCGCTCAACCCCGGCCTGCCTCCAGAGAACTTCCAGGTCGGCGCCATCGAGCAGATGCCGTTTCCCGACCAGTGCGCCGACGTCGTCCTGTGCAGTTCCGTGCTCCACTTCGCCCGCGATGAAGCCCACTTCCAGGCAATGCTCGCCGAGCTCTGGCGCGTCCTGCGCCCCGGCGGCCTGCTCTTCACCCGCATCGGCTCAAGAATCGGCATGGATTTCGAATCCCTCGGCAACGGCCTCTACCGCACCGGCGACGGCTCCGCCTGGTTCCTGGTAGACGAAGCCATGCTCATGGAGCTGACAGCCAAGTTAGGCGCAGAGTTAGCCGACCCGCTCAAGACCACCATCGTCCAGAACCACCGTTGCATGACCACCTGGGTCCTGCGAAAACTTGCGTTCTGACCAATTCGGGTGCTCCACCCTAGCCACGCTTTTATGGCTAGGGTGGGATACTTTGTACTTAAAGTCCTTTATCGTCTTTTAGCTCTTTATAACTCCTTCGACCGCCGACTAAGGTAACTCCCGAACCCAGATATTCCGGAAGCTGATCGGCTCGCTCTTATCCCCATGGGCCTGCAGCTTGATCGGCGCGCCGTCGAAAGCCTTGTAAAACGGCTTTCCGATATACCGCGTTTCGCCCTGCAGTTCAAAGTGGTTTTCCACCAGCACGCCGTTGAAGAAAACCGTAGCAAACGCCGGGGACTTCAGCGTCCCGTCCGCATTGAACACCGGCGCAGTCCACGCAATGTCATAGCTCTGCCACTCCCCCGGCTTCCGCGCCGGATTGGCCAGCGGAATCGCCTGCTTGTACAAGCTCCCAGCCATGCCGTTTACGTACGTAGGGTTCTGATACGAATCCAGCACCTGCAACTCATACCCCGCATCGCCCAGTCCGGTCGAGGCCAGAAACACCCCGCTGTTCCCGCGCCCCTGGCTCGTCCCAGTGATGTTCGTAGGGATCTTCCACTCGATATGCAGCTGGTAGTTATGAAAGCTCCGCTTGGTCTCGATGCTCCCGCCAGTCTTGTTCACGGTCATCACGCCGTCCGCCACAGTCCACGCCGCCGGAGACTTGTCTTTCACAGAAACCCACTGGTCCACATTCTTGCCGTCAAACAGCACTATTGCATCCGAAGGCGGAGCAGCCTCGACCACCGGCCCCGGCGTCACCACCTTCGGAACCGGCTGCCACACCTCAGTGTCTTCCGGCTTCGGAGCAGGCTGGTCGCCAGTCGCCGCCGGTGTTTGTCCAAATACAGGAGCAGCCACAACAAGCAGGGCGGCCAAAGAAAGTAGCTTCGAATTCAGTGTCAGCATCATGCAAGCAAAATACACCGATACACCCAAACTTGACCAAACCGCACGCGAGTCGCTCCCGTGCGCAACCGCGGCGTGGATCTCTTTCGTTGCAAAATCCACGCCACGATTTTCGACAGCATTGCAGCCGGTTAGCTACCGCCGTTCCAGCGAAACCGGCAGCTTCAGTTGCAGCGTAAGGCTACCGCCAAACTCCTCCGGCTCCCGTGGATGTTCGTGCTTCTTTTCTGGTTCCTCGTGGTGGTGATGCTCGTGCTCTTTCTTCTCCTCACCCACATGCACCGCAACCGGCTCAGAGATGATGCCGTTGGCGATCACCACCAGCTCATACTCCCCATGCGGAAGATGCGCCGGCACTTCAAAATGGGTGTGATGCACCGCATTGCCTGTCGCCACCGCCATCGTCGAGTGATCGAACGTCCTACAGAAAACCATCCCCGTGCCTGCCGGTCCACGCAATTGAACCAATGGATAGTTCGTCGCCATCTGTGCGTCGTCGCCATAGGCCACAGCCTGCGAAAGACCGTTTAACTGCAACCCATGCAGGCGAAACCTTCCGCCCGGATGCAGATGCCGCGGAACCTCGGTGATACGCGGCCGCCAAGCCGCCTGCGGACCTCCCGCCGGGTTGTAGATTTCGATCGTGTCGGTGCAATTGGAGTACAGCACTTCGCCGCTCGGCAGCAGCAGTAAACGCGCATTGAACGTGGGCGCGCCTGCCGCGCTTCCGGGATTCGCCTGGGCATGCAAATGGGCTCCATCGAACTCAAAAAACTCCGTCGGCGGTCCCGACCACCCACCGTTCAGCGGACCCACAGCGCAAAGGACATTCCCGCTGGGCAATAGACTTGCCGGCGCGTCGAATGCCCGCATCAGGCTGCCCCCGGAAACAGGGAAATTCGGGCCCGGAATCCACGTACCCGGCTGTGTCGGGTGCAGCGGCGGTAGATAGACCGCCGTATGCCCCGTCGCCCCTGCGCAGAAGACGCGCCCATCCGGCATCAGCACCGCCGGACCGATCTCAATCGAAACTCCGGGCTCGTTCAGAACCAGGTCATGCCCAGGAGGCGTCGACCCGGCTTTGATCCACTGGTTGTTCGCGATCAGGTACTTCTCCGCATGCGGATGGTTGTTCACCTCCGCCACGATGATCGTCCCGTCCGGCAGCAGCGTCCAGCTTTCCTCGGAACTCGTATCGTGCTTGTTGCCGCCCGTGCTCCAGGTACGGGTTACCGGGTCCAGTATCGCCGTTTCGACAGTGTTGATGTTCCCAATCAGCACCCGGCCATCCGGCAGCACGCAGGTTGGCGCGTCGCCAATATTCGTCCATCCTGGCGGCGTGGGCAGGTTCGCCCAGGAATCCGTCACCGGGTCGTAAATCGAGCAAGCCAGCAGGTCGACGCTCGCCGCACCGCTCACGTTGTACTCCCCGCCCGCCACAAAGACGCGCCCATCCCGCAGCACAGCCGAGGCAAAGTAAAGCGGAGCATTCACCGGTCCGTTCATCCCCACCGGCGCGTTGGCCGGCATCGGCGTCAGTAGATGCCAGGTCCCATTGGCGTAGTTCATAAAGGCGTCCGGGGTCAGCCGCCACCAATTCGGGGTGATTGTCCCGGAGTCCTCGTATTCGTGGCACATCACGCTGCCGTCCGTCAGCAGCAACATCGTATCGATCGCCACCGGAGGCTGATTCCCCAGTGGATTCCAAGTTCCAGCCATTGCCTTGCTCCTTCCTCTTGTCATTGGGAGACCGTTTTGCGGATTCGAAATCCTCGCAATTCCATCTCTTCCCCTGGGCGCAGACTTACTGGGCGCCCTCCGCAAAAGGAATGCCGCTGTATGGTGCTGGTTGGCTCATCTTCGTTTCCGTCGGATGAACGGCGGACACCGAAAAACCTTCCCGCGCGAGAGAAAACCTGCTCCGCCGAAGTCGCACTCAAATCCTCTAAAATAAGTTCAGGGGTAACCATGAGCGACGGACGCGAAGAGCGCGAAGAGCGGGAAAAACGCCGCGAACAGGAAGAGCGCGAACTGCGCCCGGAACTCCTCGACCGCATCGACCGCACCTACCCTTTCGACTGGGAGCCCGAAGACGAGGGCTCCTAGCTCAGCGACGATGAGCGCTTCTCATGCGGCGGTTCAAGTTTCTAGCTAGGGCTCTTCAGGAAGAGCGAGGGCGTAACACCCGTCAGGATTCAGGATGTGTTTTGTGAACCAGTCCATCTTGTCGGCCGGGAGCTCTTCCACTGCTTTTACGAACGCATGATGGTTAGCTCGGCAGACATTTTGCATCTGCACAGCGTAGTCGCTGTGTGGATCCTGTACCGAAGTGGAAGCATAGGCGACGTAGTTGGGAAGCTTATCCGGAGCGAGGAGGACGGCCCTCGCAAGATCACGCGGCAGATGCTCTCCAAGTTGCGATAGCGATTTCATATCCGCTACGGACTCAACGCTGCATAGGCTGTCCCCAAGAGTCAACCACGTAGACTGTTGCCCATCGTCCTGAGGGATTAAGTCCAGCAGCAGAACAGCAAAGTTTTTGTCCGTCGGCCTAAGCTCTATGGAGCGAGCAGCAAAGACGACGTGAGCGCGGTAACTGTCACCGGCCTTTTCCTTCCCCGCAGTGACTGTCGCGGAAGACCTTGCACGAGCGATCTTCGCCATGGCACCGATCTCTTCGCAGTTCACATCTTGCGCCAATGCGGATCTGGCAGAAGCTAGGCATAAAAGCACCCCAAAAAGGAATTTGAGCGTCAGCATTGATTTCATTGTGGCTTGCTCTCTTGCTTGGGATCATAGAATAACCTTCACGAGCCCAAGGCCTCCGACCTCGGCGTATTCCTTGCAGGCCTTCAGGCCGACAGCTTATTCATCAAATCAATCTCCACATTCCCTTCGGGAAACACAGCACGAATCTCCGTCGCCCGTCGACTCCAGGCAGCTGCGAAGGGCGTTCAAGTCCATGCCCTCGTCTCGCTCCGGCTTTGAAGTTCAAAGCAGATCGAGGATGTCTTGTACGGAAACTGACTGCGCCTAGGCGACTTCGATAAGAATTCCATGAAATGTGCCGATCCTGGGAGGATCGTGCAACGGAACGGAGATTGAATGGATCGTCACCGTCTGGTGAAAAAGCCGAATGTGGCTCCCCTTCTGGCGAATCTTGGCGTAGCCGAGCTTCTCTAAGGCGTGAACCAGACGTTCGCCCGACACGCCGTGGCAGCTACATGCCGCCTCGAAGGCAATCAACTCATCCTTTACAAAATGCAATTGGATGATGCTGGGCTTGGCCGACGCATCTTCAAAGTGTAGGCTGGCCACTTCCAATACGTTTTCGCGCAACTCAGCCCATGTGTCTGCCTCGGTAAAGATCGCCTGCCCCAGCGCCCGCGCCACGTAGCCGCCCTCTTCCGCCTCGCGTACCTCGAAAATCAGTTCCATGCAGCGATCATAATTGGAAAAATGCACCGTATAGAGCCCAATGTCGGCTTCTTCTCCCAGGGTGCCGGATTCGGGGTGCTCACGCCGAGGGCGCGGCCTGAATCTGTTCCGAGCGCAAGCCTCCAGCCCTCGGACCCTCTGCGATCGCCAAGCTCATGTAAGGAGTACAATCCCACCATACGAAGGGACAACTAAAACCATGGGCGTAGGCTATCCAATCCTGATCGTTCTCATCATCTTTGCGCTTTATCTGCTCAACTGCATCAAGATCCTCCGCGAATACGAGCGCGCCGTCATCTTCCGCCTCGGCCGGGCACTCACGGATCCCAAAGGCCCAGGATTGTTCTTCGTCCTGCGTCCAATCGACCAGATGGTCCGCATCTCGCTTCGCCAGGAAGTGATGGAAGTCCCGCCGCAGGACGTCATCACTCGCGACAACGTCACCATCAAGGTCAACGCCGTCGTCACCCTGCGCGTCATCGACCCCATCCTGGCGGTCGTCAAAGTCGCCAACTACGCCTACCAGACCTCGCAGTTCGCCCAGACCACCCTGCGCAGCGTACTCGGCGAAGTCGAACTGGACGAGTTACTTAGCCACCGAGACAAGCTCAACCTGCGGATCCAGGGCATCATCGATCAGCGCACCGAGCCCTTCGGCGTCAAAGTGCAGTCGGTCGAGGTCAAGCAGGTCGATCTGCCCGAACAGATGCTGCGCGCCATGGCAAAGCAGGCTGAAGCCGCCCGCGAAGCCCGCTCCAAGATCATCCATGCCGAAGGCGAATTCAACGCCGCCCAGAAACTCGTCGAAGCCGCCCACCTGCTGGCCACCGAACCCCTCACCATGCAACTCCGCTATCTGCAGACCCTCACCGAAATCGGGGTCGAAAAAAACACCACCATCGTCTTCCCGCTGCCAGTCGATATTCTGTCATTGTTTCGCGACGGGTTGCCGAAGTCGGCAACCCCCTCCGCTACGATCGACGCCAAACAGCCATAATAGAATGCAGGCAAGCAAATCAACTTTCAGCCGCCAACCATGCGATCCGCCTTTCAAAACGAAGAACTGGACAAACTGGACAAGGGAGCCGAGCAAGTTGGCCATTCAGGCCTCGAGCCGGAAGACGCTGACCCAGCGTCTCTGGAAGCAGCTCCCGACCGCGAACTGACCATCAGCGCCACCACGCTGCTGGCCATTTTTTTCGGCCTGGTTCTGCTTTGCGGTCTCTTCTTCGGACTCGGCTACACCTTCGGTCGCCGCTCTCCGGCTGATCCCGCCGCTGCCAATGTCCAGGCCGCATCACAATCCTTCGACAGCCAGCCAAAGCCGTCGGCCGCCGCACAACCGGTGAGTACGGATCCAGCTCCATCTCAACCCCAGCCTGTAGATGCCACGGCAGCGACCTCTTCTGACACCACTCCGCCAGATGACACAGTGCCATCCCAGCCGGAGGCGAAGACTCCCGAAGCCGCTCCCGTAAGAACTCCGCCGGCTGCCGCGCCGGTTGCCGCTCCCGATCCAGCTCCAAACGGCACCATGGTCCAGATTGCCGCCATCGCGAACCCAGCCGATGCCGACGTTCTGGTCCGGGCTCTCCAGCAACACGGCTTCTCCGCCTCCGAGCATCGCTACCCGACGGACGCGCTCATTCACGTCCAGGTCGGCCCTTTCGCGAACCGCGCCGACGCGGTCGCCATGAAGCAGAAACTCCTCAGCGACGGCTACAACGCCATCCTGAAATAGAGGGGCCAACACCCTCAGCGCTTATTGCGCAGTGCGTCACAAAGATTGCGCAGCGTTACGCAAGGATTGCGCAGTGCGCAACGCGGATTGCACTTTGTAGCACAAAGATTGCGCAGCGCGAAGGGAGTTTCAGCCCTGACCGCGCATCCACTCCGGTAATCCGGAGGCAATCGCCTCCCGCACCGCCAGCATAAGTGCGTCACGGTCGGCGAACCTTGCCGGGTCGATTGGTGCATGAAATACCACCCGCGCCACCCCCGGCAACACCCGCGAACTGCCCTTGTGCATCATCTTCTCGGTCCCCGAAATCGAGACCGGAATGCATGGCGCGCCCGACTCCATTCCTAAGTAAAACGGCCCCTTTTTGAAGGGCAAAAGCCGGCCATCGCGAGAGCGGGTTCCCTCCACAAACGTAGTGATATGAATACCTTGCGCCAGGACTCCCGTGGCCAGCCGGGCGCTCTCCCGCGCCGCCTCCACGTCGCCCCCGCGCGATACCGGGACAAACTCCGCCAGCCGCATGGCATAGCCCAGGATCGGAATCTTGGACAAAGATTTCTTGTAAAAGACGGAAGTGCGCCCAGGAATCGCCGAAGTCAGCACCGGAGGATCCAGGTTTGAAACATGGTTGGCCATGAAAATACAGGCTTTACCGGCAGGAATGTGCTCCAATCCCTCAGCCAGCACGCGAATTCCCGCGATGCGAAAACCCACCCGGACAATGAAGAACGAGACGCGATAGAGCGGCATCAGATTGCCGGTGATCAGAAACCAGGGAATGCAGACGGCCGCCGCCGGAATCGCCATCCCGGCAATCACCACCAGCAAAATCAGGTTGCGGATCATGCTCGCGCCAGCGTGGCTGCGCGCTCTCGCAAACGCGCCGGCAGTTTCTCGTAAATGCCGTCGAATCCGCCATTTGAGAGGATCGCCACCACGTCGCCGGGCCGCAACTGCCGCTCCAGAGTAGCCACGATCGCGGCCACATCGGTACACAGCTCGGCCGGAGTTCCGGCGGCATTCAGTGCGGCAATCACCTGTTCCGGGTGCAGCCGTTCGCCTTCCGGAATGCGCTGCTGCTGGTACACCGAGTCGAGGATCACGCGGTCGGCCAGCGCCAGGCTATCTACCAATTCGCGCTCAAAAACATTCCGGCGAAGAGTGTTCGAGCGCGGTTCCAGAACCGCCCAAAGTCTTGCATTTCCATAGACTTGCCGCAAAGCGCGCAAGGTTTCGCGGATGGCCGTGGGGTGGTGCGCAAAGTCGTCGATAATTCTGATGCCGTCGATCACGGCGCGTACCTCAAGCCGTCGCTTTACGCTCAAAAAGCTGGCCAGAGCCGTCTGAATCGCCCCTACCGGAACGCCGTAATTTGAGGCAAGCGCGGCCGCCGCCGTTGCGTTCAGCGCATTGTGCTCGCCGGCCACCTGCATCTCCAATGCTGCCCATAACTTGCCTTCGCGGAGCACATTCCATTTGCTTCGACCGTCTTCATGGCGAAAGTTCACGATGCGCCAGTCTGAGGATTCCGAAAACCCATAGCGTTCGACGCGGCAAAAGGCTTTCGCGGCGCATTCGGTCACATTTTCGCTACCATCATAGGCCACAATCAAGCCGCGCCGGGGAACGAGATTCACCAGCCGCTGGAAGGCCACTTTGACCGCCGCCAGATCGACGTAAATGTCGGCGTGGTCAAATTCCACGCTGGTCAGAATCACGCCATCCGGAAAGTAATGCAGGAACTTTGGGCCTTTGTCGAAGAAGGCGGTGTCGTACTCGTCGCCTTCCAGCAGAAAGGTGCGCGTGGGTCGCAACTGGTAGCTGGCTCCGAAGTTTTCCGCCACGCCGCCGATCAAAAACGACGGCTCAAATTCCGGGTTTTCGCGTGAGGCAGTCTGGTAAATCCAGGCCAGCATGCTGGTTGTGGTGGTTTTGCCGTGAGTTCCGGCGACCACCAGCGATTCCCGGCCTTTCAGGAATTCGTCGTGCAGCACCGCAGCCATGGAGGTGAACGGAATACGTTCGTCCAAAACCCGCTCGACTTCCGGGTTTCCGCGCGAAAGTGCGTTGCCGATTACGACCAAATCGGGCTGATTATCGAGATTTTCCGCGGCATAGGGCTGGGCAACGGGGATGCCCATATCGCGCAGTTGATCGCTCATCGGCGGGTAGGCTGCGGCGTCAGAGCCGGTGACCTTGCAGCCTTTTTCGCGCAGCAGCCCGGCAAGCGAGGCCATGGCAGTGCCGCAGATGCCGCTCAGGTGGATGTGCTTAGGGAAAGTCTCATTCATTGCTTCCATTATCTCGCTACCGCCGGCTCCAGCAGGCGCAGTTCGGGGTCGATCGTGGCGTTCAGTTCGGCTTCGACTCCCAGGGTCAGGGTGACGTTGGCGCGGGAGACGTGGCCGCTGCGCAGGCCGATAACGATGGGACCTTCAAACTCTTCGAGCGCGCTCAAAATGACCTCGTCCAGCAGGTCGGGCCGGGCTCCGGGCGAGGTGCAGTCGAGCATTTCGCCGAAGATGATGCCCTTCACGCCATCCAGCTTTTCCGACTGCTTGAGCTGCCACAACATGCGGTCGATCTGGAATGGCTTGGCGGATACGTCTTCCAGAAACAGCAGCTTACCCTCGGTCTGCGGCTCAAAAGCAGTGCCCAGCATGGCCACCAGGATGCTCAGGCATCCGCCATAGAGTATGCCGCGTACCGGCTGCACTTCGTGCCCGGCGCGGAGCAGGCGCAGCCCTTCGGCCTTGCCTACTTTGTAGGGTTCGCCGGCCAGCGCAGCCAGGAGGCTCGGCAGGTGTACGCCGTCTTCGCGGCCAAAGTCGGGTGAAACCATGGGGCCGTGAAAGCTGGGCAGATTGAGCGTGTCCAGAAGGGTGATCTGCACTGCCGTCAGGTCGCTGTAGCCGAAGAGCGGCTTTGGATGCTCGGCGATCACATCCATATCCAGCCCTTCGAGCAGGTAGTTGGAGCCGTAGCCTCCACGCGTGGCAAATACTACGCGGATAGTGTCGTCGGCGAAGGCCGCGTGCAGGTCCAGCAGGCGCTGCTCGGCAGTTCCAGCAAAGTAGAGCGGCCCCCGGGTGAGCATGTGCGGCGCTTCCATGGGCAGAAAGCCAAGATGGCGCAGAGCTCCCATGCCGCGATGCACCTTGGCCGCGTCCGGAGTGGAGGCAGGCGAGATGATGGCTGCCTTGACTCCGACGGCGGCGGCGCGCGGCTTGAGCAGTTCGGCCATTTACCAGGCCTCGCCATTCGCGATCAGGGTCGCGGGGCCAGTGAGGTAGAGTCTTTCGCTTTCGCCTGCCCACTCCACGGTCTGGATGCCGCCTGGAGCGGCGACTTCGAGCGGTGATTGCGCGCCGTAGATGCCGATCATGGCCGTGGCAGTGGCTGCAGTGCCGGTGCCTGATGAAGTGGTGGGTCCGACGCCGCGCTCGAAGACGCGCAGGCCGACCTGATTGACCCCGCCATGCGGAGCGAGAAGCCGCACGAACTCAACATTGGTCTGGTCGGGAAAATCGGGATGGAAGCAGATCTCCTCGCCGACTTCCTGCCAGGATCGTTCGCCAATGGAGAAATCCTCGGGGTCTGGGACGGACCCATCCAGCACGATGACGAAGTGGGGATTGCCCATATCGACAAACACGCCGGTGATGGCCAATCCGTCGGCCAATTCTACGGTTTTCTGCTCGAATTCCGGCACATCCATGTCAGTGGTCACCAGCACGATGGGGCCACCGAACTCGGAGTCGCGAAATTCCTGGATGGTGCAGATGCGGACTCCGGCGTCGGTCTCCAGCGAGACTTCATCGCCGGCTTGCAGGTTGAGCTCTTCGGCCATCCATGCGGCTACGCAGCGGGTGCCATTGCCGCTGATTTCGGCGATGGAGCCGTCGGCGTTGTAGAGGGTGATTCTTGCGGAAAAGTCTCCAGTAGAACTGTAGAACTCGACGCCGTCGGCGCCAATGCCGAGGTTGCGTTCGCAGAGGCGCTGGGCCAACTCGGCTTTGTCGTATCCGGCCGCTTCGGCTTCGTCGATGATGAGAAAGTCATTGCCGCAGGCGTGGGCTTTGGTAAAGGGGATCAATCTTCCTCCGGGTCGCGGAAAGTTTTCAGTTCGCTGATGGCAGGCTCGGCCAGCAGCAGGGTGTGCATGCGCTCATGGCGGCGCTTGGTGGCGGAAAGCGAGAAGCTGACGCGCTGCAGAACGCCGATGGCATCGCGCTCGACTCCATAGAGCCGCAGTTGCTGCTTGTCCATTGCATCCAGAATCGAGACGAGCATATTGTCGCTATCCGAACCGCGCGTTTCGTAGATGAGCGAGTAAGTCTTGAGGCTGACCTTCCACTCCACAAAGCCGATCATAGCCATGGCAACCAGCACAATGATGGTGGCGATCAGCGCGGGAAGGTAGAGTCCGGCACCGCAGGCCATGCCGATGGAGGCGACGGTGAAGATGCTGGCTGCGCTGGCCAAGCCGCTGATGCGGCTCTTGTTGTGCAGGATGAGGCCGGCGCCGAGGAAACCGATGCCTTGGACGATATTGGCTGCGACTTGGCCCTTATTGCTGCCGTTGTCTCCCGCCAGGATGGGCGACATGAGCGTGAAGAAGGCGCAGGCCAGGCAGATTAGCAGGTTGGTGCGGATGCCGGCGGACTGGCCCTTCCACTCGCGCTCGATGCCTACGAGCGCGCCGAAGACGCAGGCGACGAGCAGGCGCTTGACGGCTTCGTTGGAGATGATTTGCTGCTCCAGGTCGCCGAGGTTCAAAGGCACGGAGGCTGCGGAGGATATGACAAAGATTGCGATCATGGTGTTCCGCCCTCCTTTTTTCGAGCGAGCTTTGCTAATGGAAGCTTAGCTTCCTTCAGGGGCTAAAGCCCCGCGAATTCTACTGTTCCAATGCACGGGCTGAAGCCCGTACCTTTCGCGTTGCGCCGAACCCTGCGTCCTTTCGATTGCGCGATGTTGCGCGACGAATGGCTCTCTTGCCCGATGCTATCACCGGGCTGGGACGGCTGTTGAGAGCGGAGTGGTCGCGACGCCGGGAAAGGTATCGGTTACGTACAGTGTCGCGTCTGCCTGGTCCCAGCCCTGGTTGGGTGAATGGAAGCGCTGGTAGACGCGCAGATGCTCGGGGTGGGCATGGACGGCCTTGTCGATATCGTCTCCGGCGAAGGCGAGGATGATGGAGGCGTGGGCGGCTGGGTAGTCGAGAGCGGCCCAGTAGAACTGCTTGTCGCTCTCATTGATGGTCTGGCGGTAGGTGAGACCGGCGTTGGGGATCAAGCTGGGGTACATGGAGGTATTCATGAGGATTTCGCCGGTGGGGTCGAGCTGGTGGAGATGTGCGAGCGCGGCGGGGATGACGGCGTTATAGTAGCCGCGGGCGGCGGTGTTTTTCTGGGCTTCGACGTAGGTTAGCGGGTGTTCGCGGAGCATTTCGGCAGCGTTTGCGGCGATTGCAAGCGCGAAGAATGCTATTGCGAGTCGCCGCAGCCTTGGATGGTTCACAGCTGCACTTATCAAGATGCCGTCAAAAAGGCATCCCGCGAAGAAGGCGAATGCAGGAATCATCTCCATACCATAGCGGGTGTTGTACCAGCTAAATGGCTTCCAGACCGGAAGGAAAATAGGGACTGAACCGTAGCTTACGGAGTAGGCGTAGAAGGGAAGCGGAAGCCACAGGAAAAGAGTCCAGAGCCATGCTGAGTCCGAAGGCCGGCCCAGCATTTCCTGCCTCTGATTTGGGGAATGCGAAGCGCCGGCGCTGTATTGCAGGCACGCTACACCGGTGCAGAAGAGAGCTGTCGCAAAAAACAGGGAATTGAAGTTGATTAACGCTGCCGAAGAATCCATTTCGGCGGCTTTAAGGAAATATTTCAGCGCAATCCAAGGGTTGTGCCAGCCGGGGTGCGGATCGACGGCGGAGGATGCGGTGCGGGCTTCGATGGCTTTGGCGGAATACGGGCCGCGCATGAAGTCCAGCCAATCCTGGAACACAACGGCGTTGTAGAGCATCCAGCCGGCTGGGGCGAGCGCGAGGACGATGGAGGCGAGGACGAAGTTGCGGCGGAAGAGCTGGCCGCGGCGGTAGAGGCAGACTGCCATAGCCGCCCAGGCGAGGAAGGCGAGAATCCAGCCGTCGTAGCGGGTGTAGACGGCGCAGATGAGCACGGCGACGATGGCCCAGAGAATTCGTTCTGCGCGGCGTTCGCCTTTTCTGAGGCACTCGTACCACTCGACCAGCAGCAGAACGCACCAGATGAGTTCGCAAAGGAAAAGCGGCTCGGTCATGGCCGTGGTTTGCAGGTAGAGCAGATTGGGGTTGAGGGCAAAGAATGCCAGCCCGAGGGCTGCGGCGGCGGGTGAGAGCCATTTGCGGGCAAGTTTGTAGAGGCCGAGGCAGGCGAGGATATAACAGAGCGCGCTGGGGATGGCGGGGCCGAAGCCGCTGCGCCACCATGGGTCGATGGCGACGAACGGGAGCATCAGCAGATGGGGCAGCGGGAGCCAGACGGAGCCGAGTTGGGTGAGACCGGGGCGGTTCGAGTCGAAGAGGCGCCGCGCGATGTGGATGTGCGCTTCGGCATCACCGTAGAGGAGGAATGCTTGGTTGCGCCAGCTCCAGAGAATGGCTTCGATTGAGGCGAACAACGCCGCCGCGAGCACGACAAGCTGTTCGCGGCGGGATGGAGTCTTACCCGGCGGGGCGAGTTCAGTCAAGGTGAGTCAGCTCGCGGAAGATAGCGAACCGCTCCTCGATTTCTTCGCGAGTGAGGTGTTGCAGGCGCTCGGTGCCGAAGCGCTCCACCGTGAACGAGCCCATGACGCCGCCGTAGAACATGGCGCGCTTGAAAACGGCCGGGGTTAGTTCCGGTTGCGAGGCGATGTAGCCGAAGAAGCCTCCGGCAAAGCTGTCGCCGGCGCCGGTGGGATCGATGACCTCGGCGAGCGGAAGCGCGGGGGCACGGAAAGGATGGGTGTTGTTCCGTCCAGGAAACGACTTTGGCCCGAAGAAGGCGGTCGCGCCGTATTCGCCGTGCTTGACGACGAGGGATTTGGGCCCGAGCGCGAGGACTTCGCGGGCGGCTTTGATCGGGTTGCGGTCGCCGGCCAGCAGCTTGGTTTCTGTGTCGTTGATGAGGAGGATGTCGACACCCTTGAGGGTTTCGAGCAGGTTGGCGTGGTGGTCGTTGATCCAGTAATTCATGGTGTCGCCGCCGACGAGTTTGGCCTGCGGGCTGGCGTCGCGGACGCGTTTCTGCAGCACGGGGTCGATGTTGGCGAGGAAAAGGAACTCCGAGTCCTGGTAGGCTTCGGGGATTTTGGGCGCAAAGGAGGCGAAGACGTTCAGATCGGTCTGGAGGGTCTTGGCTTCGTTCAGGTTTTCAAGGTAGCTGCCCTGCCAGAAGAAGCTCTTGCCGGGCGCGCGTTCGATGCCGCGGATATCGATGTTGCGGGCGGCGAAGACGGCTTCCTGCTCGGGGCCGAAGTCTTCGCCGACCACGCCGATAACGCGAACATCCGTGAAGTAGCTGGCGGCAAGAGCGAAGTAGGTGGCTGCGCCGGCCAGGCAGCGGTCCACGCGGCCGGAAGGGGTTTCAACGGTATCGAAGGCAACGCTGCCGACTACGGTGATGGCCATGATTATCCTAAGTACTTTCCAAAGAGCAGATTGAGCCGGTCTCTTGCGGCTTGCGGAATGGCGTCTTTCTGGGTCAGGATTGCGAATTGTGCGGCGGAAGCGCAGGCGCATTTGCGTTCCGAAGGGAGCGCGGCAACGGTGGCGCGGACGACTTTGGCGGCGTTTTCCGCGTTCTGGTGCAGGACGGCGACGATTTGGTCGATGGTGACCGAGTCGTGGTGCGGATGCCAGCAGTCGTAGTCGGTGACCATGGCGACGGTGGAGTAGCAGATCTCGGCTTCGCGCGCCAGCTTGGCTTCCTGGAGGTTGGTCATGCCCACCACGTCGGCGCCCCAGCTTCGGTAGAGTTTGGATTCGGCCTTGGTGGAGAATTGGGGTCCTTCCATGCAGATATAGGTTCCACCGAGCTTGCCGACGACGCTGTTCGCGGCGCAAGCATCGGCTGCCGCTTTGGCCACGGTCGCGCAGACGGGATCGCCGAAGGCGACGTGGCCGACGATGCCGTCTCCGAAGAAGGTGCTCTTGCGAAGGAAGGTTCGATCGATGAACTGGTCGGGAATCACAAAGTCGGTGGGCTTGTGTTCTTCCTTGAGCGAGCCGACCGCGGAGACGGAGACGATGCGCTCGACGCCGAGCAGTTTCAAGGCGTAGATATTGGCGCGGAAGTTCAGCTCCGAGGGCAGCAGCTTGTGGCCGCGGCCGTGGCGGGCGAGGAAAGCAACACTGCGGCCTTCGAGCTTGCCCAAAATGAAGCTGTCGGAGGGGTCGCCGAAGGGGGTGGTTATGGTTTCCTCGCGAATCTCGGTAAGGTCGGGCATGGAATAGAGCCCGCTGCCTCCGATGATGCCAATTTCTGCCATTTGCAAAATCTGCTCCCTGCCAGGGCGCTGCAGCGCCCGCGGCTATTTGAAAATCTGGCCAAACACTTTAGTATACGGGGCAAGATGAGGGAGAGAGCGTTCAGAAGCCCAGGGTCTGGGCGGGGATGTTGTGGGAATGGGCGTCCAGACAAATTAAAGCAATAAATTGTTGTGGCTTGATTTAGACTTTGGATAACGTTACCCAGAAGCTTTTTTCTCCGCATTGGACCCTCTGGTTGTGGGCACTTTCAAAACTCTGGGCCTCCGTGGGATGATTCTTTCGTCGTCATTCCGTACCATCAACGATTGATCCTGGTACCGGCCATGGCTCGGTGCGGCAGTCTAAAAACACAGGAGACACATCCTGGTCATGTTTTGCCAAGCTTCCCGGTGATGCAAACGACACTTAAGGTCCGAAATCGCTATCGGGTGTTCCGGCTGTGGCTATCTTTGGCCACCGCGGTGTTCGGTGTTATGGCCGGATATTTCGTCGGGCGCGTCTCCATTGAGCATTCGATTGAGGGCCATCTTGGCGACTACGCCGATCGGGTGTTGCAACGGGATGACGAGCTCGGCGCGGAAATCAAGCAGGTGCTGAGCCAGGCGCAGAGTTCCGCCTTCGCTCCGTGTTCGGACGAAGATATCTACCTGCTGCGCCGCCTAACTTTCGCAGCCCGATTCCTGAAGGATGTGGGCCGCTTGCAGGGCAACGACTTCGTTTGCTCGGCGACCATGGGCAAACTCCCGGCCGGGGTTCCACTGATGGCTCCCGACGCGACTCTCCAATCTGGATACAAGGTTTTTCATAACTATCCCCTCCAGCTTCCTCTTGGCGCCAGGGGCGAGATTGTTGCCGCCGGCGCGGCCGATGTGGTGCTCAGTCCGGATATATTTGCGGACTTTTCGCAGCAGCAGCCGTACGAGTTTGCGGCGGGAATTCCGGACTGGCTCAACACCAACCATGTCGCCCAAAGCGCAGGCGTGGGAAGCGCTGGTGTTGCGCCGCGGAAACTCCTGAATGGCATTCTGGATGCAGCATCGCTGCCACCGGGAGTCCTGGGAGCGAAAGGGGTCCTGAAGATTGGAAACAGGCTTTATTGTTCCCGCTGTTCCAAGAGTTACGCAGTCTGTTCCGTGGTCAGCATCGCCGTACCCGCGATGTGGAAAACGCAACAGTCACTGCTACTGGGATACACGGTCACCGGCGCCTTGGCAGGTTTTTCCTGCGCAACCGGGATATTGCTGATCGGGAAGCAGCGGCGCAGCCACACTAACCAGTTGCGGCGCGCCATCCTGATGGGCCAGCTTTCCGTGGTCTATCAGCCCATCGTGGAAATGGCCACCCATCGCATCGTTGGCGCCGAAGCCCTCGCGCGCTGGACCGACGAGGATGGGGACAGCATTCGGCCGGAGACGATCATCGCGTTGGCCGAGGCGGAGGGATTCGTCAGCGAGATCACGCGTTTTGTTCTGACGCGGGCATTGGAAGAGATTCGCCCAATCCTCGAAAACCAGCCCAGTTTTCGCATCAGCATTAATCTCGCCCCCTCCGACTTGGCTGATCCACGCCTCCTGCTGCTTTTGGACGAGCGTCTCGTGGGCGGACCGGTCATAGCGGCGAATATCGCCTTTGAGTTGCCAGAACGGGCGACGTCCGTGCGGGAAGTGGCAGTGGCGGCGATTCGGCGGCTGCGCGACCGGGGACACGCCATTTTTATTGACGATTTCGGAACGGGATACTCCAATCTGGCGTACTTGACCGAGTTGCACGTGGATGGAATCAAGATCAATCGATCCTTTATTGCCACCATAGGGACGGAATCTGTCACGGCTTCGATCGTGCCGCAGATTCTAGGCGTGGCCAGGGCGCTGGGACTCAGCGTGGTTGTGCAGGGGATTGAACGGGAAGATCAGGCAAATTACTTTGCGGCGGACGCAACTCGGATCCTGGGTCAGGGATGGTTCTTCGGACTTCCCGTACCGGCCCAGGGTCTGGCATATCTATGCGCGGAGAAGTCGGAATGAGGGCTCGCGTGCGCCGATATGCGACTCCAGTTTTCCGCCTGGTAGGCATCGTTCTGGTATGCGCCTTTGCAGGTCTGGCCATCGGCGTGGGGGTGGCGGGCAAGACCACCGAACGGCGCCTGGTCCGGTATGCCCGGAGTCTGCTCGATTACGCCGAAGCCTACAACGCCGAGATTAACGACACGCTGGATAAAGTCAACGCTTCCCCCTTCCCGGTGTGTTCGGACGAGGACATAGCTCTCCTGCGCAGTTTGGTCTTTGAGGGGCATCTGGTCAAGGAGATTGGCCGGATGCGCGGAAACGACCTCTACTGCACCTCCGTGGGTGGTCGAATGGAGCATCCGGCCCCCGCGCCTCCTCCGAGTCTGGTCACGCCAAGCGGGCGGAGTATCTGGCTGCATTCACCCCTGCTGACTGTGCCGGGTATGTACGCGGACATTACCCGCTCAGGAGAAGCGACCTTTGTCGCCGCACAGGGTGCGTTTTCCCATCTGGGCCAGCCGCCGATGATCTACACAACAGCTCTCGCCAACCGGCCGGCGCACCAGGTCGTGCCCACTGCCGGCGACCCACTTCTATTGACGAATGAAGAGGTACTGGGTGAAAAGGAGATTCTTCGCCACGGTATCTTCTATGTGGCGCGCTGTTCGGAGCATTTCGCGCCATGCATGGTTACAGGCATCTCTCTTCGCGAAGCGTGGCGCTCCAATGAGCCGGTAATCGAGGGTTTCTTTCTGTTGGGCAGTTTGACCGGCGTGACACTTGGATTGATGTTTCTGCTGGAGCCGCGCAAGCGCAGTCTGCCGACGCAACTGCGCCGTGCCCTGCGGCGCAACCTGATTACGGTGATGTATCAGCCGATTGTGGACGTAAAGACAGGACGTATTCTTGGCGCGGAGGCTTTGGCTCGCTGGACCGACGAGGACGGCCAGTACATCCGGCCGGATGTCTTTGTGGCAGCTGCCGAGGAACTGGGCTTTGTGGGGAAACTGACCCGCGTCGTTCTGCGCCAGATTGTTGGCGAACTGGGAGAATTTCTCCGCACCCATCCTGGCTTTCACGTCAACGTCAACATCGCGGCCGCGGATCTGGCCGATACCCGCTTCCTTCCCATGCTGGAAAAGTTGCTGTCTTCCCACAACATCCACCCGCAAAGCATCAATCTGGAGTTGACCGAGCGGTCGACGGCCGACCATCACCTGGCGATTTCTTCGATCGGGAAACTGCGCGAGCGCGGCCACGAGTTCTATATCGACGACTTCGGCACCGGCTACTCCAGTCTTTCGTACCTGAACGAGCTGGCGGTAGATGCGATCAAGATCGATCGAGCCTTTACCGATGCCGTAGGCACAGGCTCGCTCACCGCGGCCATAGTCCCGCAAATCTTGGCGATGGCTGAGGTTTTGCACGTCAAGGTTGTTGTTGAAGGCGTGGAGCGGGCCGAGCAGTCGGATTATTTCGCCAATCTTGACCAGGAGATTCTGGCCCAGGGATGGCATTTCGGCGAGGCGGTTCCTGCTCCGGAACTGCTGCTGCTGATCGAGAGAAAGAGTGCCGCCGCTAGTCCAGAGCAAGTCGTGAGCAAGTAACCGGCCATGCCCTGGCAGTGTGCAGGCCCCTTTAGAGCAGAATCAGCATAGGTGTCCCCGATCAGGTATTTGTGCGGTTGGATTTTTCCTGGCAAAAAATCCAGGCCGGCATCTCTGCCGATGGGTACAG
>Ga0182012_10002546_pt1 | contig 19636 bp, 19 predicted proteins | sample 612S2SmetaG_FD_120486 | JGI IMG/M metagenome (GOLD analysis project Ga0182012, IMG submission 120486) | Permafrost microbial communities from Stordalen Mire, Sweden - 612S2S metaG | ecosystem: Environmental > Terrestrial > Soil > Wetlands > Permafrost | place: Sweden: Stordalen | collected...
ATCGGCTGATGCAGCAGGCTGTCTCCACTCAACCAACCACCTATGCCGCCATGGTGGCACCGTCAAAACGAGTGGCGAAGCTAGTACAACCTACAGTTACCTGAGTCAACTGGATAGCCACTTCGCGCAAATATTCGACTGCAGCTTTACGATATCGGTTGATGTTGGGAATAGGCGAGTTTGGGCCAACCCATAGACGCCGTGGACGCAGGTGCCCAAATGCTCGGCAAAATGGCTGTGTAATTCCAGGCGTATCGCACCAATGGTGTCATCGGGAAAGAGTTCAATTTTTCGGTCGCTGGTGGTGGCTGAGAATGCTTTGCGAGAGGTAACGGCAGTGAAGAGGGCAGCGCCGGCGGAGGCGCCAAAGCGGCGGCGGTTCGTTGACGTAAAAGTGCCGATTGCCATCCTATCAAGCATGCTACGATTCCAATAGCGCCATTAGTGCCTGGAGAGGTGGCTGAGTGGTCGAAAGCAGCGGTTTGCTAAACCGTCGTAGGGTCAAAAGCTCTACCGGGGGTTCGAATCCCCCCCTCTCCGCCAGAAACATCGCATTCACTTTTCCCAGATTTTTGCTTTCCAAAACAAAAGCGGCGCACCTTTATGGATGCGCCGCCTTTGTTTGCTGGTTGAGGCTGTTGCGGCCTCATTGACCCATCGGGTCAGTCTTAAGATTTCTTGGTGAAGACGAGAGTTTCGTCGTCAGCAACTGGATCGAGATGGCTGATCGTCATGGTCATGCTTTGTTTGTCTTCTGAAAGTACGAACTTCCACATGGAGGTAACATCGCCGACAGGGCCATTTTCCTTGCAAGCGTTGAGTGTAGGGCCGTCGTACCAAACGGTGAGTTTGGAGGTATGTCCTTGTTCCGCGATTTCGCAGGCGCGGCCGTTGAGTTTGCTGGTGAATTCCGCAGTTGTCTCTTGCCCATCACTCTTATGGGTTTTCATCGTCATCTTGATGCCATCAGCGACGGCGACGATGGTGAGGCTAACGACGCGACCGTCACTGACATGGCTCTTGGCGGTATCCATTTGCCAGTTGCCATCGAATTTTGGTTGTTGCTGAGCCGTTAGGACTGCTGCGGCGAAGAAGAGGGACGCTACGCACCCTTTGAACGCGGTCATTGCCATTGTTGGTGCTCCTTTGCAAATCAGTTTCAGCCAGTAGCTTGCATTTCGCTACCCACTATGGAAATTGCTTGAAATGCAAGCGAAACTGGCAGGAACGGCGGATGGAGTCGCGGGAGATTGCGTCAATTGGCGCAGAGTCCGGTGATATGGCCGAGCGGCGGTAATTAGCTGGCCATTTTCGAGCTTAAATACTTGTAGCTTTCACGAAGGCTTTCAATGGGATCGCCCGGAGTTTGATCCTGTTCGACGAAATAGTTCTTCACGCCAGAATGTTTCGCAACGGCGAGAATAGCCGGAATGTCAACCGTGCCATTGCCGACTTCTTTGAATGTGGGTTTGGGCACGTTCTCGTTGTATTGGACCGGCGTGCCGCTTGCTTTGTCTTTCAAATGAAGGAGCGCGACGCGGTTGGAGTACTGTTTGAGGAGCGCGACCGGATCGTGTCCAGCTACGCTGACCCAGAACACGTCCATTTCGAGAAACACCAAGCCTTTGTGGGTTTCTTTCATCATCACTTCCAACCCGGTGGTGCCTTGCATGGGTTCGAATTCAAAGGCGTGGTTGTGATAGCAGAGTGTGAGGCCGGCAGCCTTGGCCTTTTCGCCCGCCTTGTTTAGGATATCGGCGAACTTCTTGAACGTATCGAGACCGCCGCGCTGATTGGGCGGGATGTAAGGCAGAACAATATATTGAAACCCGCGCTGTTTGACGTCGGCAATAGCGGCATCGAGCTTCGCGCCACCTTCGAAGAAGATAGCCGTGTCGACATGGACACTTACAGGCTTCAGTTGGGTCTCTTTGAGTGCTGGCCAGATTTCGTTGAGGTTGCCGTAAGTGGCCTCCACTTCGCGATAACCAATGTCTTGAATCGCTTTTAGAACGGCAGCCGGATTGGCGCCAATGGTATTGCGGACGGTGTATAACTGCACGCCCAGATTGGCGGCTGTCAGGGCATCGCGGCCCAACAATACTTTAGCGGCAGGTAGTAGAGCCGCCGACCGAACGACGAAGTTTCGACGGGAAAGATAAGACATGGCTTCTATACTATCGGAAGTCTTGCCCGTTCATTCGGGTATGCCGACTTCGACTTCGTGTTTCTGGAAGAGCCGCATGGCCAGTGTAAGAACGGCTGCTAAGAGCAGAGCGCCGCCGGCGGCCTGCCAAGCATGGGTTTTCACAAACTGCGCGGTTTGCGTGCCGTAATGCATGCCCAGATAGGCCAAGCTGAAATAGCGAATGGCCCGAGCCACGATGACAACGATGGCAAAGTAAAGAACTCTGACTTGCAGGGCGCCTGCGCAAAAAACGGGAATTTTGAGAGGCAAAGGAATGGGCGATAAAGCCGGAACGAAAACTGTAGCCAGTCCCCAGCGTTGAAACCAGAGATGCATGCGGGCACCTGTTCCGCTGGCAACGTGACGCATCAACAGAACCTCACCACCTTTGCGCGCAATATAGAACAGCACCAAACTGCCAAGGAGTGAGCCTGCCACTGCTAATACGGCAGCGAAGTAAGCTTGGCCGGGGTTGTTTGTGGCTACAGCGATTAATAGAAGATCTACTCCGCCAATGACCGGGACGCCGGCAGAATCCAAAACGGCTAAGAAGAAAAGACCAAAGGGGCCCCAACCAATCAGAATATTTGCAAAATGCTGCCAAGACAGAGCGATGCTATGAAAGAAAGATTTCAGGTTGTACTCCGACTGTCCAGAATAGCGAACAGGCCTGGTTCATCAAGAACGGGCACATTTAATTCGCGCGCCTTGTCGAGCTTTGAACCGGCGTCTTCGCCTGCCAACAGATAGCTGGTTTTGCTGCTGACGGAACCGACCACCTTGCCGCCAGACTCTTCGATGCGCGCCTTCGCTTCTTCGCGTTTGAGTGTAGGCAGCGTGCCGGTGATGACAAAGATCAAGCCTGCCAGCGGGCCACTCTTTTTCTTAGGCTGCTTTTCGCCGGTGAATTGCAGGCCCGCTTTACGAAGGTTTTCCACTAATTCACGGTTGCGCTTTTCACCAAAAAACTGCGCGATGGATTCTGCCACCTTCGGACCGACTTCGTCCACTTCTTGCAGCGTTTCGAGCGAGGCGTTGGCAATGTGGTCGAGATCTCCAAAGTGGCCCGCGAGCAGTTGCGCCGTGCGCTCGCCAACAAACGGAATACCCAGACCGTTCAATACACGCGGCAACGGTTGCAAACGGCTTTTCTCGATGTTCTTGACGATCTTGGTGGCCGATTTTTCGCCCATCCGCTCCAGCTCGAGCAATTGCGGGACGGTCAGTTTATAGAGATCTGCCACGCTGTGCACGAAACCGCGCGCCAGCAGTTGATCAACAAGAGCGTCACCTAAGCCGTCAATATCCATTACGCCGCGCGCGGAAAAATGCAGCAGCGTCTCACGCAAACGAGCCGGACAACTGGAGTTGACGCAGCGGCTGGCCGCTTCGCCTTCTTCACGCACAATATGTCCGTGGCAGATGGGGCAGTGCTTGGGAATTTGATACGGACGGCGGTGTTGCCCTTGCTCTACGACGCGTACAATTTTTGGAATGACGTCGCCGCTGCGTTCTACTAAAACGGTGTCACCAATCTCAACACCCAGGCGTGCGATTTCGTCTTCGTTGTGTAGCGTGGCGCGGGAGACGGTGACTCCGCCAACGGTAACTGGTTTGAGATGCGCGACGGGGGTGAGCGCACCCGTGCGCCCAACTTGCACTTCGATGTTTTCCAGAACTGTACTGGCTTGACGAGCAGGATATTTGAAGGCGATGGCCCAGCGCGGCGCTTTGGCGGTCCAGCCGAGACGTTCTTGCTGGGGAATGGAATCGATTTTTGCGACAACTCCGTCGGTCTCGTAAGGCAGCGCGTCGCGTTTGCTTTCGGTTTCGCGGATGAACGCCAGCAACTCGTCCAAATCTTTGCATTTACGCCGATGCCTGTTGACCTTGAATCCGGCTGCCACTAGTTGTTCGAGGCTGTCCCAATGGCTCGCGAGCATCGGCTTGCCGTTTTGCAGCAGAAAATAGGCAAAGTAATCGAGGCGGCGGGCGGCGGTCACGCCGGGGTCGAGCGCACGCAACGCACCGGCGGCGGCATTGCGCGGGTTGGCAAATCGCTTGAGCCCTTCCTTTTCCTGTTTTTCGTTGAGTCGATCAAAGGAGCTTCGCTGCATGACAACTTCACCGCGCACTTCAAACTTTTTCGAAAACGTTTTATCGCGCACGCGCAAAGGCAGAGAGCGAATCGTGCGTGCATTGCCGGTAACTTCTTCTCCAATGCGGCCGTCGCCCCGAGTGAGGGCTTGGTTTAGCTGCCCGTCTTCGTATTGTGCGGCCATCGATAAGCCATCGAGCTTCAGTTCAGCGACATATTCGTACGGCTCCCCTTTAAGCAGTGCTTGCACGCGGGTGTCAAACTCGCGGAGTTCCTGTTCATTCAGCGCGTTATCGAGGCTCAGCATCGGCGAACTATGAGCGACTTTGACAAACCCGTCGCGCGGTTGTCCGCCGACGCGCTGGGTAGGGGAATCGGGCGTACGCAGTTCGGGATGCGCGTCTTCCAACGCTTTGAGTTCGCGCATGAGTGCGTCATATTCGGCGTCGGTAATTTCCGGCGCGTCCAAGACGTAGTACTGATATTCGTGATGTTCCAGTTGCTTGCGCAACGCGGCTGCACGTTTGGCCGGGGACTCTTTCATTGCTGAACCTAAAGTGGCTGAACCTATAATGTGATTTGGAATCTTTTAGCGCAAAACGCGCCGCCATTATTTATAATCCGGTGGCGAGAAAACTCTCACGCAGCCAGCATCTGCTCCAACGTACCATCGATGCGCTCAAACACCAAGGTATAGAAGCGAGTCTGGTAGGCACTACTGGTCCTGGCAGCGCTGGAGCGCAGGCGAAGAAACAAATTGAGGCCGGTTGTGACCTCATTCTGGCTGCGGGTGGAGACGGAACGATTAACGAAGTGGCAGCGGGCATGTTGCACACCGGTGTCCCGCTGGCGATTATTCCCGGCGGTACGGCGAACGTGCTGGCACGCGAGACCCGCATACCGATTGACATGTTGGCGTCGATTCGCGATCTATCGAAAATGGTGCCAACGCGTGTGGCGATTGGGATGCTGCGCATGGGCGGCTTTGAGCAGCGCTCTTTTCTGTGTATGGCGGGTGCCGGCTTGGACGCGGAAATTGTCACGCACGTCAATCTCGACCTGAAAGCGGCACTTGGCAAGCTGGCTTATTATATTGGCGGTTTTTCACAAGTGCTTCGTCCGCTGACTGAGTTCGAAGTCACGGTAGACGGCAAGAGTTATCAAGCGAGCTTCGCGCTCATCAGCCGTGTGAGGAACTACGGCGGTGATTTGGAAATTGCGCGCGGTGCGTCGCTTCTGCGGAATGAATTTCAAGTGGTGCTGTTCCGCGGCACACACAGCTTGCGCTATCTTCCTTACCTGGCTGCGGTTGGATTACGTTTTGCCGAGCGGATGAGCGGCTGCACGTTTGTGTATGGAAGGTCTGTTACCTGCAAGGCTCCGAAAGACCAGGGGATCTTCGCACAAGTGGATGGCGAGTTGGTTGGAAAGCTCCCCATTTCGGCAGAGATTATTCCTGACGCCTTAACGCTGCTGTTGCCTTCTTCGTTTATCTCGAAAGAGCGGTCGGCTGTGGACATTCGAGCTTGCGCTTGACGGCATGGATAATCTAAGCCACTCGCTTGCTGGCTTAGCGCTTTCTCGCGCCGGGCTCAATCGAATTACGCCGCGCGCGACGCTTTTGCTGCTGCTGTCGGCCAATATCCCTGATGTCGACATCCTTGCCCTGGCGAAGGGGCAACTCACGTATCTGGAAATTCACCGCGGCCCCACACATGCATTGTTAGCAATGCCGATCCTGGCTTTAGAGTCTGTACTGATCGTAGCGGCACTTTGCCGCCAGCGCCTGCCTTGGTTTCAAGCCTGGGTTGTGTGTTGTATCGGCGTACTGAGCCATTTGTTGCTGGATTGGACAAACGACTATGGCATTCGTCCGCTCATCCCGTTTTCCATGCAGTGGTTTCACCTGGATCTGAATGCGCTCACGGACGGTCCGATTCTGGCGGCTCTGGGCTTGGCGGCGGTCTGGCCTTGGCTTTCGGGTTTAGTGAGCGGTGAGATTGGCGACGCGAAAAAATCAAGCGGGCAGGGAATCGCCATCGCTGTTTTGCTGTTTTGCATTGCCTACGATGCAGGCCGCTACAATTTGCATAAACGGGCGGTGACTCAATTAGAATCGCGGTTATATTCTGGTGCGCCTCCGCTTGAGGTGGCGGCATTACCAACCGCGGTGAATCCGTTTCGCTGGCGCGGGATTGTGGTTACGAAAGCGGCTTTTCTGGAATTCAATCTCAATACACTGAGCCAATTGAATACCGAGAGTGCCGACTCCTACTTTCGCATTCCCACAACGCAATCCACCGCAAGCGCGCGCAAAACACAACAATTTTCCTACTTTTTGTATTTCTCACGATTCCCCGTTTGGTCAGTGCAGCCAGTGGCGCTGAATGACGGATCAGGGAAGCGGATTGAGTTGACCGACCTTCGCTTTGGTCAGCCGGGGCAGGGCGGCTTTCACTGCGTGGCCGTCGAAAACGAAGCGGGCGGCATTCTCGGTTCGTGGTTCACGTATGGGGACGGATCGTCTCTCGGGTGGACCGACCCGCGGTCGAAACACTAGTCGAGCATGTTATCGCGCTGCCAAGCTTTCGCTGACAATACTGCGGCTCACCTGAGCGGGGTCTACTTCATATGAGCCGCTTTGTACTGCAGACATCACCTGCACAAGTTGGCTGCGCATGGTGGAAGCGCCCTTTTTCAGACTATTCAGCACGCCACTCAGTTTTGTAAGCTGCAAGTCATCTTGCGGCGCACTAGCTTGTGACGTCTGAGCAGAACTCGTCGTATCAGTGTTTGATCTTAGTTTTGTCCCAGCCTGCCGTGGTTCTGATAAGTATTCGGGCAGGTTCGTGGTATTGATTTGGCCCATAAGGCAAATTCCCTTGTTGTTGTTGATTGCTGTTTTTGCAACCCTGCATGAAGGTCTTATCGGTTATAGATTCGCGAAGCAACGCGAAAAGTATTTTCATGCGCATCTACCGTGAGTTCGATGGGGTCGGAGTATCCGCCTCCTAAGGTGATGGCTATGGGTATCCCGCACTGATATGCACCGGCGATCACCAACTCATCTCGCCGTCTTAGGCCCGCCGCCGTAAGCGCTAAGCGACCGAGGCGATCACTCTTTAGACCGTCCACTCCCGATTGATAAAGAATCAACTCCGGTGCAAAGCGCCAAATCTGTTCAAGCGCGTCCTCAACCAACCGGAGGTAGGCCTCATCTTCGGTTTGATCTTCCAATTCCACGTCGAGTCGGCTTTGCTGTTTACGAAAAGGGAAGTTCTTCCGGCCATGAACAGACAATGTGAAAACGGCGGGATCTTCGAAAAAGAGAGCGGCCGTGCCATCGCCTTGATGGACGTCCAAATCCACCACTGCAATGCGCCGGAGACCATGGCGCATGCGCAGATCTTCGATGGCGATGGCCAAATCGTTGAACACACAGAAGCCTGATCCTTCGGCGCGAAAGGCATGATGTGTGCCGCCGGCCAAAGTTCCGCCTACGCCAGTGGCCATTGCCTGATGGGCGGCTTGCAATGTGCTGCCTGCGCTGGCCAAAGTTCGCCGGACGAGTTCGGGCGACCACGGGAAGCCAATGCGGCGCATGACATTAGGCGCCAGACTGCCGTTCAAGAAGCCGTCGGCGTATTCGGTTGAGTGCACTCGCAGCACCTCCTCGCGAGTGGCCAATGGCGCCTGCTGGAGTTCGATGCTGGCGTCACCCGTGAACCGTTCGCGTAATAATCGATATTTGGCTAGCGGGAACTTGTGCCCGGGCGGCAGCGGAAAATGATGCTGATCGCAGTAGAAGAGGTTGAGTTTCAAGTGATTTGCGGGGTGACGTTCGACCTATCCTAAGGATATTCATGTTCAGATCGAGGATGCTTTTTATCACCAGCGCTTGAGATATGCAAATCCTTCCTGGAACCTTTGAGCTCCGGGTTGTGTCTGATTAAGATACGGACTAGGCTATTGGAGGAGACAATCGATGAGCCGGGTGGAACAGATGCAGCAGGTTCGAGCGGATATGGCCGAATTTAGCGCCAAATTCGGCTTGGCCATGAAAGACGCCAAAGGCGAATCACTTATCCAGAAGGCAATTGATTTAAAGCTTTCGCGAACGATTCTCTCTCCACCGAAGACGATTTTTCCGTGTGCCGCCGAATTGAAGGGAACCAGCTATCTCGATCCTTGCTTGATTGTACCGGCCAGTTTGCCCGTGGAGTTGATGCCGCGCCACAAATCGATTGCGGTGGGCGGCCAGGTTCAGTCGATTGCACGGTCCATGTATGCCATGTCGCCTTACATGATTGAGGAAGCGGCGCGGGCGCAAGGATTTTGGGACGGCAAGCCACTCCCGATGCTTGTTTCAGTGCACGGCAATTACAAATATCTGGTGCAGCAGAAATCTTACTTTTTTAAATACGAAGATTTCGTGGGTTCTGATATTGATCAGCTTTCGCCGGTGGAACCGGATCTGATGAGCCTCAAGCTGAAGCGCTATTACTGGGGCGACGATTTGTCGAGCGAGTTGACGCTGATTGTGGCCGAATATTAGAACTCTAGATAGCCCTCCCGACGCAACTCAGGTTGAAGAAGTGCGGGCGCAGGACGGGCGCTTTCGACGGGTCAATCATCAAATGGACGACCACAGGAATACCCTGCGGCGTCTTCATCGGCTCACGATTACTGAGGATCTTCCACTCAAACTCATTGGGCTTGATCTCCGTCCCTGAATCCATGAACCTCCAGAGACCCCATAGACCGGCAGTCTGCGCAATATTAAACTCGCTGCCGCCGGCGAACCGCACTTTCAGATCAACACCATCCATTTTTCCGGGCCATTCGAATTCTTTAGTGGGCGTCCCGCGAGCATCTGTACTTTGAATTTGCCCATTGATTGTGAGCGTCACATGTTCCACAACTTCGGCCGAGGGCACCGGCATCATGGTGAACTTAAATCCGGCTACCTGACTGTTGGGACCGTACAGAACGTGAGCCATCCCGCTCACCTTGTTAAGGAAAGCAATGAACTGGGGCCGGGCCTGTTTTCCGGTAGTGCTCTTGGCGCGGAAGCTATCGCCAAATTCTGAGACAAAGGGAGTCATGGCAGGACTGTGGACCAGTTGCTTCCAGAAGGAACCATCCGGTTTTCTTAGAAAGTCGTCCAATTCCGCCATCGAGGCATCCTGGCTGGCGCCGGGGTTGAATGGATACTTCTGAAGCAACGGACTGATTGCCTGGCACATTCCTGCCGCCGCATTGTTCAAGTCTGCTACCTCGGGCGACTCCGGTTGTGCGACGTAGTAGATTGGCGCTTTTAGCATTTTGGTCACTACATCGTCCGTTTGCCCTTTGAAAGTTAACGCAAGCTCCTTTACGGTTGAATCGGTATCTGTGGCAGCATGGATTGCCGCCGAGTAGGTGTCTAGCTTGCCTGGTTCCAAGCTCTTGAGCGTTTCATGCAAGTTGACAAGCTTTGTCATATAAGGAGCGGCCGCTCCACTCACCCCTCCCTGCAGGCATCCCGGAGGCGTTACGACTTGAACGGGCTGAAATATGTCGCTAATTTCTTTGCTGGGTACTGATGTGTTCTCACTGGCAACGCAGAGCACGAGAAGAAGCGCCGACCGGGCGCCGCTCAGTTGATCAAGTTTGACCACAGCATCTTGAATCGTAGCTGGATGCCGCACGGTAGTGGCTTGTAGATACGCCTGCCATTTCTTCGTGAAATCGTTCTGATACAGCCTCTGGAGTTCGAGCAGCACTTTGTTCTTGTCCAGAATTTCAGCTGACTTCGGACCCAATACCCAATCCTCACCCGAGAAGTACTTTTCAGGTCTCTTGAGCAATTCTTGGAAAGCGGTAAAGCCGGCCTTGGTGAACTCCGGATCAACTTCATATCGGTTGACCACAGTTGATTCTGTCCCGGGATAGTCATCATTAAATATGATCTTTTTACCGCTGGCGGCGGCGTCTTTCAGCATGCGCCGGTAAATCGGATCTGTCTGCCCCAGGCGGTTCAAGTAGTCGCGGCAATTCCCAACCGCCGCGGCATCCGGCGTGGTCTGCGGTAGATCGTCATTCTGCTTGAGCAATTCTCTTGAATAGAAATCAAAGTTCTCGCGCGCTAACCGTTCGACCGTCGGCTCTACCGGCTGCTCTTTGGTCCAATGCAGCAGCAATGTTGGGGTGAGAAATTCGGGAACGCTTTTAGCGTGGTACTGAGTCGTTATCAAATACGATTTCAGTGCGTTATAGAAATAGAGCTGCGGTTTAACATCGCTGGGATTCGTACAAACCTGCACCAATCGGTCTTGCGTTGGCCCTAGCAACAAGCGCCGAAACAGTCCGTAGTAAGTTTTTCGGACCGAGTCGCGCGCATCATCGCCGCTGTAAAGAAAACCGCCGTAGCTGAGCGGACGCCCATGCTCTTCAAAAGAGTTGAGTGTTTCGAGCGTCTCCTTTACCTTTGTGAGACGCTGCAATGCATCGAACGGAGGCGCAGCGGACGCACCCTGGGCGGCTTCGAAAGCCCCATGAACGAGTCCACGGTTATTCGTGTAGGAAACTGTCCACCAAATGCCCATCAGCAAAGCCGCAGCGATAGCAGATCCTAGCAAGACGCGCCGCGCAACGTTCAGCTTCACGTTGGCATTGCCTACGCTGGTGGCCGTATTATCTGCAAGGATCACACCGGGCAGAAAATGCGGCAGATAGACCCACTGCGGCACCCTGCGTGCGCTGGTGTCTCGGACTTCTGCCGCCAGTGGCACAGAGCGATCGCGCGGCGTAAACATGCGTGTTGCTCCCGAATCCATGCCGCTGTCATCGGAGGGCACTTGCAGAGAGGCGGGCGCCACGTCGTTTACTGTGACTGCCCGGATGCCTGTGAAATAGAAGCCGCGCAGAAACGGACTGATACCTAACTGACTGGGGCGGCACACATCGACCAGAAAAGATGTCAACAGCGACCTTAGTTTGTTAAATTCCCGCGGGAATTCATAGATGTTGGGTAACGCGACCGCTTTGTGTTCGCGGCTGAGATAGGCCGCCCGGCGGTCGGCGAGTGAATAATATAGCTGTTGAAAGGCATTATTCAAACGGCTAGTTTGGTGTTGGTGATACACACCATGCTGTTCTTCGAAGGGTAGCGTTATGCCGAGAACGTCGGCAGCTTCCTGATCCGTTAGATTTTCTACGAAATCGCGAAAGTAGGAAAGTTTGTCGGCTTTCGTAAAAAGAACATAGACCGGAAAGCTGGAGCCGATTTCCTGTGCCAACTCAGCTAACACCCCTTGGAACTGGCGGGCTTTCACGGCGATAGCGTCGGCGCCGCCTTTTTGCAGAAATGCTTGGCAGTCAATCGTAAGAACAACCGAACGCGCGGGCATTTGGCGTGAACCCATCACCGATTTGAGAGCGACTGAGGAAAATTTCTTAAATAAGCGTTTGCGGTTGTCGCCATCGGCCAAAACGCCCCCTGCCGGATCTACAAAAAGAGTATTCTTGGCAATCCAATAATTCACCGCCCTGGTGGGAACAATCGACACTTCCTGTTGTGCCTGGCCCGCGAGCAATTGCGCAATGTCAGATTTCGCGATGATGGTGGTCTTAGCCGTATCGGTTTCGCCGATAAAGAATACCGCCGGCAAGGCGGCCATTTGTTTTACGCCGGTCGCTTGAATTCGTTCTGCCGCTTCATTGAAGTTATCGTCTAACTCACCTGCCGATACCCCGGGCTGTTCGCCGGACGCGCCCGTCTTGGGCCGCAACAAAAGAAAACCGACAAAGCCAATGATGCCAATGATAGAAAGGCCGCCTCGCAAGTAGTAAAGCGCAGGCGCGTGCAAACCCATCCAACCGCCCAGCAGCCAGCCCAACAAAAGCCAGAGAAAAAGAACAGCGATAGCAATCCAGATTATCCGGGGAAGTTTCATTAACGGCCTTAGGAGAAGATCTGCGAAGCGAGACTGCCAAGATCTGCCAATGCAGAAGATAAAGAGAATTTAAAAATAACGAAGAGGAGCAACGCAACGGTGCCGGAACCAATCGCGATCCACTTCATGATTGGGACCCAGGGATCCGTCGGCTGCGCCATGATCTGCGCGGGAGGTTGCCAGGGCAGGGGAGCAGCGACGCCGCGGATACGCCGAATCTTTTCATCAATCTTTTGCAAGATGGAGCGGATTTCAGCGGTCGTACCGCTTGCGCTGTAGCGCCCGCGGAGGCCCAGAAGCAAGACAAGTTGGTGGACTTCCAACACATCGGCTAAGGGTTCCGAATCGCTTCGGCCCAAAAGGACATTTACGTTGCGGAAGAACATGTCGCCCGCTTCGTCGGTTCCAAACAAGGCTTGCTGCAACGGCTTGCTCTGCCACTCCGCAAAGAGAGGATTGCGCGAGTTTAAGATCGACTCATCCAAGAAGGCAACAATAGCAAACATAGAGACCCGCACATCTTCCTGCGAATAGCCCCGGCGCAGGCCATCTTTTTCGGCGGAGTCAATGGCAGCGGAAATCTGGCGGCGAAAAACGTCCACTCCATCGAAACGCAAACGCCCTGCGCGAAGACGCGCGATGACCGTGAGCACTTCCTGAAAAATGAGCGCAAGGTTATCGGCGCGCGTGGGGACGGGGGGTGCGGGTGGTGGATGGGTCGCCATAATTTCTTAAGAATCGAGCAACACGAGCAAATCTAACTGGGCAGAAGGAAGATCCCCGGGTACGTAGACTCCCACGCGGCGCGATTCCAGGATGTGATCCCAGCAAGGCCCTCCGCGGTTGATCGTAAAGTACTGGTTCGAAATACGCGGCGCCAGTGAGGCAGGCGGCACCGGAACGTGCGTTAGTTTGAGACCGGGCAGAGCGCGCTTCACTAACTCTCCCACAAAGCGCGCCGAACAGACCTTCACTAGGGCGGGCGTACCGGTAATCAACTCCGCTTCGCCTAAGCTCGCCGCGATAGACAGATACCAACGGGCATTCCCTAGAAGGCGGGTATCGGTAACATCTCCTTCCCAGAAATAGCGGTCCGTTTGCTCCAACTTAATGCTCAAGCAGTTTGTGGGGACAACCAGTTCCAGATGGTCACGAATATGCTGATCAAGCGATTCAAAACAGATTTGCAGATCGAGATGTTCGTATGTCGGCAGGTGAGCAGCTGCGGATTCCAACCCGAATGTGCAGAGGGAGCCTCCCAGACGCAGCATCTCTGTGAACAATTCTTCCGGATGCGATCTCTTCGCTAAATACAGATGACGAAGCGCAGCCAGTCCGCTGTTCACGGAATGGAGAAACCAAAACGTGGCAATCTGTTGCGCTGACAGCCCAGTGGCTTGGCGATCAAAGCCACGCGTGGCACCGGTAAAGGCGGTGTTCTTTTGCGAAAGAATATCGATCAACCGTTCTGTCATCGACATAAGTGCGGGGCTGGCGCTGAGCTTCAGAATCGGTGGCACAAACTTAGGGTCGAAGCTAAATTGATTCGCCCCTTGCCGACGGATTCGGGCGAGCGGCAGCAACTGCCAGCCATCTTTGGATTCGCCTTCCACTACGAAGCGAATATTTTTCCGCCCAAAGCGCACCGGCTTTTCATCGCCGCCGGTGATCTCATCCACCACGGAACGTTCTACCGCTACGAAGCGGGTGGTTTGTTGGTTGGAACCTTCCTCCAGGGTGCAATTTCCGCCACGCTGCTTGTGATCGGGCACAGCCAGATAAACAACCAACGTGTTCGACGTCGGAGGAAACGAATGTTCGATACTGCGCGGAGCCGGCAGAGCGTCCGACGCCGGCATATCGAAGGGCAGGCCATCTTCGAACACCCCGCGCGCGTGCGTCAGCTTTAAGGTTCCGTTCGACAGTGCTCCGGCATCGAGTTCATAACCGAGAAAGCCAAAAGGACAGAACCAGAGAGCGTCTGCCGCAAAATGAATTGAGTCTTCGAAATAACGGCTCTGGGCCTGAAAGTGATGCGGACCCAGATACATACCTTCGGCCCAAACGATTCTAGAGAGATGTTTCACGCTGACCGCTATTCGTTCCCGATTATCTATCATAGATGCTGCGCACTAGAATCCGTGCAAAAATTAGAGCAGCAGGCTGGTGCCGCTGCCTGTGGTGGCTGGAAGTGCGAACTAGCTAACAGAACAAGAATATATGCCGCAAGACAAATTGCCAGAACCCGGTGAATTCACGCGGATTTTCAAGCGTCAGCATTTTGGGCCGCAGAGCGGCGGGGACGAAGCCAGCGTTAGTGATGCGTCCGGCTTATCCAAACCAGTCGAAGCCGGAGTTGCGCCTGTGTCAGGGCAACTTGCTGCGGAACCTAGTTCACTGCCACCGGCGCCATCGAATGAGCCGGGTGAATTTACGCGCTATTTTACCGGCGGCCTACCTCCGCAGGCTGCCAAAACAGGCCCTGGGACAACGCAACGAACGCCTTCCTCGGTCCAGCGGCCAAACACACCCGTTGCTTTCAAACCGTCAGCGGGCGAGGGCAGCGGCAGCTTTCCGCAGCGCTTTGGAAACGGACCTGCCAGTGCTGATCCGCCGCCTCCTTCTCCCATCACCGAAGAGTTTGGTTTTCACAATCCGCGCCTTGGGTCAGAACCCGATTTAAGTAAGAGGCCGTCTGCGGAAGAGAACTCGCCCTTCAACTTCACGCCAAGGATCCCGCCAGCGCTTCCTTCCAGCCAGGATGGTCCTGGCGAGTATACTAAGCTTTTTGGAAAAGGAAACACGCCGCCGCCTCCGCGTGCTTCTGCCGTTGCCCCAGCGCCCCTCGCACCCATGATGGGCGATTCTCCGCGAACTGCAGGAAGTGTTCCTATGGCTGAGTCGATTTTGCCGGCTCCGTCGGCGGCATCGACGCGCCAAGGGCCCAGCGAGTTTACTGTCGCCGTTAACGGCAGGCAGGCCCCGCCAGATGTCAGTTCCGCCTCGACGGCAAGTGGTGGTGCTGCGCCTCGGAAATTACCGTCGAATCTCAACGTTTCCGCTGCCAATCCTTTGGCGGCGTTAGCCGGGGGAGGAGGCATGCCTTCGCTGGCGTCTTCTGGCTCCATTGGGATGTCCGGCGCGCACGCGAGTACCCCGATGGGTTCGGCCAACCTGCAAGCGCCGCATCTGCAAACACCTCATCTTCCCCAAATGGCTGCTCCCGCGGTGAAGGGCATTGGATTGTCAAAACTGAGTGATCAAACCAAACTTATCTTGTTCTTCGCGCTGTTAGCGATTGCCTCCGTCATACTAGTTGTTGCCGTTTTCGCTAGCCAAAAAAGCTGATGACTCATTTTGTTCGCAAGTCCCAATCCCTGTTATTGATGTCGGTCTTAGCCACAGTCTTAGGGCCCTCTTTGATTGGTCAAAAGACGGATGCACCGCCTCCCAAGCCTAATTTCACCGGACGGTGGCGTATGGTGAAAGAAAAAAGCGTGTTCAACGGCTTTAAAGTGCCGGATATCGTCATTCGTGTGGTCGATCACCACGATCCGATGATTAACTTGCATACGATTCAAACCACCGGCAAGCAAACGTCCATGTCGGACGTCTCTTATTTCACCGACAACTCCGTCACGCTGAACACCATCAAAGGGCGGGATGCCCAATGCCGAGCTTATTGGGACGGGAGCGCCTTAGTTGTGAGAACGAAAATGCTCATGGCCAACGGCGAACGCGAGGTGATTGAAGATCGCTGGGAGCTATCAGCGGATGGCAAGACTCTGACGACTGCCAGTCACATTGTCACCGAATCGGGCGAGGCCAACCTGACGCTTGTCTGTGAAAAGGAAGACGAGAAAAAGGGCTCTTAAACTAAACTACCAGGCCAACCGCGCGCATTAATTCTAATGCGTTGCTGTGAGTGACAACGCCGGGTCGTAGTTGATAATCGAACTCCATCTTGCCGTCGACAATCCGGTCCTCGAAATGGACATTCTCCGCAACGCCCTTGAGATCGGCAGCGATTTCTGCCAGAGCCAAGTCGTGAGTCGTGAGCAGGCCAATGGTATTGCCCTGCAACAGTCCCTTTACCAAGCCGGCAGCGCCGATTCGGCGATCATTAGAATTGGTTCCGCTCAACAGTTCATCCAGCAAAAACAAAACCGGCGTGGGTTCGCGCGTCAGATCAACAATCTGGCGAAGGCGAGTAATCTCGGCAAAGAAGCGGGAGCGGTTGTCTTGCAGCGAATCGGTAACTCGGATAGACGCACCCGTTTGCAAAGGAGACAACGTCAGTTGTTGTGCATTGACTGGTGCTCCAGCCCAAGCCAGTACTGTGTTCAGGCCAATGGTTCGCAACAAGGTGCTCTTGCCGGACATGTTCGAGCCGCTGATGATCAACAAACGAGGTGAACCGCTAAGTGTGACATCGTTCGGGATGCAGCGGTGCTCATCAATGAGCGGGTGACGCAGCGCCTTTGCTGTGAAGCTCGCTTGGGCGGGGGATCGCAGTTCGGGAAACGTCCAGGCTGGCCGCTCAAAGGAGAGGGAAGCGATGGACGACAGCGCCTCGAATTCACCCAGTGCGCTAATCCATTCGCCAATGTGAGTGCCTGACCTGCGACGCCACATTTCGATGGCGAAAGCAACTTGCAGCGGCCAGAGGAGCGCCAGTTGCACGATTTTGATGAGTGGGTGAGAACCTGCGCCCAGCCAATCAATCCAACGTTCTAAACGACTGATCTGCGCAGCCGCAGGCAGTCCGCCCACCTGGAGCTGCTCAACCAGACTTTGCAGCTTAGGCGAGGTGAACTTCTCTTGCTCGATGCGCTGAATCAATAAAGCCAAGATGGCCAGATGGTTGGCTGGTGTTTCGACGGAAGCTACAATTTGTGAAACCGTGTGACGCGTCAGATAGACGATGGAACCGTTCACTAACAACGCGATTCCTAACGGCCACAGGGGGGGCCACTGCAAAAAGAACGCGAAGGTCAGGGTTGCCGCGGCTACCGCCAGCACCGGTGCGAGAATCCGCAGGATGGCTGGAAAAGGTATAGCAGGACGCGACCCCCACTGGGTGAGAATCTCTGCTCTCACCTGCGCGCGCACATCTTCGCCCAACAGCGCTAGATCTTCTCGCAGATCAAGACGCGAACTAAGTTCACGCACGGCTTGTTGGCGGTTAGCGGTTTCGTCTAAGGTTGCTGGGCGGAGCAGATATTGAGCCAGAGCGTCTTCGCCGGCGGCGGTGCGGGCGGTACAAAGCAACTCAAAGAGACCACCCTTGCCAAAAAGGTCGAGATCTTCAGCGTAAACGTGACTTGGATCTCGAAAGCGATCGCCCGGTTCACCCTTGCCTTGCCAACGATTCCTTATCCGGTCAATGGCGCGATCGTAATAGCGTAAGCCGCGCTCAGCAAAAGCCCGCTGTCGTGCGAGCCGGGCGTGAACGGCAAAGAGCGCGACAATGGCGAGAAGCGGAATGAATAACCACCATGCAGAGATTGCCGACTGTTCATAGGCGAGCCAAGCGATTACCGCAGTGAGTACTCCTAGACAGAGGCGGACGTTACCCAATCGAATGACTTGCCGCTGCACGACGTTCTGCTTGGCGAGCCACGCGTCGCGGCGTGCTTCATATTCCGGTAGTGGCTCACTCACACGCCTAGGATAGCGGAGGAGTGCGGTGAGTTGGGCGAGACCGATAATCAATCTCGCCCGAGAAGACTTAGGTCGTGTAAAAGAATTCTTCGTGTGTTACTTTGCCGTCTTTGACGGTGTACAACGCGGCTTCGTCCATTGTGAAGCGCTTACCGGCCATGGGGCCAGCCTTTGCTGTTACATCATATTTGAATCGCACGATAAACCGATCGCCGTGCGGAAACGGGCCTTCCACTTCGGCTTTGTGCACCTCGTGGTTCTCCTCCCACCAGGTAGCCTTGCCTTTGATCGCTGCCATGCCTTCCATGCGCGCAGGCATGTTCGGACCGCCGGCGGCCTCGATACTTACGATATGTGGACTATAAAGAGTGTCCATCGCTTCGTGGGTTTTGCCTTGGCGGCAAAGATCCACAAGCTTTTTTCCAACGGTTAACGTGTCACTCATCTAAACTGCTCCTTGGTGGCGATTGTCTTGGGTTTACGCCACCTGATCTTTGTAACAGAGACGAGCCTGATTTGCAAACCTGCGAAATATACCCACTTACTTTGTAGGAGTTAGCGGATCAGGAAGCGTTTGGTGGCGGACCAGGATGCGGCGGCAGCGGAGGGCCACACGTGATCGCGCGTGGCACCCAGAAGAAGGAATTGTGCTTCGCTGTTTTACACAGGGATCCTTGCCGCCGCGCGGTCCGTCGGGGAAGCCTTTTCGAGACTGCGGCGGTGGACGGCTGCGGCGGACAGGCGACCTTGGAGGACATCGGAATAGTTGTCGTAAGGGATGAAGGGAAGGGAATGGCCTTGAACACTCCAGGATGAATAGACTTCGCCTGGCATAGGATCGCGGCCAAAGCCAGACCAGACGACGCTGCTGGGTAAATGTGCGAAGCGGATAGATTCGGCGCGCGCGCCGAGAGGGTCGACGCCGGTGTATGTTCCTTTGATGGGTGCAGTGTGGTCGACGTCGATGCGGCCGCTGGCATCGGCCTGGAATTCTGCATAAGCGTGGGGGATGACGTGGTTACGCCTGGAGGCCGTCCCATGACCACTTTGGGATGCTGAGGCCGACAGGCACATCAGCAGCAGACTTGTGGTACCGATACATGGTTGTTGAGGTTGCCCAAGCGAAGTAATCATGAAGCACTTTTTGCAATTCAGGGTTAGCGGCTAGTCCAACATCGGCCAAAGCTTGGTCGAAGCAGAGAATCGCACGGCGGTTCATTTCGTCGTGCTCTCCGTTGCCGCTGTGCATCTTGACGACACGGGTCTCGTCACCGTAGGAGGCGGAGTACGCGCTGGGGCCTCCTAGGGCCTCGGCCCAGTACGACGCGAGTCTCTCGACATGCTGTGGATGAAAGCCGTGGCTAAATGCATGGCCGACCACATCGTCAGCCACAACCCTACGATGCCACGCATTGGCAAGATTGCGAAGACCATCCATACCGCCGGAGGCCTGAAACACGGTTTGCATGCTTCTATGATTACAATGGCGGATCAAGGTTTTCTTACACTGTGATCTCCACAACATCCTTTCCGAGTGAACCGGCGGCTACACGGGCGAATGAGGCGTGAATATCCGATTGGGTAAATGGATGCGGCGGCGCCTGCGAGTATTTCACCGTGGTGAGCGCGGTTTTCGCCGGTGATCAAGGGCAGTAGCGTGAAGACTCCCGAGTCAGTGGCGGCCCGAAACGACAGCGGTGCCAGGGAGTGCGGCCCCCAGCCCAGACAACTTAAAACGTGGCCCGTGTA
>Ga0182012_10002548_pt1 | contig 19633 bp, 14 predicted proteins | sample 612S2SmetaG_FD_120486 | JGI IMG/M metagenome (GOLD analysis project Ga0182012, IMG submission 120486) | Permafrost microbial communities from Stordalen Mire, Sweden - 612S2S metaG | ecosystem: Environmental > Terrestrial > Soil > Wetlands > Permafrost | place: Sweden: Stordalen | collected...
CGCGGGCAATCTCATAACTGCTCACGCCGTTCTTGCAATTGACAACCATCCACATGGCCATAAGCCATTTATCGAGCTTGATGGGTGAGTCTTCCATGACGGTGCCAGTCTTCAAAGTGAACTGACGGCAAGGATGGTGAACGCTACATTGCCAGCGGTTGTGTTGCGGCTGGAACTTCACTTTATCCGTTCCGCAGTGTGGGCAGGTGACGATGCTTTTCGGCCAGCGTCTCGGAACGAGGTAGGCTCGGCAGTTCTCTGGGCTTTTGAAAAACTCGACCGCTTCCAGTAGTGTCTTTGGTTCCTTACCGTTGTCTTCCATGACTTAAATTCTAGGTCAAAAACGTGGAATAGTCAAGTATATTTATACCAAAATTTTTTTTTGAAAAGCTGTGACTGGAAAAAACGAAGAATACAGGAGACAGAATATGGAAGACGAAATGCCGCACCGAGAGGCGTTTTGCGGAACGAACTTGGCTGCGGAACGAACTTCAAATGGGTTCGTTTTTGCGGATTAATCTACGAAGATGCCGGAAACGACGGCGTTGGACCCGGCGGTTTTGGTCACCTGGATGAGGACATGGCCGGTGATATTCCAGGCGGCGTATTCACCGTTGTGGAAGCCCGAAAAGGTTTCAGTGTCAAGGACAGCGTTGGAGATGGCGTCGCGGATTTGGATGGATTCAGCGCGGGCGCCACTGTCCCAATCGAGCAGATAGAGTGAGATTTTGTGGGTATTGCCATCGGTGAGAGCGAGGTTGATGGTGAAGCTGCTGCCCGAATAATTGGTTGAGGCGATCCGGCTGGCTGCGCCGCTGGCGGTTTGGAGAGCGCGCATATCGCTGGTGGAAGCGGCCCAGGTATAGACGCTGTTAGCGCTCAAACTCGCGGTCGCGAACGTTGGAAGGTTGTTGGCGTCGTTGGCAATCAGGTCGCCGTTGGAGCCATACTTGCCGGTCCAAGTGCCTTCGGTGCCGGCGTCGACGCCGAGGTAGGCGGCGCTGGCGGGAGCCGAAGGCGGATCGAAAAAGATACCGGATACGACGGCATTAGAGCCGCCGGTTTTGGCGACCTTGATGATTACGTTACCTTGGAGGCTCCAGGCGGCGTACATGCCCGAGTGAAAGCTGCTATAAGTTTCCGAGTCGAGAACGGTGTTGCTGGCGGCGTCGAGAAGTTGGATGGTTTCGCTGCGCGCGCTGCTATCCCAATCGAGCAGAAAGAGAGCGATGCGATGAGCGTTGCCATCGGTAATATTGACATTGATCGAGTAGCTGGTGCCCGAATAATAAGTTGAAGCGATACGGGTGGTTGCGCCGTTAGCGGTTTGCAGGGCGCGCACATCCGTGGTAGAAGCGGCCCAAGTATAGGTGGTATCGCCCGCGAGAGAAACGGTGGCGTAGGCAGGTGGCACGGTCGCGTCATTGGCGATCAGATGGCCATCCGCGCCGTATTTACCGGACCACGCGCCTTGGCTTGAACCATCCAGGCCCAGGTATTTTGCCGAAGACGACGGTTGAGTAACGTTGAGAACCGCGGAGGGAGAGTCGATTGAGCCAACAGCGGCGGTAATATCGGTAGTCCCCTGGACCAGGCCAATGGCCACGCCAGTGGCACTGATACTGGCCACCGAGGCTACGGACGACCGCCACGCGGCGGCATCGGTGATGTTCCCGGTACTTCCGTCGGTAAAAGTACCCGTGGCGGCGAAGGGCTGGTTAGCACCGATGGCGATGGAGGAGTTAGCGGGCGTCACCGCAATGGATGTCAGAGGCAAGCCGCTGACGGCGGCCTGGGTGATGGTGATATTGGCAGGCGCGGATGAAATGCCGGCGGCACTGACGACCAGTGAATATTTGCCGGCGGTAATCGACGGATTCAGCGTGAAATTTACGGTTTGCGGAGTGGAACCGGTGGCTACGCCGACGGAGCTCCAGTTACTGGTGCGGCAATAGTAAACGTTGCCGGAGGACGAAATCAGACTGACGATGGGGTAGTTTTCGTCCATCTCGGAATCGTCACCATAGGCCGCGCCCGCCGATTGACCAGTCAACTGAGTGCCGGACAGAGTGAATACTCCGCTGCCGATGTAAGCAACGTTGGTGACGGCCGGCTGGTATGACGCAGGGGCGGCGCCGTCCGGCGTGTAGACCCAAAGCTGGTAGGAGCCGTCTTCAAAAAGGACTTGGCCGGTAGGCAGCACCAGCATATGGGTCTGATAGGCGTTGGTATTGAGAGAGGTGTCGGGAATGGCGGGCGACACGGGCGAAATGGTATTCGCTGCCGGATCAAAATCGAAAAGCTGCGTGGGAGGTTCATAAGGCCCGAGCGTAGGGCCCGCATCGGCCGCCAGCAGCACGTGGCCGTTAGGCATAATGGCAGCGGGAGCGTCATCGGCGCCGAACAAGGCGGGGCTGCCGTTGAGCGTTCCCATGATATCGGGTCCGGCGGCCCAGGTATTGGTAGCGGGCGTATAGAGCGCGGTGTGGCCGGTTGCTCCGATGAGGAAACTACGTCCGTCGAGCAGGCGCAAAGAGGGCCCGATCTCATAGCCGGCAGCTTCACTGCTTAACAGGGGAAAGGCGCCCTTGGCCGTGCCATCGGCCGGGCTGATGCCCGACCAGCTGTTGGCTACCGGATCGTAGACTTCGGCATAGCTGCTGCCGGTTCGGCTGCTTTGGCCGATGTCATAAGTCAAGATGCGCCCATCCGCCAGGCGCGTCCAGCCTTCTTCGTCGCTCGAGTCGTTGTAGACCTTATTGGCGGCAAAAGCCCAGGAATTGCTGGCGATGGTGTAGATGTAAGTGAGACGGGCGTCCAGACTTCCGGCCAAAATCTTCCCACCGGGCAAGAGCATTGTCGGCCCGTCGCCGTAGCAAGAGGTAGGCGTGCCTGAAAAGGCGAGAGTTACGGATGACTGGGTGGCCGTGGCATTCAGCGATATGTGAATTTGGCTGGACGAATCGACGCTGGTAATGGTTGCGCCGGAAGGGATGCCGGGCCCGCTGACAGTCCAGCCGGCGAGAAAGGTGGGCGTAACAACCTTGGGAATATTAGTGATGATGTCTGAGCCGGCGGTGGTATTCGCGCCGACGTTGAACGTTATGTTGAAACAGGCTTGCGGCGGAAAGGTGGCAATGGGCGACCAGGTGTTGCTGAGCGAGTTCCACATTTCGCCGGTAGGAGTCCAAACAGCGTCGGCATTGGGTCCGTAATTTTCGCCGCCGAGTATCCAGACGTTGCCGTTTTGCAGAACCTCGGAGGGATACGAATAGCGCCGGGTGCTCATGGGGTTGATGGGATTGCTGGTCCAAGTGCCGTTGATATAGCTGCCGAAGGCATCGGGCGTGAGCCGCAGCCAATTCGGGCCTTCGGCCACGGCGACCATGACGGTGCCGTCGGTGAGCAGCATCAACTCGTAGGCTTGGTCGCCGTTCGGCGTGGGATTGGTGAGCTTGGTCCAATTGGCGGCGCGGGCGTGGGAAACGAACGTGGCCAGCAACACGCAAAGAGCGCACCAATTTGTGTTCATAAGTATTTGACTAGGTTACTGCAACTTGGTTCGACGGATAGGGTGGAGCCGGTTAGTGGGTGCGCGAATTCCGGTGCCAGGAGCGACGCCACGAATGACATACAATGCTGGCAGACTTAGTGGAGTCTTCATCCCCATGAACTGGATTCAGCGCTTTGACGTGAGGACGTTGTTTGTTGCCTTGCTGGCAGCCGGTTTTTTGTTTTCGCTCACGGAAATGCTGGGCCAAAATCCGCCGGCAACAGGGACAAAGGGCGGCACTAAGCCGGCCAAGAAGACGGGCACGAAGGGGACAAAGTCTCGCGCGCCGGCTAGCGACAAAGCAAGCGACAAGCCCGACGACACGAAGCCCACCACTGCGGCCGATAAGGCAGCAGATAAGCCGCAGGCGGCTGAAACGGCGGCCGACAAGGCTGGAAAGCCAGCCGGCGATACACCATGGGCGGGCGTTTTTTGCCGCGCCGTTTTCTTGGGTCCGGTGGGTCAACGCGCCGACCTCTATGAAAAGCAGCTGGACAAGGCAGGCGGCGTTACCGTAAAGGCGGTGGGTGATAGCGCCCTCATGCTGTGTGGTGACGCGGTCAATCTTGATGTAATGGAGCGGTTTGTGCGCTCTTTCTCGGGAGCAGGCGAAATCGATGAGCATTTGCATCAAGGACATGTGGTGCGCTTATTCTATTTCCGGCAAGCCGGCGCAATTGCCGGGGCTATTACTGAAGCGGGCGGTTTACGTACGCCGGTCAAGGCCGTGGGTGACGATCTGCTGGTTTTTCCTAGTGAGAGCGAAGCCGACGACAAAGCCATCGGCGAATTGAAGCGCTGGATTGCATTGCTGGATGTTCCCAGGCCTGAACTTTCCATCTCTGCCTGGAGCGTGCAAATTTCGTCCAAGAATCAGAAAGCCATTATTGAGGATGCGGCGGCGGTGCGCGAGGTGGTTTCCGTCTACAACCAGAAGCTGCACGATGCCGTTCGACAGGGCTGGAGCTTTTTGCAGGAGGAGCGAGCGGCGAAGAAAGACCTGTTTGACGACAAGTTTAGAGATTACCTGACGAAGCGGTATGCGTTTGAGGCGCCTCAAAGCACCCTCGACCCGCCCTTGGCATTCCCGGAACCAAAATGTCCCGCAGGCCAATATTGTCTGGGATACTACAACCTGTTTGAGCCCGCGGAGCCCTCGCTGACGTCGCTGATCATTTTTCTGCTGGCGACGCGCGACGGCTATACGCATGAGGACGCCGGCAAGCTGGTGGACTGCATGGAAAGCCGAGCCGGCTGCGCGTCAGCAATATCGACGTCCAATCGCGCCGAAACCAACTACGGCCAGGGGGATACGAGCGACAAATATCCGGCTGCTCAATCCTCGGAAGATAACAAGAAGAAAGTGCCCCTGATGGAAGTTCCACCGGTATCGGGCAACGATTGCGAATTGCAGGACGACCGTTTTATCGACGAGAATCCGCGTCTCGGTCCGGCCTTTAGCTGCTTGCGCAACCAATTCAAGGAAAGCATGGTCATTGATCGGCGGAAAGCGCTGCTGCGCGGCACGCTGGCCGACTTCCTTTTCCACTACAAGATTTCGGAAGCGTATCCACAACAGTTCGTGCCATACTATCGGGCCGCCAGCGCGCAAGCTTTGGATAACTTGTTCAGTCCGCTCATCGTCGCTTTTAACCGCGATCTGGCGGCCTATTTGCGCCGGCTGCAATCGGACCTGCGAGTGGAGAAAAAAAGCGACCGCAAGGTGGAATATTCTTCCGACGGTATTGTGAATGTCAGCGTGTTGAGTGGCCAGCAGGCTACGCTCGATAGCGCCACGCAAAGTTTCTTCAGCATGCCGCCGGTTCTTTCAGCAAAGGATTTTGCCGACGCCTTGAAGGGAGGCAGCGATTCCGGCGCAAGCAGCCCGGCCCAAAGCGCCACGAACCTGATCGCCGCTAACCTCACTCCTCTTGCCGCGCAAGCGGTACTGGCCGGCGTCGAAGCGGTGCAAAGCAAAACCGCCCAGATCGGCAGAAATCTAAACTTGAAGGTGACCGCCACTACGTTGACGGGCGCCTCTTCGGCGGATCTCGACTTGCAATTAGATTCCGGCGAGCAGGGGAAGCCGCAGTTGCTCGAGGAAGGCAAGCCGGGCAGTGACGATAATGTGAGCCGCGTGGCCGAGCATAACACCAAGACCCGAGTGCGGGTGGATGCGCTGGAGCTTTTTCAAGTATCGTCATTCTCGGCGCGGCTTTCGCATGGCCGGGAAGTGCCACTGATTCCGCCGTTCATTGAATTGCCGTTCATCGGTAATCTGGCGCGTTTACGGCTACAGCCGGGAACCGCCTTCCACCAGAGTTTCGCCATCGTCAGCGCGGTGATCGTGCCTACGGCGGCCGATCTGGCGAATTCCATCCGATTCAACTCCGACGTGGAGACCGACCATTTGCAGCGCGCTACGTGGAACGCGGCTAGCGAAAAGCCGGCAAGTCCTCCCGATAAACCGAAAGGCGATCCGGCGGCGGCCGGGGACGGCGAAACGAAAGATTCAGCGGACGTGCAGGTTAAGCGCGCGAGCGATGGAAGCATAACTGTTGCCATTCAAGCGGGCTGCAAAACGAGGGCGTGCGCGCCGCCGAAACCACCGCCCAGAACCGCTGAGGACGACAAAGCGCCGAAAGATGATAAGGCCAAGACAGAGAAAGACGGCAAGGGGAAAAAAGAGACTGCTTATTTTTGGATTGTCACGCACTATCGAGAAGGAGTGTCCATCGGCGGGCCCTTCAAGCAGGACTTGCCGGTGCCGGAGGGCATGGATCAAGCGAATCCCGTTTTGCAAATCAGTTGGAGCGCCCCGGCTACGGCCCTTTGGTTTGATTTATATCGAAGCGAGAGCCCGGAGCGAAGCGACCTGAAAATTTGCCAGGCACCGAGGTGCTTCGCCATAAAACTCAACATTCAGGCGCGGACGTTCAACGGTCGGGCGGTGGCCGATCCGAAATCCGCTCCGCCTGAGTCCGAAACGACGATCTTTACCAAGATTCGCACCTTGCCCGATAACATTCTCGAGTACCATAAACGCGAAGTTTACTGTCTGGAAAGAGAAGCCGACCCGAACTTTCCCAAAACGGAAGAGATCCATTGCGAAAAGCTCTCATTGCCGAGTACGCCGGTGATTCAGTGAAGTGATCGCGGCCGGACAGCCGGGAATGGCCTATGCCGCTTAGTTTTCCCACTCGGGCTTGCCGGCTCGCTCACGGTCGCGGTTCCGTTGGGATTTCACCGCTCGAAGTGTTCGGAGAAGGCGAAAGCGGTGAAATTAAAAATGCCGGGCGCAATGGTGGGCGCGCCCGGCACATCATCAGCAAGAACAGCGGAAGGCATCCGCCGTCATTACAGCGCGCAGGAGGGTGCGCGTAAAGGGCAGTTCAACCGAGAAGTCCACCGTGTCCCAGGCAGGCGATTTCCCAGCCGGATATACGGTACTTCGCTAACATCGGGGGCAAGACTAAGTCGAGAATTTTGGGTTTGGCCGAACGGAAACAACAGGGGGCGGAAACAATCGGCACATCGTCTTTGTAGCTCAACAGCATCAAGTTGCCGGGCTCCACGGGGGCGAGGAAGCGTTCCACGTGGGCTCCGAGACGGATCATGGCGCGGCCGATCACATCTTCCGGCCCGGCGGGCGCGGTGGTGGAGGCGATCAAAATGGCGGCGGGCTTGGTGCGCAATAGATGCTGCAAAGAGCGCGTGACTTGTTCTTCGTCTTCGACTGAGGAAAGCGCATAACGGAGATTGCCGCCAAAACGCTCGACGCGTGTCCGAACGATATTTTCAAACAGCGCGCGCGCCCGGTCGCCATGCACCGGGTCGGTATAAAGAACGCCCACGCCGGGGTCGCGAATGGGCCGCGCCTGCAAAATCGCGCCGCGCTCCCCTAGAATGCTCAAAACGGTTTCCAACTGCGCCTGCGACACGGCAAAGGGCGAACTCTTAATGGTGGCGATCCGCTCGCCGCTCCTTACGAAGCGGTAATTCGGCACGGTGGCAATCACCACGCTACTAGTGCAATTAATTTGTTTCAGTAATTCATCGTCGACCAGGACACACGAATCGGCCGTCGCGATTAAATTGGCACGACCACCCGCCGCCAACCGAATCTCCACAGACCCACAGCACATGACCTCGGCTACAGCCATGACTGCTTCATCTTCGCCAATCTCGCCTTCTTCCAGCTCGGTGACCCAAACTTGCTGCATTCCTTCTGTCTCCAGCAAGCGGATATCTTCGTCGCTTAATACATGGCCTTTGGCCAGTAATTTTCGACCACCAGGACGGAAAATGGTACAGCATAAAATCCGGCCGGCTGAGCTTTGCACGTCTACTGTCAGGGCTCGCATTATTCTCTTCCCCCTCGGAAGTATCAGCCAAGTACTAAAACGGCTGTGGTACCTACTATATGGTACTTTCTTGCGAATTGCTAGTAGAAAATATGGAAATTTAGCAAAATTTACAAGGATTAGTAAAACTATTAGCGATGATTTGGAGAAGAAAAACAGCCTTATTCAATAAAAAGGCGGGGAGAATAAGGTTGGAAGCTGAGTAAGTTTGGCAGTTCTAGTACTGGCACGATTATCGTGCTGGGAGAATTTCTCATTTACAACAGCAAGTCGTTTCAGGACTGCAATTTCATCGCAATTCTGGAATTTTGGGCAGCGCAAACAATCTTTCCAGGCTTTTAACGGTAGTTCGCCGCGTTCTACTTCGGAAAATCCAAGTTTTTCAAAGAATCGAGGCACGTAGGTAAAGGCGAAAATAGCTTCCAAGCCGTTATCGTGCGCCTCCTGCTCGAGCGCATCTACTAACAAGCGCCCGGTACCGCGCTGTTTCAGTTCCGGCAACACGGCCAGAGAACGCACTTCAGCCACGGTGGGGGTGTAGAAGTGCAGCGCGGCGCAGCCGGCCAAAAGATCGCGGTCGTAAGCTACCGAAAAATCGCGAATGTTCTCCGACATTTCAAACTCGGTGCGGGGCAGCATAATGCCTTGGGCGGCATAAGCGTTAATCAGCTTGAGAATATTCGGAATATCACGCATCGCCGCTTTGCGCGCCGCCAGCGCTGTACTATTCATGGGCGTTATCCTTTCGAGAGAGACGCGTACCTACCGGCTCACCGGCCAAGAGACGGCCACAAATATCGGCTTCCTGTCCGGGCGCGATGAGCACTTCGGAGAGGCCGCCTTCTAATGCCCAAAGCGCGGCTTCCAATTTGGCTTGCATGCCGCCATGCGCCACGCCACTGGCAATTAAGTTGTGCGCGCCGGCGGGCGTCATCCGCGGGATGACCGACCCCTGGCCGTTTTTCACGCCTGCCACATCGGTCAGAAAAAGCAATTTGTCCGCTTGCCAACCACTGGCGCAAGACACCGCCATCTGGTCGGCATTCACGTTATAGATATTTCCTTGAGAATCGGCGGCGAGGCAAGCCACGACCGGCAAATAGCCTGCGCCGAGCAACAAAGAGAACAGCTTGGCGTCGGTGCGCTGGGGTTTACCAACGAATTGCAGATCGGGATGCAGCGCTTCGGCAATGGTCAGAAGGCCATCCACGCCGGACAGGCCGACGGCAGGCTTACCGGCGGCGCACAAGGCAGCCACCAGTTGTTTGTTGATGCCGCCGGCGATCACTTTGGTTACGGCATCCATCACGCTTTCATCCGAAACGCGCAAGCCATTCACGAATCTGCTTTCCACGCCGCGTTCTGCCAAGAAGCGCGTGACCTGTTTGCCGCCGCCATGCACCACGACCAGTTCGACATGATGCGCGCTGTTCGCCACTTGGGCTAGCTGCCGGGCGAGATCGTGGCGCTTGGCAGCATCGTCCAGCAAAGTGCCGCCTAGCTTTACCAGCACCTTCAAAGTAGGGCCTCGGTTTCGGCGTAGCCGAGCAAAAGGTTCATGTTCTGGATGGCTTGGCCGGCCGCGCCTTTAAGCAAATTGTCTTCAGCCACGACAATGGTGACGCGCTGGCTGGCGGCGTCAAAAACGAAGCCAATATCGCAGAAATTGGTATGCTGCACGGCGCGCAAATCCGGAATTTTGCCGGGCGCGTAGAGCCGCACAAACGGCTCATTGGCGTAGAACTCTTCGTAAATGTCCAATAGATCCACGGCTTTTTCGATCCGCTCGGTACGCAGATAAATTGTTTCTAAGATGCCGCGTTCAAGGGGCAGCAGTTGGGCGGTAAAAGTAAATTCGCGCTCGCCTAGCCCCGAGTTCTGCAGCACCTCCGGCACGTGCCGGTGTTCGGAAAAGCCGTAAGCGCTGAAATTTTCCGTCACTTCGCAGAAACTTGTCTTTAGTGAAAGTTTCCGCCCGGCGCCGCTGACGCCCGATTTCGCATCGCAAATGATGCCGCGCGCCCGATCCACCACTTGCGCATCCACCAGCGGGCGGATGGCCAGATTCGCCGCGGTTGGATAGCAGCCTGGATTGGCTACCAGGCGCGCGCCGCGAATTTTGTCGCGATAAAACTCCGGCAAACCGTAGCGCGCTTCCGCCAGCAGTTCGGGCGCGGTGTGGCGCTGTTTGTACCACTGGGAATATGTTTCCGCATCGCGCAAGCGAAACGCGCCGCTCAGATCGACGACTTTGACGCCGGCCGCCAAGAGCGGCGGCGTCAACTCAATCGACACCTCAGGCGGCGTTGCCAGGAAAACCAAATCGAGCTTTTCCTGTTGAATGGCTTCGGTGGTCGCGGCTATGGTTTTCGGCGGCCGCTGGCCCAGAGGTTGCGGACGTTCTTCAGAATCCGCGCGGTGCTCGAGCAGGAACAGGTCGACGTACGAATGGCGGCCCAGCAGGCGAACCAGTTCGACGCCGCTATAACCGCGAAAGCCCACGACACCAACTCTGTGCCGAATTGAATGATTATTCACGCTAATGAATAATTATACTACAGCTGTTCGGTAGTGGAGCGCGCCGCCAAATCGCCCAAGATCGGCAAATGCACCTGCTCGGAATTGGCCGCTTTGATCAAGAGGAAAACCCAACAAAGAGTGAGCAGTGTTTCGAGCAGCGAGGCAAACCCGCGGTGGAAAGAGGAAACGATGAGCCAGGCGACGAAGAGATAAACGGACTGAAAACCGTCGAAGCGTACGCGCTGGTTATAGCGGAATTTGCGCGACGCCAGGAAAACGATGGAAGGAATGACACCGAAAACGGGAATATAGCAAAGAATGCAAGCCGTGCGTTCGCTGACGCCATCGACAATGCCGTGGGTATAGGCACTGTAACCACCCGGCCCAGCGCCCGCCGCGCTTGCCCCGCGGGGCTGGGCCGTGCCGCAGTTCGCACAGAAGGACTGGCCTTGTTCCACCCGGTTACCGCAATTCGTGCAAAATGGCATGCGCTCTTCTTACTGTAATGATGACGCATGGGTGATGCCGGTTGTTCGCTTTTATTGCCATTAGCAATATTTCCGTGGGGCAATGGGCTGCGTTGTCAGCCGCGCACAAGATGTCTGGCAAAAGCGGGGAGTTGGCGGAAAGCAAGGTGCAGATTATCGTTGAAGCTGCCAACACTAAAACCTTGCCGGCCCCACAGCTCCTCTAACGCCTGTTTGGAAAATATTGAAATATGGCCGTTGCGTGGACCTACGTACCACCACGCCAAGCCGATCTGCCCGAAATCAGCGGGTTGAAGCAGAGTTGAAAAAATCACGATGCCTTCAGCGTCCACGCACTTCGCCATGTCCGCCACTTGGCGGCGCGGGTCCGGCACGTGCTCCAAAGTCTCAAAGCAGCTAACGATATTGAAGCGCCCGGCGGGTAATTTCGCGAACGCTGGGGTAAACGGGTCATAAGTGGTAGCGCTTTGAAAGCCATTCTTGAGAATGGTCTCTGCCAAGATGCCGTTGCCGCCGCCGAAATCGAGCAGGGACAAGCGCGCTTTACCGGCGGCGAAGACTTTGGCCAGAAACGCAGCGTTACCCAATGGCCTTATTTCCCGGTAATCGGGATCGACGAGGCCATAATCTTCGTTGTAAATGGCTTGGGCAAATTCCTTGCGTCCCCACTTGTCGAACGCGGCCGTGAACAGGAACCCGCAGCGCGGGCACTTGTGGTAGCCAATCGGGATTTTCGCCTCAGGCAAGACCAGGCCGCGCCGCGCCTCACAGTTTTGATTGAAATCAACGGTGCCGTACAACGGCGATGCCGTGAGACAGATTTTGCAGCTCTGGCTCTGCTTCGGCCGGGATACTTTTATCGCGGAGGTGTCAATCTTGGCGCTTTCCGTAGAGCTCTTCCTGGAAATACAGGTTGTGGGAGAGCGCCATTCCTCGCAAGAGAAAAAGTACGACTGATGCCAGCCTCGCTAGAATAATGCTGTTGCCCGGACCCATCGTTTGGATCGCCCTCGGTCTCGTTGTACTTTCAGTTCTGCTCCTGCGTATATCGCGATCACGGATGCGAGCCGCGGGGTGCTTTCTCTTGCTCTGGACCGTTGTCTGGGTTAGCGCACAATTTCCGCCGGGCTGGCGGCTATTTGATCCGCCGGTAGCGTATGCGGCGGGCATTGCGCTGCTGCAGTTGGCGGCGATTCAAGTGGGCGCGGCACTCGCTTTCGATTTAGCCTTGCGAAGAATCAACCCGCCAAAGTTTGTGAGTGAAATACTAATCGTGGCCGGTTACGGAGCGACGCTGTTTGGCCTGTTGTACCGGCTCGGCGTGAACGTTACCGGCATCTTTGCCACCTCGGCGGTAGCGACAGCGGTATTGGGTCTTGCTTTGCAAGATATGTTGGGCAATATCGCCGGCGGTATTGCGCTTGAACTGGAGCGGGGCATCCGGCCCGGGGATTTCATCACGTGCGACGATTACCGGGGCTGGGTGGAGCACGTGCGCCTACGCCACACGGCGATCAAAACAACCGATGGCGACACGGTGATTTTGCCGAACAGTCACCTCACCAAATCGCCGTTCAGTATTTGCGCCCCTTTGCACCGCCACTATATTCCGCTGACGATGCCCTATTCGGTAAATCCACAGCAGGTGATTGACGCGGTAGAGTTTGCGTTGCGCGGCTCGCCGCTTCCCGGAGTGGCGGAAGATCCAGCGCCGCGCTGCATTGTGCGCGAACTGAATCGCAGTGCCATGGATTACGCAGCCGTGGTCTGGCTGAACCGGCCCGGGCACGAAGCGGAAGCGATCTCAGCGGTGAATACTCGTCTGTACTTCGCCTTGCAGCGCGCCGGCTTGCCCGCTACTGCCATTCCGCATGTTTTGGAAATGCGCGCCAGTCAAACGGCGGAAACCAGCGATCCCGTCGTGACCCTGCGCGGTACGCCTCTTCTGCGGCTGCTTTCCGATAGCGATCTCTTCGCACTCGGCAGCCACATGCAGCACGTTTCGTTTGCGCCGGGCGAGCATATTATCAGGCAAGGAGACGCCGGATCGTCGATGTATTTCATCACGAGCGGAACGGTGCGAATTCTTTATACCTCGCCGGACGGAGTGGAGCGCCAGGTGGCTTCGATGGCAATGGGGGATTTTTTCGGGGAAGGGTCGCTCCTTACGGGAGAGCCGCGGAGCGCCAGCGCGGTGGCCGATTCACGGGTGGATTGTTACAGGCTAGACAAAGAGCATCTGGAAGAAGTGATGGCGCGCGGACCTGAACTGGCCGAAGATATGTCGATCGTGATGGCACATCGCCAAGTCGAGCTTTTGCAGATCCGGGAACGGCTCGATGAAGAAACCGCGCGCCAGCGCGAGGCAGAAAACCAAACGCAGTTCTTGTTTCGCATCCGGCGATTTTTTGGCCTCGCCGCACATGGGGCAGCCTCCTAAGCGCTTAGATCAAGCCACCTCGGCTTGCGCATCGCTTGGTGGTTTATCATTTTTGACAAACCGTCTGCTGGATCAACTGCGATCTAAGTTTACTTGCTACTCAATAGCCGCCAAATGATAACGCTCGGCCAAGCCGTCGGCGTCAATCGATGAGTCAAACTCTTTGGTGCGCAAATCGCTAGCGAGACGGCGCAGCTGACGCGCATATTGCGCTGCCTTTCTGCGCGGCGTACCTTCGAGGGCGGCGGCCGCATCTTCCACTTCGGCAAGGCGCTCTTTCTCGAATTGTACGAGTGCCGTTTCGAGTTTGTTGCGCGCCTCGACGGCGGCCGGCCCACGGGCTGCCAGGAAGGCGCGATTGTCTGCCAGCAGTAATGCCAGATCGTCATGCACTTTGCCGGTGGCGGCGCGCCAGCTTTCGAGTGGCGCACTCGGCGCTTCGGCCGGAAGTTGATAGGCGCTGGGCTTGGCTACGCTGGGCGCATCGTAGATGGCGTTGAACACCAGCTTGTAGGTGCCGTGCGATTGGCCGCGCCATTGTGGGCGGAAGCCGAACAAGTACACGCGCCCATCGCCATCGAAAACCTCCAGCGCAGCCGCCTTTCCCTGGATGCGTTCCGGATGCAGGAGATAGCCGCTGGCGAGCGGATTGCGCTCTTTGGCATAGGCCGCCAAGACGACGCCGCGAAAGCCGCTTTTCGTCTCGAATGCCGGGCCGCGCTCAAACATCACAACCGGCTCACGCGGCATGCCCCACGCAACGGGATGATTTATATCGCGCAATTCTACCCGCAAGAGCGATCCCGAACAATAAAATTGGTCTTCGTTCAAACTGTCAAGGACATTTTGCACGGGCAGTTGCAAGGCGGAGATGGCCATCAGCGCGGCATTGTTGAAGGCAATGAGCGTTCCGCCGCCCCGGACAAACGCGCGTAAGGCATCCACTCCAGCATCGCCAATTCCGCCAGCGTACTCGCCTGATATCGTACCCACCGCGAAGCCATCCATAATTTGCTTTGGGCCGGCATCGGGAATGATAATGGCGTCAAGACGATCTCTTAAGTGGCCGGCCTGGATATCCGCGTTACGCAGCGTAGTTGGCGCAAAGCCGTAATTTTCGAGAATCCAGCGCGTCCAGCCCTCGTCAATGTTGCCCATCCAAGAACGGTACAGGCCAACGCGGGGTTTTTTGGTGGCGGCAACTTCCGCCGGCATCTTGGCAATGGCCTGTGCTTGGAGCGAATGCTTCCGCGCGATGGCAGCCAAGCGTTCGCGATCCATGCCGGACACGATGATCGCGCCCGGCTCAAGCCCGTTCACCGCCGCACCCGCCGGTTTGTAAAACGCGGCTTGGCCGCCACTAGCCAGAATCTCGTTCAGCGCGGCAAACGCGGCATTCGGCTGGTGGCTCAGCATATACGCCGAACCCGTTCCCTGCACGCCGCCGGGTAGTGGCGTTACCTGTTCAATGCGCTTGAGGCTCGCCCGCTGATCGGCCTTTAATGGCTCCGACACAACTGCCGTTTCCACACCCATCTGCATGGGCAGCGTCCAACCTGCCACATCGTAGGGGCGAATCGGCGGACCGTTGGGTGTTTGCCGCAAATCGGGATATTGCTGCCGTTCGAAGAGCTCTTTCACCAACGGCGCGAAGGGCTGATCCATCAAGATCACCCACGCGCCCTTGTATTCGCGGCTGTTGGCTTGGAAGGATTGCTCCGCCTGCTGCACTTCAATGCCGTTGATCAACAGCTTCTCGACAAGTGTAGCCGCGGTGGGAAGATCGCGTTGCTCGCGCGGGATCACATAAGCGAAAGGCGGCTCTTTGCGAAAGCGTTCGATGTTATCGCGCGCCGCCTGATAGCGGTTGTAGAGAAGCGTTTCGCGATACTTGGCCGCCGTATCAAGCACGGCCATCGAAGCGCCCTCCATATATCGAACCGCGTCGGCCAGGCGCCACCAGCCGCCTTTCCATGGACTGCTATAGAAAACTTCGGCGGTTAATTGCTGGCGGTCTTTAGGGAAATCGTCGACGGTGTAGAAGTGCGGCGTGGCATAGCGATAAAGCGCCGTCTCCGTGAAGAAGGAAATGCTGTTGCGGAAGATGTGAGTGAAATCGAGAAAGCCTGGATACCAGTTGTCAAAACCCACGCGATGCACCGCGCCCGGCATCTGATGTTCGTCCAGATAGGCCGCCATGCTGACGCCCAACACGTTCAGCCAGCGCGCCATTAAAGGATTGATGTTCGAAGAAATCGGCTCGGTGAACGGCGGAATGAAAATGCGCGTGGGGAACGGCGCGGTTTGGTGGTGGCAATAGAAGATCACCGGATTCCACTCGAGCTCGGCACGCGTCACGTCGCGCGACTCCAGCATGTTGTTCATGTAGCCGTCGCGATTGTTGTCGTGTCCCACGTATTCCTGATATAAGTCGGGCAGCGGGCTCACTTCGTAAGGCGTGCCGACATTCTTGCGATACCAGGAGACTACTTCATTCTGCCCATCCGGATTCAGCGTGGGCCACAGCATCACAATGACGTTGTCGAGAATGGCGTCCACTTGCGGATCGCCCTGGGTAGCCACCAACCTGTAGCCCAGCAAAATCGATTGCTGGGCGCCGGCAACTTCGGTGGAATGCAATCCACCGTCAATGTGTACGATGGCCTTGCCTTGGTGGGCTAGCGCTTTGGCTTGCTCATCGGTAAGATCGCGTCCTTGTGCCAAACGGTGGGCGATGTCCTTGTACTTGTCAAGCTGAGCCAGATTGCGCGCGGAAGAGATGATGGCGATTTCCCAATCGAGCCCGCGGGTGGTCTTGCCAACCGAGATCATTTTGATGCGATCGGAAACGGCGGCGAGTTGGTGGAAGTAGGCGCGCGATTCGTCGTAGTTTGCCAGATAGAAGTCGTCACCCGGTTTGTGGCCGAGCACGGATTCGGGCGTCGGAATCGTTTGCGCCCCGGCGGCAAGCGATAAGAGAGAAAGGGCGACTATCGGCTTGGCGAGCATTTTCCCTATAGTAGCGGCAACTCCCGGCGTTTTTCTTGGGAGAGAATTGTGCGGGGCGGCGCTACTACTGTTTCAGCGTCCGTTTCGATCCAGTGGTGTTGCTGGAAGCGGTAGTAAGGGCTTCACAAACAGCAAACCCCACTCTCGCAAAGTGGGGTCTGAAATCGAACCGGAAAGGAGGTTACAGTTTATGTATCTTCTAGCGCTAGTCGTGATTCTGATACTCATCAGACCACGACGAAGCAGGATTAGAGTCGAAATCGATTTCTAATGCCTGAACGGTTGGGCAGGCAGCACCACTGCTTGCCCGACCTAAAATTATTATACATCATGTGTGCTAGCGATTCGCCCTTTGGAGGGCATTCACCGCCGCGCCAATCACCGCGACCGATTCGCCGCCCGTCACGACTTCGACGGAATACCCCTGCAAGGGGCTGAGCTTCACCATCTCATGCAAATATTCGCTCAACATCGCGAGATTCACAAACCGGGCATTAAAGCCGGTGATAAAGAACTTGCCGGGCCCATCCAGGTGAACACTAGTCGCCGTGGCGGCTGCCAATGCCCGGTGCCACAGTTTCGCAAATTCCAAACAGCGCGCATCGCCCGCCTCTGCCTGCGCGAACACTTCATCCGGTTCCAGGTCCATAAAGCGCAACCGCATCGCGCGCTGGCCCATGATGCCTTCCAGATGCCCGCGTCCGCCGCAGCCGCAGAAGTGCTCTTTCGGGTCGAGCGTCACCACCGAATGGCCCGCTTCCCAGAAGCCGTCACGGAACGGATATCTCCCGTAACCAATGCCCGTCCCGAGCGTCCACACACGGATCAAGCGGTCCAGATGCCCGTGCGTCGCTGCAATCCCGGCTGCCATCGCGTCGGCGTCGTTAAAAACCGATACCGGCACCTTGCCGAAAGTCTGGGCAAACGCGGTGCTCACCAGTTCCTGCATATTAATGCCTTTAAACTGGATCAAGTTGGGCGAATCCTCCACTGCGCCATTGCGCACAATGCCAGGCATACCCAAGCCGACGTGCGTCGGCGGCTCGCTTAACCCGAGCGCCTTCACTTCATCCGCGATGCGCTGCACAATCTGTTCAGCCGGCACCCCGTGCAGCGAGTCCGCAATATCGCGATCTTCCGGATTGAGCCGTAACGGCCCGCTGATCGCATTATCCGTGACCGCGGCCACCGCAATGCGCTCGGTGATGACGATTCCTATTCCTTTTCCCATTTCCGTCCTACGGCCGCGAGAGCTTGTTCAGCCCATTGAAAGCAGCCGCTTTATAACACTCCGCCAATGTCGGGTAATTGAACACCGTCTCAACAAAGTAAGTCACCTTGCCTTTGAGGATCAATACCGCTTGTCCTATGTGCAGCAATTCAGACGCGCCTTCACCAATGATATGCACGCCCAGGATTTCTAAAGTCTCGCGGTGGAAGATCAGCTTCAAACGCCCGGTAGTATCTCCGCGAATTTGTCCACGCGCGATCTCACGATAATACGCCACTCCTACCTCGTAAGGGACATCCTCGTCGGTAAGCTGCTCTTCGGTCTTCCCGATAAACGAAATTTCCGGGATGGTGTAAATGCCAAATGGGAAGTAATTGGGATTCGAAGATACGTTCTTGTTATAAGCGTGCGCCACTGCAATACGCCCCTGCTCCATCGAAACCGAAGCTAAACTTGGGAAGCCAATCACGTCCCCTACGGCGTAGATATTCGGTACCTTTGTCTGGTAGTGCTCGTTGACCGCGATGCGCCCGCGCGAATCCGCTTCCAAGCCGGCCGCGGCCAGATTCAACTCATCCACATTGCCCTGCCGGCCTACTGCGTAAAGCAGCGAATCGCCCGTGACCTTCTTCTTGCTCTCGAGCATCGCCACCACCGAGCCGCCCTCTTCCGCCTGTTCCACGCTCTCCACCTCTTCGTTGAGGCGCATGGTCACGCGATGGTCGCGCAAGTGATAAGACAGTGCTTCGATAATCTCCTGGTCGGCAAACTCCAGCAGCCGAGGGCGCTTCTCAATCAAGGTCACCCGTACGCCCAACGCGGCGAACATGCAGGTATACTCGACGCCGATCACGCCGCCGCCCACTACAATCAGCGTGCGGGGCAGGTTCGGCATCTCCAAAACCTGATCGCTATTAATAATGGTTTGCCCGTTAATCTTAACTTTCGAAGAGGCTGCCGGTTTGGTGCCGGTGCCAATCACCACTTTGTCGCCGGTGATTTCCGAAGAGCCGCGCACGCCCGCGATCTGAATGGTAGTCGGATCCTTGAAACTGGCAATGCCGGTCAGCACCTCAATGCCATTACGCGACAACTGCGCCGTCGTCACGTCAACCTCGGTCTTGATCACATGCTGCACCCGGAACGCCAGGTCCGCCATGCTGATCTTTTCCTTTACCCGGTAGCTAACGCCATAGATGTTCTGATAGTTATAACCTGACAGGTGCAACACCGCTTCGCGCATCGTCTTGCTGGGTATGGTGCCGGTGTTGATGCACACGCCGCCGATTACTTCACGCCGTTCAACGAGCGCTACTTTCTTGCCGCTCTTTGCTCCTTGGATAGCCGCTCGCTGGCCGGCGGGGCCGGAACCGATCACAATCAGATCGTATTGAGACATCGAGATTTTAAAAAGTGTCTTTCCCCTACCTGCCTAACATAGGCTAGACAGGTCCAACAATCCTGAGTATAGCTTTCTATTTATGACGGGTTGATCAATCGCCACGTGTCAGAATCTATAAAGTTGGATCACGGCTACCCTTTTCTCTCCTCCGATACAATTTTGCGCGAGTTTATTTCCAGTTGGGAAACGCACGCCTTGCCTAAGGCGCAATGGACTCACGCGGCCCACGTCGCTGTTTGCGCTTTCTACACCGCCGAGTTTGGTCCTGTGGAAGCCCTCGAACGCATGCGCCAAGGCATTCCGCCCTACAACATAGCGGTAGGCGGACAAAACACGGAAGATGGCGGTTATCACGAAACGCTTACCTGTTTGTGGGCCGCTATCATCGGCGATTTTATCGCCGCCACGCCTTTCCCAAACGCCTTTGCCGCCGTCCAGGAGACCGTCCTTCGCTACGGCCGGGAACGCAAATTGCACGAAGCGTATTACTCTTTCGATGTTGTGAAAGATCGCCGCGCCCGCCGCGAATGGATTCCGCCCGATGCGGTCGCCCCCAAATAGACTTCCCGTACGAAATTTTCTACAATCTCTGAAACGGTTTGCACGCCGCCGTCATTTACCCCTGC
>Ga0182012_10002550_pt1 | contig 19631 bp, 16 predicted proteins | sample 612S2SmetaG_FD_120486 | JGI IMG/M metagenome (GOLD analysis project Ga0182012, IMG submission 120486) | Permafrost microbial communities from Stordalen Mire, Sweden - 612S2S metaG | ecosystem: Environmental > Terrestrial > Soil > Wetlands > Permafrost | place: Sweden: Stordalen | collected...
AAACGCGTCCTTTGCGTTTAGGGTGGGATACCAACACCCTCACCCCACTCACTCTCGATCAGCGGGTGCCCCATCCTAAACGCGTCCTTTGCGTTTAGGGTGGGATACCAACACCCTCATCCCGCTCAATCTCGATCAGCCGAAATGTCGGGTGCCCCAGGTTCGGGGTCCCCACAGACGGGTCCTGGTCTGTGGGGTAGAGGTCCCTCGCATTTGGGGACCTGGGATTCCACAATCTCGCTCCAGGCTGTTCCCGGTCCTTCCGATTCAGCCTACAGCATCCACCCCCCCCCAGAATCGGCCTCCCCATAACTCCGGCTTCTTGCAGATGAAACTCCTGGAATGCCGACCGGCAATCCAGAAGTTACATCCTTTCCCAGTTCCAGGTTGGACTGGTCCATATCGCCCGAAATGTCTCTGTGCCTGACGCACAGAAGTTCTAAAATCGTCTCCTAAGGCCGCCAGTGCCCGCGCACCGCCAGCGTCAAGAGGTCACCCCAAATGACTCGTCCCGAACTCGGCCATATCTCCCCATCCTTCATCGTCAGCGACGTCCCTCAAACCATCGCCTTCTACTGCGACAAGCTCGGCTTCGAAACGCGCTTTGAGGACCCGCCCCAGAACCCCTTCTTCGCCATCGTAGGCCGCGACGCCGCACAGATCTTTCTCAAATCCGAAGGCGGCATCTCGCCCATGCCAAACCCCACCCGCCATCCCCACCTGCGCCTCGACGCATTCGTATATGTCGAAGACCCCGATGCCCTCGCCGCCGAGTTCGCCGAGCGCGCCGTAGCCTTCAGCAAGCCCCTTCAGGACACCCACGACGGCCTCCGCGGCTTCGAGCTTTGCGACCCCGACGGCTACACCCTGTTCTTCGGCCGGCCACGTTAAGTCTCCGTCGAGTCCGTGGATCTCAGCCAACACCAGCACTGTAGAATTCAGAACGTCCGGCGAGAGTGAGAAATCCCGCACCCTGTCATTTGGCTCCGGAGCATGCTCTCCATATTCCACTTTCGCTCCTCACCAACGACCTTGCCGAGTCGCGACCGCAACCGCCGGAGTAAGGTCGTCAGAAAGGAACAAATGCGCCTAACGACTGGTATTGCTTGCATCGCATTCGCCTTTTCAGCAGTCACCGCGAGTTTCTTGCATGCTCAGCAGGCATGCGAAGACCTGAAGAATCTCAACCTCGATCACGTCACCATCACATCCGCCGTATCGGCCGACGCCGGCCCGCTCAAGCAGGCCACTGGATCTCCGATCAAGCCGCCGCCAATCAATCTTCCCGCCCATTGCGAAGTGACCGGCGTAGCCCGCCCAACATCCGATTCCGAGATCGACTTCCTCCTGTGGCTCCCGCCTGCCAGCGCCTGGAACGGCAAATACATGCAGGCTGGCAACGGTGGCTGGGCCGGTACCATTTCGCCGGCCTCGCTTATCGGTCCCCTCTTCCTCGGCTATGCGATCTCTGCCACCGACGATGGACATCACGCCTCGGGAATGATGCCCGACGCCAGCTTTGCCGTCGGCCACCCAGAGAAGCTGATCGACTTCGGATATCGTGCTGTCCACGAGACTACCCTTGCCTCCAAGGCCATTCTCCGCGCCTACTACGGCAAGCCCGGTAGCCATGACTATTTCGTGGGTTGCTCCGACGGAGGCCGCGAGGCATTGATGGAGGCCCAGCGCTACCCAGAAGACTTCGATGGCATCATCGCCGGCGCACCCGCCAGCCACTGGACCCACCTCCTCACTGGCGCCCTGTGGAATGAGCAAGCGCTCAAGTCCAAACCGGAAAGTGCAATTCCACCCGCCAAGCTGCCCGCCATTCAAAAGGCCGCTTTAGCCCAGTGCGATGCGCTCGACGGCGTCAAAGACGGCGTTATTGAAGATCCACGCACCTGTCACTTCGATCCTTCCGTTCTTCTCTGCCATGGTGCTGACTCTGCCGACTGCCTGACCCAGCCGCAGATCGACGCCCTTCAGAAAATCTATTCCGGCCCGAAAAATTCCGCCACCGGCGAGCAGATCTTTCCCGGCTTTGAACCGGGTGCCGAGGCGGATCCCTCCGGCTGGGGTGGCTGGATTGTCGGCCCCATCCAAAGCGCCTTCGCCAATTCCTTCTTCGGCCAGGCCCTCCACGAAGACCCGAAGTGGGACTGGCACACTGCTGACCTCGACCGCGAAGTGCGTCTGGCCGACGAAAAGGCAGCTTCCGTCCTCAACTCCTGGAACCCTGACCTCCGCACCTTCCGCGCCCATGGAGGCAAACTCATCCAGTACCACGGCTGGGAAGATGCGGCCATCCCTCCCCGAGATTCCATCGACTACTACGAGCACGCGCGCACTTTTCTTGGCTCCTATCCTGACCCGCGCCCCAATGGCGGAGCTCCGATCGAATCCTTCTATCGGCTCTTTATGGTCCCCGGAATGCAGCACTGCGGCGGAGGCCAAGGTCCTTCAAACTTTGGCTTGAGCGCCGCTCCCTCAGGGTCCGCCTACACAACTGACGCTGATCACAACATCATCTTCGCGCTCGACCGCTGGGTAACCCAGGGGGTCGCCCCGGACCGGATCGTCGCCAGCGGTACCATCGGCAGCGACCCCAAGGCCGGCGTTCCCGGTACCCACCTCACCCGCCCACTCTGCGTCTATCCCGCCGTAGCCACCTACAAAGGCCAGGGCGACACCAACGCGGCTGAGAACTTTACTTGTGTCGCTCCACCGCCTAAGTAGAATTCCCCAACGCCATCCGGAGGCTCATCAATTAGCGCCTCCCACTTTTGCGACGCTCAACTGTCGCAACGGCCGAAACCTCGCGCCTCTACCCTAGTATCCTGAATCTGAAATTCGCATCATAAAAACCCTGTCATCCTGAGCGAACGGGGCCCCAAACGTACTTCAGTTTGGGGGTGGTGAGTCGAAGGATCTGCGGTTGTTCTTCAATGAACTTCGGAGGCACCACACTAGACCCCGGACCCTGAACCCTGAACAAGCACCTTCGTCAGCCGGAAATACCTCTCCGCCCGCCCCACATCCTTCATGATCTGCGCCCTCAGCGCCTCCGCAGACTCCCACTTCTTCTCGCCCCTGACCCTGGTCAAAAACTCCAAATCCAGCAGAGTCTCCTCGCTCAACTCAACCGGCTCAAAATCCAGAATGTGCGTCTCAACCCCAAAGCCCACCCCTTCAAACGTAGGCCGGTTGCCAACATTGGTGATCGCGTTAAAGCACCTGCTCCCCGCCTCGCCAACTCCCACCGTCAGCCGCGTTACATACACTCCAAAATCCGGCAGCATGCCCTGATATGGCGCCAGGTTCACCGTCGGCACCAGCAGCCGCGTTCCAACTCCCCGCCCCCTCGACGGATTCCCCCGCACCGTAAACGGATGCCCGAGCATCCAACGCGCCCGCCTCACGTCTCCCGCCGCAACCAGCGCACGCACTTGCGAGCTCGAGACTTCCATCCCATGTGCTCTCACCGGCTCGTGTACCTGAACGGAAAACCCAAGCCCCGCCCCCAACTGCGCTAACTCGGCAACCCCGGCCTCTGCACGGTGCCCAAACCGAAAGTTCCCTCCCTCATGCAGCGCAACAACCTTCAACGCCTCCACCAGCACCGCCCCCACAAAAGCTCGCGCCGCAAGCCCGGCCAGCGCCTCGTCAAAACTCAGCACCACAACCGCATCAATCCCGGTCGCAGCCAGCAGCCGAAGCCGGTCCGCCAGCGGCGTTAACAGCGCCGGCGCCGTCTCCGGACGCAGAAACCGATCCGGGTGGGGGTCAAATGTCACCGCAACCGCCTTGGCGCCGAGCTGCCGTGCCTCCTCCACCACAGAACGAAGAATCTCCTGATGCCCCAGGTGAACGCCGTCAAAGTTCCCGATCGCCGCCACCGACGGACCAAACCCAGCCGGAATCTGATCCAGCTTCCAGTAAACCGGAACTGTCGTGCCGGGAATCAATTGAGATGTCTTTGTCATAGGCTCACAGCTAGTTTCAGCCCGTCATGGGCCAACCGAATACCCTCAGGCAAAGCACTGTTCGTCTCTTCATGGCCCAGCTCGTGCGCAATGTGCGTAAGCCAGGTCTGCTTGGCGCCAATGCGCTGCGCCCACCCAATCGCCTGGTCCACCGTTGCGTGGCTCGGATGCGGCTTGTACCGCAACGCCGAAACGACAAGTTGATCCAGACCTTCGAGGAGTGCAAAGCTCGCTTCGGGAATATCGCTCACATCGGTCAAATACGCCGCGCTCCCAAACCGAAAGCCCGCAATCTCCTGACTCCCATGCATCACCGGCACCCGCACAAAATCGACCCCATGAACCCAATTGCGCTCTTCAAGCGGCTCCAGACGAACCTTTGCCCGATTCGGATACGTTGCATCCGGAGAGAAAGTGTACTCATATATCCGCTCAAGCACCGCCCGTGTATCGCTTGAAGCGTAGAGCGGAATCATCTCGCCCTGCTGATACGCCGTAAAGCTCAACGGCCGCAGGTCATCCAATCCAAGAATGTGGTCCGCATGAGAATGGGTATAGAAAACCGCGTCAACCCGCGTCAGCTTTTCCCTCAGCGCCTGCTCGCGAAAGTCCGGCCCCGTGTCGATCACCACCACCCGCTCAAGCGCCGTGCCCCAATCGCCAACACTCGCAGCACCGGTCTCATTTGGCGCGCGGGTCTCCTGGCTGTTTGTATCGCAGGCTTCCAAGCCTGCTGTTCCGCGGGCTTCCCAGCCCGCGCCGCTCCCCGCATCAATCAGGCCGCCCTGCTTACTCTCCCGCCATCGCACCATCACCGACGGCCGAAGCCGCTTGTCATGCGGATCCAGAGACGTGCAAACCGCGCAATCACACCCCAGCGTAGGAACTCCCATCGAAGTCCCCGTCCCAAGGAATGTCAATTGCCCGTCCATCCCTCCATGGTACCCCCACGTCCTGGCAGCCCATCATCGGAGGCCTTGTTACAACGGCACGGCTTCACAGCTTGTTGAAAAACTTTGCCGAGGGGTCTTGTCACAACGGCACGGCTTCAGCCGGGCCAATAACGTCACCAACACCAATCAAAGGTGGGTTGGGGTGGGGTCCGCCCACCCCAACCCACCCAACCAACCTTCTTCCTCCACTCGATCCCAGCGCTTCACTTGCACCATTCTTCACCGCGCCGCAGAAATAGGTCCCTGCATCCTGCGGGCCGGCGCGGAGGAACGGGCAACGGATCCCCTGCCTTCCACAATCCCAGTCGCCGCAGAATCTCAGGCATGTCTGAATCGGCAACGGCCAGCGCATTGCCATCTGAGTAGCGTGTGAGACTGCGATAGCGCAGAACCCGCTCATACTGCCCCGAATCACCTGCCCGGAAAACTTCGATCCAGTAGGCGTAGGGTGCGTTCTCTGTTGGATTGTTGACGATCACATCCCCTTGCAACGGTCCGCTTTCCACAAATCGCGTATCTTGATTGTTGTTTCGCCCCGTCAGGTTCAGGAACACACGAACAAATCGATCCGTTCCTTTGTCATACGAGTACAAAGCAGCAGCGATCCCGCAGTTGCCGTTGCCGCCCGCCGCCCCGCACACCTTGACGAACAACAGCGGGCTTGACTTGTTCTGATTTGCGTAAACGACTCTGCCGGCGAGGAGTTGATAGGGAGTGTCAAACCACGGCCCATCACTCCTGACATCCCGGTAGAGATGCAGTGCGCAATCTGGGCTACCTGCTCTCACAAAGCACAGAAAGATTGGCCCATGGTCCTCGAATTCATCTGATGGCTTGCCGTCATCCTGGAGGCTACGAACGTCCACTGAGTTACGGTCCCAAAGGGCTCCGTCAAGTCGATATGTGAAACGACTTTTGCTTTCGCAACGCCCTGGCGCGACAACGCCGAAACGACGGACCGATCAATTTCCTCTTTGGGAATCGCCTGAGGCTGCTGTGCATGAAGCAAGTGCAGCGAGATAACCGCTGCCAGGAATGCGCAGCCAAGTCGCATTGCTTCAGGTCGAAAAGCTCTCTGATTCATAACCAGCGATTTTAAATCCGGCTACCCCAGCCCCCTACTTCTTCCCCGGCGGCGGCGGCGGCGGTGGCTGCATGCCCTGCAGCGTGATCATGCTGGTCAGCTCCATAAACGCCATCCTGCATTCGAAGAGCACCGATTGCAACATCCGATCCTCGGTCTCATTCAGGTTGCCCTTCGTCTTCTCCGCGAGCACCCCAAGCAGGTCGATCGTCGTACGTGCCCCCAGAATATCCACGCGCGGCCGTTGCCCCTCCTGGGTTCCGGCACCCATCTGGATCATCGCCGACAGGTAGAACTGCTGGATCAGGCTCTCAAAAGTGACAGGCGGCTGCGCGCCCATCGCTGGGTTCTGCGCGCGAATCAGATCCTCAAGTCGCTGCGAAGCACCGTCGTACGCGGTCTTCTGCTCCTGGCTCTCCGCCGCCGTTGGTGCGGGAGGAATCTCCCCCATCTCTTCTTCGGGTGCGGTCGCCGCTCCAATGGCGTCTTCGCTCGCCCGATCGGGTTGCGCCTCGTTCACCACCAGCCTCGGCCCTCCACTCGACTGCTCCGGCCTGGCCTGTTCCTGTACCGCATGCGTCTCCGCCGCAGACGTTCCCTGCTGCTCGCCGTCTGCTTCATGCTCCGCCTTGAACTTCCGGCGATCGATCACTTCAAACTTGGGGGTATCGCTCATTCCGCTTCCTATTCCTCCCGCTCAACCGCCGGGCACTCCATCCGCATTCCTTCAACTCAACTTCGGTCGCCCATCCAGAATCCTGGCTGTTCCTGCACTCGAGCCAGCCTCATAGCTTAGGGGCACATTCCGCGTCTCTGCTTCGGCACGCACCATCGCCAAGGCAAAAACCCGATTCCCTGTTCCGACTGAAACTTCGGCTGCGCTGGTGATCTGTCCCGCCGGGGCGCCGTCCAGCGTCAAATCGGTGCCAGAGTGTGGAATTGGCCCTTCAATCTCCAATTGTCGCAGGTGGCGGTGCACATTTCCCCGTGACCGAATCCGTTCCACAATCTCCTGCCCCAGGTAACAGCCCTTGCTGAAGTGCAACGCCCTCGTCTGGCTCGTCTCATGCGGCAGATCCCGCTCCACCATATCCACCCCGTACAGCGGAATCCCTTCAGCGATGCGAAACGCCTCGACCGCTGCGCAACCCACTGGAATTGCACCGGCAGTTAACATGTACTTCCACAACTTTCCCAGCATCGCTTCTGGCACCCAAAGCTCGTAATGAGGTACAAGTGCGCCGTATCCACGAACCAGCCGGATATCCACCCCGTTCCACTCCACGCGCGTGCAGGTCATCGGATCGGCCAGCGTAGGAAGGCTTAGCCGTTCCAGCACCTCGCCGGCTTGAGGCCCAGTCAACCCCAATACCGCCTCTGGCCCGGCCTCACCCGCAGCCTCTCCGTTCAAGGGAGCGAGTTCTACATCGTCCATGATGATGAAGTGTTCCAGGTGCTTCAGCAGGCGCTCGTACTGATCCGTGGCAATCTCCAACTCAATCCGGTCATCCTCGCGCCAAACCACCAGGTCTCCCTGGATCCGCCCTTGTGCGTTCAGAACCAGGTTCCACGCACCGGCATTTACAGCAAGGTCGGTCACCATGTTGGTGACCATGCCGCTTAGCCAGCGAAAGCGATCTTCGCCACGCACCGACACCCGCCGTTGCCAGCCCAGGTCGTGTACTGCGGCGCCTGTCGCCAGCGCTGCTATTTCCACTTCGGGCGCGTCCAACCCCTCAGGGGTCAACACTCCCCGGTAAGTTGATAGTTTGTGGTGTTGAGCCGCAGAATCCAGAAACACCGCCAGCGCCGTGGCTGGGGTCGTTTGCAATACATCCATGTGCGTCATAGGGGGAACTTTTTCCGCGATCCCAGACGGGCTTTTTCTTTCCAATTCTGCCCACCGAACCGCTCCTTGATTATAGCCTTGAAAAAGATACACCCGCCCCGGTCTGATTGTCCGGTGCCTTCGGAGATTTGATGCAAGAAGAGTCGACTAAGAAGCAACACACCGGGAAACTCAGGCTGTTTTCGGGGAATCCATATCTGGCAGCCTTTGCCGTCGCCGCTTTGCTCGTTTTGCCCGCCGCCGCCCCCGCACAGCAACCCAGCAAGCCCCAGCCCGCTGCCCAGGCAAACTCTCCGGCGTCAGCCCAGGCCTCCACCACTGACAAGACCCACATCACTCCCGACCAGGCCAAAAAGCTCTTCGCCCTGGTCGACGAACTCATCAAGTTCTCCTCCGCCGAATCCGGTCTGCCCATAAAGAGCACCGTCAAGCGCCAGCTCACCACCCGCGACGCCGTCGAGTCCTACATCCGACAGAAATTCGATGAAGACGAGAGCGCCAAGCGTCTCCAGAAGGATGAGATCGTCCTCAAGAAGTTTGGCCTGCTAGACCACGACTTCGCCCTCAAACCATTTCTGCTCGCCCTCCTCAAAGAGCAGGTTGAAGCCTACTACGATGCCAAAACCAAAACCGTGAACCTGCTCGACTGGGTCGATATCGACGAGCAGAAGCCGGTCCTGGCCCATGAACTCACCCACGCCCTCCAGGACCAGCGTGTCGACCTCGACAAATGGAACGACCAGACTCCCGACAATGTGTCGACCAACTCATCTGACGACACCGACCACCTGGCAAAAGACGAGCTCGATACCGCCCGCGATGCTGTCGTCGAAGGCCAGGCTACAGCCGTGATGATGGACTACATCCTCAAGCCAATGGGCAAGAGCCTCGTCAAGGATCCCGAGATTATGGACCTCGTCAAAGGCCAGATGGCAAGCGCGGACAACTCCCCCGTCCTCGCCCGCGCTCCAATCCTGCTTTCCGAGTCCCTTCTCTTCCCCTACCGGGAAGGCCTCAGCTTCGAGCAGGATATCTGGATGGACCAGGGCCAGGCAGCAGCATTTGCCGGCGTTCTCGACCATCCCCCGACATCTTCCTGGGAAATCATCAACCCGCGTGAGTTCGAGCGCCACGGCCTCCCGGCCATCCCACTGCTGCCTAACATTCACCCGCTCGTCGATCCTCTCTACAAGCCATACGACATCGGCCAGATGGGCCAGCTCGATCTCCATACCCTCGCTGAGGTCTTTGGCGGAGACACCGCCGCACGCGACCTCACCCCGGCCTGGGATGGTGGCATCTATTGGGCCGGCCAACGCAAGGACGCCACTTCGCCAGCCGATCAGGCCAGCACCGCCTCACTCGCCCTCTTCTACCTCGCCGTGTGGAAGAACAACGCCTCCGCCAAGGCCTTCACCGAGCTTTACGCAAAGGAGCTTGGTCGTAAATACTCCGGCCTCAAGCCCGATCCCGAAGCGGAGAGGAACTCAAACCCAGATCTCCCTGCCAGCGCTCAGGAGCAGGTCTTCACCACCAACGAAGGCCCTGTGGTCATCACCACCCGAGGTAAGCTGGTCTTTGTCGCTGAGAGTTTTCCCCTTCCCCTTGCACGCCAACTGACCGCACTCATCCTCGACGCCCAGGGCACCGGCGAGATGCGCCAGGCGCAATCTCCAACCGTCCCTCAAAACCTTGCCGCCCGCCCCGGCCCTCCCCTCACCGGAAACCTCGTTCGCTTTCTTTCCGATTGTGGAGTGATGAAGGCAGCGGTCACCGCCATCTCCCGCGCCGCACACTAATGTCCTGGTTGTAAGGTTCGCAGCACAAAAAGCCGTCATCCTGAGCGAAGTTTGGCCGTACTCTGGCCAAACGAAGTCGAAGGACCTGCGGTTGCTTATGCCCTTGCTTATGCCGTTGCTTTTGCCGTTGCTTATGCGGTTGCTTTTGCTGTTGCCTTTTCTCCGCACCACAAAAACGCTGTCACCGACCCATCACACCTGCCACATTCGATATAGAGCTAGGTCCGCAAGGCCAGCTACTACCCCACTCCTCCCGATTTCTATGAACCCCGGTGTTAAAGTAGTCTCAGCAGGGCTCTAACCCGTTTGCACTCATTTCCCTAACCCCTACCGCAATCATTCAACCGCTCCGCGCCTGTCGCGACGAGGTGATGATGACCCCCACGGATTCCCCCTTAAGTCCACTGGGTGAAATGTACCCGTATTCCAGGCACTCTGAGGTTCTGGCTGCCAGGAACGCCACCCTCCGTCTGCGCGCCCCCGATGGAAAGGTCTACTCCTTCACCGATCTCACCTGCGCCAATGGTGCCGTCAACTTCGGCCACATGAATCCAGCCATCGATCCATTCAGCTCGCTTACCTCTGACCTTGTCGCCGGCTTCTATCCGTCCAATGCCGCCACCTATGCAACCTGGCTGTCGAACAAGCTAAAGCTCTCCAGCCACTCAGTTCTCTATCAGGTCGGCGCCAGTTCAGCCGTCTCCTCCGCCATCGCCATCGCCCAGCGCTTCCGCCCAGGGAAGATCCTCATCATCCAGGGTTCGTTCCACGGTCTGGCAATCGATACTCCCACAGCCGGCTCTCTCGACGGACGCTTCCTGAGCATTCCCGCCGGCAGTGATTTCTCTAATTGGGACCAGGTCTCCTGCCTGCTCTATGAGCCCATCCAGGCCGCAAATGGTTACGTGCCGCTCCCGCTCGCATGGTTGCGGTCCCTCTCCCAGTCCGCACAGACCGCAGGGGTCACCGTAATCGCCGACGAAATCCAATGCGGCTTCTATCGCTTTGGATTCCTCTCCACCGCACGCCAAGAGAGTCTGAACCCTGACATCTACCTCTTCGGCAACTCCATGACCAACGGAATCTTTCCCACCTGCGTAGTTATCTATCCGCGCGCCTGCGAGGATGCCATTCCCGCCGCAAATGACCACGCTGACCAGACCTTCCAAACAGCTTCGTTGGGACTCCAGGCCGCCGAGGCCGTTGCAGCTTATATCGACTCAACCGATATCGCCGCAAAGATCGCAGTCATTCACGGCCTACTGGCACAAACTGCTGAAAGGCTCGCCACGAATCCTGCCCTCTTTCAATTTCATCTCGCCGGTCCCACACTCTCGCTCGGCGTTCGCGACGGCCGCGCCCCTGAGATCATTCGCAAATGCGAAGAGCGCGGAGTCCTAATATTCGCCGGAGGCGCCGGCCAGCGCATTCGCATCGCCCCGCCCATCACCATCCCTGATGAGCAACTCTCCGCCGCCCTCGAAATCATCGAACAAGCCGCCGGATCGCTGTAGACCGCCCGGAAGCTAAAGTGTCCCAGTCAGATCCGTCTCTCCAAACGTGCCACCTGCACCCGCAGACGCGCCGCCCTTCGCCCACTCGCTCATCGGATAACTGCGCCGGCAATCGATACAAATCGTGCTTCCATAGGCCGCCCTGCAGTGTGGGCAAACCGCCCCGCTTTGGAATGTGTCAAAACCCTGCTGGCATTGCCCGCACCGCCAGAAGTCTCCAATCGGCGGCCCCTTCCGGCAACTCGGGCAAGCAAACCCGAATCTCCGTGGCAGCTTTTCAATTTGAATCTGCGCTCTTGCGTACTGGAAGCTGCTCCAGCAGTTCATGATCAGGAAGATCGCCATCACAAGCAGCCATGAAAAACCCGACTGAATCGCAAATAAAACATAGCCAACAATCCCAATGAAGCCGACAACAGTGGCGACCAGAAGGCTGCGCGCGCGACCCAGGAAAAACCATAGCAACGACCACAGGATCTTTCCACCGTCGAGGGGATAGATGGGAAGTAGATTGAACGCCAGCAGCAAAATGTTGATCTGCCACAGCGCAAAGAAAAAGTTAAAGACATCGGGCATCGAATCCTGCCACCCGGCCGATCCACCAAAATGAAGCGCGACCCAGAGTATCGGCATGAGCGCCACATTCACCAGCGGCCCTGCCGCTATGCTCCACAGCGTCGCGCCCGGCCTTTGCGGCGGGTCCACATAGGCGATGCCGCCCAGCGGCCACAAGATGATCTGCTTTGCCGTTCCACCCACCGAACGGCAGGCGAAGGCGTGGCCAAACTCATGCAGCAGAACGATCGCGAAGATCGCCAGGTACTCCAGAACATTCCAGACGATCGAGCCGTAGCGTCCCGAGTGCCACTGAATCTCAATCGCAGCCACGATGAACCACGACCAATGCAGATACAGACTGATCCCCGCAACACGACCCAGTGGGATTGCCCCTTGGTTCAGATTCAATCGATCTCCTTCAAGCTTGCGCGCTGTTCCCGGTTCCCAGTCCTTCTGAACCCTGAACCCTGGACCCTGTCCTGAGCCTTACTGATCGCCGCCCAGAATCGAGCCCACAATCCCGCCCAGCAGCGCGCCGCCGGTCGCTGGCCCAACTTGCCGCGCTTCAGTGTGCGGCAGATATTCGCTGATCTGGTGTGCCAGTCGCGAAATCGGCAGTGTCTGCAACCACACCGTCCCCGGTCCCTGCATCACCGCGAGAAATATTCCATCCCCGCCGAAGATCATGTTCTTCAGCCCCGGCACCATCGTGATCTGGAACCCCACAGACGCCTGGAACGCGCCAACATGGCCGGGATGCACGCGGAGCACCTCGCCCGGTGCAAGGTTCTTCTGAATCAGCTCACCCGAAAGCTCAATCCATGCGGTCCCCTGACCGGCTACCTTCTGCAAAATGAACCCGCTCCCCCCAAAGACCCCCGCTCCCAGCGACTGCTGGAATCCTACACCAATCGTCACCCCATCCGTAGCGCAGAGGAACCCATGCCGGTGGATCATAAACTCCTGCCCCGGCCCCACCTGGATTGGCACAATGTGCCCCGGCACCTTGGTTGCAAACGAGACCTCGCCCGCATAGCCCATCGCGCGGTATTCGGTCATGAACAGGCTGCCCCCGCCCACCACTCGCTTCAGCACGCCAAACAACCCCCCACCCCCTCCCATCTGGGTGTGCGTCGTCATCTGTATCGAGCTGGTCATCCAGGAGAGCTCGCCGCTCTCTGAAAACACGCTCTCGTTCGGCTCCAGTAGCACATCGAGCACTGGCATAGTAGTTCCCTGAATTCTCGTTTGCATGGCGAACCTCCTGATTCCCGTCAGTGTACCTAAACAACCAGCTCTTGCATCGAGCAATTTGATAAAAACAACTCTCTAAACCGGACGCCCGCAAAAATCTGTCCCGTCCGGCCTGCATGCGGCGATTGGACACAACCCCGCATCAACTCATACGAAAACTATCGATAAAAGGTTCTAGTGACCTCGACTTTTGCGGTCGGCCTTACCGCAGCAACGCCGAAGCAGCCCACAACACCGGCGCCTGCACATGGAGATCGCCGGTCCGGCGCTTCCGCTCGTAGTAATACTCCATATCGTTCTTCTTCCCCGTACCTTCGCACCCCTGGGTGATGTCGTTGTTCTGGTCGATGTATCCCACCACGGCAATCCAGGCCTTCCGTGCCGCCGGACCGTAGGTCTCCCCCGGCAGCCAGCCGTTCTTCACGCCGGTGATCAGGGCAAAAGAGAACATCGCCGAGGCCGAACTCTCTGGCCATATGTCATCGTGGTCGATCAGTTGGCGCCACATCCCATCCTTGCCCTGGTACTGGAGCAGCGCCGCCATCATCTTCTTGTATCCGGCAAAAATCCTTGCTCTCTGCGGATGATCCGCGGGCAGGTCGCGCAACATCTCGGCCATTCCCGCAGCAAACCACCCATTCCCCCTCCCCCAGAAAAACGGAACATCCGCCGCATGATGAAAAAGCCCATTCGGCTCCTGAAGTTTGTCGATGTACGACACCATCTCGGCCGCGCCGCAGACTTCCCTTGATCGTCTGCTGCAAGCTTCCTTATTCCAAAACCTTCAGGCTGGTCTCCTGCGTTGCAAGCGAACTGCCGCCAACCCATACGTCGTAGGTAGTTGGTTCAACGGTTTCCTTGCTCTCAGCGTTATAGAAGCTCAACTCGTTGAAGCCCAACGGGAAATCCACGTGCTTGGTTTCGCCCGGCGCAAGGGTCACTCGAGCAAATCCTTTCAGCTCCCTCACTGGTTGCTCCACACTGGCCGCAGAGTTTCGAATATAGAGCTGGACGACCTCGGTGCCTGTCACACTGCCTGTATTCGTTACGTCCACCCCAACAGTCGCAACAGCATTGGCTCTGGAAGAGAGAACCTCGCGCACCGGAACGTCTGCCCTGCTTATGGTCGGCTTGGAATAGCTGAATCGCGTATAGCTCAGTCCCCAGCCAAACGGGAACAGCGCGGAGTTGTCTTCATCCACATAACGCGACGTGAACTTCTCGCCGGCGTCGCGGGGCATGTGGCTCAGGTCGCTATGCGCTGGCCTTCCTGTGGGCAATTGGGCGTAGTAAAGGGGTTCCTGGCCCACCGCGCGCGGGAAACTCGCAGGAAGCTTGCCCGATGGGTTCACGTCGCCGAAGAGCACATCGGCAATGGCGTGGCCCGCTTCGACCCCTGGGCTCCAAGCCTCGATGATCGCAGGAACATTCCCCGCAGCCCACTTCAGTTCAAGGGGGCGCCCCGCCAGAACGACCAGGATCACTGGCTTGCCCGTCGCAACAATGGCCTCAAGGAGCTTCTCCTGATTCCCTGTGAAGCCAAGGTGTGCGCGGCTCCCGGCCTCCCCCTCAAACCAGTCGGTCGGCTCACCCAACGCCAGAATCGCAACATCGGCCGCCTTCACCGTCAACACAGCTTCCGCAATCGTCTTTGCATCGTCCGGAATAGGAAGGCTTCCGGCCGACGCACCTGCACCAATGAAACTCACTGCCTTCAGCACATTTTCATCTTCGCCCGCCAGCAATCCGCACCCTGCGGCATAGAGAAGTTTGTCGCCGAGTCGCTCGCTCAAAGCCGTTTTCAAGGTGACCACAAACTTCGGATCGCCCGTGACAGCCCACGCCCCAAGCATTTCCTTCTGGTTATCCGCCATGGGGCCAATAAGAGCTACCTTGCTCACCTTCTTGTTCAAGGGGAGAAGCCTTCCCACTCCCTCGACCGGGTCGTTCTTCAGCAGAACAAATGTCTCATCCGCCACTTTCCGCGCCGCAACTCGACGCTCAGGTGTTGCGTCGTATACCGAACTCTGTTCCACATAGGGATGCTCGAAAAGTCCCAGCGCAAACTTCACGCGCAGTATGCGACGCACCGCCTCATCGACCACCCCTTCAGGAATCTGCCCGGATCGAACCTGATCGGCAATCACGGTGCCAAAGAGATTGCCCTCCATGTCCATATCCACCCCGGCTTCGAGGGCCTTGCGGGCAACAGTTGGGCCATCACCAATGGCGTGATTCCTCAGTTCGCTCACCGCGCCCCAATCGCTCACCACAAATCCGTCAAATCCCCACTCCTTGCGGAGAATTTGCGTCAGGATCAGCGGATTGGCTGACGCCGGAACTCCATTGATGGAGTTGAACGAACTCATCAGAGTTGCTGCCCCCGCTTCCACGGCCGCCTGGTATGGTTTCAGATACACCTGTCGTAGTGTGGGCTCGCCCATCTCCACAGCGTTGTAATCGCGCCCTGCGATTGCCGCACCATAAGCCGCAAAATGCTTCACGCTCACGGCCACAGAGTCAGGCTTTGACAAATCGTCTTGCTGATACCCCTTCACCCATGCGCGTGCCATTGCGGACCCCAAATATGGATCCTCTCCGCTGGACTCGATGATCCGTCCCCACCGCGGGTCGCGTGCAATGTCGACCATGGGCGAAAACACCCAGGGGATGCCATCCGCGCGCGCCTCCCTGGCGCCGTATCGCGCCACCAATTCTGCCGCCTGCGCATCCCAGCTCGCCGCGATCGCCAATGGAATCGGAAACGTCGTCCGGTGACCATGGATCACGTCCTCGCCAAACAGAATGGGAATGTGCAGCCGCGACTTCTCCATCGCAATGTGCTGGTAGTGGTTTGTAGCTTCAGCACCCACGACGTTCAGCATGGAACCCAGTTGCCCTTTGGCCACCAAATCGTCGTAACGAAGGTTCGAGGCCCCCGGACCGGTCGCATATCCCGCAGCAAATTGCGCTAGCTGTCCAACCTTCTCCTCCAACGTCATCTTTTTCAGAAGCGCTTCAACGCGAGCATTCAACTCAGGCGAGGCGAGCTGCCGGTTGGGAACCGGCTTGGCCTGAGCGGGACTAGTGACGGAACCGGAAACAATCCAGGAAAAGACCAGGAGGCCGACGGCGAGCGAGCCGTACAATTTGCGAAAGCAATGAGTTGTCATGGCTCGAAAATAATAAACCGTCGATCTTGCCACGGTCTGGGATGAATTCAGCCTGCCCAACCGCTTTAATTCAAGTCTCCGCTCGTTTTCAGGTTACAGGCTGGCCCAACCAGCTCGAAATGCTCTACTCTTGCCAGTGATCCCCATGAAGCGGTTTCTCTCCAAACTCCGAACTGCCGTCGGTCAGGCCCTGGCTCACGACGTAATCAATACGGCCAAGGCGGTGGCGTATTCCGGAATGCTCATGCTCTTCCCGGCGCTTCTGGTCATTACAACCTTGCTCGCTCAGGCCCCTGAGGGCAACAGGTTTGTTGGAGAAATAAGGATTGCTTTCGAGCAAATTCTTCCCACTGACTCGATGGATCTGCTTCAGGATTACGTGCTCAATCGGCCCATCCGCTCCGGCCAGGTCATCCTTTCGGCCTCGAGCCTAAGCGTCTTCGCTGGCCTGGGCATGATGCTTTCATTCATGGAAGGCTTCCGCAGGGCATACCGCCTGCCTCGCGAGGATTGGAGCTTCTGGGGACGCAGGATGCGCGCGTTGCTGCTTGTTCCAATCGCGCTTGTCCCGCTCTCGCTCGCCACCCTCGTCGTGGCCTTTGGTCACCAGATCGAGATGTGGACGGTTTCCAATGCCGGCCACGAGTTGCGGCATATGGTCATCATCCTTTGGCGCATGGTTCGCTGGTCTTTAGCCCTGACTACAAGCATTGCCGTTTTGACTGTGCTGTACCACTTTGGAACGCGCCGCAAAGAGCACTGGTTCTGGGTTCTCCCCGGCTCCATCTGCAGCACGGTAACCTGGTTTCCTGCCACGCTGCTTTTCGGGTGGTATGTCACGCGCGTAGCGGACTATTCCATGTTCTACGGCTCATTTGGTGCAGGAATCGCCACTCTGGTCTGGCTGTACATCACTGCATTCAGCGTTCTCATCGGGGCCGAACTCAACGGGGCACTCTATCGCGATCGCAAAGCAAAGCTCTTCGCCGCCGGACAATCCGATCCCGACGAAACCGGTCTGTGATATCTCGCACTGACCATTCATCTTGCGCCAATTCATAATGATGCAAAGAAGCCCTGTGCAAGCCCCAATGTACAATGAAACCGTCCCCTCTTGATTCTGTCGCTCCTAAAAACCACCCCTATTTATCGGAGTCTCATTGAATGTCATTTGAATTAAGCCTGACCGATTCCCCCGCCCAGCGCCGCGCCAAGATCGTTGCCACCCTTGGGCCGGCATCCAACACGGAACCTGTCTTCCGCGATCTCGTCCGCGCAGGCATCGATGTGGTCCGACTCAACTTCTCCCACGGAACACACGAAGAGAAGCTGGCATTGATTCAAATGATCAGAAAAGTCAGCCGCGAAGAGCACAAGCCCCTTTGCATTCTCGGCGATCTCCAGGGACCCAAGATCCGCACTTCCAAACTGAAGGATCATCAGCCGGTTCTGCTAAGGGCTGGCAGTCGTCTTACCATCACTCCCCGCGACGTTCCCGGCACTGCCTCCCTCGTTGGAACCACGTTCAAGACACTCGCTGAAAACGTTGAACAGGGATCGCGCATTCTCCTCTCCGACGGTCTGATCGAACTGCGCGTCCACGAGGTGGTGGGCGACGATGTGGTTTGCGAGATCGTCAACGGCGGCATGCTGGGAGAGAACAAGGGAATTAACCTTCCGGGCATTCCAGTTCGCGTTCCTTCCTTGACTGACAAGGACACTGAGGATCTGGAGTTCGCGCTCAAGAACGGTGTCGATGCAATCGCGGTCTCCTTCGTCCGCACCGCTGAAGATGTCAGGCTGGTTCGCAACCGTGTCTCCGCTTATGGCGGAGATACATGGATCATTGCGAAGCTCGAAAAGCCGCAGGCCATCGAACACCTGGACGCAATCCTCACCGTCTCTGATGGCATCATGGTTGCACGCGGCGATCTTGGCGTGGAGGTTCCGCCCGAGAAAGTCCCCGCAATTCAGAAGCACATCATTCGCCGTGCCGCCGAATTCCGCAAACCCGTCATCACCGCTACGCAGATGCTCGAGTCGATGATCGAGAATCCCCGTCCCACGCGAGCGGAAGTTTCCGACGTCGCCAACGCTGTTTACGATGGAACCGATGCCGTGATGCTCTCTGGAGAGTCGGCAGTCGGCAAGTATCCTGTCGAAACCGTTGGCATGATGGCTCGCATCGTCGCGGATGCCGAGCGCCACATCAAGGAGCAGGCTTACTACGAACCGCGCGAGCGCAGAAGCCATCTCTCCATCGCAGAGACGATTTGTGAAGCTACAGCGCATGCTGCCGACGACCTTGATCTGCGCGGCATCGCGCTGTTCACCGAGTCGGGCGTAACTGCTCGCCAGTTGTCCAAGTACCACCCGTCCACGCCAATCTTTGCCCTCAGCCCGGTTGAAGTCACCATCAATCGCATCAACCTGCTGTGGGGCACCACCCCGATACGTTGTCCAAAGGTCAACACCACTGAAGCTCTGGTGGAATGTGCTGAGAGCCTTCTCGAGCAAGGCGGATTTGTCCGCCCCCGCGAAGTAATCGCCATTGTGGCTGGTACCCGCACCAAGTCTGGCTCAACAAATTTCCTCCGCCTCCACGTGATGGGAGAACACAGCATGGAGGGCGTACGGTTCTTTGCAACCCACGATGAGGAGCAGGCGGGTACTCATGGAGCTTCGAGGTCGAAGCCGGCACCAACGAAACCGGTGAGACCACCGGAAAGGCATAAGTAAATCCAGGGCTTTCAAAAGGGCAAAGGCTCCTTCCCCGTCGGGCTTAGGAGCCTTTGGTGTTGTGCGCTATCTTCCGATCTCTGGAACGGAAAGTCCCCGGCAAATCTTCCTCGCCAACAGGTCAGCGACTTCAGTGTGACCCGGCACGGCCTCTGTCTGTCCCGTTGCCGGATTGGTCCATAACGAGTGGTATCCGCCTTCGCGCTTCAGGTAGCATCCGTGCTAGCGCAAGTGGCGCAGCAATGATTCGCGCTTCACTGGATGGTGACCGTCTCACGAAGCGCGTCTGGCGGGACTCCGCGAAAGCCATCCTCGCGGCGGTCCTCCAGGATTAGTTGAATAGCCGCGCCCAGGCTCTCGCGGCACTCCTCCACGGTATGCCCTTGTCCATTGGCGCCGGGAATCTCCGGAGACCACGCGACAAACCATTCGCCGTCGCGCTCAATGACCGCTGTGAACTCATTCCGCATGGAAAGAGTATAGACCAGCCTTGAGTTTGTGCGAATGAAAGCTGGAGTGAAGCTTGCCACCGCCCGAGCTGACACTCGGTGAGCTTCTCTTACTTCGCCGCCAACTGCCGAAGCACGTACTGCAAAATCCCTCCGTGCTCGTAATACTCGACCTCCTGTGGCGTGTCTATGCGGACCTTGGTGTCGAATTCCTTCACCCTTCCATCCGTGGCGGTCGCGCATACACGTAGAGTTCGCCCTTGCGCCAGCTTCGCA
>Ga0182012_10002551_pt1 | contig 19630 bp, 24 predicted proteins | sample 612S2SmetaG_FD_120486 | JGI IMG/M metagenome (GOLD analysis project Ga0182012, IMG submission 120486) | Permafrost microbial communities from Stordalen Mire, Sweden - 612S2S metaG | ecosystem: Environmental > Terrestrial > Soil > Wetlands > Permafrost | place: Sweden: Stordalen | collected...
CAAACCATAGCAAACGACGAGGTGAAAACGAACTATATCTTATAACGAGCAGCAGGTTTGTGACGCGTAAATAATTGAAAATAGTTGATTTATAAATTTGATTAAAATTTATAAACTATTGTGACTGAAAAACGAGAGGCGGCCTAATCAGTGCGCTCACGCCCGCCCGAGAGAGCTTAGACGGGAGCGATTAACGCTCCGGCGAGGACTTGAACAAGCCGAACATATTGCGGAACGGTTTAGTCATCTGCCAGGAGCGCGAATTTTCCATGACGGCGCGCGCCAGGCGCTCTTGATCGAGCGCCGACGCCAGCCGCGAATTGACCTTGCGCGAATCCATGAGTTCGGTTTGAGTCTGCGCCTGAATTGTGGTCAGGCGCTCGATCTCCGCTTTCAGCTCATCCACGTTACCGCGCGCGATGGAGACTTCCTGCGTGAGTAGGCTGTGGGTCGCCTGCATGCGTTCCTTCTCGGCCGCGATGGAAAGCTGCGCCTTGCGCTGCTGTTCCAATTGCTCTTCGCTTTGCGCCAGGCGTTTTTCCATTTCCTCGCGGTTTTGTTCAAACTGCTGCACAATCACTTGCTTGGCTTCTTCGTGCTGCTTGACGAGCGCCTGGCGCGCGTCTTCGCTTTGCTTCACTAGCGTCTGCCGGGTTTGGTCGTGCTGTTTGATCAGGGTTTGCTTGGCCTGCTCGTGCTGCAGCGTTAGATTCTTGATCTTCTCTTCATACTGCTGGACCAGGGTACGCACTTTTTCTTCGTGCGACTGCATCAGCGCGATCTTCGCGGTTTCGTGCTTGCGCAGAAGTTCCTGCTCGCGTTCAGCAAATTGCGCGGTTTGCTTGGCTTTATCCTTGTCGGTGAGCTTTGAGCCGTCCTGCTTGGCAGCTTCGAGCTTGGCGGCTTCGAATCTGGCTTGATCCTGCCGCCGCGTCTTTTCCCACTCGGCGCGCTCACGATCCAGATCCGCCGCCTTCTGCGAGACGTCCTGCACCGCGCTCAACTCGATGTCAATGCGCAGCCGGAGTTCCAGTTCCAGCGGCTCGTTCGCCGGCACATTCGGCAGTTCCGGCAGATAAATCTGCGGCGAGTTGCCAAAACTCAAAATGCGGAACGAATCCGCCGAAGGCATGCGATACGCCGTACCCTCGACACGGAAACCCTCGCTGCTTTCTTCCGGATTCCAGTTCCATACGGTGCGCCCACCCATCTTTCGCAGCACGATGCTGCTCACATCGATAATGCCGGTGCGGCTGGCCGGATCGATGCGCAACGGCTTGTCGCCTGGACCCTCCGGTAACCGCATGAACACATTCGTCCATTTACCCGGTTCGATAATCTGCGTCAAGCGCTCTTCCGTTTTATAGCGGCCGCCACGCGCGCACACGACTTGAATGAGTGAATGGCCGGCATCCGACGCCCTTGACAAGCCGAGCGTGTGTTCCATTTCCAGGCGTTCCGCGCACAGACAGTAGTAGCGCCTGATGCGCTCCTGGTTCTCTTTGCTGCTTGAAAAAAGCTCCTGCAAATAAGGATTCTTCTCGTCGCTGCCGCCGGGCTTCCACAAAACGCCTAAGCCATCGTTGTTGCGGAACTCAAAGGTTGGAAATTTCTTTTGCAGATCTTCCCAGAGCCGCCAGACGCCGTACTCGCCGGACCGCACTGCAATATCGTGCAGCAGCACCACGCCGCCTGGCCGCACCTTGGGCAGCCAATTATCGAAATCGTGCTGCGCCGCTTCATAGGAATGCGAACCGTCCATATGCAGCAGGCTGATGCTTTGATCGGAAAACTGTTTAATGGCTTCGTCAAAAGAAGTGCGCATTAAATAGGAGAAAGCGCGATAGTAGCGGTCGTTGTGGCGGCTGACGGCATCATAGATTGAGCTTTCGTAAAAGCTAGCGGGTGTATCGCCGCGCCAGGTATCAACGCCGTAACAAGTGCATGGCAGTTTGGTTTCGGCCACCGTCTGGCAAAAGCCGAAATAGGAGTCGCCATAAAATACGCCCAATTCGACGATGACTTCGGGACGCAGCGCCGCAATTAAATCACACGCGAAGGGCAGATGGCCGGCCCACGGACCCGGCGCGCCAGACAAGAAAGTCGCTGGACGAAACGTCACAGACGGCTGATCTAAGGTGTTCATAAGCAGTCAGCGTTGCGGGCCCAAGTGACGCGGCCCAGACGGTAGCAGCGACGAGGAACCCACCATGCACGCGCACTTTCCGCCAAATACGAAGCTAACACGAAAACGCATTCTAGCGCCCTTCCCCAGTTCAAAACTTTAGTACTATTGCCGAGCACCATCGGCGCGTTATTGCCTGGCGGCTTGATCGAGGAATGTCGCATTGGCCACACTAATCTCGGCCGCGTCCGCCTCCAAAATGGTATGGGTCGCCGTCACGCCCTTCAATATTCCCTTTTGTCCGGCAATCTCCAGGGATTTGCCAATCACCAGGTGCTTGCGCAAATAAAACCCGGCGGTAATGTTCCGGACCACGTCCCGAGTTCCTAATCCAAAGGCCAGCCCGAAGGCCAGCGCGGCGCCGCCCAAAATGAAACTGGTGACAATCCGCACCATATTGGTGTCGATCTGCAACTGCCCGATGGCCATCATGGCCACCACAAATATGATGAGACCCGAAACGAGCCTGCCCAGCGCGGGCGCGAAATCGATCCCTGAACTGCGCCCGGCTTCTTCCACTGTTTGGGCCGCGAATTGGGCAATGGAGGTTCCGACAATCATCAGCAACAGCGCCGCAATAATATTCGGCAAGTAGGCAAAAAATGCCCCGATCGCGCCGGAAATGGCCGTCATCCCCAGGGCATCGGACACTGTCCTGGCCAGCACAATCAGCGTCAAGAAATACACAATGCGCGGTAGGGCAATGTTTAATTGTTGGCGCAAACCGATGCGGTGCAGAGTCTTGTCGATGCCGGCCTTCTCCATCAAGCTGTCGAAGCGCAGGCGCGTAAGCAGGAAACGCAGCACTACTTCAATGACTTTGGCCACCACCAAGCCGACCACAATCAGCACCACGCCGACCAATACTTTAGGCGCGGCCGCGATGACCGAGTCCAGCAAGTTCGTAAACGCGCCCAACAGCTTTTCTTTCATTACGATTTCCCTCTCTTGCCGTTTGCCACGCTAAACAGGTGTACCAAAACCGAGAGGAATTCCACTAAGATTACGCCCGGCAGGGTCCAGGAGAAATTGGCATATTGCGAAACGGTCGTCCGACGCTGAATCTTTCGCCAAACCTTGGCACGGAACGATTCGGAAACGTCGCTTTCCAGATCGGCCAAGGCGCGGATGGGATTATCTTGCGGGTCTGGATTCATAACGATGCCTCCCGGCTGGTTCGAGCGGACTGGGCTTCATATTGTCCGCGAAACCATTCACGCGCGCGCTTGATGCGCATCTTGGCGGCCGATAGAGTAATGCTCAACTGCGCCGCCACCTCTTCATACGACAACTCATCCATATCGCGCAACACCAGCGGCACCCGCAAACTATCCGGCATGGCATCGAGCACGCGATGGATGATCTGCTGCTCGCTTACACGCTCTTCACTGCGGTCTTCAGAGGAAAACGCCTTGATTTCTTCGGTTGTCTTGGGACCGTCTTCGTCGATGCTGCTGGCCGTTTTGCCTTTTTGCTTCTTTAAGTGGTTGAGGCAATGATTCACCTTGATCACCTGCAACCAGTGGCGGAATGACGATCTGCCTTCAAAGCGTTTCATGCCGAAATAAGCTTTCACGAAAACTTCTTGCGCCAGATCCTCGGCCACGCTCTCATCGCGCGTAATATGACGGCAGTCAGCCACTATGCGCCTCTGGTTGCTCTCGATCAGGCTTTCGAAAGCCCGTAAATCGCCCTCGGGGGCAGTGCGCGCGGTTTGGAAAAGTTGGTCTTCTTGGTCGTTGGCAGCCAAAAAAAAGTCCCTGTAGCCGTGGCCCGGCTAGCTTTGAGCATAGAACATGACAACTGCGTGACTCGGTGATGCGTTTCAAATGATTAAGAGTCGTTCAGAGAAGGGAAAAGTCACATCGGATTGCGCCACCGCCAATTGAAGTAATACCGTAGTATTCTCCGTCGCTGGCGGAACGAGGGCAGTTTCGCTACCCCGCTTTACGCTTTTCGCGTTCGGCGAGAGTTTCATGTAACAACGACTTGATGTAAGTTTGATACGGCAGACCCCTTTGTTCGGCCTGTTTTCGCGCTAAAGCGAGATCGGCAGCTGGAATGCGCAACGCAACGACCGGCGCCGGCGCTTTCTTTGACCCTGCCAACCGGGCGAGCAACTTCTCCTTAGTTAGAACCTGCGCTTCAGCGCTTCTGACAGCCGCCAGCAATTCCTGGCCGTGAGCGTCACGATTCTTGTACCACCACTGTGCTTCTTCCGCTTCGGTCGCGAAAGTGGGCACGATGCGCTTCGTTAGCTTCTTTATTTTTTTCTTCATTGAGACATCTCCAGAAAAGCCTTCTTGTCTGAAACGGTTGCCGGAAACGCAATCACCGCCCGGACACTGCCATTGCGCGGTGGCCACACCACCGTTAACAAACGACCAGCGCCCGTCAGGCCTGCCGCCCGATAACGATCTTCATCATCCATCAATTCATAACCCAGATCTACTGGATTGTTGGTGAGCATATACTCAAACTCTCCCGTCCGAGCTCGAAGATCTCTCGCTACGCCTCTTCGACGCCAAATCCATCGACGACCTATTCACTCGCTGACGCCTGCTATCACAACAGCCCCGCCCCATGTCACCCTAAAGTCGGATGCACCAATACGACACTGTTCTGAAATCCTTACTGCAATCCCCCAGGAGCTTGCTGTTGAAGGACGTCGCCGGAGCCCAAATCGGCCAATGGCTCAACGTCGAACTACCGCAAGTGAGCCAGACGCGCGTCGATCTCCTCGGCAAAACCGCCGACGGGGCGCTTGATCGGTTTCGAACTGCAAAGCTCTAACGACAAGTCGCTCCCCTTGCGCATGGCCGAATATGCCCTGCGCGTTTATCGCAAATACGGGCAGTTCCCCGAGCAATACGTCCTTTACGTCGGCAACGCCAATTGAGTATGGCTTCACAACTTCAGGGTCCAGACTTCCACTGCCGTTACACCATCGTCGATATTCGCGATATCGACGAAGAACGATTGCTCAGCAGTCCCCACAAAGCCGATTTCATCCTGGCCATTCTGGCTAACCATCCAAATAGCTTGAAAGCATTCGGGATATTAGACAAATTAGCTAAACTAAAAGGCAGCGCAAGACAGAAGGCGTTTGACGAACTCTTCATTCTCGCCGGTCTGCGCAAGCTTGGCAAAACGATCCTGGAGGAAGTAAAGCGAATGCCCATTCTAGACGACCTCACGTCGCACGATGTACTCGGTCCAGCCATGCGCAAAAGCCGTAAGGAGGGCTTGCAGGAAGGCGAACTCACCATTCTCCGCCGCCAGATTGCCAAACGCTTCGGCCCTCTGCCCGCCCGCCTCGACAAAAAACTGGCCAAACTCTCCCGGCCCGAACTCGAAGACCTCTCGCTCCGTCTCTTCGACGCCAAATCCATCAACGACCTATTCACTCGCTGACGCCTGCTATCACAACAGCCCCGCCCCATGTCACCCTAAAGTCGGATGCACCAATACGACACCGTTCTGAAATCCTTCCTGCAGGCCCCGCGGAGCTTGCTGTTGAAGGACGTTACCGGTGTCCAAATCGGCCAATGGCTCAACGTGGAACTGCCGCAAGTGAGCCAGACCCGCGTCGATCTCCTCGGCAAAACCGTCGACGGCCGGCGCCTCATCGGCTTCGAACTGCAAAGCGCGAACGACAAGTCGCTCCCCTTGCGCATGGCCGAGTATTCCCTGCGCGTCTACCGCAAATATGGACAGTTCCCCGAGCAATACGTCCTCTATGTCGGCAATGCCAAACTGCGCATGGCTTCGCAACTCCAGGGTCCAGACTTCGAGTGCCGCTACACCATCATCGATATTCGCGACATCGACGAAGAAAGACTGCTGGGCAGCCCGCACAAAGCCGACTTCATCCTGGCCATTCTCGCTCACCATCCAGATCGCGTCAAAAGCGTCCGCGCCATATTAGAGAAATTAGCTAAACTAAAAGGCAGTGCGAGACAAAAAGCTTTCGACGAACTTTTCATTCTCGCCGGTCTGCGCAAGCTCGGCAAAACGATCCTGGAGGAAGTAAAGCAAATGCCCATCTTAGACGACCTCATGTCGCATGATGTACTCGGCCCGGCCATGCGCAAGAGCCGCAAGGAAGGCTTGCAGGAAGGGATCCAGGAAGGCGAACTCACGATTCTCCGCCGCCAGATCGCCAAACGCTTCGGTGCCCTACCCACCCGCCTGGACAAAAAACTGGCCAAACTCTCCCGGCCCGAACTCGAAGACCTCTCGCTCCGTCTCTTCGACGCCAAATCCATCAACGACTTATTCACTCGCTGAAGCTTTGGTCGCGGATTAGCTTTCGCCGACTTCATTGGCTCCACGTCCGAACATCCGCAAAAACGCCAGCTGGATCAAAGCCGGTTCCTGGACCCCGTAACTCGGTTCGCTGCGGCCTCATTTTGAGTCACAACAAGAGTTGAAAATAAATGCAATAAACTTGCATCTCAAATCTTATCAATGCTTTACGGCTATTTTACGAGGCGAAAAACACCCCGCTGCGTACTGGTCGCTCCCGGCCTCAAGCTATTTTGAAGCTAGAAGAAGCCTGTTGCGGCCTTCCCAAGGCAGGGTACCTGTTTTCGTTCAAAAAACAGCCTCTAACCCTATGAAATAAAATTGGAAAATTGCGAAATTGGCTTCGAACCGCAAAAACACATAAAGTGATCGCTCCCTTCGACGTCGGCGGTTTGCTCTCGGCGGCCCTTCGCCTCCAGGTCAGTTTCGCCCAAGGGAATCGCTGATCACGTGTGACTTTTTGAAAAGTGCTTTTGTCTCCCCTTACAACTACCGTATCCGATGACTATCCTTTGCGGAACGGAGGAGACCCCGCGCCGGGAGCAATCCTGTGGGAGCGATTCTGGCGTGGGGAACTGACGCATGAGTGATAAGCGGCTGACCCATCGTTTGCTGGCTCGTCTCATTGAGAATGAGATCAATTCGGCGTTGCTGTTCGTGGCCGTGGCGCGGAATGCTTATGACGCCGCCCAGTTTTCGGAGGGAGATGCCAGCTTGTCTAAAGCAGAGGCGATTTACGCCCAAGCGAGTGAACTCGCACAAGACATTGGCATGGAAAACAAACAAGCAACCGCAGATCATTTACGCGAGTTGCGTTTGGCTATCGACAGTCTGAAGAGCGGTGAGTCAGCTGAAAACAAAACGTAAGCTGGGAGCTCAAAACAAGAATATAACAAGAATCAGGCTCGCAGCGTTTTGTAAAGAGGCAGCACGGCAGGGCTCGTTTTGGGGGAAGTAGGCTTTCCTGCCGTGCGCTGTTCTCTCGTTAATTCCCTCATCGTCGGTTTTCACACTACCTTTAGTATTTTTACGCTCACCTGTTCAGATACATCTGCGGATAAGCTGTCCTCATCTCTGACGCCGTTTCACAGGCCGCGCCAATCTGAACTAAATCGCCTTGTCCGATGCCCGGGCAAGCTTTCCGCTCCGCTTCCCAAACATCGCGATCATCCACCAGTTCCGGCCAGAAGGGATAGAGCCGGCACTGGACCGGTTTCACCGGATGCACGCTGCAGCCGCCCTCCTGCAAAAAGTGGCATTGCGACTTCTTAGGCTTGCGTAAACGCAGCAACTTCTTGAAGCGCAAGACATAACGCGCCTCGAATTCCGCGGCGGTCATTCCCTTGTAGGCCGCCATATTCCGCAAATTTTCTTCGGTTAGGTAGACGAAACCGCGCACATCGCAGCACTTGGTGCAGCCGGGCTGGCAGGAGAACTGCAAATGCATATCCTGAGTTTAAGACTTTGTTCCAACGTTTGCCATTCCGCCGGCGTCTAAGGCGCGAAACTGAATGACGTGGGAGATCGGCTTGCCGCTGCCGTTCGGCGCTACCTCGCCGGACAATCCGACTGACGCCCAACTTGTGGAAAGCTGCAAGCGGGGAGACCTGCGTGCGTTTGAACATTTATATAACCTGCATTCGTCCAAAATGAAGAGCCTGGCCTATCACCTTCTCAGCAGCCGCAGCGACGCCGAAGACGCCGTCCAGGAAACATTTCTGAAGGTCTATAAAGCGATCGGAGCTTTTCACGAAAACTCCGCGCTTTCCACGTGGATCTACCGCATCCTCATCAACTGCTGTTACGACGTCTTGCGCAAGCGGCAGCGCTTGGCGGAAAAGCCGATGCCTCCGCAATTGCCGGCGGACAGCAAGCTGCCTTTGAAGGTGGCCCTGGAGCGAGCCATCCTCGCCTTAAACGACCGGCAGCGGCTGGTTTTTCTGATGTTCGAGGTGGAAGGGCTCAAACATTCTGAAATTGCCGGCGTGCTGGAAGTACCGGAAGGAACGTCGCGCGCTTGGCTTTTCGAAGCCAAGCTCGCTCTCAAAAAAATGTTGACGGAGACCGCAAAATGATTTTTGAATGCCACGATCTTGATCGCGCCTTGGCGGACCCGGCTTTGCTGGCGGAGCTTCAGAGGCATATCCGTGGCTGCGAAACGTGCCGGAACCAATACCGCATCTGGACTGAGATTTCGAATACGGCCAAGCAGCTTCATCAAGAATGGGACAGCCCCAATCTTTGGCCTCATCTGCTGGCAGCAGTGCGGCCGGAACGTCCCGCATCGAAGCGCTGGTATGTGGAATGGAAGCTCTGGGCTGCAACGGCGGCAGCGGCGGCTATGCTCGCGTTCGCGCTCGCCTACATTCCGCATTCACCTGCCGCCCGCTCGAACGATCAATACTTTCTCACCGAGCAGACGCTCAAGGAAGTTGAAAAGAACGAAGCTGCCTATCGGCGTTCGATTGACGAGCTGGCGCGCTTAGCGCAACCGAAATTGGAAACTACCGCCGCGTCTCCGCTGCTGCAAAGTTACCGCGAAAAGCTGCTCATGCTCGATTCGGCTATTCTCGAAACGCGTTCCAACCTCGATCAAAACCAATTCAACGCTCACCTGCAATCCGACCTGGCGGACTTATATCGCGAGAAACGGCTAACGCTCAAAGAGATCCTCACCCATGCTCAATCCAACTAAAGTCATTCTGTTTTTCGCCGTGTCAAGCAATCTCTTCGCTCTCGACCGCGAAGAATACACCCGCAATTTTGATAAGAACTTCACGCTGCACGCCGGCCAAACCGTACGCGTGGAACATCGCATGGGCGAAATTGTGATTCATACGCATCCCCAGATGGATCTCACGGTTCATGCCGAGATACGCGTCTCCGCTCCAGACCAAAGCCGCGCCCGAGAGTTCGCGGATAAGATCGAAATCCTCGCAGAACCATTTCAATCCGAATTTTCCATTCGCACCCGCTATCCCGAAAATCCAGGCTCGTTCTTCGGCTTCAATCGAGTTTCCTATTCGGTACGCTACGAAATCACGATGCCCGAGAGCGCAGCGCTCAGCGTACGGAACGAATTTGGTGCGGTGTCCGTTACCGGCCTCAAGGCAAATGGCGACATCAAATCGTCGCACGGCGCTATCAGCTTCCACGGCGGAACCGGCGCGCAACACATTGAGAATTCGTTCGCCAGCGTAGAGGTAGTGAACAATACGGGCGACGTGGTCATCGCCACCACGAACGGGTCTGTCAAGGTCGCCGACGTGAGTGGTGCGTTAACCGTGACAGATCGGTTCGCTTCCGTTTCGGCTGAACATATCGGCAAAGATGTCAAAATCAGCAACACTAACGGCACGGTCGAGATCTCGGACTGTGGCGGGTCGAGCACCATCGGCAATGCCTTCGCTAACGTGATAGTCCATAACCTGGGCGGTGATCTTACCGTTCATAACGGCAATGGAAAAGTGGAAGCGCAAAACATAAAAGGCGGAGCCGACTTGAACACTAGTTTCGCGGAGGTCAGTTTTTCTAATATCGGCCGCAGTCTTTCCATCCGCACCAACAATTCGAACATCGAAGGAAGCGGTGTCAAAGGGTCGGCAAAGATTGAGAACTCCTTCGGCGCAACATCCATTTCAAACGTCGATGGCGGGGTGCGTATCCAATCGGCGAACGGCGCGGTCACAGTCTCGGACATTCGAGGCGATGCCAACGTCAAAACCAGTTTTGCCGGCGTCGAACTGGAACACATGGCGGGAGCTATCGACGTGGATGATCAGAACGGCGCGGTTGACGCTACTAGTAACGCGCAGAACGTTTGCCGGCCTATTTCAATTCACACCTCCTTCGCGCCGATTCGGGTCCATCTCGCCGGAGCTCCTAATTATCAAGTGACGGCCAAAACAACGTTTGGCAAAATCCGCTCCGAGGTGCCCCTGCTGGTTTCGGGTTCCCTTTCGGACGACGCCTTAAGCGGCACCCTCGGCACTGGCCAGTGCGAACTACGGCTTACGGACAATAACGGGACGATCGAAATCCTAAAAGCCTCCTCTCACTGACCAGCAAATTTACGCTGGAAACTTAATAGACCGCTGGGCGCGTCCAATGTTTGTATGAGTAAGCATACGTGGCTGGTGGCCGTTGTCATGACCGGTACAGCTTGGGCGCAGCAACCGCAACCGGGGCAGTTAGCCTCTGATCGTGCCGAGGCGCATTGGGATCGCATGAGTGTAAAGGAAAAGCTGCACTACGATGCGCGGCATCTGTTCGATATTGATAATCTTGTTTTCGCCGGCATTGGCGCGGCCTTCGACCAAGCGCGTGATCGGCCGGGACAATGGGGCCAAGGCTGGGATGCGTATTCCGTACGCTATGCCTCGCATATTGGGCAGTATTTCGTGCAGCGCGGCATCATGTCGCCGGTGCGCGCCATCGATCATGAGGATACGCGCTACTTTCGCTCGAAACATACCAATGTGGGAGCACGCGCGGGGGATGCATTTTTGCACACGGTTTGGCGGCATAGCGACGATGGCGGCATGATGCCGGCGTACAGTGAATTTCTAGGCGACTATGGCGCGGCGGCGGTTTCGCGGATGTGGTGGCCGGAGCAATATCACAAAGGCTCGTCCATATTTATTGCCGGGTCGGATACGATTTTGATTGATGGAGCGATCAATCTGTATCACGAATTTACGCCGGATATCAAAAGGTGGCTTCACGTTGAACGGTGAACGCACGGACGCTGCTCCCTCGGTACAAGTAGGGGCGGCCACGCCGCCCTTACGGTCGCGGTTCCGTTAGAGTTTCGCTGCCACTACGCGCAAACGCCGGTAGTCGGCAACCCAACCTTGCTCGCTATGTAGTTTGGGCCGCAGTTCGGCAACCACCTCGGCCAGTGCCGATGGCGCGAGTTTTTCAAAATAATAGAACTTGAATTGCCTGAGCCAGTTCTCCATCCCAACCTCGCCTTCGAGCGGCGTTGGCCGGTCAAAAAGCTGCGCCAGGCGCACTTCAAGCCCGTGCGATTCTAAAATGCCCGAGTATTCGCTAATCGAAGGGTAATATTGCCGCGAGGCGGGCAACGGCTGATAGCGGCTCACCACGCGGTGAATGGCGTCCACTATGGTTTGAATATTCCCCTTGCCGCCCATCTCCAGAACAAAACGCCCGCCCGGGCGCAAAGCTTTCGCCACAGCGCGCACAACGGCTGCCGGATCGAGCATCCAATGCAGCGCGGCGTTTGAGAAAACCGCGTCGAACTCGTTTTCGAACTGCATTGCCGAGGCGTCTTGCAGCGCGAAGCGGAGTTCCGGGTAATTCCGTCGCGCTTGGCCGATCATTTCGGGCGACGCATCCAGACCCACAACTTGCGCGCCGCTCTCGGCAATTTTCTTGGTGAGCTGGCCGGGTCCGCAGCCTAAGTCGAGAATGCGTTCACCGGCTTGCGGCTGCAACAACTCGACAACGCCTTCACCGAAACGCCAGACGAAATTGTGGCGCGCTTCGTATAATTCGGTATCCCAACTCAAGTGGTGTAAGCTCTCAGCACGAAATATACGATGACTCCCGTCACCGAAACATAAAGCCAAATAGGGAAAGTCCAGCGGGCAATCTTTTTGTGGAAGCGGAATTCGCTGCGCAACGCCCACCAGAGCGTGCCTAATATCAGCGGCAGGGCGACCATGGACAAGCTGATGTGCGTGATGAGAATGAAGAAATAGACGGGGCGAATCCAGCCATGCGCCGGAAATTTGGTGTCGCCATGAAAGTAATGATAGGTGATGTAACTCACCAGGAAGAGCGCGGAGAAAGCGGTGGCGCTCAACATGAAGCGCATGTGCACTTGCCGGTTGCGGCGCCGGATGTTGAGGTAGCCGAAGGTGAGACAAATGGCACTGAGCGAGTTAAGGAATGCGTTGACAGCGGGCAATTCGGCAACCCATTCGGGACCCACGACTTTGCCTTTGAAATAAATCAGCCAGATGAGAAAAGCCCCGATGGCGGCGCTGAGCGCTAAAATGGCGGGCGCTGGTTTGCGGTCAAAGTCCGCGGTCACTGGTGGAGTCGCCGGTTGGGCCAAGGTGGTTAGTCCTTTCTTAACGCGTCCAAATCATTCAATAAACTTGGGATGCCTTCGGGATCGATGCTCGAATAATAGCCGCGAATATCGCCGCGCTTATCTACCAGTATGAACTTGGTGCTGTGTTCGATTTTACCCAGAACATCGCCGACGTGGAAGGTGGTATACGCCAATAGATGCACGGCATCGGGCGTGCCAGTCAAAAAAATCCAGTCATTTGTGGCACCGCCATAACGCGAGCCGAAGTGCTTTAACGCTTCCGGAGTATCACGGGCAGGGTCAACGGAAAAAGAGACAATCCGCACGTCCGGCAGGCCCGCTACGTTTTTGTGGATGCGGCTCATTTTTGAACTCATCATGGGGCATTCGGCGGGGCAGTTTGTGTAAATAAAATCGGCAACCCATACCTTGCCTGCGAGTGAGGCGCTCTGGAACGCTCGGCCCTCGGAATCGGTCATGCTGAACTCGGGAACGCGTCCGTAGTTGGGTAGTTTGCTAGCGCGGTTCGTGCACCCGGCGCACAGAATCAGCCCTAGAAATGCGCCACACCACTTCACAGGCGAACTGGATCGAGCACCATCAGCGCGTACAACACCGGCAAATAGACAACCGAGGTCAGCAACACGCGGCGCGCCTTCAGTTTGGTGCGGTCAAGCGCCACTTGGACGCCAGAATAAAGGAACCAAAGACCCAACGCCAGCGCGCCAATTAGATACAAGCTCCCCGTCATGCCTAACCACTTCGGCAAAAGGCTAATGGGAATGAGCGCCAGCGAGTAAAGAATTATTTGGCGTGAGGTGGAGCGGCCGTCAGGTTCCACAACGGGCAACATTTTGATGCCGGCCCGTTGATAATCTTCGCGGTACATCCAGGCGATGGCGTAGAAATGCGGGAACTGCCAGAGGAACAAAATCGCGGCCAGCACCCAAGCTTCGGAAGTGAGCTTATCAGCCGCGCCGGCAAAGCCGATAAGCGGCGGCATGGCACCGGGAAATGCGCCGATAGTGGTGGACCACCAGGTTTTCTGCTTCAACGGCGTATAAAGGAAGAGGTACATGGCCAGCGTGACCACGCATAATGCGGACGTAAGCCAGTTCACACCAAAACCCAGCTCCAAAGTCCCGGCAACAGCCAAAGATATACCGAACAAGAGAGCAGGCATAGCCCGCAAACGGCCCGAAGGCAAAGGACGCATCTTGGTGCGAGCCATCAGGAGGTCCGCATCGCGCTCGTACCACTGATTCAGCGCGGCGGTACCGGATGCCATCAGCGCCGTACCTATGAGCGTGTGGAAGACACTCATCACCGACCACGAGCCGGAATGGCCGAAATAATAGCCAATCGCCGTGCTCATGACAATAAGCCACGTAATACGAGGTTTTGTGAGCTCTAGGAAATCTTTCACGCTTTTAGACGCCAAGCCGCTGGGAAACGGCACACACCCGATGACCGCTGGAACAACACTTTCAGTGTACTCCTTCTTGTTTGGCAAGAATGTCTGGTCGGTCACCTTACTTATCATTTCCTTGTTGGGATGAGCTTATCCGTAGTTTTGGGGAGTTGTCGCGCAACCATTTGATCGACGACAATCGGGACCATGCCACTTCCCGATGACGAAAAAGTTGTCGCACTCGCAAAGGAGATCATTCAGCAATTCGACGCGATCTTCGGATTGCATCCTGGTTTCCGGCCCGCCCATGCCAAAGGCGTGCTGCTTACAGGCGCGTTCACGCCTGCTTCCGCAGCGAAAAGTCTCTCCCGTGCGCCGCACTTCTCGCGTTCGTCTACGCCGATAACGGTGCGCTTTTCCGATTCGACGGGCGTGCCGTTGATTCCTGATAACGATCCGAACGCCAGCCCGCATGGCTTTGCGGTGCGTTTCCATTTGGCCGAGCGGGTGCATACGGATATAGTGGGGCATTCTACCGACGGATTCCCGGTGCGCACCGGGCAGGAGTTTTTGGAATTCCTGCGCGCGGCGGCTAGCAGCGATCCCGCGCAGGGGTCACCCACGCCGATTGAGCGGTTTTTGGGATCGCATCCGAGTGCGCTCAAATTTGTCCAGACACCTAAGCCTGCGCCATCCAGTTTTGCGCGCGAGGAATATTTTGGCGTCACCGCCATGAAATTCATCAATGAAGGCGAGGCAAGCAGATTTGGCCGCTATCGTGTTGTGCCGGAAGCGGGTGTCGATCATTTGGACAGCGCGGCTGCGGCTGCGCGCGGGCCGAATTACTTGTTCGATGAAATCGCCCAACGTGTGGCAGGTAGTCCGGTGCGATTCCGGCTGCTGGCGCAGTTGGCGAATGAGAACGATGCGGTGGACGATGCGACCGTGCACTGGCCCGAGGACCGGCAGGTTTTGGAGTTGGGAACGGTTGCACTGACGCAGACGGTGGCGAGCGATGCGGAGGAACAGCGGCACATCATTTTCGATCCGATTCCACGCGTGGACGGAATTGAAGCGTCGGCCGATCCGCTGCTGGAACTGCGCGCCGCGGTGTACTTAATCAGCGGCCGGCGGCGGCGCGCGGCGGCTGCTGGAGCAGCGAACGCATAAGGGGACGGGACAGAGAGGGAAGGTGCGAAGTGGAACTTCGTACCTTTCTGGAGTTTTCTACATTATTAGCATTAGCGCCGCAGCGGAGGGCGGACTTGAGATCGTGTCGAGTGCCGGGGATTGCGCCCTGGCGCCCCCCCACACCACCGGACGTGGGGTTTTCCGCATCCGGCGATTGAAGGCAGCGGCCTACAAACCTGCCGCAAAATCGGAGAAAGCCGTGCTGTAAAACAATCTCTGTAGACACAGCCCAAGCGCCGCGGCTAGTACCCGCCGCGCCCCGCGTACGTCCTGTGATCCCGAGAGAACGCAGTCTCCGCAACCGCCCGCGACGATCGTGCCATCGCAACCAGAAGCATTTCCGAATATGTCGGCGAATCCATTTCTCTTGTGGCGTGCCCTCCACCGCCACGATCACTACCCCCGTCCAGCATCATCCTCAATAAAGTTACGGGCTTTTCCGTTTCGAAAGGGGTCGCCGTGTTGCCCTCGGCTGCGAACCATAGTCATGATGGTGGTCGACCAGCTTTTCCTTCTTTTCAGCCTCATTACGCTGCCTCCGTGGTCGAGGGCATATTGCGACGCGATGTCCTTGAGGGGATCGACATCGAGGCCGAAGGGTTTCGGGATTTCTTCTTGGTGGCAGCGCGGAGTGCGGGTTCCTTTTTCGACTAGACCAAGGGCTTCCTCGACGAGTTTGTCGAATGGCGGTTTCTGGCGGAGGTAGTCCTTGATGCTCCTCAATAGTGGCGGAATTGAGGACTCGATCCGCAAATTGATTGGCTGAATAATTACGGGCGACGGCGGACTAATTTGTGTTAAGCCAATCGTGAGGTGTGAAGATGGGGCGAGTTAAACCGGGAGTCATTCGCTGTCTCCTCCCATCTCCGTCTTGAGCCACGCTTTGGCGAAGCGCCAGTCGTTCTTGATGGTCTTAACGGAGACATCCAGAACCTGGGCTGTTTCCTCCTCGGTCAATCCGGCGAAGGAGTGCAGTTCAACCACCTGGGCTTGCCGCGGATTGAGTTTCGCCAGCCGGTCGAGTGCTTCACCAAGCGCCAGAAACTCGGGCAGATCGCGAAAAATCGCCGGGCCCTGATCGTCAAGCGCAATCTTTTGGAACGCGCCACCGTGACGGTCGGCGCCACGGCGGCGCGCATGGTCCATTAATACGCGCCGCATGCTTCGGGCAGCCGTGCAAAACAAGTGCTTGCGATTTTCCCACTGAAACGCTTGGCCGTCGAAGAGGCGTAGATAGGCTTCGTTCACCAGGGCGGTGGCTTGTAGCGTGTGGTCGGCGCGCTCGCGCCGCATGTAAGCGCCCGCTACCCGGCGCAACTCGTTGTAAACCATCCCAAACAACACCTCCGGCGACTCGGGCCGCGAGCGGTAGGTTTCGACCAGAGATTCTTCCGAATCTGGCGTTTCGCGGGTGTCATACATAGCGAAATCTCCGTTTAACTACTCTTGCCAACTGCGAACCTCCGTGCCGTGCAGCGTGACGCCGTGAGGGATCTCGCTCGAAGCTACCATCTGGCTCAACCGCAAATAGCAAGCCGCCGCGCGCAGGCGAACCGTCACATTCTTATCCGTGAACATCGGCTCAGCATCCTTTGCCATCGCCGGATCGTCCTGCAACGCGATGGCCTGAATCGCCGCGCCGCGCACCGCCGCATCTTTATCGGTCAACGCCTGCTTCAGCGCCGCGACCACTTCTGCGTCTTTCTTTTGTGCCAGCAACAGGGCTACGCTCGCCCGATCCGAGCCGCCCGAGGTTCTTAGCGCTTTTAACGCCGTCGCTACGCCGAGCCCAGCGCCCGGCACTGGTGACAACGCGCCGCTTTGCCGCACTGCCGTCATCATCATCGGCTTAGGAGTCTGCAGCAGGCGCAACCCTTCACGCTCTTCCCTAGTTAGAAAACTCGATGAGGTCTTAGCATCACCATGTAAGATGCGCAGTAAGGCTTTGCGCGCGGACGGGTCATCGATATCGAACAAAGCTTTGGCTGCCGCGAAGCGCACTTCGGGGGTCCGGTCGTCGAGTGCGATCCGCAGCGCCTTGGCGTCGTTTACCTCCGCCAAACTCACAACCACCGCCAGCCTAACCGGCAAGTCTTTGTCGTTCAGCATGGCCTCCAGGCGCTGCTGATAGGGTTCTTTGGACGCGATCAGGGACAGCGCGCGCACTGCCTCCCGACGTATATCGGGGTTCCTGGCATGGAGCGCCTTATCGATATGGCCCAAAGCGGTTTCGGTTGACGAAGCGGCTTGGGCCCTCGAGCCGGCGAGGAGTCCGCAAGCCAGAAGCGGGATAGTTGCGGCAAGCAGTTGGTTTTTCATGGCCGATTTCCTTTTCTGGGCGCAGCATTCCTCGCTCGCAATCGAACAAGCGCAATGTCTGTAGAAAAGGGGCAGAATGAATTTGGAGCCAGCAAATCCGGCGCGCAGAAACGACCCGAACATCTCATGATCCCGCCCTCCTCCGAAGCCTTTTCAGGCGATCTTGCAATAGAGTATAGGTGAGGAGCGCGCAAATGCGCCACTACGAGGGGCGGTTCTGGTACTAGCGCGCTAGCCGCAGGGGTCCTATTACGTTCGGGCAGCGAATACTGTGTACAAACCGCACCACCGGCGAATGCTCCTTATAAGAGGCGGCCGAAAGCGCCAATTAGTTCATCAATCCCATGCAGCAACAGCGCCACCACGAAGACCTGCCAGATGACTATAGATCCAACCGCCGTCACCGCGAAACCAGACACCAGTGTAATCCCTTTTAGTTGTTTCATAACTCCCCCTTGAAGAAGCCCGCTTCGTGCGGTCTCAACAGGATATGCGCGAACGGGCGGCAATTGGGGCAAAGATTCTGAACAGGAGTATGAAACTTAGGTACTAGAGCGCGCGTAATGAATGTAATGGTGGAATCGACGAAGATCATACCGGCCGTGTTCTTTGGGCATGGGAATCCAATGAATGCGTTGAGTCATAACGCCTATACGCAAAAGTGGAGACAACTTGGCATGCAGTTTCCCAAGCCCAGGGCGATTCTCTCCATCTCTGCCCATTGGTTCGTGTCAGGGACGGCGGTCACTATCAGCACAGTTCCGAGGACGATTCACGACTTCAAAGGTTTTCCAGAGGAACTCTATCGGGTGCAGTACCCGGCGCCGGGAGATCCGGAACTGGCCGAGCGCGTGAAGCAGCTTCTAGCGCCGATCGCCGTGTCGCTCGACGAGTCGTGGGGGCTCGATCACGGTACCTGGTCTGTGTTGTGCCACCTTTATCCAGATGCCAATATTCCGGTTGTTCAACTGAGCCTCAATGCGAGCGAGCCGGCGGCATGGCATTTCGATATGGGGCGGCGGCTCGCGCCGTTACGCGAAGAAGGCGTGCTGCTTGCGGGCAGTGGGAACATGGTGCATAACTTACGCGCTTATGGATGGGGAAGGCAGCAGATTGATGCTTACGATTGGGCTATCCGGTTCGAGGCCGAAGCAAAGCAACTTATGCTGGCCGAGGACACGAAGCCGCTGATTGATTATCAGCGGTTGGGTCAAGACGCGGCACTCTCAATTCCCACACCGGAGCACTATCTGCCACTACTGTATGTGCTGGGAGCGCGGCAGGGCGGAGAGCCGATTGCTTTTCCGGTAACGGGCGTTGATGGCGGATCAATCTCCATGCTCGCGGTGCAAGTGGGCGGCGATCAGCGGTAGGCGGCGGCCTGGATGGCGTAGAGTTCGGAGTAGGGACCGCCTTTTTTCATAAGTTCGTCGTGAGTGCCGACTTCGACAAGGTGAGCGCCGTCGAGAACGACGATGAGATCGGCCATACGGACAGTGGAAAAGCGGTGTGACACCAGAAGGGTGATGCGGCCGGCGGCTGCTTTTTCGCCGCGCGCGGCAGCAGCGTAGCGTTCGAACAGCGCGTCTTCGGTTTCAGCGTCGAGGGCAGCAGTGGGTTCGTCAAGGATGAGGAGCAAGGGCTCATCTCGCATGAAGCCGCGGGCGAGTGCGAGTTTTTGCCATTGTCCGAAAGATAGGTCGACGCCGCTGGGCCAAGTCGCGCCTAGCTGAGTGTCAAGGCCTGCTTGGAGACGGGTGACGACATCTTCGGCACCGGCACGAGTGACGGCGGTTGCGACGGCGGATTCGTTATCGAGACGAGAAAGATCGCCCAGGCCGACGCTGTGCTTGGCTACGAATTCGAAGCGGAAGAAATCCTGGAAGGCACCCGCGAGACGAGCGCGCCATTCGCCGGCGGGAAGGCGGGCGAGCGGGGTATCATCCACAAATATGGAACCGGAGGACGGCTCATACAGTTTGGCGAGTAACTTGACGAGGGTTGTTTTGCCGGCGCCATTTTCGCCAACGATGGCCACTACGGCGCCGGCGGGCAGAGTCAACGATACATCGTCTAACACAACGCGCGAGGTGCCGGGATAGGCAAAAGACACATGCTCAAAGCGAATGCCGTGTTGAATGGCGGAGGGCAC
>Ga0182012_10002552_pt1 | contig 19629 bp, 2 predicted proteins | sample 612S2SmetaG_FD_120486 | JGI IMG/M metagenome (GOLD analysis project Ga0182012, IMG submission 120486) | Permafrost microbial communities from Stordalen Mire, Sweden - 612S2S metaG | ecosystem: Environmental > Terrestrial > Soil > Wetlands > Permafrost | place: Sweden: Stordalen | collected...
GAGAATAGCAATTGGCGGACGCGGCTCCCTCACGGTCGAGTTCCGTCAGGGGATTTTGACGACGCTGCCGGCGCTTGAACTGTTGCCGACGCTGGCGACGAAGAGGTTGCCGTGTCCGTCGAGAGTCAAGGCGTAGGGCGTTGGCAAGCCGGTGGCGACGGTGACCTGGGTCCCGGTAGCGGGCACTTCGACTACTTGATTGTGAAGTTCGTCGGAGATGAAGACGTCGCCAGCCGCGTCGACGGCCACGCCGGCGGCGTAGGATAGATTGCTGCCGATGGCCGTGGCCGTGCCGTTGGGGGAGACTTCGAGCACGCGATTGTTGCCCCAATCGGCGATGTAGACATTGCCGACGGCGTCGAGGGCGATGCCCGAGGGATACGCCAAGCCGCTGCCGAATAAGGTGGTTTGGGCGCCTGAGCCGGCGGCGATCTCGACGATGGTTCCAGCGCCGCTGACGGCCACGCCGTGGCTGTTGGCGATGAATAGATTGCCCGCACCGTCGACGGCGAGGGCGTGCGGAGCAGCCAAACCGGAGGCTGCGATAGCGGTTGCCGTGCCGCCGCCATAGGGGAGTTCGAGGACGCGGTTGTTGCCCGCGTCGGCGATGTACAGATTGCCTGCGCCATCAAGCGCGAGGCCGTACGGGGAATTCAGGGTTGTGCCGAGGGACAAGGCCGAGGGGGTGCCAGCGGGCTTAATCACGTAAACCTGGCTGGCCGAGCTGTCGACGAAGAAAACATCTCCGGCGCCGTCAACGGCAACGCCGCGCGGCGCTCCATGCAGGTAGAGGCTGACGGGAGTAGCGGTGGTCCAGGTCTGAGGGGACGCGCCGATGCCGGAGATATACGAGGTGGCCAGAACATTATTGTTTTTGTCCAACAGTTTCACCGCGCCACGCCGCAGACCGGCAAATTGCGGGGTAAATTGAACCGTGACCGTGCAGGCGGCGGTGGCGGCACCTGGGCAGGTGGTGGAAGCTAAAGTGAAATCGGGGCTGGCGAGGGAAGCGCTGGGCACTCCTTCGGTGAACACCACGGGCGTGCCCAAAGTGACGCCGGCCGGGACGGCAAAGGTAACGACAGTCTGCCCTGGCCCCATGACGGCGAAGTTGCGGGTGACTGGCGGAGCCGCCAGATATTGGGCGCTGCCGGATTGCGAGGCGACGATGCTGCAAAGACCCGTGTAAAGCAAGGTCGCGGTAGCGCCGGATACGGTACAAACGTTGGGCGTGGCGGAGGCAAAAGACACGGGCAAGCCGGACGAGGCCGTGGCAGACAAGGTGAGCGAGGATCCCGCAGTTTGCGAAGAAAGCGGGCTGAAAGTGATGGTTTGCGCTTGCGGCAGGTGCGCGCCGACGCGCAGTATTTCCACGGCATTACCCGAGGTACTGCCAGCGCCTACATTGGCGGCGAAGATGTCGCCTTGCTCGTCGAGGGCGAGCGCGTAGGGCTTTACCAGGCCAGTAGCAACGGTGGTTTGCGTGCCGGTCCCCGGCCCGCTGGCGGTCGCCGGCAGCTCGACGATTCGATTATTATTCTGGTCGGCGATGAAGACATCGCCGGCCGCATCCACCGCGACGGCGGAGGCATAGGCCAGGTTGCCGCCGATGGACGATGGGGGTCCGTTGACGGGGATCTGCAAGACGCGATTGTTGCCCCAATCGGCGACGAAGATATCGCCCATCGCATCCAGCGCGACACCGGATGGATAACTCAAGCCGGAGCCCAGGATGGTTGTCTGCGTTCCGTTAGCGGCGAGCTTGAGGATGTTACCGTTGCCGGAGGCAGCGGGAGCACGGGTATTCGCGATGAAGAGATTGCCTGCGCCATCGACCGCGAGGCCTTCCGGGAAGTTCAGCCCGGTGAGGTTCAGTGCGGTGGCTGTGCTGCCGCCGTAGGGTAGTTCGAGGATGCGGTTGTTGCCGGCGTCGGCGACGTAGAGATTGCCCGCCGCATCGAGGGCGAGACCGAAGGGCGAATTGAGCGTTAAACCTAGCGAAACGGCGGTTGACGAGCCGCCGGGTGCGATTTTGAATATCTGATTGGAATAACTATCCAGGATATAGGCGTTGCCCGCGCCGTCGACGGTGATGCCGCGCGGGAAACCTTTGGTTGGGGCATAAATGGTCTTCGTCGCGGCGGGCGCCCAAGCCGGCAGCGTGTTCGGCCCAATTCCCGAGACGAACTGGGTGGCCAGCACGTTGTTGTTGTGATCGACCAGCTTGACCGCGCCACGGCGCAAGCCGGCGAATTGCGGAGTAAACTGCACCGCCAGCGAGCACGTGGCCGCCGCGGCGGCGGTGCAAGTGTTCTGCGCGGGGAGCAATGTGAAATCGGGGCTGGCGAGGGCACTGCTGGGAACACCCTCGGTGAAGACGAGCGGCGTGCCTAAAGTGACACCAGAGGGGACGGTGAAGGTCAAGCCGATGGCCCGCGGAATTTCCTGCACGCTGCCCAAGGTATGGCCAGCGCCGACGTTGGCGACAAACAGGTCGCCTTGGCCATCGACCGCCAGGCCGTAAGGAATTAACAGGCCGGTGGCAACAGTGGTTTGGACGCCGGTTCCCGGCCCAGTGGCGGTGCCCGGCACCTCGACCACTTGATTGTGATTTTGGTCGGCAATAAACACGTCGCCGGAGGCATCCACGGCAACTGCGGAGGCATTGGCTAAGCCAGTTCCGATGGATGCGGAGCCGCCGGCGACCGATTGTTCGAGGACACGGTTGTTGCCCCAATCGGCGACAAAGATATCGCCGGCGGAGTCTAAGGCGACGGCGGCCGGATAACTCAAGCCGCCGCCGATGACGACGCTTTGGGCACCGGAGGCGGCGAGTTCGACGATCGTTCCATTGCCGGAGGTGGCCGCGCCACGCGTATTGGCGATGAAGAGATTACCCGAACCATCGACCGCCACGCCCTCCGGGAAGTTCAGGCCGGTGACGTTGACCGGCACCGCTGCGCTGCTGTTGTAGGGCAACTCGAGAACCCGGTTGTTGCCTGCATCGGCGATAAAAAGATCGCCCGCCGCGTCGAGGGCCACGGCGAACGGCGAATTGAGCGTCACCCCCAAAGCAACGGCGGTAGCTTTGCCGCCGGCGGGGATTTTGAACAGCGCATTGGACCCGCTATCGACAAAGAAGACATCGCCGGCGCCATTGAGGGTTAGGCCGCGCGGATAGCCTGCATTGTAGAGAGTTTTGGCAACGCCGGGCGCCCAAGCGGGCAAGGAACCAGGGCCGATGCCGGAGACAAACGAAGTGGCGAGGACATTGTTGTTACTGTCGACCAGCTTCACCGCGCCGCGGCGCAAGCCGGCTTGCTGGGGGGTAAACTTGAGGCGCACGCTGCAGGTTCCAGTGGCAGCGGTGCAAGTGCTGAGGGCGGGAAGCAAGGTGAAGTCAGGACTGCTCAGGGAATTGCTGGGTACCCCCTCGGTAAAGACGACGGGCGTACCAAGAGTGACGCCGCTTGGGACAGAGAATGAAATGGAGATGGTCTCGCCCGATCCCACCACGGTGAAGCTTTGGGCCACCGGGGTAGCCGCCAAGAAGGCGCTATTGCCGGATTGCGAGGCGACGATGGTGCAGGCGCCAGAGACGATAAAAGTGGCGGTATTCGAAGAAACAGTGCAGACGGCGGGCGTCAACGAAGTAAACAATACAGGCAGTGCGGAACTGGCGGTGGCGCTCAGGGTAAGGGCGGTTCCGAGGTTCTGGGTAGGGATGGCGGAAAAGGTGATCGCTTGCGCTTCGGCCGTAACGGTGAAACTCTGCGAGACGGACGCAGCGGCCAGATAGGTGCTACTGCCGGCTTGCGAGGCGGTTATGGTGCAAGTGCCGGCGATAAGCAAGGCGGCGGTGGCGCCGGACACCGTGCAGACGGCCGGCGTCGACGAAGTCAAGGTTACCGGCAAGCCGGAACTGGCGGAGGCAACCAGGTTAGCGGCCGTGTTGGCGGTCTGAGTAGGGATCGGCGGGAAGGTAATGGTCTGCGTCAAGATGGTAGGAATCTCGACCACGCTACCGACATTGCTGCTATTGCCGACGGTGGCGACAAAAACGTCGCCGCGGCCGTCGAGGGCTAAGCCATAGGGTTTTATCAGGCCAGTGGCCAGCGCCGTCTGAGTGCCGGTTCCCGGACCACTTGCCGTGGCGGGCAATTCGACCAATTGATTGTGATTTTCGTCGGCGATAAAGACGTCACCCAGCGCGTCCACCGCGACGGCGGAGGCCAAAGATAAATTACTGCCTAGGGAAACCGGTGGGCCACTGACGGGGATCTCCAAGACGCGGTTGTCGCCCCAATCGGCGACGAAAACATCGCCCGCGGCATCGAGAGCCACGCCCGAGGGGTAGTTCAAGCCGCCGCTGACGAGGGTGGTTTGAACGCCGGAGCCCGCCGCCAGTCTGATGACAGTGCCGTTGCCGCTGGTGGCGACGCCTTTCGTATTGGCAATGAAGAGATTGCCGGTACCGTCAACGGCAACGCCCTCCGGGAAGGTGAGTCCGGTGATATTGAGCGCGGTGGCCGTGCTGCTGCCATAAGACAATTCGAGGATGCGGTTATTGCCCGCATCGGCAATATAGAGGTTGCCGGCGGCGTCGAGCGCCAGGCCGAAAGGCGAATTCAGGGTTGCGCCCAGAGGAACGGCGACTGGCGTTCCACCGGGCGAAACCTTGAAGACCTGACTGCTGGCGTTGTCCACCAGAAACACATTGCCGGCGGCATCGACGGCTACGCCCCTGGGAGAGCCGGCTTGGTAAAGGGTGGTTTGCGACCCGGGCAGCAAGGGCGCTAATGAGCCGGGACCAGTGCCATAGAAATAGGAGGTGGCGAGGACGTTGTTGTTGGTATCGACCAGGTTAACCGCGCCCCGGCGCAGGCCGGGGAATTGGGGTTTGAATTGAACGTTGACAGTGCAAGTGCCAGTCGCCGCGCCAGTGCAGGTAGTGCCGGTCGAGACGAGGGAAAAGTCCGGCGCCGCGAGAGAACTGCTGGGCACTGCCTCGCTGAAGACAACTGGCGTACCAAGAGTCGCGCCATTCGGGACATTGAGTGTCAGGGTGTTGTTGCCGGGAACGAGCGCGGCTTGAGATACCGTCACGGGGAGAAAGAGGGTGTTCTGCACGGTGCCGTTGGCACCGGTGATAAAGGCTACTTTCCATGTTCCTTGAGCCGCGCTGGACGCCGCCGTCAGAGTCACGTTGAAAGTGTTCGAGGTAGCGCAGATCGGGCCACCGCGCGTGGCGGCGGCCGGTGTCACACTCGAGCTGATGCCCGACGGCAAGCCAGCGATCTCTTCGCAGGCGGGACCGGAAAACCCATTGAGTGGGGTTACAGTGATAGCGATGGTTGCCTTGCCGCCCGGGGGCAAAGCAACGGAATCCGGTGAAGCGGACAAGCTGTAGGTGGGGGTGCCGGTAACGGTGATGGTCTGGGCATTCGCTAAGGTAATGACGCCCATGGTGTCCGTCGCGACGGCGTTTACGGTGTGGCTGCCGATGGGCGCCGAAGTCCAGCTGTAGGTGTAAGGCGGCGTGGTTATGGTAGCCAAGAGGTTTGGTCCATCGAGAAACGAGACACTCGCTACCGGACTACTGCCGGGATAGGCATTCGCCGAGAAAGTGATGGTCGAGCCGCTGACGAACGTAGTGGCATTGGCGGGCGAGACCAACGACACGTAAGGGTTGACGTAATTGGATGCCGTGGCGGGCTTTAAGCCATAAACAGTGACCGAGCCGGCACCATAATCGCCGTTCACGGCTGAGTTGGCGATGTAAACCTTGCCGTTCGCCACCACGGGCGGCGTGAACTTGGCGAGCGTTCCCATGGAGTCGCTCGAAACCATTTTGCTGTTCCATAATTCCTGCGCCGGATTTTCTGCATTATAGGCGTGGAGTACGCCGGGCTGGCCGGTGCCGTTGCCGCCGATGGGCGTGGGCGCCCAGAGAATTCCCGTGCCGGTGTTGCTGCCATTAGCCGAGAGCGCCAGAGCGGTGCCCGGCGAGCCCGGTAGATTGACGGTTCCGGTAAAGGAAGGAGAGAAGATGGAGGTCGCGGTGTTCAGGGTATAGACATGCAACGTGTCGAGACCGGGCCAGACATATAAATTTCCGCCGTTCGGGCCTTGCCAGTAAACATTGCCGACGATACGGTCGCCATAGAATGTTGGGAAGTTATAGCTGGTGCCCACATGGAAAAATTGTGAAACCTGGGTATCGTTAGGCGTAAGTTGGCCCAGGTTGCCGGTATGCAGCACCCACATGTCACCGGTTTTGCCGCCAAAAGTGATGAGGTCCGTGCCGGGAATCAAGACCGGCCCATCCACGCTAACGTCCAAATCGTATTGGTTCAGATAGACGTAATAATTATCGCCATTAGCGTAATCGGGCGTATACCAATTGTTGAGCGTCAGACCGGCGGCGTATTTCATCTGCAGCAGAGTTTCGGGAAATTCGGTGATGCCGTCATAAGTGCCGCCGTTGCCCGTCAGGAAGTAAACATTACCATTGGCATCGACGGCCGGACCGCTGCCGCTCTGCCAAATGCTGTTGCCGTTGGTGCGCGAAGTGGCGAAGACGCCGGTCTGCGCCAGCGTGTTTGGGTTATAGGTCATGACCCAGCCGTACCAGGCACCGAGCGTGGCACTATCGCCGGGTGGCCGCGAGGTGAACGCGACCCAGACCTGGCCATCGGCGATTTCGAGAGCGGCGCGCTGGCCGTAGATGGGTGGATTGAAGGCAACGCCGGGCGCGGAACCGACAGCGGGTACGGAGCCCGTAATGAGCGTGGAGTTGAGAAGCGCACCGGTGCGGATATCGACGTCGCGCAAGCGGAAACATTCGGCGCCGTTTTCCATGGTGTGCGTCACCAGGAACAGGCGGTTGTTGGGCAGATCAATCACCGGGGTGGACAGAATGCCGAAGGTATCGGCAATGCCCGCATTGCTGCCGTCGCCTATGCCAACCGTGACAGGCGCGGGCGTGATGCCGGCCGCCAGATTTCTAAAGTCGAGCGTCCACAGAGGAAGCCCGCCTACGCTATCGGCGTCGAAGGCATAGAGGACGTCATGCATGGTGGCGACGTACAGGACGTTGTGAGAAGCGCCGTTGACGGTAACGTTTTGGACGTAGAGTGGCTGCGCGTAGATGACGCCATCGACCGAATAGACGCCTAACTTACCGAAGCTGGTGGTGTTGACGTTGGCTTGCGTTAACTGCGTCTCATTGATGTTAGCGGCGGTGCGGGCCTGGTTATAGCGGTTGGTCAGGATATTGACCTGGCTGAAAGCGTTGGGCAGAAAAAAAGCGGCGGCGAGGGCGATTAGGGCCGCTTTCTTGGGGACTAAGCTCTTCATAAAAATATCGGCTGCACTCGGTGTATAGCTGTTATCGGTCGGAGGACTAACCGTGATTAGGGGATCTTGACGACATTGCCCGCGCTGGAACTATTGCCGACGCTGGCGACGAAGACGTTGCCGGCACCATCGAGCGCGAGGCCGTAGGGGCCGGGCAAGCCGGTGGTGGCGGTTACTTGAGTGCCGGTGCCGGGACCGTTAGCGGTGCCGGGAACTTCGACGAGCCGATTGTTAAGCTGGTCGGCGATAAAGACGTCACCCGCCGCATCAACCGCGACGCCGGAGGCGTAAGACAGACTGCTGCCAATGGCGGTGGCCGCGCCATTGGGAGAGACTTCGAGCACGCGGTTGTTGCCCCAGTCGGCGACGAAGACGTTGCCTGAGCTATCGACGGCGATGCCCGACGGATAGGCTAAGCCGGTGGAGAATACAGTGGTTTGGGTGCCGGAAGCGGCCAGTTCGACAATGCTGCCTGCGCCGCTAACGGCTACGCCGTGGGTGTTGGCGATGAACAAATTGCCCGCGCCATCGACGGCGACGGCGTGCGGCTGGACCAGGCCGGTGGCGGCGATGGCCGTGGCGGTGACGCCGCCATAGGGCAATTCGAGGATGCGGTTGTTGCCGGAATCGGCGATGTAGAGGTTGCCGGCGCCATCGAGCGCCAAACCAAACGGCGCATTCAGGGTTGTGCCGAGCGTGAGGGCGACCGGCGAGCCGCCGGGAGCGATTTCGTAGACAGTGTTCGAAGAGCTATCGACGAAGAAGACATCGCCCGCACCATCGAGGGTTACGCCGCGCGGCGCGCCATGGAAGTAAAGTATGGAGGGTGCGGCCGGGCTCCAGGAAGTTTGGGAATTTGCGCCGATCCCGGAAACGTAAGAAGTGGCAAGCAGGTTGTTGTTGTTGTCGACCAGCTTGACCGCGCCGCGGCGCAAACCCGGGAATTGCGGCGTGACTTGCACCGTGACGCTACATGTTCCGGTGACGGCGCCCGTGCAGGTGGTGGCGGCGAGGGTAAAGTCGGGCTTCGCGAGCGAGGTGCTGGGGACGCCTTCGGTGAACAGGATGGGTGTGCCCAGAGTTACACCGCTGGGCACGGTAAAGGTTACCGTGGCCTGTCCCGCGCCCACCACGGCGAAGCTTTGCGTAACGGAGGGCGCCGGCGAATAGGCGCTGCTGCCGGCTTGCGAAGCCACGACGGTGCAAGTGCCGGAGGTTAGCAATGAGACGGTGACGCCGGAGATGGTGCAGATGCCGGGAGTGTTGGAAGAGAAGGCGACGGTCAAGCCGGAAGTGGCCGTGGCGGAGAGAGTCAAAGAGCTGCCCGCCGGCTGGGAAGCGATGAGGTTAAAGGCGATGGTCTGCGCCTTGGCGACGACGACGCCCGCGCGCAGCACTTGGAGGATGCTGCCGTTGGTCGCGCCCGCGCCGACATTGGCAATGAAGACGTCGCCGATGCCGTCCAGCGCCAAGGCATAAGGGTTGAGCAATCCGCCGGCGATGGTGGTTTGCGCTCCCGTTCCCGGGCCACTGGCCGTGCCAGCTATTTCGACGAGGCGGTTGTTGCCCTGGTCGGCGATGAAGACGTCGCCGGCGGCATCGACGGCGACGGCGGATGCGCCGTTCAGGCCGCTGCCAATGGCCAGCGGCGCACCTGCGAGCGGCACTTCGAGCACACGGTTGTTGTACTTGTCGGCGATGAAGACATCGCCGGCGGCGTCAACCGCGAGGCCCGAGGGGAAACCCAGGCCGCTGCCGGCGACGGTGGTTGTCAGATTAGAACCGGCCGCTACCTTGAGCACATTGCCGTTACCGGAGGAGACGGCGGCGCGCGTGTTGGCGATGAAGAGATTGCCCGCGCCATCCACGGCCACGGCTTCCGGGAAAGTCAAGCCGCTAATGGCAGGGACGAGGGCGCTGCTGCTGCCGTAGGGCAACTCGACAATACGGTTATTGCCGGCGTCGGCGATGTAGAGATTACCGGCGGCATCAAGGGCCAAGCCGAAGGGCGAGTTTAGGGTAGTTCCTAAAGAAAGCACGGTGGGCGCGCCGCCGGGAGCCATTTTATAGATCTGGCTTGAGCCGCTATCCAGGACGAAGATATTGCCGGCTCCATCGACTGCAATGCCGCGCGGATAGCCGGTGTTGAAAACAGCACTGGCGTTGCCCGCTGTCCAGGCCGGCAGCGAATTCGCGCCGATGCCGGCGATGTAAGAAGTGGCTAAGACGTTACCGTTGTTGTCCACCAGTTTGACCGCACCACGGCGGAGACCGGCGAACTGCGGAGTAAACTGCACGTTCACGGTACAGGTGCCGGACGCCCCGGCGGAACAAGTTGTTCCGCCGCTGGTGGAGAGCTTGAAATCGGGAGCGGCGAGTGAACTGCTGGGTACGCCTTCGGTAAAGACGATGGGCGTGCCTAACGTGACGCCGCTGGGAACGGTGAAGCCGGCAGAGACGGTTTGTCCGGGCCCGAGCACGGTGAAGCTTTGCTCGACCGGAGTGGCTGCCAGATAAGCGCTGCTGCCGGCTTGCGAAGCGACGACGGTGCAAATGCCGGTGGTGAGTAAGGTAGCCGTGCTGCCGGAAACCGTGCAGACCGATGGCGTGCTGGAAGTGAATGCGACGGGCAAGCCGGAACTCGCCGAGGCCGTGAGGGAAGGCGACGTCCCGATAGATTGCGCGGCCAGCGACGGAAAAGAAATAGTCTGGGCCTGGGGAGCAAGCGCGCCCACGCGCTGCAGTTCAACCACGAAGCCGGAAGTACTGCCGCTGCCGACGCTCGCGACAAAGGCGTTGCCCTGCCCGTCGAGCGCGATCGCGTAGGGTCTTAACAAATTCGCGGTGACGGTGATTTGTGTGCCGGTTCCCGGACCACTGGCGGACGCGGGGACCTCGAGCAGCCGGTTATTGTGTTGGTCGGTGATAAAGACATCGCCCGCCGCATCGACCGCGACCGCCGAAGCGTTGGCGATGCCGCTGCCCAAGGAAACCTGGGGACCGTTGACGGGGATCTCCAAGACGCGATTGTTGCCCCAGTCGGCGATGAAAACATCGCCGGCAGCATCGAGAGCGACGCCGCAGGGATAACTCAAGCCGCTGTTCAGGAGGGTCGTTTGGACGCCGGTGGCGGCCACGAGCTCGAGGATGTTGCCGTTGCCGGAGGCGGCCGTGGCGCGCGTGTTAGCGATGAAGAGATTGCCCGCGCCGTCGACGGCCAAACCTTCCGGGAAGTTAAGCCCGCTGAGGTTCAGCGGCACGGCGGAACTGCTGCCGTAGGGTAATTCGAGAACGCGATTATTACCGGCGTCGGCTAGGTAAAGATCGCCGGCCGCATCAAGCGCCAGACCGAAAGGCGAGTTTAGGGTGGTGCCGAGAGGAACGACCGTTTGCGCGCCGGCGGGAGTGATCTTCAAGAGCTGGTTGGAATAGCTGTCGAGGACGAACGCGTTGCCCGCGCCGTCGACGGTCACGCCGCGCGGGTAACCCAGGGTGGGAGCATACACGCTTTTGGTAGCGGCGAGGCTCCAGGCCGGGAGGGTATTTGGCCCAATGCCGGAAATAAAGGAGGTGGCCAGCAGAGTGTTATTGCTATCGACGAATTTGACTGCAGCGCGGCGCAGGCCCGCTTGTTGAGGCGTAAATTGGATGGCCAGCGTACAGGTGCCATTGGTAGCGCCAGGGCAGGTATTCTGGGTGGTTAGGGTGAATTCGGGACTGGCTAGCGAACTGCTGGGAACACCTTCGGTGAAGACGACGGGCGTACCCAACGTCACACCGCTTGGAACAGTAAAGGTCAAGCCGATGGCGCGTGGCACCTCCTGCACAACACCGGCGCTGCTGCTGTTGCCGACGCTGGCGACAAAGACATCGCCTTGGCCATCGAGGGCCAAGCCGTAAGCACCAGGGAGACCGGTGGCGACGGTAAATTGGGTACCGGTGCCTGGTCCGCGGACAGTGCCGGGAACCTCGACGAGTTGATTGTGGAGTTGGTCGGCAATGAAGACGTCGCCCGCGGCATCGACGGCGACACCGGAGGCATAGGAGATGTTGCTGCCGACGGGAGTTTGCGCGCCGCTGGTTGAAAGAATGACCACTCGATTGTTACCCCAGTCGGCGATATACACGTTGCCCGATCCATCGACGGCGATGCCGGATGGGTAAGCCAAACCGCTGGCCAGCACGGTCGTCTGCGTTTTGGAGGGGGTGATCTCGACGATATTGCCGGCACCGCTGGTAGCGGCGCCGTGGGTATTGGCGATGAAAAGATTGCCCGCGCCGTCTACCGCCACGGCATGTGGGGAAACTAAGCCGGCGGCAGCGACAGCGCTGGCCGTGTTGCTACCGTACGGAAGCTTGAGTACCCGGTTGTTGCCGGAATCGGAGAGGTAGAGATTGCCTGCGCCATCGAGCGCCAGGCCGAAAGGCGCATTCAGCGTTGTGCCGAGAGATAGAGCGACGGGCGTGCCGCCGGGCGCAACCTCAAACACCTGCAAGGAAGAACTATCGACAAAGAAAACATCGCCCGCGCCATCGACGGCAATGCCGCGCGGCGCCCCCTTGGTATATAGCTTTTTCGCGGCCGCCGTGGGCTGGGCGGGAAGAGAACTCGCACCGATACCCGAGATATAGGAGGTCGAAAGCAGGTTGTTGTTGCTGTCCACCAGCTTGATAGCGCCGCGCCGCAAGCCGGCGAATTGCGGGGTGAATTGCACGGCAACGCTACAGGTTCCGGTGGCGGCGGCGGTGCAGGTGGTGCCAGTCGAGACGAGCGTGAAATCGGGGCTGGCGAGCGAACTGCTGGGTACGCCTTCGGTAAACACCATGGGTGCGCCAAGCGTAACGCCGGAGGGAACAGTGAAGGTGGTAACAGTCTGGCCCGATCCGACGACGGCAAAACTCTGGGAAACCGGCGGAGCGGCAAGATAGGCGCTGTTGCCGGCTTGCGAAGCGGTAATAGTGCAGGTGCCGGAGGCGATCAAGGAAGCTGTGCCGGTTGAAACGGCGCACACGGCGGGGGTGCTCGAAGCGAACGAGACCGGCAAGCCGGAACTGGCGGTCGCGCTGAGCGTGAGCGAGCTGCCCACGGTTTGTGAGGGGAGCGCGTTAAAGACGATGCTTTGCGCCTGGGCCGTGACGATGCCTGCATTGGGAATTTCGATGACACTCGCCACGGCAGTGCTATTGCCCGCATTGGAGACGAAGACATCGCCTTGTCCGTCGAGCGCTAAGCCGCCGTAGGGCGTCGGCAAGCCGGAGGCAACGGTGATCTGCGTGCCGGTGCCCGGCCCGCTGGCGGTACCCGGGACCTCGACCAGTTGATTGTGGCCTTGGTCGGAAATGAAGACATCACCCGCGGCGTCGACCGCGACTGCGGAGGCGTAAGCGAGATTGCTGCCAATGGAGGTCTGGACGCCATTGACCGACACCTCGAGTACGCGATTGTTCAACCAGTCGGCAATGAAGAGATCGCCGGCTCCATCGACCGCCACGCCATCGGGAAAACCAAGGCCGTTGTTAACAACGGTGGTTTGCAAGCCGGAAGCGGCGGCGATTTCGATGATGTTGCCATAGCCGGTGGCAGCGACGGCGTTGGTGTTGGCAATGAATAGGTTCCCTGCCCCGTCCACGGCTATGGAATGCGGCGAATTCAATTCGACGGTTTCGATGGCGGCGGCGGTCGCGCTGCCGTAAGGGAGTTCGAGGATGCGGTCGTTACCAGTGTCGGCGATATAAATGTTGCCCGCACCATCGAGCGCCAAACCACGCGGCGCGTTGAGGGTGGTGCCGAGTGTCACTTGAGTGGGCGCGCCACCAGGCGCAATCTTGAACAACTGGTTTTGGGCGCTATCGACCAGAAAAATATTGCCGGCGCCGTCCACCGCCACGGCGCGCGGAATTCCCTGGCTGTAGATGGTCTTGGCGACGCCTGGCGTCCAGGCCGGTTGGGAGTTCGTCCCGACGCCCGAGATATAAGTAGTGGCCAGCAGGTTGTTGTTGCTATCGAACAGCTTGACGGCTCCGCGGCGCAGACCCGGGTGCTGAGGAGAGAACTGCACGCTTACCGTACAAACGCCGGTGGCGACGCCGGTGCAGGTGGTGCCGCTGGTGCCTAAAGTGAAATCGGGATTGGTGAGAGAGCTACTGGGCACACCTTCGGTAAACACAATGGGAGCGCCCAGAGTAACGCCGCCCGGTGCGGCGAGTGTAATCGAGAGGGATTGCGTCTGGCCCAGAGCCAGAATATTCGGCGTAACGGTGAAGGTTTGGGTAACCGGGGACGCCGGCGCGAAAGCGCTGTTACCTGGCTGGGTAGCGGTGATGACGCACGTCCCCGGCGCCAGGAAGCTCGCGATATTACCGGAAACGGAGCAGACATTAGTAGTGCTCGAAGTAAATGAGACCGGCAGGCTGGAGGTAGCGGAGGCGCTTAGCGTAAGCGAGGTATCGACGTTTTGGCTGGCAATGGAACCAAAGTTGATGCTCTGCGCGGGCGGGAGGAGGCCAAAGATCAGGAGTTGATTTCGAGAGGCGGCAAAAACGTTGCCATCGGCGATGGTGGGAACGGCAAACTTTACGCCGCCGGTAAAGCTATCGCGAGCGGCATTCTGGGCGCTGCTCCACAGCATTTGGGAAACGTTATTGGCGTTGTGCGCATAGAGGATTTGCGGATTGGGGGTGAAATCGATGGACCAGACAATGCCCGTGCCGGCTTGGTTGCCATTGGCGGAGATGGAAGGCGTAACACCAAAATCGTAGTTGATGGTGGGCGAGACAACTTGGGTCTGCGGTGCGGTTTCAGTGGGTTTGGTGGGGATGGTTCCGTTGGTGAGGGGGTAGCGGCCCAGGCTACCGTTGGCGGGCCAAGCAAAGATGTTGCTATTCCAATAAGCGATGGAACCCCACAAGCCGCCGGTGGTGGGGAACTCCTGCAAGACCGTGTCACCGGCGGGGTTGTAGCCCCCGAGGTTTTCGCGGTTCAGCAGGTAGAACATACCGGACTTCCCTAACTGCGCGAGCAAATGGGGGTAAGGGCCGGGTTGATCGGGAAGGACAAGCGCGCCGGCGGAACCGACGTCGGTGTCGCCAGACGCGTAGACGGCCTGTTGAGCGGGAGTAAAGGCATCGACCACGGTGAGTGCGCCGCTGCTTGCGACGTTCATACGCAGAATGTCATCGCCGTAATCCATGGTGTTGGTGGCGTAAGGAGTTGTTGCATCGTAGGTGCCGTTGCCGGTTACCGGGAAGATGCGCGAGACACCATTTTCTACATCCGCGGCAAGGCCGGCGCCGCTCAGCCAGATGCCGGCCGCGGAGCCGTTGGGAGTGGTGATGAAGGCGGTGGTTTGCGCCAAGGTTGTGGCGTTATAACTGATGAGCCAGCCGTGCCAAGGGGAGCTATCGCAATGAGAACCAAAGCCGAGGTAGATGTTGCCATTTAACTCTAAGAGGCCGGTGCGCTGGTTTTCTCCGCGGGGATCAAAAGCCACCTGGCCATTGGAACTGCCGACGCCAGTGCCCGCCACGGTTGCCGAAATGACGACAGGGCCGCCGAATTTCTCCGCGCCGCTGGTGACATCCAGTGCATGCAAGCGTTGCACGGGATAGCTGCCCTCAAAGGTCTTAGAGACAACGTAGAGAGTGCCGGTGGCGGCATCGATCACGCCCGTGCCGGTGATGCCGTATTCCGGGGTACCGCCGAGTTCGCTGATGTCGTAGCAGCCCATATCCGACGCCGGTTCCGGAATGGCGCCGGGGGCCGCTCCGTGAGCAACGTCGAGCATAGTGGCCAGCCATAACTGAGTTCCGGTGGAGGCATCGAAGGCGTAGACGCTATCGTGCTCGGTGGCGACGAAAACGACACGGTGAGGTGCGCCGCCAATCGTGACATTAGACATATAAAGCGGTTGGGTGTACACGTTTCCATCCACGGGCAAGTTAAAGAGTTTGCCGAAGCTAACGGTGTTGACGTTAGCCTGAGTCAAGATTGTCTCGGTGGTGTTCTGGCCAGTGCGGCCGATGTCATTGTGCTGGGTAAGGACGTTGGTTTGGGCGGATAGACAGCCGGTCAGCAGACTTAGGCATAGAGATATCCGGCAGAAGCTAGCGTGCATAGAAAGTACCATCGGTTGTAGTCGGAGTGAGTATTAATGAAATTAGGAAGACTGTAGTTTCTGCCCGGCTCCCCCACGGTCGCGGTTCCGTTTAGGGGGAGTGACCGTGAGGGAGAATGCGGATTAGGGGATCTTGACCAGGGAGCCGGAGCTACCGCTGTTGCCGATGCTGGCGACGAAGAGATTGCCGGCACCGTCGAGCGCGAGGCCATAGGGGCCGGGCAAGCCGGTGGCGACGGTGACTTGGGTACCGGTGCTAGCGGGGACTTCGACTAATTGATTGTGGAGTTGGTCGGCGATGAAGACGTCGCCGGCGGCGTCAACGGCAACACCGGAAGCATAATCGATATTGCTACCTATGGAGGTGGTTGTGCCATTGGCGGAAACTTCGAGGACACGATTGTTGCCCCAGTCGGCGACGAAGACGTTGCCGGAGCCATCGAGCGCGATGCCGGAGGGATAGGCCAAGCCGCTGGCCCAAATGGTCGTTTGTGCGCTCGAAGCGGAGAGTTCGACGATGGTGCCGACGCCGCTGGCAGCGACACCGTGCGTGTTAGCTATGAATACATTGCCCGCGCCATCCAGCGCGATGGCGTGCGGCGCAACTAAGCCGGTGGCGGGGATTGCCACGGCAGTACTGCTGCCATACGGCAGTTCCAATATGCGGTTGTTGCCGCAATCGGCGATGTATAGATTGCCAGCGCCATCGAGCGCGAGGCCGTACGGCGAACTGAGGGTGGTGCCGAGGGTGAGCGCGGTGGGCGTGCCGCCGGGGATGATTTTATAGACCAGACTGGTGGAGCTATCGACGAAGAAGACATCGCCGGCTCCATCGACGGCCACGCCGCGCGGAGCGCCATGTTTGTAGAGAGACACGGCAGCGCCTGGGGTCCAGGTTGGCGCATTCGGCCCGATGCCCGAGACGTAGGACGTGGCGAGCAAGTTATTGTTGTTGTCGAGCAGTTTCACCGCGCCACGGCGCAAGCCGGCGAATTGCGGGGTGAATTGGACGGTGGCGGTGCAAGTGCCGGTGGTTGCGCCGGTGCAGGTGGTGGAAGCGAGCGTGAAGTCGGGAGTGGCGAGCGAAGCGCTGGGAACGCCTTCGGTAAAGAGAATGGGCGTAGCGAGGGTGATGCCTGCGGGGACCGTGAAGCTGACGGTGGTCTGCCCTGCGCCGGCGACGGCGAAGCTTTGGGTGACCGGCGGCGCGGCGAGATAGGCAGTGCTGCCCGCTTGCGAGGCGACGATGGTGCAAATGCCGGAGTAAAGCAAGGTGGCGGTGAAGCCGGACACCGTGCAAACGGTGGGCGTGGTGGAGGCGAACGAAACGGGCAAGCCGGAACTGGCGGTGGCCGTGAGGGTTATCGGATTGCCGGTTATTTGGGAAGCGATTGAGGCAAAGGTGATGGTTTGCGGTTGCGCCACGGTGACGCCAGCGCGGGTCACTTCGAGGATGTTGCCCGAGGTGCTGCCAGCGCCGACGTTGGCGATGAAGACGTCACCGACTCCATCGAGCGCAAGAGCGTAAGGCGTGAGCAGGCCGCTGGCGACGGTGATCTGCGCGCCGCCTGCTGCAATCTCAACGAGGCGGTTGTTGCCTTGATCGGTAATGAAGACATCACCGGCGGCATCTACAGCCACGGCGGAAGCGCCGTTGAGGCCGCTGCCCAAGGCGAGCGGCGAACCGGCGGCTGGGATCTCCAAGACGCGATTGTTGTTCTTGTCGGCGATGAAGAGGTCGCCTGAGGCGTCGAGGGCCACGCCGGAGGGCGAATTCAAGCCACTGCCGGCGATGGTAGTTTGGGCGGTTCCGCCGGCGATTATTTCAATTACATTGCCGGTGCCGCTCGACGCCGCGAAGCGCGTGTTGGCGATGAAGAGATTGCCGGACCCATCGACCGCTAGGCCCTCGGGATAATTCAGGCCCGCGACATTGAGGGCGCTCGCAGTGCTGCCACCATAAGGCAGTTCGAGGACGCGGTTGTTGCCGGCGTCGGCGATATAGAGATTGCCGGCGCCATCGAGGGCGAGACCGTAGGGCGAGCTGAGCGTTGTCCCGAGACCAACGACCGTGGGCGTGCCGCCGGGGGCGATTTTGAGGATCTGGTTGGAGTAGGTCTCGACGACGAAAACGTTGCCTGCGCCATCGACGGCGACACCGCGCGGGAAACCTTTCACCGGCGCATAGACCGCCTTGGACGCGCCCGCCGACCAAGCCGGCAAAGTGTTGGCGCCGATACCGGAGATATAGGCGGTGGCGAGAACGGTATTGTTGTTGGCGACCAGCTTGACTGCGCCACGGCGTAAACCGGCGAATTGCGGATTGAACTGTACGCTGACGGTACAGGTTCCGGTTGCGCCGGCGAGGCAGGTGTTGCCGCTGGCGGCGAGAGAGAAGTCAGGAGTGGCGAGCGAGGTACTGGGTACGCCTTCGGAGAAGACGAGGGGTGTTCCGAGAGTGACGCCGCTCGGGATGGTGAAATTGGTGGTGATGGTCTGGCCGGGACCGAGGACGGTGAAGCTTTGCTCGACGGGCGCAGCTGCCAGATAGGCGCTGCTGCCGGATTGGGAAGCGACGATGGTGCAGATGCCGGTCGAGAGCAGCGTGGCGGAACTGCCGGAAACAGTGCAGACCAACGGCGTGTTCGAAACGAACGATACCGTTAAACCGGAACTGGCGGCGGCGGTGAGGGTGGGCGGCGTACCGAGAGTTTGCGTGGGAAGCGAGTGGAAGCTGATGGTTTGTGGTTGCGGCACGACGATGCCGGTGCGCAAAACTTCGATGACGCTACCGGAGACGCTACCCGCGCCGATATTCGCGATAAAGACATCGCCCTGGCCGTCGAGTGCGAGCGCGTAAGGAGCAAGCAGGCCTGTCGCTACGGTGGATTGAGCGCCGGCGGCGGACACTTCCACCAGTTGATTGTGATTTTCGTCGGCGATGAAGATATCGCCCGCGCCATCGACGGCCACGGCGCTCGCGGCGGAGAGATGGCTGCCGATGGAGGTTTGCGAACCGGCGGCTGAGACTTCGAGCACGCGATTGTTGTTTTTGTCGGCGATGAAGAGATCACCCGCCGCATCGACGGCGACGGCGGTGGGGATATTCAAGCCGCTGCCCAGGACAGTGCTTTGCGTGCCGGCGGTGGTGAGCTTGAGTATGTTGCCGGTGCCGTTGGAAGCGGGGACGCGCGAGTTGGCAATGAAGAGATTGCCCGCGCCGTCGATGGCCAAGCCTTCGGGCGAATTGAGGCCAGTCAGGTTGAGAGCGGCAGCGGTGGCCTTGCCATAAGGCAGTTCGAGCACGCGGTTATTGCCGGCGTCGGCGATATAGAGGTCGCCTGCGGCATCGAGCGCCAAGCCGTAGGGCGAATTCAGAGTTGTGCCCAGCGAGATGGCATTCGGTGTAGCGCCGGGGGCGATTTTATAGACCTGATTGTTGTAAGTGTCCACCACAAACGCGTTGCCGGCGCCATCGACGGTGACGCCGCGCGGAAAACCTTTGGTGGGAGCATAGATGCTCTTGGTATTGGCAGGTGTCCAAGTGGGGAGGGTATTGGGCGCGATGCCGGAGATGAAAGATGTGGCGAGGACGTTATTGTTGTTGTCGACCAGTTTGACTGCGCCACGCCGCAAACCGGCTTGCTGGGGCGTAAACTGAACCGCCACGGTGCAGGTTTTAGTGAGCGCGCCGGTACAGCTGTTCTGGGCGGCGATCAAGGTGAAATCGGGATTGTTCAGGGAACCGCTGGGAACGCCTTCGGTGAACACGAGCGGGGTGCCTAATGTCACGCCGTTGGGAACCGCGAAGGTCAAACCGATGGGGCGAGGAACCTCGACAACGCTGCCGGCGCTGGAGCTGTTGCCAATGATGGCGACATAAATGTTGCCTTGGCCATCGAGCGCCAGGCCATAGGGTCCAGCCAAGCCGGCGGCAAAAGTGAATTGCGTGCCGGTGCCTGGGCCGGCGGCGGTGGCGGGGACTTCGACAAGTTGATCATGGAGTTCGTCGGCGATAAAAACATCGCCGGCGGCATCGACCGCGACGCCGGCCGCGTAAGCGAGATTGCTGCCGATGGAGGTTTGCGCGCCACTGGCGGATACTTCGAGCACGCGATTGTTACCCCAATCGGCGATGAACAGGTTGCCTGAGCCA
>Ga0182012_10002554_pt1 | contig 19626 bp, 18 predicted proteins | sample 612S2SmetaG_FD_120486 | JGI IMG/M metagenome (GOLD analysis project Ga0182012, IMG submission 120486) | Permafrost microbial communities from Stordalen Mire, Sweden - 612S2S metaG | ecosystem: Environmental > Terrestrial > Soil > Wetlands > Permafrost | place: Sweden: Stordalen | collected...
ACCCATCGCGGTCGCGATCAGAAAACCGAAGAAGATCTCGAGCATGGGGTAGGCTGCTCTCCAGAATCTCGCGCCGTCGCGTCGCGACTAACGGAGACCCGAAAATTCCCTTCGGCCCCCAGTGGCCCTGCTTTTCTTTCGCCGATCCTGCGACCGGCTTTGGAACCGTGCGCTAAGCGACTCCGCGCAAGAACAGCTGGATGCCGAGGAAAGCGAGCCAGACCGCGAGGCCCCACTTCAGCGGGCGCGACGGGATGCGCAGCGCGAGGAAGCCGCCGGCTAGGGCTCCGATCGCCCCTCCGATCAGGAGTTGCTCGAGCACCTGGAGGTCGTAGTTGCCGGCAAAGATCTGGATGCCGCTGCCTACGATCGAGAGCCCGAGGCCGAAGCAAATGTCCGTGCCGACGACCTGCGCGGCGTCCAGCTTGGTCAGACCGAGCAGTGCCAGCGATCCGAGCGCGCCCGATCCCGCCGACGAGAACCCGACCTCCGCGCCGATCGGGAACATGAGCGCCGAGAGCCAGCGCGGGTGGTTGCCCGTCCCCGACATGCCCTTCAGCCGGACGAGCCGGTAGATGTTGAGCGCTGCCGCGATGACGATCGTGATGCCCAGCAGCAGGTAGAGCACGTGCTGGTCGACCTTCTTGCTGATCGTGACCAGCACCCGGCCGCCGAGGACGACGCCGGGCAGGCCGCCGAGCAGCATCCAGCCCAAAATCTTGTAATCGACCTGCTTGCGGACGATGTACATCGGCGCGACCAGGAACTTGACGATGGCCGCGAACGTGAGCGCGGTTCCGACGGCGACCGCGCCCTTCATCCGGAGGACGAGGATCAGCAGCGGCGTCGTGATCGTACCGCCGCCGACGCCCGTGAGGCCGATCGCTGCGGCGATGATGAAACCAAGGAAGATGGCGGTCATGGGCGACCCTCAGGGTGGGGTCCGCCGGACTACGCTCGCACCGAAGAAAATCTCAGGTGACGAATCGACGAGCCGCGGCGGGGGGAGAGACGGTTGCAGCTCCCCGGCGGGACAAACCCAAGGTGGAGACTGGCCCTGAGCCGATTCCGCGGCTCGGGTCAAGACCCTCCTTTATCTTTTGGTTTGGTCGAATCTATCTTTGGATGTCGACGAATCGCCGTGCTTAGAAGGTGCGGACGTTGGCGAGACCGCCGGCGCGGAAGGCGGCCTGGGCCGCCTCGAGGCTCTCCGGTCGCGCGAAGTACGCCACGACGCAGCGGCCGGCGTCGATGGCCTCGACGTAGTTGTCGACCTCGCTGTCGGGGATCTGCAACTCGCTGAGTTGCATCGAGATGGACTCCTCGGCGAAGTAGCCGCTGGGCCGCGAGATGCCCAAGCCGGGGACCTCGGTGCCGCCGAAACTCGTGATCTCAGCGCCCGAGCCGAGGATCGTCCGCGCGCTGTCGCTGCCGGTGTAGACGAACCGGATCCCGGAGTCGGCGCGGTCTTCGGGCCCGTCGCCCGACGTATAGACGGTCAGCGGCTCGACCGAAAGCCCGGCCGCGCGCAGTGCTTCTTCGATCGCGGTGGTGTCCGCGTTCTGCGAGATTCCCGTGACGACGAGGCCCACGACGTTCCTCCAAGAGACGACAGGCGGTGCGGCGCCGGCGAGGCGGCGCGTCGGACGAGGGTTGGCGCTCTGGGGCCCGTTCCCTCGGAGTGCTAGGCCGAGCGCATCGGCGTGGTGCCGGGCGGCGGGGCGCCGGGGCCGGGTGTGACGGTTCCCGAGAACGCCGACTCGCGGACGAACGCGAGGATCGCCGCGCCGAGGCCGACCAGCGCGACCAGGGCGGTCACGGCCCAACCGAAAACCGGCAGCAACTGCGCCGCCCCGACGACGACGAGGCCGAGGACCAGCGCCGCGAGCGGCGACGGCGTCGTGTGCGGGCGCAACAGTTCGAAGAGGCGCCGGCCGATCAGGATGGCGACCGCGGCCTGTCCGATCCAGAGGCCCGCGAGCAGCGCCGCGACCTCGACCACGACCAGCGGTATGCCGATGATGCTGAGCACGAGCAAGATCGCAATCGGGATGACGGCCACGAACGCCAGCGTGCCGGCCGCGGCGGAGAGCCCGGGATGGCGCTCGACGCGCTCGAGCGCGATGCGGACGCGCACCGGAAAGAGCAGAAACGCGAACAGGATCAGCACGCCGTATACGAGGTGGCTCGTAATGCGTTTATTCTCTTCGAAGAACGTCGACGCGCTGTCCGGCGGCGTGATCCACGGCAACAGCGAGTTCATCGAATCGGTGAGGACGATCTGCTCGCCGTCAACGCGGCAGCCGTCGAGCTGGTCGAAGTTGCCGCCGTAGATGCGTACGTCGCCGCGCACCCAGCCGCCCGGCTCGCACGTGACGTTGCCGAAGACGACGTTGACGTCGCCCTCGACGACGTCGTACGGTCCGATCGTCCGGTCGCCGAACCACACGTTCAGACCGTGGCTGAACGTCTTGGCGGAGGCGTGGCCGGTCGCCGCCGCGAGCAGCGTGGCGAGCGCCAGCGCGAACACCGGGATAATGCGCAGCAACCGTATCATTAGATCGTCTCCGTCATGCGGGCCAGGCGACGCGCGATGCGCGGGCGCGCCGCAACGTACCCGGCCGCGAGCAAGATACATGCCACGATGTCGACGGCGACGATCCCGGCCATCAGGGCGGTGACCCCGAAGGTCGCGTGACCGAACAGGCGGGACGTTGCCTCGGTCAGGCCGTTCAGCCCGCCGTCGTGGAGGAAGGACTCGCCGGGGGCCGTCAGGCCGTCGCGCGCGTTCTTGCCGCCCAGGAGCAGCCACGCGCCGATGATCGTCCACGCGAATGCGAGGTAGGCGATGACGACGCCGACGGTCGACGCGCGCGCGACGTGCGGCGGGGCGACGGCGTGCACCTCGGCCATCGTACGGAACGTGAAGTTGGCGGCGGGCTCGATCAGCCGCGGCGTGAGCAGCAGCGCGTCGACGACGCGGAGTTCCTCGAGCAGGCCCGCGCAACGCTCGCACGAGTCCAGATGTTCCAGCAGGCGCGCGCGCTGGAGCGGCGGCAGCGTGCCGTCGACGAGTTCGGCGAGCAACGGATCAAAAGACGAGCAGCGCACGTCCGAACCCCGTCTGCGGCGCATCGCCGCGAACCGTCTTGCCGATGGCGGCCGACTCGCGATCGCGCAGCTTTTGAGCGAGCGCGATCTTGCCGCGATGAATCAACGTCTTGACGTTGCCGAGCGACAGACCCATGGTCTGCGCGATCGTCTGATATTCCATGTTGTCGTAGTAGCGAAGCGAGAGCACGGTCCGCGTGCGCTCGGGCAGTTCCGCCAGCGCCGCGCGCACCTCGGACTCGGCTTCGGCCCGCAGGACGCCGCGCGCCGGGTCGGCGTCGGCGGACAGATCGGGCAGGGTATCCTCGACGTCGCGGTCCTCGCCGAGGTCGGCGGCGGCCGGCCGGCGGAGCGACTTGCCGAGGAACGTGCGCACGACGTTGCGGGCGATGTGGTAGATCCACGTCGAGAACCGCCCAAGGCCCGGGTTGAAAGTCCCGAGATGGGCGTAGGCGCGCAGGAAGGTCTCCTGCGCGAGGTCCGCTACGTCTGATGGTGTCCGCACGCTGGCGCCGATGAAGTTCGTGATGCCTCGCTTATACCGGTCGACGAGCACGGCGAAAGAGTCTCGATCCCCGCTGAGGACGAGCTTGACCAACTGCTCGTCGGTCTGCTCAGGCGTCGTCATTGCTCCTCGCACGCTCTTGTGCCGGAAGCTACCCGCGGCGGCGGTGAAAGTTGCACGCCGCCGAAGGAGCCGCGGTGCCCGAACTCTTGGACAGCGTTCTGATCGTGGGCGGCAGCGGACAGGTGGGCCGCGCGCTGCGGGCGGCGCTCGCCGGCGCCCGGGTCGCCGCACCGCCGCGGGCCGAACTCGACGTCGAGCGGCCTGACTCGGTGGCGGCTGCGCTCGAGCGTTACCGGCCCACGCTGGTCGTCAATACGTCGGCTTACCATCAGGTCGAACGCTGCGAGCAGCACCCCGAGCGGGCCTTCGCCGTCAACGCCCTCGCCGTGGATCGCCTCGCCGCTGCCTGCGCCGCGGCGGGCGCGGCCTTCGCTACCTTCAGCACGGACTACGTCTTCGGGGGCGACGCCCGCGAGCCTTACGCGGAGACCGATCCGGCCAATCCCGTCAACGCCTACGGGGCCTCCAAGCTCGCCGGCGAGCACCTGACCCGCAGGCACTCGCCGCGCCACTTCATCGTCCGCACGAGCGGCGTGTATTCGGCCGAGCCGTCCGCCGTGAAGGGCCCCACCTTCGTCGCCCGGGTGCTGGCGCAGGCCGAGGCCGGGCAGCCGGTGCGCGTCGTCGACGACGTCACGTTCTCGCCGTCCTACGCGCCCGACGTGGCGCGGGGCCTGATCCGGCTGGCGCAGCGCGAGGCCTACGGGACCTACCACCTGGCCGGCGCGGGCGCCGTCACCTGGCACGCCTTCGCGACGGCCGCCTTCGAACTCGCCGGGCTCGCCGTGCGGCCCGAGGCCGTGACGTCGGCGGCCTTCCCGTCCGTCGCGAAGCGCCCGGCCTACTCGGCGCTGCGCAGCGAGGCGCTGCCGGCGGCCGGCCTCGCACCGCTGCGCCCCTGGCGCGAGGCGCTGAGCGAGTTCATCGCGGCGCGCGAGCGCCCGGCTTAGTTCTCGTCGGGCGGGTGGCGCGACGGCGGCTGCGTCAGGAAGAAGCTGCGCGTGTGCTTGGCTGCCAGCGTCTTGAACGGCTGCGGCTGCTGCGTGAAGTCGAAGCAGTCGGACAGCGCGTTGGCCCGAGCGTCGGTCGCGCGCGAGTCCAGCGCATAGAGCGACGGCAGCCCGAACGTGGACTCGGCGAACTTGACGACGCTGCCGTACTCGTACTGCACGTGCGAGACGTAGTTGTGCTTGGCGTACGGCGAGACGACGAGGAACGGCGTGCGGAAGCCGAGCCCGACGTCGTCGAGTTGCGGCGGGGGGACGTCGTCGTACCAGCCGCCCCAGTCGTCCCACATGATGAAGATCGCGGTCGAGTTCCAGTATTTGCTCTGACCGACCGCGTTGACGATGCTGGCCACCCAGTCCGGTCCGGTGTTCGAGAGGCTATCCGGGTGGTCCGAGTTCGGCCAGGAGGGAACGACCCACGAGACGGACGCCAGCCGGCCGGCTGGGATGTCCTGTAGGATCGTCGTTTCCGGCGAGACGACGTTCGTCAGCCACTCCGCCGTCGGCGATTTGCACGACGGCGTCTCGCACCGGATGTGGCGCACGGCGTCGTAGGCCGACCACAGGTCGCCGCCCTCGATGTTGGAGGGCGTGTAGTAGCGCCAACTGTCCTTGGCGGCGTCGAGCAAGTCCGCCAGCGTGTTGTAGCTAGGCTTGTCCCACGGGAAGCACGGGAACGGCCCCGGCGCCGGCGTCGCGGGCGGCGCGACGCCGATCGTCGTCGTCGTGCCGGGCGGCGCGTCGCAGCCCCATGGCGGCAGGTCGGGCGCGCCGACGACGTCGGCGGACTGCGCCGAGATGATGAACTGGTGCGCTGCGAAACTGCTCGACGAGTTCGATTGGAACATGTGGTCGGCCAGCGTGTAGTTCTGCGCGAGCTTCCAGTATATTGCCGACTCGCTGCGCGGCACGTACGAGTACGGGAACGTCTGCGGATTGTTGCCGATGACCTCTTCGAGGTCGAACCCGTTCATGTTGCCGTTGTTGTATTCGGTCGTGAAGTTCGGGCGCTCGTGGCCGAGATTGCCGGAGCCCTCGAGCGGCCACGGCTGCAGCGGAACGACCTTGTTGTTGTGATCGAGACCCTGCATCGGAGCGTCGGCGCCCGGATAGCCCGCGAACATGTTGTCGAAGCTGCGGTTCTCTTCCATGATGATGACGATGTGGCAGGGCTGCGGCGCCGACGGACAGGCCGCTTGCTGCGGCGTCGAGGTCGGCGCCGGCGTCGGCGTCGGCGTGGGCGTCGGCCCGAAATGGCCCGGCACCGTCGGCGCCGAGGAACCGCCGCCGCCGCCGCACCCCGCGAACAGCGCCGCCGCGACGACCGCGAGCCCGATCGCCCGTGCATCCAACGCGCGCATCAGTCGTTATCCGGCGGCGTGGAGTAGTGCGAGTGCAGGAAGTAGCGCGCGTCGAGCGTCGACTGGATCGGCGTGAACGGACGCGGCTGTTGCGAGAAGTCGAACGAGTCCGTCAGGTTGTCCGAACGCACGTCCACGGTATTCAGGGACGGCAGGGAGAAGTCGTCTTCGACGAACTTCAGGATGCTGCCGAACTCGTGCTGTACGTGCGAGACGTAGCCGCGCTTGGCGTAGGGTGAGATGACGATCAGCGGCACGCGGAAGCCCAGGCCCATCACGTCGTACTCCGTCGGCGGCACGTGGTCGTACCAGCCGCCCCAGTCGTCCCATAGTACGAAGATGGCGGTATTCGGCCAGAATTTGCTCTCGCCGATCGCGTTGACGACGGACGCGACCCACTGGGGGCCGGTCGCCGGTTGGGTGCCCGGATGGTCGGAGTCCTGGAACGACGGAACGACCCACGTCACCCCAGCGAGTTTGCCGCCGGCGACGTCCGTGAGCACGCGCGTCTCGGGGCTGAGCACGTCGTTGTTCCAGTCCGCCGAGTAACGGATCTGACGGATCGCATCGAACGCGGAGTAGATTCCGGCCGTCGTCGTGAGCGGCGGCGTGTAGTATCGCCACGACACGTTCGCCTTGTCGAGTTCGTCGGCCAGCGTCTTATATGTAAAGCACGGGAACGGGCCGGGCACCTGTGCGCCCGTCGACGTGAGCACGTCGACCGTCGAACCCGACGGTGCGTCGCAGCCCCACGGGAAGCCGCTTGGGACCGTGATCGCGTTGTCGTCTTGCCCCGCAATCAAGTACTGGTGCGCCGGATAACTGGGGCCGTGCACCGAGGCGAACATGCGGTCCGCTAGGGCGTAGGAAGTCGCCATCTGCCAGTACGGCGCGACGTCCGAGCGGTTGATGTACGAGTACGGATACTGCCCCATCCCGGGCAGCGACTGATACTTGCCGTTGAGGTAGCCGTAGACGGCCTCGAGGTCGAAGCCGTCCATCTTGCCGGCGTCGTCCGCCGCGATGTAGTCGCCGTAGTTGTGGTCGATGTCGTCCGGCTCGGAGAGCGGCTGTGGTTGCAGCGTCACCTTCGTCCCGTCGTGCATCACGCCGGTCGTGGCCGCATCTGCACCGGGAAAGCCGGAGAAGATGTTGTCGAAGCTGCGATTTTCCTGAACGATGATGACGACGTGCGTGATGGCGTTCGTGCCGAGCGGCGAATTCGGCACGTGCCCCTGCGAACTGAATCCACCCGTGTCGGGGCCGGTGACGGACGGTCCGCCGCCGCCGCAGCCCGCGATGGAACAGACCAGGAGCGCGGCGGCAAACGCCCGCTGCGATGCGTATGTGCGGTTGATCACGTCGTGCGAACAGCCTCCGGCGCGGCGATTGGCGGGTGCTTTCGGCCGCCGCGCGGCCTTTACCGCTTACCTGGAGCCCCAGGCGGGCCGGGAGTTTGCCGGCGCAGCCCTGAACGACAAAGCTCCGATGGAACTGCGGATCGATCACGTCGCCGTCGACCGGGGCCGCTCGCTCGCGCGGGCCATCGCCGACCCGATCGAGGCGTTCATCTCGATGCACTCGACCGTTTCGGTGGAACGGGCGATCTTGCGCTTGCTCGGAGTGGACGGCGTCGGCGCCGACGAGGTGCCCGTTCCCAACCTGGTCGTCGACGCCTTCGACGAGCGCGCGCTGGCCGGCGGCATCGCCCGCTGGATCGGGCGCGCCGTTGCCGAGACGGGCGACGCGCCCGAACGCGTAGCCTATCGCATGGCGAGCGGCGAACTCGCCGCTGAGTCCCTGGCCGGCGTGCCGGAGGATGCCGCGCGGGCGGCGCTCCGGCCGCACGTCGAGCGCGGCCTCGCGCGCGTGGCGGCCCGCCGCGCCGAACGAGAGCGGCTGCTGGAGACGTTGCCGCAGTCGCCGCCGCCGCTGTTGTACGTCATCGTCGCGAGCGGTAACATCTACGAGGATCGTGCCGCCGCAGTGGCGGCGGCCGAGGCGGGAGCGCAGATCGTCGCGGTCATCCGCTCGACCGGTCAGTCGCTGCTCGACTTCGTCCCGTACGGCGCCACCACCGAAGGATTCGGCGGCACCTATGCGACCCAAGAGAACTTCCGCATCGTGCGCGAGGCGCTCGACGCCGTCTCCGAACGGCTCGGCCGCTACGTCATGCTGACGAACTACGCGAGCGGCCTGTGTATGCCGGAGATTGCCGCGATGGCGGCGGTCGAACGGCTGGACATGCTGCTGAACGACGCGATGTACGGGATCCTGTTCCGCGACATCAACATGAAGCGCACGTTCGTGGACCAGCACTTCAGCCGCATGCTGAACGCGCGCGCCGGCATCGTCATCAACACCGGCGAGGACAACTACCTGACGACCGCCGACGCCGTCGAACAGGCGTCCGCGGTGCTCGCCTCGCAGTTCATCAACGAAGCGTTCGCGCTGCAAGCGGGGATGCCCGAGGAGCAGATCGGCCTCGGCGACGCGTACGAGATCGACCCGCGCCTCGAAGACGGTTTCCTGTTCGCGCTCGCGCAGGCCCAACTCGCGCGCCAGATCTTCCCGCGCTCGCCGCTCAAGTACATGCCGCCGACCAAGCACATGACCGGCGATATCTTCAAGGGCCACCTGATGGACGCGATGTTCAATCTCGCATCCGTCATGACGCGCCAGACGATCCACCTGTGCGGCATGATGACGGAGGCGATCCACACGCCGTTCCTCGGCGACCGCGCGCTCTCGCTGGAGAACGCGCGCTACGTCATGGGAACGGCCCGGCACCTCGGCGACGAGATCCGCTGGCGGCGCGACGGCATCGTCGAGCGGCGCGCGCAGACCGTGCTCTCGGACGCGGTGCGTCTGCTGGAGCGGGTCGCCGAGCAGGGGCTGATGCACGCGATCGAGGCGCGCGCCTTCGCCGACGTCTCGCGCTCGCCCGACGGCGGCCGCGGCTTCGACGGCGTCTTCGAGCGCGCACCGGACTACTGGAACCCGTTCGAGGACGAGCTGCTCGCGCCCGCCGGCCAGAAGAAGAAGGCCGCGCGATGAGTACGCTCGTGAAACCGTACGGCGACACGCACGACGACGGCGCGGTGCAACTGTCGTTCACGCTTCCCGTCGAGTGGAGCGAGGCGGCGGACGAAGCCGCGCGTCAGCTCGTCGCCAAGATGGGGTTCACCGACGTCGCCGTCGCCGAGGGCCGCCGGATCGCGGCCGGCTACTCGTTCTTCGTCGTCTATGCGCGCACGCCGGTTTCGGTCGACGTCTCCACAATCACCGTTCCCTCGAATAAGACGGCGGCGATGTCGATGGAGGACATCGACGCGTTCGTCCGCGACCGCGTGCGGCGCAAGATTCGCGTCGCCGGCGCCTGCATCGGCACGGACGCGCACACCGTCGGCATCGACGCGATCCTCAACATGAAGGGCTATCAGGGCGACTACGGGCTCGAGCGCTATCGCGAGTTCGAGACGTTCAACCTCGGCAGCCAGGTCGCGATCGAGGAGTTCGTGCGGTTCGCGCGCGAGCACGACATCGACGCGCTGCTGGCTTCCCAGGTCGTCACGCAGAAGGGCAGCGACGTCGCCAATTTCACGGCGCTGGCCGAACTGATCGAGGCGGAGGGCCTGCGCGAGCGCGTGCTGTTGCTGTGCGGCGGCCCGCGCGTGACCAATCTGCTCGCCGCGGAACTCGGCTACGACGCGGGCTTCGGTCGCGGGACGCTGCCGAGCGAGGTCGCCTCGTTCGTCGCCCATCGCATGGCCGAGCGCGCCGGCGCGTAGCGAGCGCGTGCTGCGCGCAGTCGCTTTCGCGGTCTGCCTCGCCCTTGCCGCAGCGGTGCCCGCCGGCGCGACGGCCGTGGTGACGCCGTCCGACGCGGGCGCGCCCTGGGGCACGGCCGACCGTGCCGGCCTGCGCGCCGATCTCGACGCGCTCTTCGCCGCCGATCCCGGCGTGCGCGGCGCCCACGCGGGACTGCTCGCGGTCGACCCGCGCGACGGAACGGTCCTCTACGAGCGGCTTGCGGACGAGGCGTTCGTGCCGGCCTCGACGCTCAAACTGCTCGTCGGCGCCGCGGCGCTGGCGCAGCTCGGCGCCGGCTACCGCTTCCACACCGTCGCCTTGCTCTCGGCGGTCCCGGCCGCCGGCGTCGAGCACGGACCGATCGTCGTGCAGGGCGGCGGGGACCCGCTCCTGGGCGCCGCCGACCTCGACGGTCTCGCCGCCGCCGCCTATGCGGCCGGCGTCCGGTCGTTCGCCGGCGCGCCCGCGGTCAGCGTCGACGACTCGCTGTTCGAGCGCGCCCCGTACCCGCCGGGCTGGGTTTGGGACGACTTTCCCTACGGCTATGCGGCGCCGGTCTCGGCTGCGTCGTTCGAGGAGAACGCGCTGCACGTGGTCGCCCGCGCGGGCAGCCACGAGGGCGATCCGGCCGTAGTGACCGCTGCCGGCGTTGCCGTGCCCGCGGCGGCGGCCTGTCCGGCCGGGGCGGGGCTGCGGGTTGCCGCCGCGGTGACGACCGGGCGCGCGGGCACGGACTCGACCCTCGACGCCGCCTGGCCGGAGCCGGGCTGCATCCTCTTGACCGGCGCGGTGCCGGCCGGCGGCAGCGACGACCTCGACGCAGCCGTTCCGAACCCTCGAGCCCGCCTGGCCGGAGCCGTGCGGGCGGCGCTGGTGGCCCACGGCATCGCGTTGTCCGCCGGTGACGCCGAGGGCGACGAACCGTACGCCGGGCCGCCGGCCGGCACCGTCCTGCGGCCGTCGTGGGCCCACGATTCGCCGCCGCTGCAAGCCATGCTCGGCACGATGTGGGAGAATAGCGACAACCTGCTGGCCGAGTGCCTGCTGCGGACGCTTTCCGTCTATCACGCCGGCCGGCCGGGCACGACGGCCGACGGCGTGGCCGCCGAACTCGACTATCTGAAGGCGATCGGCGTCGCGCCCGGCGCCGTCTCGCTGCACGACGGCAGCGGCCTGTCGATCTACGACCGGGCGACCCCGCGGGCGCTGGTCGCGCTGCTGTCCGCCCTCTGGAAAGGCCCCACCCGTCCGACCGTCCTCGCCGCCCTGCCGGTGGCCGCGGTGCGGGGGACGCTGGCTAACGTATTCGCCGGCACTCCGGCGGCGGGGCGCATCTTCGCCAAAACGGGGAGCATGATGCACGTCCGGGCGCTGGCCGGCTACGGGGCGACGCAGAGCCACGGCCCGGTCGCATTTGCCCTGCTCGTGGACGACTGGGACGGCGACCCGGCCGCGCTCGGAGCCTTCCGGGGGGCCGTCGTCAGCCGCTTGGTCCGCTAGCGCGGCAAAACCGTGACCTGCGTAACGCGGGAATCCCTAGGGCTCGGGGTGCGTTATAGCCGATGATGTACCGGCGGATGCGTATAGCGAGGCCCCAGGCCGGCCCCGAGGCGCCCCAGGCGCGAGGGGTTATCCGCCCGGGACGGAACCTGGGCGGACCAATGAGACGCGATCGGACGGCTCCGATGGTGACGGGTTTTCGTTACGCCGCCCGTACGGTTGCCGCCCTCGCGGTGGCACTGGCCGTTTGCCGCGTCGCGGCCGTGGCCGCCGACGACCCGCCGCCGATCGTGAAGCGGGCGGTGGCCGAATACGCCGCCGACCACCGCGGCGCCATCGCGATGTCGCGCCACCTCTCGTTCACGATGCACGTGGGGCCGATGGGCAAGGACGTCACGAACGAGGTCGGCATCTTCATGCACGACGGCGCCTACGTCAAGACCAAGTATTACGCGGGCACGGAGAACGGGAAAACCGACGACGACGCCTCGCTGCGCAAGCAGGAGGACAAGGCCAACGAAGACATCGCCGCCGGTAAGGGTTTCTTCAAGCGGCCGATGGACCCGCGCTTCACCGCCGACTATAAGTTCGACGAGTCGCCCTGCGCGTGCTGGCACGACACCGAGCACGTGAAGTTCACGAGCCTCGTGCGCGACGCGTCGCACGGCGACGGCACGATGATCATCGACAAGGCCACGGCGCGGGTGCAGTCGATCGAGTACGACATGAACAAGCCGCCCGACCACGCGACGAGCGGGCACGTGATCGAGACGTACGGCGAGGCGATCCCGGGTCTATGGACCTGCGTCAAGGTCGAGGAGACGTACAGCGGCAAGGTCGGCTTCGTCGGGGGTAACGCGCACCTCGCGTACACGCTCGATCACTTCCGCCGCTTCGCTCAGACCGACGCCGCCGTCGCCGCGATCGCCAACCGGACGCTCTAGCCGTCCGTCCCCGCGAGCGCGTACAGGCGCGCTAGCGCGCCACGCTCAATAAACCGTACGTGGCACAGAAGACCGCTCTCATCACGGGGATCACGGGCCAGGATGGGTCGTACCTGGCCGAGTTCTTGCTCGCCAAGGGCTATCGGGTCGTCGGGATGACCCGCCGCACCAGCACCGACGTGCACGAGCGCATCGAGCACGTCGTCGGCAGCGTGGAGATCCTGTCGGGCGACTTGCTCGACCAGAGCTCGATGACGAACATCATCGCGGCGGTGCAGCCCGACGAGGTCTACAACCTCGCCGCCCAGTCGTTCGTCCCCGCGTCGTGGACGCAGCCGGTGCTGACCGGCGAGTTCACGGCGCTCGGCGTGACCCGGATACTCGAGGCGATTCGCGCGGTGAACCCGCGCATCAAGTTCTACCAAGCGTCGAGTTCCGAGATGTTCGGCAAAGTCCAGCAGACGCCGCAAACCGAGGCGACGCCGTTCTACCCGCGCAGCCCGTACGGCGTCGCGAAGGTCTACGGCCACTGGATCACCGTCAACTATCGCGAGTCGTTCGACATGTTCGCAACGAGCGGCATACTTTTCAACCATGAGAGCATTTTTCATAACTCGCCGGTAATAATTAAACATGGTAATCTGGTAGATATTATTCCCATCGGCGAATTGCTCAAGGTGAAGGAGCGCGGCGAGTCGAGTCAGGATTTCACGGTTTACGGCGTTAAGGTGTGGGATGGGGACGACTTCGTCGACGTTCTCGGCGGGACGGCCTATAAGCATCGGCCCGTGGTTGATAACAAGGATGTTCGCCGCGTCGAGGCGCGTTGCGGAACGGTGACGCTCACCGGCGATCACGTCGTCTTTCTTGACGGAGAGGAGCGACCGGCTCGGGCGGTCGGGCCGGGCGACATGCTGAAAATGGGCGCGCTGCCTCCGTCGCCGTCGTACACGTCGATCGGGCTCGATGCGGCGTGGATGCTCGGAGCGTTCGTCGGCGACGGCTTCGCGTTGCGTCACCGCAATGGACAACTCGGAGCGCGCTTTACGAATAGCGACCGGCGTTTGCGTGAGTACTTTGCCGGCGCATGGGAGCGGGTGACCTGCGGGCGCGCGACCTACCGGGAAACGACGTCGGGGTTTGTGCCCGGTAAAGTCGTCGGAGCCTTGGCACTCAGCGGCGCGCCCACGTACATCGAGTGGCTGCGGGACGAGTGTTACACGGCCGAAGGACACAAGCGCATCCCGCGCGTGATCCTCAACGCCGACGAAGGCGTTTGGCGGGCATTCCTCGAGGGCTACAACGCGACCGACGGCCTGACGGCCGCGGAGACGGGATATCGCTACAAGAACTTCAAGACGAACTCGCCGGTGTTGGCGATGGGCCTATGGTGGCTGTCGGCGGTCGCGCTGAAGCAGGACGCGATCCTCAGCGTCGACGTCGGCCCGGAAGAGCGGCCGGGGCCGTTCTACTCGATGAACCTGCGCTCGCCGAATCCCGTCGACGGCAAGGGCGCGCACCTGCGCCGCGACCGGCGCGAGGTGAAGCGAGTCGTGGAAGAACCGCACTTCGACGGCTGGCTCTACGACATCACGACGTCGTCCGGCAAGTTCATGGCGGGGGTCGGCCAGTGCGTCATCCATAACTCGCCCCGCCGAGGCAAGGAGTTCGTGACGCGCAAGATCAGCGACGGGGTCGCGCGCATCAAGCTCGGGCTCGCGACGGATCTCCGGCTCGGCAATCTCGACGCGCAGCGCGACTGGGGCTTCGCGGGCGACTACGTGCGCGCGATGTGGCTGATGTTGCAGCAGGCTACGCCCGACGACTTCGTCGTCGCGACCGGCCGGACGCACAGCGTGCGCGATTTCGCGAAGCTGGCGTTCGCGGCCGCGGATCTGGACTACGAACGCTACGTCGTCCTGGATCCGCGGTTCGTGCGGCCGGCCGAAGTGGACTTGCTGATCGGCGACCCCTCGAAGGCGAAGGCCGTGCTCGGCTGGGAGCCGGAGGTGTCGTTCGAGCAACTGGTCGAGATGATGGTGCGCGCGGACCTCGAGCGCCTGCGTCCGGTCGCCGGCGGGTTGTAGCGGCGTGCGCGCCCTCGTAACGGGCGGCAGCGGCTTCGTCGGGCGGCACGTTTGTGCGGCGCTGCGCGAGCGCGGCCACGAGGTCGTGGTCGCCGGGCGCGCGGGCGAGGACGGGCAGGTGGACGTCGCCTTCGAATTGGCCGACGCCGGCAGCGTGCGGGCCGCCGTCGAAGGGGCCGCGCCTGACGTCATCTTCCATCTCGCCGCGCAGGCGTTCGTGCCGGCCTCGATCCGCGATCCGATGGCGACCTACGACGACAACGCGCTGGGCACGGCGCGCCTCTACGAGGCGCTGCGCGGGCTCGGCAGCAGGGCGCCGCGGGTCGTACTCGCGAGTTCCGCCGAAGTGTACGGCGCCCGCGACCCGCTCGACTATCCGCTGCAGGAGGTGCTTGCGCCCCAGCCCGCCACGCCGTACGCCGCGAGCAAGGCGGCGGCCGAGGCGATCGCTTTGGCGTCGCGCCGCACGTACGGCGTCCCGACGATCGTCACGCGGGCGTTCAATCACATCGGCCCCGGCCAGAACGCGCAGTTCGCCGTGCCGGCGTTCGCGACGCAGATCGCGCGCGTGGCGCTCGGCACGGCGGCGATCGTCAAGGTCGGCAATCTGGAAGCGCAGCGCGACTTCCTCGACGTGCGCGACGTTGCGACCGCCTACGTCGCCCTCGCCGATCGCGGCGTCGACGGCGAGATCTACAACGTCTGCAGCGGCCGCCCGGTCGCGCTCAAAGACGTGCTGCGCCGTCTGATTACCATCGCCGGCGTGCCGGTCGATGTGCGCGAGGAAGCGGCGCGGATGCGTCCCAGCGACGTGCCCGTCTCGTACGGCGACCCGTCGAAGCTACGCGGTGCGGCCGGTTGGACGCCGCGCTTCGTCCTCGACCGCTCGCTGCACGACGTCTACGAAGAGGCGCTGGCGCGCGAGCGGGTCGCATGAGTGCCGTCACGTATTTCGAACTGATCGGCGGCGCCGCGGGCGACATGCTGCTCGGCGCGCTGATCGACGCCGGCGCGAGCCCCGAAGCCGTCGAGGCGGCGCTGCGGACGATCCCGGTGCGCAAGCCGTGGCACTGGCGGGTCGAGCGGACGGTGCGGCGCGGCATCGCGGCAGCCCGCGTCGCGATCGAGGTGCCCGGCGAGGACGGCGGTCCCGGCCATACGCACGACGGGCGCCACGGCGACGGCACGCCGCTGCGCGACGTGCTGGCGATCGTCGCAGCGAGCGGCCTGAGCGACCGGCAGAAGGAGCGCGCGAGCGCCGTCTACCGGCGGCTCGGCGAAGCGGAAGCGCGCGCGCACGGCGAGAGCGTCGACGCGATCCACTTCCACGAAGTCGGCGAGACCGACGCCATTCTCGACGTCGCCGGCGTCTGCGTCGCGCTCGATCTGCTCGGCGCCGGCGAGGTGCGCTGCTCGGCGTTTCCGATCGGCCGCGGCTCCGTGCGGATGCTGCACGGCACCTACCCGAATCCGCCGCCTGCGACCGCCGAACTGCTGCGCGGATTGCCGACGTACGACGGCGGCGTCGAGGGCGAGATGGTGACGACCACCGGCGCCGCGATCCTGTCGACGATCGCGCGCGCCGGCGAGCGGCCGGCGATGATCGCCGAGCGCATCGGCTACGGCGCCGGCGCGTCGGACTTCGCGATTCCCAACGTCGTGCGCGCGAGCGTGGGCACGCTGACCGGCGACGGCGCTCCCGATGAGAACGTCGTCGTCCTCGAAGCCAACATCGACGACATGCCGCCGTCGCACTTCGAACTTGCGATCGAGCGGCTCTTCGCAGCGGGCGCGCTCGACGTTTGGCTGGCCTCCGTCTACATGAAGAAGTCGCGCCCGGGCTTCGTGCTGTCCGCGATCGCCCCGCCGGAGCGCGAGGCGGACTGCGCCGCCGTCATGCTGGCGCAGACGACGACGCTCGGCGTGCGGGTGCGGCCCCAGCGGCGCTACGTCGCCGAGCGGCGCGTCGACGAGGTCGCGACCCCCGCGGGAACGATTCGCGTGAAGACGGCCGTCGTCGCCGGCCGCCCGCGCCGCACGCTGGAATACGACGACGTGGCCCGCGTTGCGCGGGCCCAGGGCCGGCCGTTCGCGGAAGTTGCCGCCGAGCTGGAGAAGATGCTACCACCGCCATGATCGCCGAACGCCCGTCCTCAATCGCTCTCGAAACGCGCCTGCGCGCGATCGTCCGATCGCTCGGCAGCTGCGTCGTGGCGTTTTCGGGCGGCGTCGACTCGGCCGTGGTCCTCGCGATCGCCGCGGCGGAGCTGGGCGACTGCGCGCTCGGAGTGACCGGGCGCTCGGCGAGTCTGGCAGAGCGCGAACTGGACGGGGCGGTCGCGGTCGCGCGCGCGGCCGGCGCGGCCCACGAGGTGCTCGCCACGCGCGAGCTTGAGGATCCGCGCTATGCCGCCAACCCGGCCGACCGCTGCTACTACTGCAAGAACGAACTCTACGGCCGGCTGGCCGCGCTCGCGCAGACGCGCGGCTACGCGTACGTCGTCGACGGCTTCAACTGCGACGACGAGGCCGACGTCCGCCCCGGGCGCAAAGCGGCGCGCGAGTTCGGCGTGCGCAGCCCGCTCGCCGAGGCAGGTTTGCGCAAGCAAGACGTGCGCGACCTCGCGCGCCGGCTCGGACTCGACGTCTGGGACAAGCCGGCGCTCGCGTGTCTGTCGTCGCGCGTGCCGTACGGCACGGCGGTGACGGTCGACGTGCTGCGCACGATCGAACGCGCCGAGCGGGCGGTCTGCGACGCGGGCTTCTCGACGTGCCGCGTGCGCCACTACGGCGAGCTCGCGCGGGTCGAATTGCCGCTCGACGAACTGCCGCGGATCGCCGCCGACGACGTCCGCCGTCGCGTGCTCGACGGCGTGCGCGCCGCCGGGTATCGCTACGCGTGCGTCGACCTCGCCGGCTACGTGACCGGCAACCTGAACGGGGGAGCCTAATGGATCGAGCGGACGACCCGGTGCGCGCATTCGTTTTCAAGCATCGCGGCACGCTGCTCGCGCTGCCCGCGATCGCCCTCGTCGCGTTCGGCAAGCCGACGCGCGGCTCTGCCGCGGCCGGCCTGCCGGTTGCCGTGGCCGGCGAAGTGCTGCGCTGCTGGGCGGTCGGTTTCACGGGCGCGACGACGCGCGCCGACCGCGTGACCGCGCCCGAACTCGTCACCGGCGGGCCCTACGCGCACGTGCGCAACCCGCTCTACGTCGGCAACCTCATCACCGCGCTCGGCTTCACGATCGCGTTCACCGGCGGCCTGACGCCGCAGCGGCGCGCGCTGCTCGCCTCGCTCGGCCTCGGCACGATGGTCGCCGTCTACGCGACGATCGTGCCGCACGAGGAACAGTTCCTCGAGCGCACGTTCGGCGAGGCGTACGCGGCGTACAAAGAAGCGGTGCCGGCACTCGGCTGGCGCGCCGACGGCGCTCCCGACGGGCGCGGCAAATGGGACGCCGGCGTGATCGCACGCGCGGAGACGAGGACGTTCGCGACCTTCGGTGCGATGTTGGCGGCCCTGGCCCTCAAGCTGCGGGACTGACCGCCGGTGACGGCCGGCCACGCGCACGATCACGCACCGCGTAGCGGAGGCCATCTCCGGCTCGCGCTCGGGATGACGGTCGGCGTCGCGTTGCTCGAACTCGTCGGCGGGCTCTCCGCGCACAGCCTCGCGCTGCTGTCGGACGCGGCGCACGTCTCGATGGACGTCGTCGCCCTCGGCATCGCGCTTGCCGCCGACTACCAGGCCGCGCGGCCGGCGACGGCGCGCCTGACCTACGGGTTCGCTCGCGTCGAGGCGCTGGCGGCGCTCGCGAACGGCGGGCTGCTGTTCGGCGTGACGCTGCTGATCGCCGTCGAGGCATTCCACCGGTTCAGCGTGCCCGAGACGCCGGCCGGCGCGCTGATGTTCGCGGTCGCCGCGACCGGCATGGCCATCAACGTCGCCGTCGGGTTCTTGATCGCCAGCCGCGCGCGCGACGATCTCAACGTGAAGGCGGCGCTGTTCCACGTGGCGGGCGACGCCGTCGGTGCGTTCGCCGTCATGGTGGGCGGCGTCGCGATCCTGTTGACCGGCCGGTCGTGGATCGACCCGGCGTTGTCGCTCGTGGTCGCCGCGATCATCCTGATCGGCGTCGTGCGCGTCGTGCGCGAGGCAGCCGACATCCTGCTCGAGAGCGCGCCCGCCGGCGTCGCCACGGCGGACGTCGGCGACGCGATTCGCGCGACGCCCGGCGTCGTGGGCGTTCACGACCTGCACGTGTGGACGATCGGCGGCGGCATGCACGTCTTGTCGGCGCACGTCCACCTTCCCGACGCGCGCATCAGCGAGGCGTCGGCCGTGCTGCACGCGATCGACGCGCAGATGCGCGACCGGTTCGGCATATCGCACGTGACGATTCAGTTCGAGTGCGAGTCGTGCGCCGACGACGAGCGAATCGTCTGTACGCAGCCGGCCGCCGGCCGCTCGGCCGCCCCCTAGACGCCCGAGGTACGCCTGCGACCCGCCCGGAATACGAACGGGCTATGAAATCCAAGACCGTCATCCTCGCATCCGCGCGCACGCCGTTCGGGCGCCTCGGCGGCGCCATCTCCGGCCTCGCTCCGACCACGCTCGGCGGCGAGGCGATCCGCGCGGCCGTCGAGCGCTCCGGCGTCGACCCGGCCGAGGTCGAGCACGTCGTCATGGGTCAGGTGCTGCAGGGCGGTGCCGGGCAGGCGCCGGCTCGCCAGGCGCTCTACAAGGCGGGGCTTGCCAAGACGACCACGTTCGAGACGATCAACAAAGTGTGCGCCTCGGGCATGATCGCCGTCGTGCACGGCGCGCGCCTGATCAACGAGGATGGGGCCGCGGTCGTGGTCGCGGGCGGCATGGAGTCCATGTCGAACGCGCCCTACGTGCTGCTGAACGCGCGCTTCGGTTACCGCTTCGGCGATGGGGCGCTGCTCGACCTCATGAACTACGACGGCCTGCTCGACCCGTTCTCCGGGCTCACGATGGCGACGGCGCAAGCGCGCGTCAACGCGCACCTCGGCATCACGCGCGAGGTTCAGGACGAGTTGGCGGCCGCATCGCAGCAGCGCGCCGCCAAAGCGACCGCCGACGGCTTACTCGCCGAGGAGATCGTCCCGCTGCGCGTTGCGACGAAGGCGAAGGGGAAGCTCGTGCTCGAC
>Ga0182012_10002555_pt1 | contig 19621 bp, 16 predicted proteins | sample 612S2SmetaG_FD_120486 | JGI IMG/M metagenome (GOLD analysis project Ga0182012, IMG submission 120486) | Permafrost microbial communities from Stordalen Mire, Sweden - 612S2S metaG | ecosystem: Environmental > Terrestrial > Soil > Wetlands > Permafrost | place: Sweden: Stordalen | collected...
AAACCATTGCGTGGGGAATGCCGGATGATCCGGTGCCTCGCACTACCTCGTGTGCGTACGGCCGTTTTCTTTGCACACGAGCCGCGAGTGCCTCTGGGCATCGCGGCATTCCCCGCGCCCTCTATTTCTCGAGGGTGAGACGTTCCAGCAAAAGCCCGGTCGCCCAGCGCCGCGGGGCGTTGACGTGCGTCTGGAGCTGACGGAAAACCAAATCGTCCGCGTGGCTGTTTGAAAATTTGAATCGGAAATAAAGAGCGCGGTGGGAAGTGACCCCCACCGGCCTCGTCCATATAGGTGTCATTGCAAGGCTTGACCGGGCGATCCCGTATTCCAGAGACGCCAGTGATTAGCCGATGGGCTGCGGCGTACTGGATCCCCCGCTTTCGCGGAGGATGACAGTTGAATATGTGGCGGCGCATGCATCCAGGGCTGACGAAAAGCGAAATCATTCTCGCGCCGGCTCAACTCGGAGCGATATCAGTTCAGCCATCGTCTGGCGCCGCGGCGATGACTTCGATCTCAACCAGGAATTCGGCGCGTGTAAATCCTTGCACGATCATCAGGGTCGAGGCGGGCGGCGTTCCCGGAAATTGCCGGTCGCGCGATCGCATGTAGCCCGGCATATGCGCGCGATCCGTCACATAGGCATTGAGGCGAATGACGTCCGACAGCGTCATGCCATCTTCGGCCAGTATTGCCGCGATATTGGCAAAGCACTGGTCGGCCTGGGCTTCGCAGTCGGCTGGAATGGTTGCGTCGGCACTGACGCCGAGCTGGCCCGAGGTAAAAACCAGCCGGTGCCCGGCGGGCACTGCGATGCCGTGGCTGTAGCGCGCCAGAGGAGGCTTGATCGATGGGGGAGAAAGCGCGCGCACAGCGGTTGGCCTCGTTGCTGGATGGAAATCAGACCCATCGGATACCGAGTCGATTTCGCCGGCAAGGTTGTTTCGCCAACGGGCGGCTGCCTATGTTTGGGCAGCCGGCGCCGCTTTTTGAAGCAGTCTGCTTTGCGCCGGTCAGCCGCCTTTTGCTGTTGCTGAAAAGGCAACGGATGGCTCGAATCAAAATGCTTTCAGATGACAGTCAGCATGTGCATCTTGAGCTGACACGACGGCCAATGACGGCGATCGCGCCGGGCTGGAACTGATGGCTGGCGAAGCGCCGGTCCTTAAACGAGGGTGCCGAATGGCCATGAATTTTCTTTTCCGGAATTTGCTGACGCGAACGATCGCAACAGCCTTGGTTGGAACGGGTGCCTTGCTCGGCTCGCTGGCGCCGTCATTGGCTGCCGACAAGGTGACCTTCCTCACCAGCTGGTTTGCGCAGGCCGAGCACGGCGGTTTCTATCAGGCCAAGGCGACCGGGCTATATGACAAAGCCGGACTCGATGTCACCATCAAGATGGGCGGTCCGCAGGTCAACGGCTCGCAGCTGCTGCTGGCCGGCGAGACCGATCTGATGATGGGCTACGACATCCAGGTCCTGAAAGGACGCGAACAGAACCTGCCGCTGGTGACGGTCGCATCCTCTTTTCAGTTCGACCTGCAGGGGCTGATGGCCCACGACGACGTCGCCGATATTGCTGCCCTCAAGGGCAAGCCGATCCTGATCGCCGGCTCGTCCCGCATTACCTTCTGGCCGTGGTTGCGGGCCAAATACGGCTTTACCGATGATCAGATCCGGCCCTACACGTTCAACCTGCAGCCGTTCTTCGCCGACAATAATGTCGCGCAGCAGGCTTACCTGTCTTCCGAACCGTTCCAGGCGCAGCAGCAGAACCAGAAGGTGAAATTCTTCCTGCTGGCCGACGGCGGTTATCCGCCCTACGGTTCCACCATCGTCACCACCGAAAAAATGATCGCGGACAAGCCGGATGTCGTGGCACGCTTTGTGAAAGCATCGCTGGAAGGCTGGCGCGACTACATCCAGAATCCGGCGCCGGGCAATGCGTTGATCAAGGCCGATAACCCCAAAATGAGCGACGCCCAGATTGCCTTTGCGATCGAGAAACTCAAGGAGAAAAAGGCGCTCGACGGCGGCGATGCCGCAACCCTGGGTATCGGGGTGATCACCGCCGAGCGCTACAAGAAGATTTACGACTTTCTGGTTGCCGCAAGCCTGCTCGATCCGAAGACGGATTGGCAGAAGGCTTTCGACGCGCGCTTCGTCAAGGATCTCAAGATCGGAGCGCAATAGGTGTGGCGATGAGAGCTCTATTGCCCGGTGAGTCCCTTGGCAAAAGCCCGAGCCCAACGACGACCGGCGGCGAGCGGCCGCCGGCGGTGGAAATCCTCTCTGCCGAGAAGGTATTCGCCAACGGCGCCCGCGGCCTGGCACCGATCGATCTGACCATTGCGGACGGCGAGTTCCTGACCCTGATCGGTCCGTCCGGCTGCGGCAAGAGCACGCTGCTCAAACTGATCGCCAATCTCATCGAACCCTCAGATGGCCGGCTGTTGTGGTGGCGCGGCGATTTCGGTGAGGTCGGTCAGGACGGCCGGCGTTTTGCCTTCGTGTTCCAGGAGCCCACCTTGATGCCGTGGGCCCGCGTCGACGCCAATGTGAGATTGCCGCTCGAACTCGCCAACGTGGCCGATGCCAAGACCAGCCCGGAAGTGGCAGACGCCATTGCGCGGGTCGGCCTGTCCGAGTTCACCCGGCATTATCCCCGCCAGTTGTCCGGCGGAATGAAAATGCGGGTCTCGATCGCGCGGGCACTGGTGACCAACCCCAATCTGTTGCTGATGGATGAGCCGTTCGGGGCGCTCGACGAATTCACCCGCAACAAGCTCGATGCCGATCTGGTCCGGCTGTGGTGGGAGCGCAAGCTGACCACCCTGTTCGTCACCCATTCGATCTACGAGGCCGTGTTCCTTTCAACCCGCATCATCGTCATGGCCTCCAATCCCGGCCGCATCTTCCGGACCATGACGATCGATCAGCCGCAGCCGCGCGATGAGGCATTTCGCGACAGCCCGAAATTCGCGGCCTATTGCCGCGAATTGTCGACATGGCTCGCCGAGGCCTCGCTTCCCGCGACACCGGGAGGCGGGTCATGAAGCCGCTGCTGCAGTCGGAAGCCTTTGTCCGGATCGCGGCGCCGGTCGCCGTCGGCATCGTGCTGTTCGGTTTGTGGGAGCTCGGCTGCCGGCTGGCCTCGATCCCGGTCTATTTGTTTCCGAAGCCAAGCGACATCCTCGTAAGCCTCATCCATAACGGGCCGTCCTTGTTGCGGGCGCTGATGGTGACCTTGCGGGTGACGCTGCAGGCTTTCCTGGCGGCGGTGGTTCTCGGCACGTTGATCGCCTTCATGTTTGTGCAGAGCCGGGCGATCGAAGTCAGCCTGTTTCCCTATGCCGTGCTGCTGCAGGTGACGCCGGTCGTCGCCATCGCACCGCTCATCATCATCCTCGTCAAGAACACGCAGGTTTCGCTGACCATCTGCGCCACCCTGGTGGCGCTGTTTCCGATCATTTCGAATACCACGCTCGGATTGCGCAGCGTCGATCCCGGTCTTGCCAACTACTTTCGCATGAACCGCGCCGGTCGCTTCAAGACGCTGGTCAAGCTCAGGATCCCCGGCGCATTGCCCTATTTCTTCGGGGGCTTGCGCATTTCCAGCGGGCTGGCGCTGATCGGCGCGGTGGTCGCCGAGTTCGTCGCCGGCACCGGCGGCCGCTCCTCGGGACTGGCCTACGAAATCCTCGATGCCGGCTTCACGCTCGATATTCCCCGCATGTTCGCCGCCCTGTTCCTGATCACCCTGACCGGCGTGGGACTGTTCGCGGCGATGGTGGTGCTGTCCAGGCTCGCTCTATCCAACTGGCACGAGAGTGAAGTGGGAGCCGAGACGTGAGCGGGCTTTTGATCGAGAATGCGATCGGAATCTTCAGCGGGCTTGCGGGGGCCGATATGCGAACGAGCGGTGCGATCCGTGTCCGCGACGGCGTCATTGCCGCGATCGGCAGGCTTGAGGCCGAACCTGGGGAGCAGCGGCTCGATGCCTCCGGCTGCGTGATCTATCCGGGGCTGATATCGACCCATCATCATCTCTTTCAGAGCGTGATGAAAGGCGTGCGCGCCGGCATCAACCTGCCGTTGGCCGGCTGGCTGCGCTCGGTGCCCTATACCTATTGGTCTGATATCGACGAGGAGGCGCTGGCGACAGCCGCCCGGATCGCGCTTTGCGAATTGCTGCTGTCGGGCACCACGACGGCGGCCGATCACCACTATCTGTTCAGCGACCTCTTCAGGTTCGATCCTGCGCATGTGATTTTCGAGGTCGCGCGCAGTCTGGGCATCCGGCTGGTTTTCTGTCGCGGGGGCGCCACCAAGGGGCGCCACTTCGATACCGATGATTTGGTGCCGATGCCGGTCGAGACGCTCGACCACATGCTCAAATCCGTCGAAGCCTGCGCGCAGCGCTTCCACGACACCTCTCCGGGCAGCCTGTCCCAGGTGGTGCTGGCGCCGACCACGCCGACCTGGTCGCTCGAAGCCGGTGAACTCAAGGAAGTGATCGCATCGGCGCGCCGGATGAAGCTGCGGCTGCACAGCCATCTCTCGGAAACCCATGACTATGTCGATTATTGTCTGTCGGTCCACGGCAAGCGACCGGTGCACTGGATCGCCGACCACGACTGGCTCGGACCGGATGTGTGGTTCGCCCATCTGGTGCATCTCGACGACAGCGAAGTGCGCCTGCTGGCGTCAACCGGGACCGGCATGGCGCATTGCCCGCAGTCCAATTGCCGCCTTGGCTCCGGCATCGCTCCCGCCGACGCGATGGCGCGGCTGGGCGGCGCGGTGTCGCTCGGCGTCGATGGCGCGGCCTCCAACGAATCCGCTGACATGATCAGCGAGATGCACAGCTGTTGGCATACCCATCGGGCGCTCAAGGGCGCCGCTTCCGTGACCGCCGAAGACGTCGTGCACTGGGCCACCGCGGGCGGCGCCCGCGTGCTGGGAAGGCCCGAGATCGGCACGCTGGCGCCGGGGCAGCAGGCCGACATCGCCATCTTCGATCTCAGCGAGCCCAGGTATTTCGGCATGCACGATCCCCTGATCGCGCCGGTCACCTGCGCCGGCTCGGCCCATCTTCGCTATCTTCTGATCGGAGGCCGCATCGTCGTCGAGAACGGCGCGATCCCCGGCATTGATATTGCAAAGCTAAGATCCGATGCAGCCCGGATCGTCGCGCGCATGGCCGCCTGACCCCTGGAGAAACCTGATGCTCAATACCAAACAGCCCGTGCTTCGCCGCTTCTGGTACGCGGTCATGCCGCTCGACCATCTGAAGGACGGGCCCAAGCCGTTCACGCTGCTCGGCGAGCCGATCGTGCTGTTTCTGGATGCCGACGGCCAGCCGGCGGCCCTGGAAGACCGCTGCTGCCACCGCACTGCAAAACTGTCAAAAGGCTGGTGCCGCGACGGCCATATCGTCTGCGGCTATCACGGCTGGGAATATGACCGCGACGGCAAGCTGGTGATGATCCCGCAATTCCCCTTCGAGCAGCCGATCCCCGAAGCCAAGGCGCGTTCCTTCAGAAGCCAGGTCCGTTACGGCTATGTCTGGGTCGCGCTCGACGAGCCGCTGGGCGACATTCCCGACGTGCCCGAGGATCGCGATCCCGGTTTCCGCCGCATCTTCCAGTTCTACGACAAGTGGAACACCGCAGCCCTGCGGCTGATGGAGAACTCCTTCGACAACGCGCATTTTGCTTTCGTTCACAAGGGGACGTTCGGCGATATCAACCAGCCGCGGCCGGAAAAATACGAGATCGTGGAGACCGACTATGGTTTTGAGGCTGAGACCATCGTCACGGTGCGAAACCCGCCCAACGCGCTCCGGATCACGGGGACCGCCGATCCCACCACCAAACGCCACATGCGCAACAAGTGGTTCATGCCGTTCTGCCGCCGGCTCGACATGGAGTACCCGTCCGGAATCCGGCACATCATCTTCAACTGCGCCACGCCGATCTCCGACGGCCAGATCCAGGTGGTCCAGATCCTGTTCCGCAACGACACCGAGGCGCAATGCCCGGCCCAGGAGCTGATCGACTGGGATGCTATCATCATCGCCGAGGATCGCGAGATCCTCGAATCCACCGATCCCGACGCCATCGTCGACATGGGCCGCAAGATCGAGAAGCACATGCCATCCGACCGCCCGGGTATGCTGATGCGCAAGCGGCTGTTGGCGCTGCTGCAGGAGCATAATGAGCGGGAGGTGCCCCGGCATGAAATGGCTTGAATGCTGCCTGTAGGGCGGATTGGAGCTCACGGGGCCGCGCGGCGCCGTGGGCGTAATCCGCCGTTGCGCGGCAGAAGTGGGTTACGGCTTCCCCTCCAACCCACCCTACGGACTTAACGTCTCGGCCGATGCCTAGAGCGGAACTCCTTTCCATGACCCCGGATATCCTTGTCAAGAATGTCGCGCTCTGGGGCACCGAGGGCCTGTGCGATCTCGCCATCGCCAACGGTCGCTTCGTCAGCATTGGCCCGGCCTCGGTTTCCACCACGGCCGCCCTCACGCTCGATGCCGAAGGCCGGCTGGCGGTGCCCGGCTTTGTCGAGCCGCATATTCATCTGGACAAGGCGCTGATCTCCGAGCGGGCCCCGGTCAATCGATCGGGTACGCTGACGGAGGCCATTGAAATTCTCTGGGAGATCAAGCGCAATTACGCCGTGGAGGAAATCGCCGACCGCGCCTCGCGCGTATTGGCGCGGGCGCTGGAGCACGGCATTAGCCGCTTGCGGACCCATGTCGACGTCGATCCGATCGGCGGCACGCGTCCGGCCGACGGCCTGATCCGCGCCCGCGAGTGCTTTCGCGAACTGATGGACATCCAGATCGTCGCCTTTCCCCAGGAGGGAATCGTCAAGTCCCCGGGCACCGAAGCCCTGATGCGGGAGGTGATGAAACGGGGCGTCGACGTCGTCGGCGGCATGCCATTCAATGAAAAGTCGCCCGCCGACAGCCGCCGTCACATCGAGATTGTGTTCGATATCGCCGAAGAGTTTGACGCCGACATCGACATGCATGTCGATGAAACCGACGATCCCTTGGCGCGAACGCTGGAGGTGCTGGCCGAGGTGACGATCGCCCGTGGCTGGCAGGGCCGCGTTACGGCAGGCCACACCTGCGCGCTGGCGAGCTATCCGCGCGACTACGCCGATCAGGTGATCGGGCGGCTGCGGGAGGCCAACGTCAACATGATCGCCAATCCGGCCACCAACCTGATGCTGCAAGGCCGCCTTGATGACTATCCCAAGCGCCGCGGCGTGACCCAGGTCAAGGAACTGCTGGCGGCCGGGGTCAACGTCGCCTGCGGTCAGGACTGCGTCCATGACACCTTTTATCCCTTTGGCCAGAACGACCCGCTCGAAATTGCATTCCTGTTGTGCCATGCCTCGCATATGAGCCAGCCGGCCGAGATTCGCACCGCGATGAATATGGTCACCTCGCATGGCGCAAGGGCCTTGCGGATTGCGGATTTCGCCGTGACGGTCGGCAGCGTCGCCGATCTGGTGGTGCTGGAGGCCCGCGACGCCCGCGAGGCCTTCACGACGCGGTTGCCGCGACGCTGGGTGATCCGGAAGGGCAGACTGATCGCCGAAAGCAAGCTCGAGATCCGCCGCTATTTCGACATCCCGGCGGTGCCGGCACGCTGAAGGATTTTACGATTTGGATTTCCGCCAACTGCGATACGCGCTGTCGGTCGCAAAGGAACGCAGCTTCACCAAGGCGGCGCGGCGGCTCAATATCTCGCAGTCGGCGGTCAGCGAGCAGGTCAAGCTGCTCGAAGACGAGATCGGCTTTCAATTATTTCGCCGGACTTCCGGCGGCGTCGAGACCACCGATCGCGGCCGCACCTTTCTGTATGAGTCCGAGCGGGTGATGGGCGATCTGCTCAGCCTGTCGGACACTGCGCGGCGATTGCGCGGCGCGTTGCAGGATAGCCTGATGATCGGCATGGGCTCGGGCATGGCCCAGATCTTCATCCCGCGCCTGTTCCGCGATCTCAGGGCCGATCTTCCGGGCGTCCGGCTCGAAATCAAGACGGCGCCGACCCGGAATATCTTCAGCGAACTGCACGAGGAGAGGATCGATGCCGGCATCGCCATCGAATCCGATCCGGATCGCTTGCCGGCCGGATTGGTATTCGACCGGCTGATCGATGCCGAGATGGTGTTGATCACCCATCCCAGGCACCCGCTGGCCCGCTCCAGGCAGCCCGTCGATATTGCCCGGCTGCTCGCCGAACCGTTCATCATGAGCGAGTTGACCGTTGGCTATGGCGAGGTGGTGCTGTCGATGTTCGCCGACCTCGGCATCAAGCCCGATATCCTGGCGGTGGTCGACAATATCGAGACCATCAAGATCATCGTGCAGTCCGAGGGCGGCATTGCCATCGTACCGCGCGCCTGCGCGGAAAACGAAGTCGCATTGGGAGTGTTGAAGGCGCTGGCCATCGCACCCGCGCGCAATGTCGCGTTCAGCCTGTTTCGGCGCCGCGAGCCGCTGTCACGCCGCAAGGAGGCGGCGCTGGTCAAGGTGCGGGAATTGCTCAAGGCCTAGCTGATCGGAATTTCCGATATGGTCATAGAAAATCGGTTTTTGACTTGGGTCAATCCCCAGCCCCATGGTGGCCGGCGCCGCGGCGCGGGCCGCCGCCGATCGGCTCGTGGATGGAAGCATCACATGTCATCTCGCACCTCTGCCGCGCGATTTCGCATCGGCATCGATACCGGCGGGACCTTCACCGACATCGTTTCCGTCGATACGCTGACGGGCGACACGGAGGTGACGAAGGTCGCGAGCACGCCGGCCAATCCGGCCATCGGCCTGTTGCGAGGCGTCAACAAGATCCTTGACGCGGCCGGCGCGACTACCGATGACGTCCTGGGCCTGGCCCACGGCACCACGGTTGCCACCAACGCGCTGCTGCAAAGCGAGATCAATTCGCTGGGCCTGATCGTCAATGCGGGTTTCAGGCACATTCTCGAGATTGCGCGCCAGTCGGTGCCGGAAGGCTATGGCAATTCCTATTTCTGGGTAAAGCCGGCCCGGATCGTGCCGCTGCAATTCGTCCGCGAGGTCGGCGGACGTTTGGATTTTCGCGGCAACGAGTTGCGGCCGCTGGACGAGGCCAGCGTGCGCTCGGCCGCGAAATTCTTCCGCGCTCGGGGCATTCGCGCCATCGGCATCTGTCTGTTGCATTCCTACGCCAACGACGCGCATGAGCGCCGCACCGCCGAAATTCTCACCGAGGAATATCCGGAAGCAACCATGTCGCTTTCCTGCGTGGTATTGCCGGAATACCGCGAATACGAGCGTGCGGTGACCACGCTGGTCGACGCCTTCGTCAAGCCGCATATGGAACGCTATCTCAAGCGCGTGCACGAGGAGCTCGGCGCCGGCCTGCAGGACAAGCCTTTTCTGGTGATGCAGTCGAGCGGCGGCGTCGCCAGTGCCGATCAGGTTGTGCGCAAGCCGATCACCACGGCGCTCTCGGGCCCGGCGGCCGGCGCGCTGGGCAGCGCCGTGGTCGCGGAAATCGCGGGCTTTCCCGATCTGGTGACGCTGGATGCGGGCGGCACCTCGACCGATCTCTGCTTGATCGAGGGCGGCAAGCCGCATCTCACCAATGGCGGCTCGGTCGGCCCATTTCCGGTACGGATCCCGATGATCGACATTGAGACCATCGGCACTGGCGGCGGCTCGATTGCCTTTATCAGCCGGGAAGGCCATCTCAAGGTCGGCCCGCGCAGCGCCGGCGCCGAGCCCGGACCGATGTGTTATCCAAACGGCGGCAGCGAGCCCACCATCACCGATGCCAACCTCTTGCTGGGTCGGATTCCGCCGGCGCTGATCGGCGGCGGCATCGCGCTCGATGTCGACCGCGCCCGCGGCGGCATCGCCGCGCTCGCCGCGCGCCTGCCCGGCCACATGAGTGTCGAACAGCTCGCCAGCGGGATCATCGAGATCGCCAACTGGAGCCAGGCCAACGCCATCCGCCAGATGACGATCCAGCGCGGCATCGACCCGCGAACCTTTGCATTGCTGTCCTTTGGCGGCGCAGGCCCGGCGCAATCGGCCGCGGTGATGGATCTGTTGGGCATGAAGGCCTGCATCGTGCCGCCCAATCCCGGCAATCTTTCGGCCTTTGGCCTGCTCGCGGTGGACTGGCGCACCGATCATATCGTCACCAAGGTGATGCATGAAGATGCCATTGATCTTGCTGACGTCGCAGCGCGCTATGCCGCGCTGGAGCGCGCGGCCGCGGCGACATTGCAGCGCGACGGCATCGAGGCCTCGCGGATTCGGCTGGTTCGCGAGGCTGACGTGCGCTACGCCGGCCAGTCGATGGAGGTGCGCGTCACCGCACCCGGCGGCACGGTCGACGCATCTTTCCTCGAAGGCCTGATCGCCGCCTTCAACGCCGCGCATCTCAGGACCTTCGGCTATGATTATGCCGGCCGGCAGAAGATCGAACTGGTCAATCTCTGCGTCTCCGGTTTCGGGCTGATCGAGCGGCCCCAGATGCCGAAGCTCGCCGAGCGAAGTGGCGATGCCACGCCAAAATCGAGCCGCATGGTTTATTTCGGCGCCCAGTTCCAGGACACCCCGGTGTATGACCGTGACTCGCTACCCTCAGGCGGGCACATCATCGGACCGGCCGTGATCGAGGAATTCGGCTCCACCAGCGTGGTATTTCCCGGTCAGGTGGTCGAGGTCGATCCGCATGGTATCCTTGTGATCCGGCCGGTCTCATCGCAGGAGACTCGGCGATGAACGTGCATTCGCCCGCCCATCCCTGGCCGACTGCGCCGCTGCGCGAAGCCGAAAGCGTCGATCCGATCGTGCTGCAGATCGTCGAAGGCACGCTGAATTCGATCGAGGCCGAGATCGAATATGCCATCGAGCGCACCGCGCGCAGTCCGATGATCCGCGAGGCGCATGATTTCCGGGTCGGGTTGTTCGACCGTTATTGCCGCAAGCTGACCGGGCGTTCCTATTCGGCGATGCCGAACGCGGTGGTGCGCGACTTTCCGCCTGAAACGATGAAGCCCGGCGACGTCTTTCTGATGAACGATACCTACTTGACGGAAGGCAGTATCGGGCATCTGCCCGATCTCTGCAGCACGGTGCCTGTCTTTCACCAAGGCGAGGTGGTGGCCTACATCCAGGCCTTCGGTCATCACGATGACGTCGGCGGCAGGGTGCCCGGCTCGATGCCTGGAACGGCGGTCACCGTATTCGAGGAAGGCATCGCGATCCCGCCAGTGAAGATCTACAGCGAGGGTGTCCGCAACGACGCGGTATTCACTATCATCAGGCGCAATACCCGCGTGCCGGAAATGCTCTCGGCCGATCTCGACAGCGAGGTCCAGGCCTGCCTGATGGGCGCGCGCCGGATGGGCGGGCTGTTCGACCGCTTCGGCAAAGAGCAGGTCGAGGCCTGCTTTCAGGCCATCCTCGACAAGTGCCGCGATATCTATCGCAACGAGCTCATGGCCAAGATCGCCGACGGCGAATATGCCTGGGAAGATTATGTCGAGCATGACGGCATCACCGATCCCAAGCTGCACAAGATCGCGCTCAAGATGACCAAGAGGGGCGGCAAGATCACGCTCGATTTCAACGGCACCGATCCGCAATCCTCGGGCCCGATCAACTGGCCCGCGGACTATGCCGACGGCGCCTTCCTGATCAAATGGATTGCGCCGATCCTGCGCAACCTTGCTGATACGCCCGAACGCGCCGCCGAGATCCACGTCAACGAAGGCGTCTGCGAGGTCTTCGAGGTGATCTTTCCGCCCAAGGGCACGTTGATCACGCCGCGATGGCCGGCCGCGACCAACGCGCGGTCCTTTGTGCTGTTGCGCTGTCTCGGACTTCTGGCCGGCGTGGTGGCCCAGGCGGTCGACGGCCGCATGCCGGCCGATCAGGAGACCATCCGCTATACCGGCTTTTTCGGCAACGATATCGACGGCAAGCCCTTTCTGTCGCGTGAGGTGCTGGGCGGCGGCTCCGGCGGCCGCTATTATGCCGATGGCAATGACGCCATCCACATCGTTCCGGACTCCCGCAATCAGCCGGCGGAATTCACCGAGACGCGATTTCCGCTGTTGGTGGAGAAGCTGGCGCTGCGCACCGATTCCGGCGGCGCCGGCTTGCGCCGCGGCGGGCAGGGCTATGAAAAACACTATCGCGCGCTGGTCGATTGCCGGACCATCGTCACCGCGGATCGGGTCCGGCTGGGCTGCTATGGTCTGAACGGCGGCAAGGCCGGGCAGCCGTTCTGTGTGACGATTTATGCCGAAGGCGAGGCCTATGATCTTGGCGGGCTGGTCGATGGCGAACCGGTGCGCAACGGCCAGGTCGTTCGCGTGGTGACGACCGGCGGCGGCGGCTGGGGTGACCCGCTGCAGCGCGAACCCGAACTGGTGCTGCGCGATGTCGTGGAGAACAGGGTTTCGCTGGCCAGCGCGGCAGCCGACTACGGCGTCGTGTTCGCAACCACAGCAAGCACCGGGCAGCCCGTGGTTGACGAGGCGGCGACCAAACTGCGCCGCGCCGAGTTGGCCAAGATGCGAAAGAGCCCGCCCGGCATGATTGACCGCGGCGAGGGCTATGAAAAGATGCTGCGCGGCGAACATCCGCCACGGATGCGATGAAGCGCAACACGATGAAGGCATTGCGGATGAGGGGAGTTATGCTGCATGGCAATTGAAGTGGCTAAGGTCGAGCTGAAGACCGTTCAGGATGCCGGTGGCCTGGAGAATTTGATCGCCACCGGGAAGTTCAAGGCCGACGAAGTCATTGCAGTGATCGGCAAGACCGAGGGCAACGGCGGCGTCAACGACTTCACCCGCATTCTCGCCGATCAGGCTTTTCGAAGGGTGCTGCTCAAGCACGGCACGCGCAACGAGGCCGAGATCCACACCATCCCGATGGTCTGGTCCGGCGGCTGCGACGGCGTCATCACCCCGCATGCCACGATCTTCGCTCGCAACAGCAAGACCGGGCCGGCCGACAAGTCGCGCCTCGTGATCGGCACCGCGCTGAGCGCGGAATTGCTGCCCGAGGACATCGGTCGTCCGGCGATGGTTCAGAAGGTCGCCGACGCCGTCAAAGCGGCGATGCGGGATGCCGGGATCACTGACCCAAAAGATGTGCATTACGTCCAGACCAAGACGCCGCTGTTGACCATCGATTCCGTGCGCGATGCGGAATCCCGTCACCAGACGCTGGCCTGCGAGGTCCACGACTCCATGGGCGTTTCCAACGGCACCACAGCGCTCGGCATTGCCGTGGCACTGGGCGAGGTGCCGATGCCAAAGGCCGAACAGATCTGCCGGGATCTCGACCTTTATTCGTCGGTGGCCTCCTGCTCCTCCGGCGTGGAACTGACCCAGGCGCAGATCGTGCTGCTCGGCAACAAGGCTGGCGCCGGCGGCCGCTACCGCATCGGTCATGCCGTGATGCGTGACGCGCTTGATATCGACGGCATCTATGATTCGATCCGCAACGCCGGCTTGGAATTGCCGGAACGGCCACGGTCGGAAGACCTCAAGGGGCGGGTCGTCAATTGCTTCATGAAATGCGAGGCCGACCGCCGCGGCACGCTGCGCGGGCGGCGGCAGATCATGCTGGACGATTCCGACGTCCACCACCACCGCCATTCCAAGGCGGCGGTGGGCGGCGTGGCCGCGCTGGCGATCGGCGATCCCGCCGTATTCGTCTCCGTCGACGCCATGCACCAAGGGCCCCATGGCGGCGGTCCGGTGATCGCCATTGTCGAGCTGGATGAGTAAAATCGGCACGTTCCTTGCTGAGAAAGGATGATGCCGGCTGGCGGGGCCAGCTATGCTGCGAGCGGATTCGACTGGAGCGCGCCGATGAGATGGTTAATTCGCACGACCTTTACCCTTGCCATACTGGCCCTGGGCGCGACCGCGTCCAATCAGGCGCTGGCGCAGGATAAGGTCTCGGTCGGGGTGTTTCCGCTCAGTTCATCGTTGCCCTATTTCGTCGCGCTGGAGCGCGGGTTTTTCAGGGAAGTCAATATCGAACCTGAAATGATAAAGCTGATGGGCGGTCCGCCGAACGTCGCGGCGATGATGACCAACCAGATCGAGGTCTCTGCGGTGCTGGTGACGCTCGAAGGCCTCAATGCCGACGTGAAGAAGCCGGGGGTAGCGATGTATATCGCGCTCAACAGCCAGACCAAAGTTTTCAAGATGGAACAATTCGTGGTCCGCAACGGCTTCAAGGCCGAGAGCATCGCCGACCTCAAAGGCGCCAAGCTGTTGTCGGCGCCGGGGCCGGCCAATCTCAACACCGCCAAGGCCGTTCTGGCCAAGAATGGTCTGAAGGAGGGGGATTATACAATCGATCAGCTCGACATGAGCCAACATGTCAATGCCATGACCGCCGGCACGTTCGACGGCGGCTATACGCTCGAGCCGAACGCGTCGATGATGATCAAGGCCGGTGTCGCGCGTTCGCTGGAGGCTGGCGTGATCTCCAAGTATATTCTGGGCGATGAACATGCCGACGCTTATGCCGCGGGCTGCGCGATGACCAGCGACTTCATCGCCAAGCGGCCGGATGTGGCCAAGCGGTTCGCCGCGGCCTGGCGCAAGGCGATCGATTTCATCAACACCAACCCCGACGAAGCCCGCAAATACCTGGCCAAGAACACCTTCACGCCTGATAACGTCGTCGATATGGTTTCGATGCTCGGCTATGTCATGGTGGGCGACATGACGCCGCGGCAACTTGACGATTTGCAGAAGTTTGCCGACTTTGGCACCTCGATTGGGGTGGTCCCTGAAAAAGTCGACGTCAATAAATTTCTGCAGAAATTCTAAAAGGCTTCCCCCGTGGCCTTGGCTGAGCGAACTGCGAACATCGAACGGGCAGGCTTGGTCCAGGATGCGGCGCGGCGTACCGCGCCGCATGTCACGATCCGCGGCCTGACAAAGCGGTTTTCCGACGCCACCATCTATGACAACTTCGATTTCGACATTCCGCGCGGCAAGTTGATGTCGGTGTTCGGACCCAACGGCTGCGGCAAGAGCACGCTGATCAACATGATTGCGGGGCTATTTCCGGTCGATGCCGGCGAGATCCTGTTCGACGGCCAGCCGCTGAGCCAGATCAAGTTCGGCTACGTGTTCCAGAATTATCGCGAAGCGATGTTTCCGTGGCTGCGGGCGTTCGACAACATCGCCTATCCGCTCAAGGTGATGGGAATAGCGAAGGCCGAGCGCACCGCGCGGGTGGAAAAGATCGTCGCCAATCTCAATGTCAAGATCGACCTCAGCCTCTATCCTTACCAGATGTCCGGCGGACAGCAGCAGATGGTCTCGATCATGCGCGCGCTGGTGGTCGAGCCGGAAATCCTGTTCCTCGACGAGCCGTTTTCGGCGCTAGACTATGAAATGACGCTGTTCATGCGCGAGCAGCTGCAGCGCATCTTTGTGGAGACCGCGACCACCACCGTATTGGTCTCGCACGACCTGGAAGAGGCGGTCTATCTGTCGGACCGCATTCTGCTGTTGTCCCGCCATCCGGCCCGCGCCGTCGAGTTCGTGCATTACGACGCGCCGCGGCCGCGCACGCCCAAAACCATGTCGGAACCCGATTTCATCGCCATCAAGGCACATTGCCTCGAGGTGTTCCAGCGCGAAGTTCACAAGGGATAAGGGCGATGAAGCGTCTCCAGATCCTGCTCCCTTTTGTCGGCGTAGCGGTCCTGCTTTTGATCTGGTCGCTGACGGTCTGGGCCCGGGTGGTCGATCCGGTGCTGCTGCCGTCGCCGGCGGCGACCTTCCGGGCGATGTGGATCGGCATGACCTCCGGCAAGCTCGGCGTTGATTTCCTCAAAACCGTCGAGCGCACGGTCTACTCGACCGCGATCGCGGCCGTGATCGCGATCCCACTCGGCATCCTGCTCGGCTCGTCGGAAAAACTCTATCGCTCGGTCGAATTCCTGATCGACTTTTTCCGCTCGACGCCGGCCTCGGCGATGTTTCCCTTGTTCCTGGTGCTGTTCGGCATTGGCGACCGCACCAAGATATCGGTCGCCGCCTTCGGAGCGGCGCTGGTCATCTTGTTCAATGTCGCCTACGGCGTCATGAACGCGCGCAAGACGCGCATCCTGGCGGCGCGGGTGATGGGCGCCTCGCGGCTGCGCGTGCTCTGGGACGTGATGCTGCTGGAATCGCTGCCGCAGACCTTTGTCGGCCTGCGCAACGGCGTATCGCTGGCGCTGGTGATCGTGGTCGTGGCCGAGATGTTCATCGGTTCGACCGACGGGCTCGGCCAGCGGGTGTTCGAGGCGCAGCAGCTGTTCGACATGCCCGATATGTACGCCGCGATCTTCGCCGCCGGCGCACTCGGCTATGGCCTCAATCTGTTGTTCCTCACGATCGAGCGGCGTTTTGTCCATTGGTCGGGCAAGTAGACGGGAGCTGACATGACCGAGAGCCTGAGCCGCAAGAGCGCCGTCGAACTGGCCTCGCTGATTGCGAGCCGTGCCGTAAGCCCGGTCGAGGTGATCGACGCCCATCTTGCTACCATCGCCCGCGTCAATCCCGCCCTCAATGCCATCGTCACGCTGGTGGCGGATGCCGCGCGGGCAAAGGCAAAAGAGGCCGAGGCAGCGGTGCAGCGCGGCGACGCGCTGGGAGCGCTGCACGGGCTGCCGGTCGCGATCAAGGATGTTACGCCGACAGCTGGCATACGCACCACCTATGGCTCGCCGCGCTTCAGGGATAACGTGCCATCAGAGGATGCCGAGGCGGTGCGACGCCTGAAGCAGGCCGGCGCCATCGTGCTCGGCAAGACCAACACGCCCGAATTCGCTGCCGGCGCCAATACCTTCAATGACGTGTTCGGCGTCACCCGCAATCCCTGGAATCCCGCGCTGAGCCCTTCGGGCTCTTCCGGCGGATCGGCGGTTGCGGTCGCAACCGGTATGGTGCCGCTGGCGCAGGGCACCGATTTCGGTTGCTCGATCCGGATGCCGGCTTCCTTCTGCGGCATTGTCGGCATCCGGCCGACGCCGGGGCTGACGCCGAACTGGCCGATGCCCTTGGCCTGGGACCCCGGCCAGGTTCACGGGCCGCTGGCGCGAAGCGCCGAGGATGCCGCGCTGATGCTGGACGCGCTGGTGGGCTTCAGCCGTGCCTCGCCGATATCGGTGGCGCCGCCATGGAAGAGCGCCCGCGCCATCGTCAGGGATGCCCGCGACGTCAAGGACCTGCGTATTGCCTATGTCTCCGACATCGCCGGCATCGGGGTCGAGCCTGAGATCGATGCGATCTGCCGGAAGACGGCGATGTCGCTGCGCGATGCCGGCGCCACCGTGGAGGAGACGGCTTTCGATATTTCCGATGGCAAGTCGCCCTATCAGGCTTGGCGCGGGCTGTGGATGGTCGGCCAGCAATTTGCCAACCTCGACCACCTGGAAGAGTTCGGCGCCAATCTCAAAGGCAATGTCAAGGCCGGCCTGAAAGTAACGCCATTGGATTTTGCCGCCTCCGAACAGAAGCGCGCCCAGCTGTTCCAGCGCTTTGCGGAGTTCTTCGAGCGATATGATCTCCTGATCACCCCGCAATCGCCGGTCAAGCAGTTCCCGGTGGAGATGAACTTTCCAACCCTGATCAACGGCAAAAAGCTCGACAACTACACCGACTGGATCGCCGGTTCGTTCCTGATCACCCTGATGAGCCTGCCCGGCGGCAGCGTGCCGGCGGGCAAGACTACAGATGGCCTGCCGGTTGGCATCCAGGTCGTCGGTCCACGCTTCGAGGAGCCGAAGATCCTGTCGGCCATGAAGATCGTGCAGGAGACTCATCCGATCGGCTGGCCGCCTTACGGGTAAGACCATATTGGGGTAGATTGCGTGACACCCGGCCAGTTCGCGCTTGGAAGTAAGCGTAGCCCGGAAGAGCGTAGCGATAGGCGGGACTTCCTCCTGCTGCGGTAGTCCCGCATATCGCTGCGCTCATGCGGTCTACGGCCTGAACCCCGCGACAACTCTATGGAGTGTCGTCGATCGTGGGTAGCAGCGGTTTGATGTCTATCGACCTGGGTCTTCGCGGCGCAGTCGTTGGATTGTGTTTGTTGATCGCCGGCGTGGGGCTGCGGGATCACCGTGACAGCACGGTCGTGCGTCTGGGCGCGGCGCTCGCGGTCGGTGCCGCCGCGTCCGCGATCGACTCGGCCCCGACCTTCCCGCGGCCTTTCCAATGGTGGGCGCCGTTCATTCTGGCGTTGGCCGGGGGAAATTCGGTCATATTCTGGCTATGGGCGCGGGCAGCTTTCGATGACGACTTTGTCGTCAAGCGCTGGCACGGCGGCTTGTGGGCAGCCGTTACAGGCTTGCAGTTCTATGTCGCCGGCTGGAGCCTGTGGCCGACGTTCGACCGGGCGCTGTCATTGACCACGCTTGGCCTGGCTTTGCTGGCCGCGGCGCAGACGCTGGCCACGTGGCGGACGGACCTGGTGGCAGGACGACGCCGGCTGCGGCTGGTCGTCCTGATTGGAGCGTCGACCTATATCGTCATCGTGGCTGCCGCGAACTTTGCCGGGACGCCTTCGATGTCCTTTTCCTCGGTGGCGAGTGTCGCCAACGCTTTCGCTTTGCTCGGTTTGGTGGGTGTTAGCGCATGGAATCTGTTACGGGCGGCCGATACGCAAGGCTCGATCCTGGCCTCGGCGACCGGCGATGCATCCGGCTCCGCGCGCACCATGGCAAGGGATGGCGAGCGCAAGCCGCCCGAAATCGAGCGGGCGTTGTTGCGCCGGCTGGAGCAGCTGATGGTCGTCGAACGCGCCTATCGGCGCGAGGGCCTGACCATCGGATCGCTTTCGGCGCGGCTCGGCGTGCCGGAATATCGGCTGCGACAGCTCATCAACGAGGGTCTGGGGCACCGCAATTTCAATGCGTTCCTCAATGGCTATCGCATCGAAGACGCCAAGACGGCGCTGGCCGATCCCGAACAGCGGGACGTTCCGGTTCTCACCATCGCCATGGATGCTGGTTTTCAATCGCTCGGCCCCTTCAACCGCGCCTTCAAGGCTTCGACCGATCTCACCCCAACCGAATTCCGCCGCCTCGCGCTGGCGAGGCATGCATCTACCGTCCTGAAAGATCAGGATAATTTGGAAATCGGCAAGTCCGCATGAGGAAATCGGTCGGTCAAGTTTCGAATTAGGCGAGAGCGCACCGAATAGGCCGGGCAGGTTTTCCCTTATTTAATTCAGCAGAGGGAACCCCCGCCATGCGCCATCCAACCGCGAAACTTTCCTTTTCGAACGTCGCTCTAACCAAAATGATCCGGGTGTGCTGGATGGCGGCGCTCACGCTCTGTCTGGAAGGCGCGGCGCATGCCGACGATCTGCAGGCGGTCAGCGATCCCGGCAGTCTCGGCTTCTCGGTGCGCCGGCTGGAGCGCATGACCTCCTGGTTTGAGGCGCTGAGCCAAAAGGGCGATCCCTCCGGTTTTGTCGTGGCGATCGCCCGAAACGGAAAGCTCGCCTATCTGCAGCCGACCGGCTTTGAGGACCCCGACAAGAAAAATCCGATGCGGCCGG
>Ga0182012_10002558_pt1 | contig 19618 bp, 18 predicted proteins | sample 612S2SmetaG_FD_120486 | JGI IMG/M metagenome (GOLD analysis project Ga0182012, IMG submission 120486) | Permafrost microbial communities from Stordalen Mire, Sweden - 612S2S metaG | ecosystem: Environmental > Terrestrial > Soil > Wetlands > Permafrost | place: Sweden: Stordalen | collected...
ACCGCCTCCACCACCGCCGAAACCGCCGCCACCCGCACCAGCAGCTCCGCCGAATCCAGGCGCGTTTTGTCCGCCAAACCCAGGTGCGCCACCTTGCGAAGGATCACCGCCAAACTGTCCGCCAGGGAAACGCATGTCAGGGCCGGAATCGGCTTGTGCACCTTGCGCCATGCCGGGGCTCAAACTTCCTGAAATTAGAAACGAATCAGTACCGCCGCCCACAGCGCCGGGCGCCACATCCATGCTGCCTAGTGCCGAATCGAGTTCGCTGGCGAGATCCGTTTGCGAATTGCCGGTTCGAGCAGTTCGTCCCGCACCTGCAGCGCCGCCAGGTGCGCCACCTTGCGCGCCGGGTGCATTGCCACGAAAACCGCCAGCACCGCCTTGGCCTCCGCCTTGCGCGAATTGCTGCATGCGCTGCAAGGCTTGCGATGGCCTTAGCTGAATTTCAAAATCAACACGGCCTTCGTTCTGGCTGAAATCTACATCTTTCTTTAGCGTGTCAAAGCCAAACATTTCAACGGTGACGGTCCACGTGCCGGGGCCAGCAGAGTAAAATCCGTAATGCCCGTCACGGTCTGTTGTCGTTACCTGCGTCTGGCCGTTTTGAGTCAAGGTCAAGGTGGCGCCAGGAATGGGCTGCCCGCCAGATCTCACAAATCCGCTTTGGGCCGAGAGAAAACCAGTCGTGCACACGACTAAAGCAAAAAGTTTAAGCAATGGCCTCACTTGTTATCCGATCTTTTACCTAAGTGAAGATGCTGCATTAGCGAACGAGGTTACCCGCTGCCCGTGCTCTTCACAAACCTAAACAATTCTCGCAAGGTTATTTCCGTTCCACACTTTACGGGCAACCAATTCCAAATTTGATACGGTTGAAGTCGGATGGCTCTCGATCTCGAAACTCTACGCAAAGAGATGCAGGCGCATTTGGAAAAGTCGGGTATGCCGATTTTCTATGGCTACCACCGCATGCTCGATTCCCTGATTCAGGTGAGTTGGGATACGGAACGGCATCCCGATTTCCGCGAATTCCTTCAAACCGCGCACCAGTCTGGAGCAAAATTGGTAGTCTTCAATCAGGAAGCATTCCAGCTGTCACAGATCGACGAAGCGCTCGACGATCTGGAAACCGCCGACTTTACGCGCGAGGAGAAGCGCCACTTTGAAACGCGGCTAAAACAATTACAGGCTTACGAAGGCTTCACCTGTTCCATTCAGCTCTCGTTCGCCTTGGAGGGACGGCTGTATCTTTTTGAGTTGCGCACCGATTGGTACGATTCCATGCGCGACATTCTCAACGAATTGGAAATGGCCCACGATCCCTTCTCCGACGAAGAGGAAGAAGAAGGCCCCATAGGCGGCAGTTACTTCTCCAACAATTGATGGTTGCATCGGCACGTGCGGCTGCGCGTTGGCTTCTACCTTCGGAAGACAACTCAACAATACAGATTCTGCAAACAGCGTTAGGCGTTCAACACGTGGTGGCCGCCGTCCTGGCTCACCGCGGCTATACGAATCCAGACGCCGCTCGCGAATTTCTTTCGAGTAAGCTAACCGCGCTAGAAGACCCATTTCAAATGCGCGACATGGAGTGTGCTCTCGCACGCCTGCAGCAGGCTATCAAACTGCGTGAGCCGATCTTGCTCTACGGAGATTACGACGTTGACGGTACTTCGTCCATTGTTGTGCTGAAGAAAGCGATTGAGATCCTGGGCGGAGTCGGCGACTTCTTCATCCCGCACCGGCTGAAAGACGGTTATGGCATGCGAAGCGAGGTGATTGATCGCGCAGCGGATGCCGGAGTACGGCTGATTATCAGCGTCGATACTGGCATACGGGCCAACGAAGTAGTTCGTCATGCCAAAGAACGCGGAATCGACGTGATTGTTACCGATCATCATCTGCCCGACGCCGAACTCCCGCCTGCGGTGGCCGTGCTCAATCCCAACCGTCCTGACTGCAAGTATCCCAACAAGAATCTTTGCGGTGCGGGCGTCACTTTCAAACTGATTCAAGCGTTGATGGCACGCAGCGAACTACCGCCTGAGCGGCAAGCCGCACTGCTCGATTCTTTCCTGAAGCCAGTTGCCATTGCGACGGTGGCAGATATTGTTCCCCTGACGGGCGAGAACCGCATCATTGTGCGGCGCGGTCTTTCAGGTCTTCGCCAAGTGCGCAACCCAGGCCTCCGCGCCCTGCTGACCGTTGCTGGCTTTGACGAGGGTGAAACTCCATCGGCGCACCAAGTGGCATTTCGCTTGGCCCCGCGCATTAACGCCGCCGGACGCATGGCGACGGCAAGCGACGTGATTGAACTGTTTCTTACCTCGGACGAAGCGCGCGCCCGCTTTTTAGCAGAACAATTAGACGCGCTGAATCGCGAACGCCAGCAAGTGGAAACCGAGATTGTTGAAACTATTCTGCAGCAATGTGAAGAAAATAGCGCTTTAGCAGACTGCAAGAGCGCGCTTGTGTTCAGCGGCGCGGGCTGGCATCTTGGCGTGCTCGGCATTGTGGCCAGTAGATTAGTGGAACGTTTTTCACGTCCGGTGTTTGTATTGAGCGATGCGCTGAATGTTGCTGAAGCTGATGGGCCGCATTTGAGCGGTTCGGGCCGCAGCATCCCGGCGTTTCACTTGCTGGATGCCTTAGAAACCATGCCGCAGTTATTTAGCAAATTTGGCGGACATCGCCAAGCCGCAGGCCTCACTTTGCCCGCCGAAAATCTGGCGGAGTTTCAACGGCGCTTCGAAGAGTTCGCCGCCGGGAAGCTACGGCCGGAAGATTTGTGCCCCACTTACCAAGCGGATGCAGCGGTAAACTTTCGCGAGCTTTCAGAAGAGTGCATCCAGCAGATTTTTTCGCTTGGCCCCTTCGGCTTCGGCAACCAAACTCCGACTTTCTATACGGCTGCGGTGGAAATTGCCGCGCGGCCCAAGGAGCTTAGAGAGGGGAAACACTTCAGCATCGCCCTGCGGCACAATGGGCGCACGCTTTTCGCCAAAGCGTGGAACTTTGGCAACCGTCAGCACCTGCTCGCAGCGGGCACAAAGCTGGATGTGCTCTTTCAAATCGAAGATGATCCGTTTTCCCGAAAACGCGGCTATGCCAGTTGGTGCATCTCTTTGAAGGACGTTCGGCTCGCCGCCGAAGTAAGTTAGCGCCCCACAGTCCGGCTATGATTTACGTATAGATGATCTTCGAAAGCCCAGTTTTAAACTGGCTGTCCCTGGCGATCGTATTTGTCGCTCTACCCGCGCTTTTGGGCTTGGCCGTTTTCGTTCCGCGTCTGTTCAACGTAAGGTCTGGTTGCTTACCGATTGCGATATTCGTCACTGTTGCCGTTATCGCGGTCTTCGGGGTCACGACTTACCTAAATTCGACTGGCGCCGACACCGTTGGGGAAGTACTCGAGAAGAAGGAAGTGCTGGTCTATCATCTGGATGGCAGTTGGACCCACCAGACGAATGCGATTATTCGCTACCGCCCGGCAGACTCGGCCGAACCTAAAACGGAAGCGCTGAGTTTGGTGCCCGCGCGTTATGACGAGATGCGGCAAGGTGATTTTGTTCAATTACGCTATGCCCAGGTGCCAGGCCTCTATCGCTTTGTGCGGCTCAAAGATCAAAGCACTTCATCTCAGCTTTGGTTACGCGCCACAGAACAACCGTTTTTTGTACTACTGACCTTAGGGCTTTTTCTCGCTTTCGCCTTGCGATTAACAATGCCCGTGATCACCTTCCCTATCCTTTTCTTCTTAATTGGGTTCGTAACGATAGGGGCTTGGTGGATCACGAGTGCGGGTATTCCGATGTGGGATGAAACCGCGATTCGAACTTCATCCCTTGACGCAGTGAGCGCCAACGTTCGTGAGATCCACCGGCCTTATCTTGGCTCAGATTTGCGGGCCTTTTTTACGCGTAAGTTGTTTGCCCCGTGCGAATTGATTTTACTTGACATGACGCCGCTTGGGGCTCCGGAACCGATTCTGTCGGTTGATGTGGTTGACCGCGGCACGGCTCAGGTGAGACCGGGCACCACCGTGAACGTGCGCTATCTGCCCGCCGACCCGCGCTTCGCACTCGTACCCAATACCGCTCACAGCTATCTCTGGAAAAATGGAATGCTGATCACATTCTTGGCTTTACTCGCCTTGGCTGCGGTAGCCATGATCGCCTACATTTTAAGAGAGCAGTTGGGTGAGTTCGAGGGGGAAGGTGAGGAAGACGGTGAAGAATTAGGCGAAGAGTCTGATGCCGCACCGTCTGTCACTCCCCAGGTTCCCGGCGCAAGCGGCCCTCCAGCCAGCAAAGGTCCAGCGGCATAGAATATCTGCATGGAGCAAATGTTCCTTAAAGAAGTAGAAGAGCATCGCGGCGAAGACAATTACACGCGCGCGATTGAAATGATGAGGCGCGCCGGCCAGGAATACCCGCAAATCCTGCACATGTTTGCCTACAAGATGCCGGCAACGGTCCATCTGGAACGCTTCACTCAGGAAATGATGCGAGAGGCTGCGCCTCTCTCGCCCGGCATACGGGAACTAATTGCAGCCTATACATCCAGCCGCAACCAGTGCCCGTTTTGAACGAAGTCTCACGCTGCGGTCGCAGCGGAACTTTTGAATGATCATGCGTTGGTAGAGGGCGTTCTCGCTGATCTGGAGACATCGAAACTCTCCGATTCCGAGAAGGCGCTCTTCCGTTTCGTTCGTAAAGTGAACGAAGATTCAGTGTCTATCGGCCCGGCGGATATTGCCGTTCTTCACGACGCCGGCTTCACCGACGAAGCAATCTACTATGCCATTACCGTGTGCGCTCTATTCAACTTTTATAACCGCTGGATAGACGCAAGCGGAGTGCACCCAATGAGCGATGAAGCCCACCGACTGGGAGCAAAACGGTCGGCTGTCCATGGATATTCGCGCAGTTCTCAACCAGCGTCGTCCGGAGTGCCAGCAAAGGAGTAATTACGAACTTAAGAATGTCGAGCATCCTTTTAGCCCCGATCTCGCTGCTCTTCACGGTCTCACCCATTGCGCTTGCACAAACGGCCACTCTTCACCCCAGCGCCCAACCGGAAGATCCTAAAATACGGGCACAGGCCGTGCGCTTGCTCGAACTGGCGGTCCAAGCAAGTACGCCCACCAGCGTCACGAATGTGCAACTCGTCACTCGCTTCCACTTAAACAATCCTGGCCCGGGAGAGGTGAGCGATGGCGAACATATTGTCACAGTTGGATCATGGTGGAAGCTGCGGCGCAACGAATGGAATTATGGATCAACGCATCTAATTCTCGTGCGCAATGGCGACCTTCGCCAGAGGATCACTCCCGAAGCACCGTTGCCGCCGATAGCTGAAGTGATCGACAACACCACGCCGATTGACTTGGTTGAGTTCGATAGAACCGATCTCATTCGCTCCATTGAACGCGGCCCTCAGGAAAGCTTGTGTATTAGTTTCGACAGCATTGCCGGAGATCGCCAACAAGCCGGCCTGATTTGCGTCGACCGTGAGAAGCACTGGCTGATGTCGAAAAAAATTGGCGATGCGTTAACCGTAAATTCCCGCTTCGTGCCGTTTAATGGGGCATTCATGCCCGCGCACGTGGAACACTACGTTGGCAACATGCTGCAATAGGTGTTTGAACAAACGGTAACTCCAATGACAGAATTTCCACCGGGCTTCTTTGACATCAGCCAAGGCGGCCAGATACTTTCACTTGATCGTGCTTGCCAGGAGTTCAGAGGACCGCGGCCCCTGTATGCTCCACAACCGGAGCCTTTGAGCGCGGCGCCCACGGTCACTGACATACGACTAAACGCCATTGTCGGCCCTGACGGCCACCTTTCGCAAATCCAGGCCGTCGATCATTTGTACCCAGACCTCAATGAGCGCGCAATTCAAAATGTGTCTAGCTGGAGGTTTACTGCTCCTTATTGCGATGGAAAAACGATGGCAATTCAGACAAACGTAACAGTAGAGTTTAAGGGCCGCTAAAGCTGATAGCGATGATCCAAGAGTTTAGGCAAGGGTTTGCGCGATTGTGGCGGACCATTGAGATCGTGGCAATCAGCAACGGCGGCGAACGTGTAACTCATCTTTACCCAAACGATTGTTACTTTGCGCACCTCTCCCTTTATCGCTTTGCTTCGCAGTTCTCCCTAGATAAGCGCGCGCTGGATGCCGGATCAGGCACTGGCTACGGTGCGGCCTATCTAGCCGATCACGGCGCACAACAGGTGATTGGCCTTGAGTTGAGCGCCGACGGTGTCGCCTTGAGCCGCTCTTATTTTCAACGCCCAAACCTTCGTTTTGTGAACCAAGACATCCAGCAACTCTCCGGCATTCCCGAGCAGAGCATCGATCTATTAGTCTGCTCCAACGTGCTTGAACACTTACCGGACGTGCGACACTTTCTGCGCGAGTGTTGCCGGGTGCTTGACGAGAACGGATATCTCCTCATTGCCGTGCCGCCTGTCATCCACGATGGTTCACGCGCGGAGAATCTGGCAAACCCCTATCACATCAACGTGTGGTCGCCCCGGCAATGGCATTCTACGCTGAAGAGTTATTTCATTGATGTTCAATGCTTCCGCCACGTCCCTACCCTGCCGGGAGCGCAATTGAATTTCGCGAATCAGCCTCACGAAAGCAAGGTCACCGAACGCGACTTCGCTTTCCTGCCGGTGACACTGGACGAATGGTTGGAGGCTCCGACCCTGACATCTGTTCTGCTAGCCCGCCGACCACGCGATCTGGACTCGTTGCCGAACGGCTTGCAGCCGATTGTGTTCGTTGATGATTCAGTTACGAAGCCGGTTGCTACAAGGCGTTCACCATGGTGGGCCAGTTTAAGCACACGCGCCTATCGAGCAGCATTACCACCCGCCAGTAGGCGGTGGCAACTTGGTGTGATCGCCCAGCGCGCCTGGCGAATGTATCGCGAGCCTGGGATCGGGACGCTCTTCCGAAAAATGGTTTCGCTGCCGGCAAATCCGGGCTCTCATGACTAAACCTGATACCAAGTCCCAATCCTGGTGGCCCTTTACTGTTACTATCGCTATCCTGGCCGCACTGTTTGGGGCGCTCGCACCGTCGTTCGTTCACCGGTACCATCTCTCGCTGCCTGCCGCGCTGGGCATCTACTTCTGCTTCCTGGTCTCGTTAATTCTTGTCATAGCCCCGGGAATGAAGACCCCACGCGCGTGGCTGCAAGCGCGCTTACAGGATCGGCAGGCGCTCGCTCTTCTGCCGTTCCTCTGGTGTTCACCTTATTTGCTCTACACTGCTGGCACGCATGACTTTCGCTGGCTGCCGCTGATACGCCTGTTCACTGTGGCCGCACTGCCGCTCCTCATCTACCGCCTGTTTCCGGTTCGAAGTTTGGAGCGCTTCACTTGGCAGGATCTTGCCGTTGCTGTTTGCTTGATTGTGGCGCTCATGAAACATCAATTGGCGGGCATCTGGAATGTTCCCGTCAACTTGGATTTCATGGGCCGGCTCTTCTTGATTACCGTAGGTTCGTGGTGTTGGATTTTTGTGCGCCCCGTGCCGCAACTCGGCTTTGAGTTTTTCTTTTCAACAAGAACCTGGCGCGCCGCAGCAAGCAATTTTGCGCTGTTTGCGATCATCGCGATTCCTGCTGGCTTGGCCATAGGCTTCACCGCGTGGAATCCCCACCGCATAACACTTCTGAAATTCGCAGTTGACTATCTGGAAATCTTTTTATTTATCGCGCTGCTCGAAGAACTTTTTTTCCGGGGCTTTTTGCAGACTCTCATCTCGGCCAGTCTAAATTCGCCACGCAACGGTCAGATTCTCATTTCGTGCGTCTTTGGCTTGTTTCACATTCTTCACGAACCATTTCCAAACTGGCGTTACGTAATTTTGGCGGCCATCGCCGGCTGGTTCTACGGTACGGCGTTTGTGAAAGGCGGCAACTTGATGGCGTCAGCACTCACACATGCAATGGTCGATACCCTTTGGCGTACGTACTTTACGAAGTCTTGAAGACCCAACTAAAATTCACACTACCGTAGTCTCTGCCCGTTTTGGTGGGCTATACTCATAGTAGCCTTCGGTATTTCCTTCATGAACAGCAACTTAAGATGGATGATAGTTGGCAGTTCCACCTGCATTGTGGTGCTGCTGTTGCTCGGTGCACGCAGTGGTCGTGCAGTCGCGCACGACGATGTCTACGGACATCTTAAGGTTTACACCGAAGTGCTTGAGCGTATCAAGCTCGAATATGTGGAAGAGCCGGATATGAAGAGCGTCACTCTTGGCGCGATCAACGGGCTCCTGGAATCCGTCGATCCGTTCGCTAGCTATCTGAACGCCGACCAATATCGCCAATACGAAATGGGCGCTGATACCAGTAAGTCGAGCGTTGGTTTGGTACTCGCGAAGCGTTACGGTTACGTTGCGGTGGTCGACGCCCTCCCGGGTTCACCTGCCGACAAGGCCAATATTACGACTGGCGACTTGATTGAGAGCATTAATAATGTTGCGACTCGCGATATGCCGCTCGCCTACGCTGAGCAACTGTTGCGCGGCGATTCTGGCACAACGGTTAATATTTCCGTGCTGCGCCTACGAAATCCTGAACCCGAGAAGATCACCCTGACTCGCACGAATGTTGCCTATCCGGCGATTTTGGCAAAGATGATGCCTAATGATGTTGGCTACGTACACGTCACAAGCTTGGTTGGCAATCGTGTTGAAGAAGTCAAAGCCAAATTGGCTGAACTGAAAAAACAAGGTGCTAGGTACATGGTTCTTGACGTGCGGCACTGCTCCACTGGCGAACAGGAAAAGGGTATCGCTCTCGCGAATTTGTTCTTGGATAAGGGCGAAATCACTTATCTCCAAGGTCAAAAAACCGCGAAGGAAGATTTTACGGCAAAGCCGGGTGACGAAGTTTGGCAAGGTCCGCTGGTTGTGATTACCGACCGCGCCACCGCTGGCGGTTCCGAAATAGCGGCGGCCGCCTTGCTTGACGACAAGCGCGCACAAGTCGTCGGTGAACATAGCTATGGCGATGCCAGCCTCCGCAAAACCATTCAAATGGACGATGGCGGCGCGGTGATTCTTTCTGTTGCCAAGTACTATTCGCCTTCTGGCAAGGCCATTCAAGATGGCGGCATTACTCCTTCGGTTCTGCTCACTGAAATGGACAGCACCCCTGAGCTCGACCAAGAAGGCAACCCAATTCCCGGCGCTCCCTCAAAGCCGACCGAAGATAACTTACTCAAGCAGTCGATTGATCTTGTTACCGGCAAGACCACGATTGCGCAGTTGACGAACGAAGCTGGCGGCCCCATGGCCCAAGGCGACGCAAATCATCCGATCATTGAGAAAAGCCCAAAAGTTATAAATCATTAGATAGTTAGCGAATATGCCTCTTTACGAATATCAGTGCGAAAACTGCGGTGAAGTCTTCGAATTGATACAGAAGTTTAGCGAAGAACCAACCGCTATTCATGAAAAATGTGGTGGCAAGGTCCACCGTCTTATTTCTGCGCCTGCCCTGCAATTTAAGGGCACTGGCTGGTACATAACCGATTACGCCAAGAGCGGCAGCGGCGGCTCTGGGAATGGTGGCCCGAAGAAAGATGGCGATTCCGGTTCGGGATCTAAGGAAGCTTCTGGATCTTCGTCCGACTCATCGTCTTCGAGTTCATCCTCGTCTGAAAGTTCGAAATCATCGGACAGTTCCAAGTCGACTTCAGCGCCCGCCGCGACAACATCTTCATCTTCTTCATCATCGTCTGATAAAAAATAGAGGGTGACCTCTCGACGCGCTTTCTTAAACACGGCAGCTGGCGCCAGCTTTGGATTCCCGCTGCTAGCGGCCCAAACCAAGACCAGCAAGACTTCCGCGAACGACAAGATTCAAATCGCACTCATTGGCTGCGGTGGCATGGGCCAGGGAGACGCTCGTTCCTCCGTCGCTACCGGTCTTACTAAACTTGTAGCCGCTTGCGATTGCTACGACGGACGTCTGACTCATATGAAAGAGCAGTACGGTCCGCTCATTTTCACCACCAAACATTACGAAGAGATTCTGGCGCGGCCTGACATCGATGCTGTCATCATAGGCACGCCCGACCACTGGCACAGCAAAATCTCCATCGACGCCATGAAAGCAGGCAAAGATGTTTATTGCGAGAAGCCTATGGTGCAACATGTCGATGATGGAATGCCGGTTGTGGAAGCACAGCGCGCTACGAACCGAGTCATGCAAGTTGGCAGCCAGCGCGTGAGTTCGGTCGTTTATAAGAAAGCGCGAGAGTTGTATCAATCTGGAGCTATCGGCAAGCTCAACATGGTGGAGGCCTGGTGGGACCGCAACTCGGCAACCGGAGCTTGGGAATACACCGTTCCGCCCGATGCTAATACCGAAACGTGCGACTGGCCTACCTTCCAAGGCCGCGCGAAAGCAACCGACTGGGATCCGAATCGCTTCTTCCGCTGGCGGTGCTATCGCGATTACGGCACAGGCGTTGCGGGCGATCTTTTCGTACATCTATTTTCCGGCTTGCATTTCATTACTGGATCGATGGGCCCAACACGCGTGTTCGCTACCGGTGGCTTGCGATTCTGGAACGATGGCCGCGACGTTCCCGACGTACTGATTGGCCTGTACGATTACCCGCAGACCACCGAGCATCCCGCTTTCAATTTGGTGTTGCGGGTCAATTTTGAAAGCGGCGCGAAAGAAAGCTCCGGCTTCAGGTTCACTGGAAGCGAGGGCATAATGACGGTCGATAGTGCGGTGACGGTTACCAATGCGCCTCCGCAAAGCGAGCCTGGCTTCACCATCGGCACGTTCGCCAAAGCCGAACAAGAAGCATTCCTTCGCGCCTATCATGCAAAATATCCGCAATTGAAAGCATCAGCCGAAAACATGAAGGCTGCTAAAGAAATGACCTACCAACCTCCTGCGCACTACAGCGACCATATCGACCACCATCTCAACTTCGCCACGGCTGTTCGCTCGCGCAAGCCGGTGGTGGAAGATTCGGTCTTCGGCTTCCGTGCCGCCGGACCCGCGTTGCTTTCTAACATGAGCTACTTCGAAAATCGCGTGATTGAGTGGGACCCCGCCACCATGAAAGTGAAGGCCTAATATGCGTTCCGTCAACGACACCATACAAATCGCTCTGATTGGCTGCGGCGGTATGGGCCAAGGTGATGCTCGGTTGGCAACGTCGATTCCGGGAGTGAAGCTCATCGCCGCATGCGATTGCTATACGGGCCGATTGCAGCACATGAAAGAGTTATACGGCCCCGAAACGCTGATTACCCACGACTACCGAGAGATCGCCCGCCGTCGCGACATCGACGCGGTTATTATCGCCACACCAGACCACTGGCATGCTCCCATCTCTATCGATTGCCTCAACGCCGACAAGCATGTCTATTGTGAAAAGCCGATGGTTCACGCCATTGAAGAAGGCCATGACATTATCTCTGCTCAAGCTAAAGCCGGAAACGTGTTTCAGGTGGGCAGCCAGTATCGCAGTTCGGCCACATATCTAAAGGCACGTGATCTTTATCAGCAAAATGTGATTGGCAAACTCAATTCAGTGGAAGCTTGGCTTGACCGCAACACGGCCATTGGCGCTTGGGAATATTCCATTCCCACCGACGCCAGCACAACCACCTGCGATTGGCCCGGCTTCCTGGGTAACGCGCCCAAGCGCGAGTGGGACCCGGCACGATTTTTCCGCTGGCGCAACTATCGCGATTACGGCACCGGTGTGGCAGGCGATCTCTTCGTGCATCTTCTCACCGGCCTTCACACCGTGACCGGATCAATCGGGCCAACCCGCATTTACGCCACCGGCGGCATTCGCTACTGGAAGGATCGCGACGTACCAGACGTCATGCTCGCCGTTCTTGACTATCCAGAAACGAACGAACATCCTGCGTTTAACGTATTGCTGCGCGTCAACTTCAAGAGCGGCTTGCCTCAAGAATCGTTCGGCGTAAAGTTTATCGGCAGTGAAGGCGTCATGTCCACCGGCTACAACGGCGTTACGGTTGATCGCTCTCCACAGCCCGATCAATTTGACGGCTCAACGGGCAGTTTCGCTAACGAGATTCAGAAACAGTTACGCGCCGAGTGGGACGCGAAACATACCACCGCCGATTCGCGCACGTTCCAACAAACCAGCGAATCATTCGATACCGGCGGTATGGACGCGCAGTTCGAACACCACAAGAATTTCTACGCTTCCATTCGCGACGGACGCCCATCTGTTGAAGATGCTACTTTTGGTCTGCGCGCCGCTGGTCCCGCTTTATTGACTAACGAAAGTGTTTTCCAGCGCAAGATCATGAATTGGGATCCGGAACACATGGCAATCGCTACGAGTTAAAGGAGACTTCTATGAATAACATCAATCTCAGCGCTGCATGGGTAACAGCACAATCGCTGATTACAACAGTTGGCTTACAGGTCCTTGGAGCCATCGTACTTTACATTGTTGGCCGTTGGGTCATCAATTTCGCTCTTCGCATGTTGCAGCGTTTGCTCGCACGTGAAAAGTTCGATCCCACCCTTTCGCGCTTCTTGGGCAACACCCTCGGCGTGTTCCTGAATCTGATTTTGATGATCCTGATTCTGGGCCAGTTCGGTGTGCAGACCACTAGCTTTGCTGCTTTGCTTGCGGGCGCCGGCTTAGCGATCGGCGCTGCTTGGAGCGGTCTGCTTGCCAACTTCGCAGCAGGTGTATTCCTGATTGTGTTGCGGCCATTTAAAGTCGGTGATTTTATTACCGCTGGCGGCATCACCGGAACGGTTCAGGAAATCGGCTTGTTTGTTACCACGGTATTGACGCCCGACAACGTTCACACCTTCGTCGGCAATAACAAACTGTTCTCCGACAACATTCAAAACTTCTCATCTAACCCGTATCGGCGCGTAGACATCACCGCGCAAATCGCCGATAACGCCGACCCGCATCAAGCGATTGCCGCGATCGCGGAACGCATCGCGCACATTCCCAATGTGCTGCAAAATCCAGCTCCCGATGTGGCCATTCTTTCGTTCACTCCCGTGGGACCCGTTCTTGCCGTGCGCCCTTATTGTTCGAACGATCACTACTGGCAGGTGTACTTCGATACCAACATGGCCATTCGCGAAGTTCTAGGCGCGAGTCCGTTCCCAGCTCCCATGCCGGTGTATGGTATCAGGCAGATGTCTGCCGCTGCAGGGAATTAGCAGCTAACGCCGCATTCAACGAACCCTGCCGGTACCCCTCCAAGTCGAGGGTAACGTAGAGAAAACCAAGCTGCTTAAAGATAGCGGTGAATGCTTGTGCATTCGCCGCCGTCATGGCTTTCGGCATTTCCTCTTTCGCAATCTCCAGCCGAACCAAGTCCCCATGGAAGCGTACGCGAAATTGGCGGAAGCCTAACGCGCGAATCGCTTCTTCGCCCTGCTCAATCGTCTTAATCGTTTCCGGCGTTACTGGTGTTCCGTACGGCACGCGAGAACTCAAGCAAGCAGCCGCCGGACGGTCCCACGTGGAAAGCCCCGCCCGCTTCGAAAGTTCCCTTATTTCCGCCTTCGTCAAGCCAGCTTCAACCAGTGGCGCTTTCACTTCGTGAATTTTTGCGGCGCGCTGCCCGGGCCGGTAATCGCCCAAATCGTCTTTGTTCACTCCGTAGACGATATTTCTATAACCACGCAATTCAGCAAACGCTTCCAGTTGCTTGAATAATTCGTCTTTGCAATGGAAGCAGCGGTTCTGGTCGTTCTTTACGTAATCCGGATTTTCAAACTCGAACGTTTCAATGTATTCGTGCTGGAAGCCGCACTCGCGGGCAAAAGCTTCCGCGTCGCGTTTATGTGACGTTGGAATCGAAGCTGAGTCCGCTGTGATCGCAATAGCATTCTCGCCCAACACCTTATGTGCTGCCCAAGCCAGATACGCTGAATCCGTGCCGCCCGAATATGCCACAATCACACGTTCGAAACCCCGTAATATTTCGAACAAACCGCGCTCTTTAGAGGCTAGAGCCACCGGGTCTAACTGTAACGACACTAGCGCTGCCATACCTGAAGTATAGAAGGTTTTACTTGTGAAACTGGCTTAGAACCGCATCCCGATCCAGAAACTGAACCGCCTGAATCCCCAGCATCTCCGCGCCATGCACATTGGCAATCCGGTCATCAAAGAACACGGTGCGCGCCGCAGCCGTGCCAATGCCTTCCAAGCAATGCTCATAAATCGAAGCTTCTGGTTTTACCGATTTCACTTCGTACGACAACGTCACAAAATCAAAGTACTTCATGCGGTCGGTGCGCACCTTGAGCGTCTCGCCCAAATCTGCCGGCATGTTCGAAAGAATCGCCACGCGCTTCCCCGCCCCACGCAAGTCTTTGATCCACTGCCACATCGGCTCGTCGAAATTCATCCAGGTAGTCGCGTCAATCTCGGTCAATTCGGCAACCACGGCAGGCGTAAGGGTTTTGCCCGCCGCCAATCCCAACTCCCCCCAATACTCTGGCCCGGTCACCAGACCTTTGTCGTAATCCAGCCGTGTGGCCCAATAAAGCTCAGAGAATCGTTCGGTTGGAATTCCCGCCGTCTGCGCCATCCGCTCCTGTTCGGCTTCGGATTGGTGGTGCACTAGCACTCCACCGTAGTCGAATATGTAACCGTCGAAGTCTTTAACGAGCGCCATCCACCACCTGTTCACGCCGGCAACGGATTTCGCGCACGGCATAAATCCGCCGGCCCTGGCTTTCAAAATAAGTGCGCATCAGCACTTCGCCAATCAACCCAACGCAGAACAACATTAAGCCGGCGAACCATAACATCGCTGCGGCAACCAGCAATGGTCCGTGCTCGGCAATGATATCCATGCCCATAATCTTTTCCACCAGCAACACGGCCAGAACCAGACTGCCCAGAACAATTCCGCCCAACCCCCACTTGCCGAAGAAATGCATGGGACGCGTCAAATAGCGCAGGAGAAAGTTGATCGTGATGATATCGAAAAACACCCGGAACGTACGGCTCAAGCCATAGTGCGACTCGCCATTCGGCCGCTCAATATTCTTGATGGGCACTTCCACCACGCGCGCGCCATAGAAACTAGCCAGCGCCGGAATGAAGCGGTGCAACTCGCCATATAAATTAACTTCCTTCAAAACCTCGGCTCGGTAAGCTTTGAAGGTGGTGCCGAAATCGTGAATGTCCACGCCTGATGCGCGCTTCATCATCCAATTAGCGATCTTCGAAGGCAGCTTCCGCGTCACCGCATTATCGACCCGGTTCTTGCGCCAACCGCTGGCAATATCGAACCCCTCGTCGATCTTTTCCAACAGCAGTGGAATATCTTCCGGATCATGCTGTAAATCGCCATCCAGCGAAACAATTACCTCGCCCTGCGCCTCGTCAAACCCCGCCGCCAAAGCAGCAGTTTGACCAAAGTTTCGCCGCAGCCGTAGCACTTTCAAGTGTGCGTCCGTTTCAACCAAATTGGCTAACAGATCAAAACTTCGGTCGGTCGAAGCGTCATCCACAAAAATAATTTCGTAAGGCTTGCTCAGCTTTTCTAAAACTGTGCAAAGCCGGTCATAAAGCGGCAAAATCGCCGGCTCTTCATTGTGGATAGGGATAACGATCGAGAGCATAGGGAATCTCCTTAAGTGTAGCGAATGGAGTAAGGTATATAGATGAAACGCCGCGACCTCCTCGCTGGGTTCGCCCTCGCCGCCACCGCTGCTGAAAATCAGCAACCGGGCCCCGAAACCGTCTATATCCCCGCTGTCCAACGGGTTGAGGACCGCAAGTTCCTGCACGACTTCATGGACGACTTTTCCTTCGTCGACCTCATAACCGCCAGCCCCACCATCCGGATCACCCACATTCCGATATTGCTCGACCGCACCGCCGGTCCCTATGGAACTTTGATCGGGCATATCTCCCGCAACAACCCGCAAATGCAGACCTTCGACGGCAAGACGCCCGCCGTCATCGTTTTCCATGGCCCGGAGTCTTACATTTCGCCTACCTGGTATACGAAAACGCAAGCCGTACCTACCTGGAACTTTGCGGTTGTCCACGCCACCGGCAAGCCGAAGCCCATCAACGAAACGGCCGCGCTCCACCAACTACTAGCCAATCTGATTCACAAATTTGAAAGCCGCTATCCGCAGTCCACTTACGATTTCGCCAAGTTACCAAATACATATGTGTATCCGATGATTGAGCACATCATTGGTTTTGAAATGGCTCTCGAAGGCTTAGAAGGTAAATTCAAACTCGGCCACGACCGCAGCCCCGAAGACCGCGAAGGCATTTTGAAGCATCTGCCAACGGCTTGGCACGAACCCACAATGACCGAATTTACTGCGGCGTTTTACGAGCGACAAAAGAAGCTATCGACTACTAAAGCGTAAGCGCTACAGCCTTAATTGATGCATCATTAGTAGTGATGCTTACGAACACCGGGAAGCTAATTTCTCGTTAAAGTATGCTTTGCCTTTTTCGTCCGACATAAGTTTGACTTTCCGCTCTTCACGTCGTCGTAGCGGCTGTCGAGCGTTTGGCGCACATGGACGAGTTCGTCGAAGTATCCGGCCTTCACATCTTCAACCAGCCCGCGGGTGGGCGATGCCCGTAACATGGGGGCCTCGCACAACACGCATGTAAATAAAAGTCCCGCCGTAACCGGCCTGGTTTAAAACCCCATTCGGATTCTCGGGCGAAACCCCATAAGCGAGTCGACGCTCAAATCGATCCTGTCTTTACGGGTATCCAGCAAGCTCATGCTTCAGCGGCTTTGGCTAATAACCCGACGAAAAGCAATTGGACCGTTCACCACATAAACAACCTTCTGAGTTTTTCACGCCATATAATCCTGCGGCTTGGCAATGGTTGCCGCGGATATCCATTAGATTGGTTGCCAGATCCGAAGCCGTGGCGAACAGCGGGCCTGGATCCACATTGATTTTCTGTGCTGCGATAGAGGAGACACATCCGGATTATGCTATCTCGCAAGTCCCAATTTCCGCCCTCGACGCAAAGCGCAAGTTGGTGACAAGTTCGGCAAGAGATTTGGTCATGGTATCTGTGCCGCTATCCGCATCTGCATCAATTGAGGGAGCTAATCAGTCCCTTGACACGTGTGTAGAGCGCGGCTCCTCGGTGGCGAAAACAGCCTGAACCTCGGCCCGATTCCTTACTGCATCATTGGAAACTCAAGCTTCGAGCCATCCGCACCACCCCAATAAACCCTCTCCGTGGCTTTCACAAAATCAGTCAAATGCGCGTTCGGGATCTCCAAGAACTTCTGCGGATTCCTGTCCGTCAACGGGAACCACGAACTCTGTACCTGCACCATAATTCTGTGGCCCGCGCGAAAAGTATGCAACACATCCGGCATCTGGAACGTGATCCGATCCGGCTTACCCGGCTCAAAGGGCACCGGGTTCGTCAGACTCTTTCGGTATTTTCCACGGAATGGCTCGCCACGGATCAGTTCCTGATATCCACCAAGTTGCACTAAGTTGGCTGGCAACGTGCGCGGATTCACCGGCGGAGCATCCGGCTTCGCATCGTAATCCGGATACTTCGCCGGAAAAACGTCAATCAACTTCACATCGAAATCCGAATCCGTTCCCGTTGTCGACACCTTCAAATCCACCGTGATCGGTCCCGAGATTGTCACGTCATGGTCCAGAGGCTCTGTCTTATAAACCAAAACATCCGTGCGCGACGCGGCAAAGCGCTGGTCTTCCGTCATAAAGTCATAACGCACGCCCATCAATATGTGGCCAATATACGGAACTGGCTTCGCGGGGTCCGAAACATATTCGTCGAATCCCGCCGCAGGAGGCGTGTCCCAAGCGATCTTGCCATTCTCACTAAAAAAGAGATCGGCCGTCTTTGCCTGCCTGGGCGGCCATTCATCAAACTGCCGCCATTGGTTCACGCCTGTTTCGAAGACCCACGCTTTGGGTCGCTTGCCCTCCTCGCGGCCCTTCAGGTAGTGCATGAAGAACGGAAACTCGATCTTCTCCCGGTAGTAAACCGCGGTCTTTGCCCCGAACGTTACGTTCCCCACGCGGTCTCCATCGCCGCGCGCGAATCCGCCGTGCACCCAGGGCCCTACCACTAACATGTCCGTAGTCTCCGGAGATTCCTTCTTCAACTGATAAAACTGCCGGAACAGGCCTTGCTCATCTTCTTGGTCGTACCATCCGCCCACAATCATCACCGCGGGCTTCACGTCTTTCAGATATTTCCAGATTGAACGGGCCTGCCAAAAATCGTTATAAGTTGGGTTCTTCACATTCATGCTCCAATAAGGCTGCATGTTCTTGAAGTAGCGTTCGTCCGCATTCGCCAGCGTGCCCAACCCAAGATAGAAATCGTAACCATCTGGCGTGCCGTAATCGAAAGGCAACGTCGTTTTCGGCGGCGTTGGCTCATCGCCGCGCGGCCGGAAACCTTGATACATATTGAAGCGCGCTGCCAGCATAAACGCGCCATTGTGATAGGAGTCATCACCCAAGTAATAGTCAGTCACGGGCGCTTGCGGCGACACCGCAACCAGTGCCGGATGCGAATCAATCAGCGCGGCCGTAGCGAAAAACCCTGGCTGCGAAACGCCCCAAATACCAACTTTGCCCGTGTTGCCTGGGATATTCTTCACCAGCCAATCAATCGTGTCATACGCGTCCGTGCTCTCGTCGGTATCCTTCGGACCTTTCTTCACGGGCTTCTGCGGCCGCACAATCGTGAAGTCGCCCTCGCTCATATAACGTCCGCGCACATCCTGGTAAACAAAGATAAACTTCTCGCGCGCAAATAATGCCGATGGCCCCAGCGTATTTGGAAATTGATCTTCGCCGTACGGCGCAACGTTATATGGCGTACGCACCATTAGAATGGGATACTTCTTCCCCTCCATCACATCTTTTGGAAGGTACACCGCGGTGAACAACTTGACGCCGTCGCGCATCGCGATCTTATATTCATACTTTGAATAGTTCTCGCGCACATACTGCATGTTGACTCCGTCATTCGCCGAGTCTTCATCCACACCTGGAGTTGCTTGTTTTTGCGGACGCGCCCGCTCTTGCGATAGCAGAAACTGCGCGCCGAATAAAAGAACGATGAGGAACGATCGTATCCCAGAAGTGACCATTCCAATAGCTTAAACCGCAGCCTTAGTTGCTCATTCAGGAAATGCTCTGTACGCTTTCCAGAATCTGCCGCAAGGCCGCAGCAAGATCAGCTTGACCTGACATCGCCGATCCACCTTTGCTTGATAGAGGTTCGTCTTTAAGCAAGCTCACCCTTTGCCGCATGGCCGCGGTAAATTCAGCCCGCACCGCGTCGTCGCATTGTGCGGGCGGCCGAATCATCGCGCGAAGATCTCGACCCAAATTGTTGTGGCCTTCCGTGACCGCCGCCCGAGCAAGCCGCTCAACCACAATACATAAATCCGCTCGACCTTCAATGCTGCACTCGCTTTGCGTGTAACTGTCGATAATCGCGCTGATCGATTTACTGCACGCCAGCACCGAATCTGTGCGGTTCAATTTCATGAGCCGCATGCCGAGCCCCAATAGCGCCTCGCA
>Ga0182012_10002559_pt1 | contig 19617 bp, 18 predicted proteins | sample 612S2SmetaG_FD_120486 | JGI IMG/M metagenome (GOLD analysis project Ga0182012, IMG submission 120486) | Permafrost microbial communities from Stordalen Mire, Sweden - 612S2S metaG | ecosystem: Environmental > Terrestrial > Soil > Wetlands > Permafrost | place: Sweden: Stordalen | collected...
ACGCTGCACAGCTGCGCCTTATCCCTTCGCGCTGCCTCGCCGTGGACTGTTGTTGCTGTTGTTGAACTCCTGACGACCCTCTTCTGACGTTCTAATCGTCGCGCTTTTTTCCCGCTAGCGGGCTGCACTGACGGCCCGCTCGCACCAAAGCGCGCCCCAGTCGAATTCTTTCAGGAAGAACAGCCACCCATGACAGTGTTGTCCATCTCCAGCCGCGCCCAGACACAGGTCACGACCCGTCGGCGGATAGCGGTGCGGCCCGCCAGCGAGCTCACGTCCATGACGCGCTACCGAGGCGGCACCTATTCGCACACCGTCGACACGATCGTGTTCACCGACGGCTCCAGTGCGCGCACCGACCTGATCCGGGTTAACCCCAACCTGCACGCGTATTCGCTGGATTTCACCGGCGTCGCACCGCACAACCCGTCGCGTTACCGCCTGGCGACCTGGTCGGCGCTGCCCCATCTGCAGGCCCGCGGCTGCGAGGTCGAGGTCGACTGGATCCTGCGCAACTCGTTCCCGATGCGCTCGACTGCCGAACTGAGCCGGCACCTGCGCCAGGCCGGCTACCCGCTGGGGCCAGGCAATATTGGCGAGCACGAAGCGATCGCGGCGACACAGGCCGCGATCTGGCATTTCACCAACGATCTGAAGCTGGACAACCGAGCGCTGAACGTCCCCATCGCGATACGCGGGGCGCGGGGACGGGTCATCACCTTTGAATTCGACGGCGAACCGCAACTGGGCGGCTACTCGGCGCGGGTGGCCTCCGATACAAGCGTCGACCTGAAGCTGCAGAAGTCTGCCGACGGTGTTGTTTGGCACGATATCTCCGGCTCAGAACTGACCGTGGACGCCGGCAACGGCCGCCATCAGCGGACGCTCGGCGTCGGCAGCACGCTTTCGGCCAGCAGCCACGGTCGCCTGGGGCGCGGGTATCGCTACTACCGCCTGGTCGCAACGACGGACGCCGCCAAGCCGGTAATCGACCGTGTCCGCTTTTGGCTGACCGGTACTGGCCACTATCGCAATGCCGACCGAGTCGTACACCTCTACAATTATCTACTCGTCGGGGCACGCAAAGCCCTGCGCGACGCCTTAAGCAATGCCGATGTGCCCGACCTGGTCGACACCCAGGCAACCGCCGACTCCGAACTCATAGGACCGTTCCAAGTGCCAATCCCGTTGAGGCTCAGCGTCGCTGACGGACACGCGCTGGTCGATGCCGGCGGCTCGAACATCTCCGAACTCGTGCACCCCGGCACCGATTTCTACCTACGTCCGGCACTGGAAACATGGGGCACGACAATCACCGCGCGGACGCCGCATAATCTGACTGGAGCGGTGCTGACCGGCGTGGCGTCAGAGGGAGCGGCACAAGGGTTCACGCCGATCGCGCTTACCGTGCCGACAGATGTAGCCATCGAGTTCGACATCACCTGGCAGTCGTGTGCCAACAGCGATTGACGACACAGATTGAGGTTTGAGGAAGACAGATGAGCATTGCCGAGGACGTCACACAACTGGTCGGAAACACCCCACTAGTCCGGTTGCGTCGGGTGACCGAAGGCGCCGGCGCCGACGTCGTGGCCAAGCTGGAATTCTTCAACCCGGCGAACAGCGTCAAAGACCGCATCGGAGTTGCCATGATCGACGCGGCTGAGGAGGCGGGCCTGCTCAAGCCCGACACGATCATCCTCGAACCGACCAGCGGCAACACCGGCATCGCCCTGGCAATGGTGGCCGCGGCGCGCGGCTACAAGATCGTGCTGACCATGCCCGACACCATGAGCATCGAGCGGCGGATGCTGCTGCGCGCCTACGGTGCCGAACTCGTCCTGACACCGGGCGCCGAAGGCATGCCGGGCGCCATCGCCAAGGCCGAGGAGCTGGCCAAGACCGACCAACGGTATTTCGTGCCCCAGCAGTTCGAGAACCTGGCCAACCCGGCGATCCACCGCGCCACCACCGCGGAGGAGGTCTGGCGCGACACCGACGGGAAGGTCGACATCTTCGTGGCCGGAGTCGGCACCGGCGGCACCATCACCGGCGTTGCCCAGGTCCTCAAGGAACGTAAGCCCTCGGTGCAGATCGTGGCCGTGGAACCGGCCGCGTCGCCGGTGCTGTCCGGCGGCAAAAAGGGACCCCACCCGATCCAGGGCATCGGCGCCGGATTCGTCCCGCCGGTGTACCAAGAGGATCTGGTCGACGAGATCATCACCGTCGCCAACGAAGACGCGTTCGACCTGGCCCGGCGGCTGGCCAAGGAAGAGGGACTACTGGTCGGCATCTCCTCGGGCGCGGCCGTCTGGGCCGCCCTCCAGCTGGCCCGCCGGCCGGAGAACACCGGAAAGCTCATCGTCGTCGTGCTGCCCAGCTTCGGTGAGCGGTATCTGAGCACGGCGCTGTTCGCCGACCTGGCCGACTAGCCATGCTGGCGGCCATCCGGCAGGACATCCGGGCTGTCAAGGAGCGGGATCCGGCCCTCCCCAGCACGCTGCAGGTCATCTTCGCCTACCCGGGCGTGCACGCGATCTGGGGCCACCGGATCAGCCACTGGTTGTGGAGCCGCGGCGCAAAGCTGGCCGCGCGGTCCTTTGGAGAACTCACCCGAATCCTGACCGGCGTCGAGATCCATCCCGGCGCGATTCTCGGGACCGGTCTGTTCATCGACCACGCGACCGGTGTAGTGATCGGAGAAACCGCGGAGGTGGGTGACGACGTCACGATTTATCACGGCGTCACGCTTGGCGGCACCGGCAGAGATACTGGGAAGCGCCACCCAACAATCGGTGACCGCGTCTTCATCGGCGCCGGCGCAAAGATCCTCGGCCCCATCAAGATCGGCGATGACAGCCGGATCGGCGCCAACTCCGTCGTGGTCAAGGAGGTCCCCGCGGGGGCCTCGGTAGTCGGGGTTCCCGGGCAGGTGATCAGCCGGACCGCGAAGAGCGGCGAGAAGGACTCGTTGATGCCCGATCTCGTGGGTGTCAGCTTGGAGTCCCTGCTCTCCAGGGTGGCCCGGCTGGAGGCCTTGGAGCCGGGCGCGCAGAAAGGCCAGCAGACCGGCCGCGTGATCCGGCCGCCGGAGGCCGGGGTATGGCATGGCGAAGACTTCTCTATCTGACAAGGTTTAAACCTCTTGTGAGCCAAACACATAGAACCGATCGAGCGCCGACGGCGATGCCCTATAGTGGGACTATGCAACAGTCGGCGGAGCGCCTCATCGTTACGCGATGCCGCGCGGTCGACTGTTGTCGTTGATTTCCTGACGCCTTCTTCAGGCTCGAGTCAATTCTTCGCGCTACTCCAGACCGGCCCTGCCGCGTGGATGTGCGCGTTAGTCGAATGCACCCAACAAGATCAATCACACTACCTGGACTAGGAGTCCACCAAATGATGGAAAGTCTGACCACACAGAACCACTTCACCCCCAGCCGTCAGTCAACCAGTCGAGCTCTGGACACTGCGATAGGGATCCTGGTCGGCTGGCGCCGGTGCAGCACCCACGCCGCCTTCCGGGAGCTGATCAGTGCCAGTGAGCGGCATGGGATTCCGATCTTTGCGCTGGCCTCGGCCCTGGTGTCCCTGGCCAGCGTGAGTGACGATATTGAGTCCCCGGAAAGCCCTGCTCGGCTGGCGGCCGAGAAGGAATGGGCCCTGAATTACTTGATCTGATGTCACGGTTGCTGGGAGTTCAGAGCCCCGCAGCGCGCGTAACCCGGGCAAACCGACTGCCCGGATCGCAAGCGTTGCGGACCACGGCGACATCGTCGAAGACGTCAAAGTCAGTCAGAAGCTCCACGGGGGTCACGCGAAGACCGTTGTCGTGCAACGCCTTCAACGTGAGCTCTCCGGTGTCGGGGTGGGACATCGGGACGCTGCGCAGGCATTCCGCCGTCGCCGGCGTCTGTAGTCCGAGAATCCACCAACCGCCATCGCGCGCCAGCCCCAGCACGGCCCGCGCGCTGAGCAGCCGGCGCGCGCAACTGGCCAGCAGCTCGTCGGTCACCTGGGGGGTGTCCATCCCGATCTGCAACACGGGACGCTCCCCGGCCGCGGAGCGCGCGTCGGCGTGCGCGTTGGCGAGCCGGTCAGCGAAGCCGTCGCCGCGCTGCGGAATCACCGTGAAGGACTCGAGTCGACGACGGATCTCGGCGCCGCATGCCGCGGCATCCAGGTCGCCGGTGAGCGCCACCACCCGCGCGGCCACCGGCGCGGCGGCCACCGCATCCAGGGTGTCCAGCAGCGCCGCGGCGGCGATCTCCGCGGCCACCGTGTCGCCGACGGTCACCGCAAGCCGTGTCTTGGCGCGGCCGGGCTCCGGGGCCTTGGCGACCAGCAGCACAGTCACTGGCAGAGCGGTCATGAAATCACCTTCCAAAAATCCAGGATCGCGGTGACGCTGCCCCGAAGGGAACCGCTGACCTTGGACTTTCCGCCGGTCCGGGGACCGTAACTGACGTCGAGCTCGACCACGCGCCAACCGGCAGCCGCCGCGCGAACCAGCAGTTCCAGCGGATAGCCCGACCGCCGGTCGGCGACACCCAGAGTCAGCAGCGCCTCGCGCCGGGCCACCCGCATCGGCGCGATGTCGTGCACCCGCAGGCCGTGGCGAGTACGCAACCGCCAGCTCATCACCACGGTGCCCACCCGGGCGACCCATGGCCAGTGCAGCCCGGGCACCGGCCGTCGCCGGCCGATCACCAGGTCGGCACCCTGACTGAGTGCGGCAACCAGGCGGGGCAGGTCACCGGCGTCCATCGAGCCGTCCGCGTCGATGACCGCCACAATCGGGGTCGTCGCGGCGACGACGCCGGCGTGCACCGCTGAGCCGTACCCCGGCCGCGGTTCGACCACCACCGCAGCACCATGACGGCGGGCAACCCCGGCCGTGTCATCGGTGCTGTTGTTGTCGACCACCAGTGCGTGATAACCGGCGGGGATGGCCGCCAGCACCGCCGGCAGCGACTCCTCCTCGTTGAGGCAGGGCAGCACCACAGTGACTCGCTCGTCGGCGTCGGGCATGTGATCCGACCCTAAAGCATCACTAGCGCAGTGGCGCGAAGGCGAATTGACGCAGGCCCTCGCGCGGATCGACGGCCGCGCGGAAACCGAGCACCTCTGCGGCGCGGGCGGGGTCGGCCACTATGTGGCGCACGTCGCCGCTGCGATACTGCCCGGTGACGACCGGGGCCAGCGCACCATCGCGGGCGTCGCACAGCGCGGCGGCCACCTCGAGGATCGAGATGGGTTGCCCCGAGCAGACGTTGACCGCGATGAAGCCGTCACCGTCGGCCACTGACGACGTAGCCGACGCAGCCGCGACATTCGCAGCGGCGACGTCGTCGACGTGAACGAAGTCCCGCATCTGACCCCCGTCTTCGAAAACCTTTGGTGGGTGACCTTTTTCGAGTGAAGTGCGGAAGATTGCCGCAACCCCGGAATACGGCGTATCACGCGGCATTCCGGGACCGTAGACGTTGTGGTAACGCAACGCCACCACAGAACCGCCCGTCGACTCCGACCACGCCAGCGCGTAATGCTCCTGCGCGGTCTTGCTGGCCGCGTACAGGCTGCGCGGGCGCAGCGCGGCGTCCTCGTCGACGAGCCGCCACTGTAGCTCCTCGCCGCCGACCGGGCAGCGGTGCTCGAAGATCCCGGCATCCAGGTCTGCGCGCCGCCGCGGCAACGGGTCGACCGATCCGTGCTCGGGGCAGGCATAACGGCCCTGCCCGTACACCACCATCGATGACGCCAAGACGAGACGCCGGACCCCGGCGGCGAACATCTGGGCCAGCAGCACCGTGGTGGCGAAGTCGTTGTGGCCGCCGTAGGCGGGCGCGTCGGCGGCATCCACCCCGGCCCCCACCATCGCGGCCTGATGACACACCAGGTCGACACCGGCTAGCAGCGGGGCCAGCGCACGGCCGTCTCGGACGTCGGCCCGGTGGCACCCCATCGGCAGCTTGGGGGCGGGCCCGTGTGCGGCGGGCAACAACAGATCGACGCCGACCACCTCGTGACCGGCGGCGCGCAGTGCCGCGCCCACCCGCGACCCGATGAAACCGGCCGCGCCAGTCAGCAACACCTTCACGGCAGTTCCAGAAGGTCCGGGGTGATGATCTGCAGGCCGCTGCCGCCGTCGGGGTCACTGCCCGTCACCAACACGTTGCCCGAACGTGGGTCGACGGCAACCGAATTGGGCTGTTGCACGGTCGGCACATCGCCGAGTATCCGCGGCTTCGTCGCATCCGAGACATCGATCAGCCGCACGAGATTGGATGCGGTCAGCGTGACGTACAGGCGACGGCGAGCCGCGTCGTAGGCCAGCCCGTAGGGTTTGCCCGGGGCGTCGATCTTGGCGACCTGGGCGAGCTGCGAATCGATGCGCTCGACGAAGACCGCGCCGCCGTCGGTATCTGCGAAAGCGGCCAGATCGCCGGACAATCCAACCGCGTGGGTCAGTTTCACCCCGACTGGGCCGTGCGCGATCTGCTGGCGAGTCGACCCGTCGTACACCCACACTCCGTTTCCTTGCACGTCGGCCACCGCGGCAAAATTGCCTACCGCGGCAACACCGCCTGGCTGCACCGGACCGGCGGGAAGTGACGCGACCACCGCGCCGCCGCGCACGAACACTACGCCGCCGCCGCGCTCATTGGTGACGACGATCGTGCCCCCCGCTGTCTGGGCCGCGTCGTGCGGTTGCCGGCCCACGCCCGTCGCGGTGAAGGTCACGCGGCCGTCGGCGAGGGTCAGCTCCCACAGTTCATCGGACGCCTCAAGCGGCACCAAAACAGGCCCATCGGGTCCGGCCAGGCTCAGGTGCCGGGCCGCTCCCACCGTCGGAACCGTCTTCCGCATCGCCCCGGTGGTGGCGTCGATCAGCTCGACGCCGTCGGGGTTCCGCACGGCGACGGCTCCGATTCCCGACGCTCCGATGACGATGCCTTCAGGTGCGTTGCCGATCGGGACCACCTTGCCTGCCGGCGGCACGGCCGGTGCTCCGGCGGTCGCGGGCTCAGCCGCGGGTGTGGCGGCGCGTGCATGGACCGGAGTAGTCGTAGGTGCGGTCGAGCCGGCATCGCTGCCGCAGCCGGTGGCCAGCATGCCTACGGCAAGCAGGCCCGCCAGCCCGGAGCGCGAGTTCATCACTCCAATGTGCCTGACCGCGACGGTGAACGTTTGCGGGGGCAGAATCGTACAAGTTGAATGATGAAGATGCCAATGCCTACTGCAGGGTTTGAAATCGCTCGTCTGGCAATCCCTACCCGAACAGCGTCGAATGTCAACTGAATACAGCGAGATGGGAACGAGTGGCAGAGATGGACCCATTTAAATTGTCCCGAGCTGAATTACTTCTCCGGGGCGCCGATCAGTGACGACCGGAGTAGAGGTGCCGGCTGAAGCCTGCGAGGCGGCCGCGGCGAGGTCGGCGGACCTGATCTATCAGTCGGCCGCAGCGGGCGGCACGTGCTGGGCCCGCGATCATCACGGACACCGCCGCGAACTGCCGATGGCCCGCTGGATGGGCGGGCCGCAGACCACGCCACAGGATCGGCTGGCCGATGAACACGTGCTCGGGCATTGCTCGTCGCGCCCGACTCTGGATATGGGGTGCGGTCCAGGGCGATTCACTGCTTCCCTGCAACGACGCGGGTTGCCCGCACTTGGCGTCGACAGTTCGGCCGCCGCGGTGGAGATGACGCGTCGACGCGGCGGAGCCGCGATCCGCCGCGACCTGTTCGCACCATTGCCCGCCGAAGGCTGCTGGGAACAAATCCTGCTCACCGATGGCAATATCGGTATCGGCGGCAACCCTGTCAGGACATTGGGCAGAGCCGCGGACCTTCTCGCGAAAGGGGGCACCGTTATCGTCGAGATCGACCCCCCGGCAACCGTGCTGTGTTACGAAATGCTGCGTTGGGAAACCGAAGAACACCTGGGGCAGTGGTTCCCATGGTCGCGGGTGGGGGCCGATGCGCTCGGCGGCATCGCGCACACTGCAGGTTTTCTCGTGACTCACGTCGTCGACTTTCGCGACCGCGTGATTGCGGTCCTGACAGTTGCCGCTCCTCGGCGATTTGCATAGATCGTGTCGCAGCCTCGATGACAGCCCCGAGCCCGCCACCGAAATCGTCGCGGGAGACGACCGAAGCCGTCTATGGGTTTCCGGCACCGCTTTGGCGCGCGCTGGAGCGCCACCGGCCGCCCGGAATCGGCCTGCTGCAGCGGTGGCGAAGCCCGTTGCGAGGGCCGTGGCTGACTTCGGTGTTCGGCTTGGTGTTGCTCATCGGGCTGCCGGTGGTGATCCTGACCGGCCTGCTGTCCTACATCGCGTACGGTCCGCAATTCGGTCAGGCCATCCCGAATGACGTGGGATGGCTCAAACTGCCCACCTTCGATTGGCCGAGCCGGCCGTCGTGGCTCTACCGCCTCACCCAGGGTTTACACGTCGGGTTGGGTCTGATCCTCATCCCGGTGGTGCTGGCCAAACTCTGGTCGGTGATTCCCCGCCTGTTCGCGTGGCCACCGCTGCGGTCGATCGCCCAGCTTGTCGAGCGGCTCTCGTTGTTGATGCTGGTAGGCGGGATCCTCTTCGAAGTAGCCACCGGGGTGCTGAACATCCAGTACGACTACATCTTCGGGTTCAGCTTCTACACCGCGCACTACTACGGGGCGTGGGTCTTCATCGCGGGTTTCGTCGTCCACGTGCTGATCAAATTTCCGAAGATGGTCACCGGTCTGCGCTCTCGATCGTTTCGCACCGTGCTGCGCACCTCACGCGCCAATACGGTTCCTGAAGCACCCGACATCGACGGACTGGTCGCCGCCCATCCTGCACCGCCGACCGTGAGTCGACGCGGCGCGCTGGCGCTGGTCGGGGGCGGCGCTCTGTTCGTCGCGGTGCTCACCGCCGGCCAAACGCTCGGCGGTTTCACCCGAAATGCGGCGCTGCTGTTGCCGCGTGGACGTAGCCGCGGGGACGGCCCCAACGATTTCCAGGTCAACTAGACCGCTTGGGCGGCCGCAATCACGCCTGCCGACACCGGCGCCAACTGGCGGCTCACCCTGCAGGGACCATCGGGGCAGCTGCTGCTGGACCGCGCCGCCCTGGAAGCGATGCCGCAGCACACCGCCGAACTGCCCATCGCCTGCGTCGAAGGATGGTCGACGACGCAGAGTTGGAGCGGAGTTCGCCTGCGTGATTTGGCCACACTGGCCGGGATCCCCAACCCGGCGCGCGCCACCATTCGCTCCCTGGAGCGGGGCGGGTTCAATCAGGCTGTGCTGCAGGCCAACCAGGTAGGCAATCCCGACGCGCTGCTGGCCCTTCGGGTCAACGGCGTCGATCTGTCCCCCGATCACGGCTATCCCGCGCGCATCATCGTGCCCGCGCTGCCGGGTGTGCACAACACCAAATGGGTGCGGTCCATCGAATTCGGGCGGTCCTGATATGCGCGCGCTGATCACCCGGTTCACCGCCTTCTACGGCGCACATCCTTTACACCTACTGGGCACGATCGCCGCCTGGGCACTTGCGGGGTATGTCGTGATCGTCCTCGGCCCGCAAGCCTTGTGGAACCCCTTCGTGTGGTGGCAGTCGATCGCGGTCTGGTTTCTCGCCGCGATCATCGCTCACGACCTGGTCCTGTTTCCGCTCTACGCCCTGGCCGACCGGTCCTTCACGGGCGCACTTGCGGCCGTGCGGGGGCGATGGCAAGGGCCCGCACCGTGGATGCCGCGAGTGTCGCCGTTGAATTATGTCCGCGTCCCGACCCTGGCGGCCGGGCTGTCGCTGCTGCTGTTTTTTCCCGGAATCATCGAGCAGGGACAGTTCACCTACGTCGCGGCCACCGGGCAGAACCAGCAACCCTTCTTTGGCCGCTGGCTGCTGCTGGTCGCCGCGCTATACGGTTTCAGCGCGCTGGCGTACGCCGCCCGGCTCGCCGTAGCCCGCCGCGGGGAAACCGACTGACACTCGCATCGATGCCGACGCTGACAACACGAGTCTGATCATAGGCTGGGATGTTGTGAAGATCGGACGCCGCGAAGCCGTCGCGGCGCTGCTGGGCGTCGCACTGGTAGTGGCGGCTTTCGTGGTGCCGCATCTGAACCTGGGCATCGTCACGCCGTTGATCCACAGCACGCCGCAGCAGCTTCACGACTACGCAGACACCGCACCGATTTTCGGCTGGTGGAAGGCCCATGTCGGCTGGGGCAGCATCGCGGCCCCCGCCATCGGTATCACGGCCACGCTGTGGGGGCCCAGCCTCGCGCAGCGATTGTCGTGGCGGGTCCTGACGCTGGTGACCTGGGCGACCTCGTGCGCCTGGGCGTTTGTGCTGGCAATGATCGACGGCTGGCAGCTCGGGTTCGCGGGGCGATTGGTCGCCCGCCACGAGTATCTGCGGCAGGTGCCGACGATCACCGATATCCCGGAGATGCTGCGGACCTTCTCGGGCCGCATCCTCGACTACCAGCCCAATTCGTGGATCACTCATGTGTCGGGGCATCCGCCCGGTGCGTTGCTGACGTTCGTTTGGCTCGACCGCATCGGCTTGACCGGCGGTGCGTGGGCGGGTGCATTCTGCCTGCTGGTCGGCTCGAGCGCGGCCACCGCCGTGATCGTTGCGGTGCGCGCAGTGTCCGACGAGCTGACCGCCCGGATGGCCGCACCGTTCGTCGCGGTCGCACCGACCGCGATCTGGATTGCCGTCTCCGCGGATGCTTACTTCGCTGGCGTCGCCGCCTGGGGTATTGCCCTGCTGGCGCTCGCAGCGAGCCGCACTGTGCGCCGGCCGATTCCCGTTGCGGCGGGTGCCGGGCTGCTGCTCGGCTGGGCGATCTTCCTGAACTACGGGCTGGTGTTGATGGGGCTGCCCGCGGTCGCGGTGCTCATTGCTGTGCGTAACCGCCGCTCGGCGCTGGCCGCGTTGGCCGTCGCGGTGCCCGCGGCGGTCGCGGTGGTGGTGGCGTTCGCCCTGGCGGGGTTCTGGTGGTTCGACGGTTATACCCTTGTCCAGCAACGCTACTGGCAGGGCATCGCGATGAACCGGCCGTTCCAGTACTGGGCGTGGGCGAACCTCGCGTCAGTCGCGTGCGCGATAGGTTTGGGCAGCGTCGCCGCTTTGGGCCGGGTCTTCGATATCGCCGCGATCCGCGGGCGCTCCGGTCTGCATTTGCTGGTGCTGGCCGCAATGGCCGCGATCCTGTGCGCCGATCTGAGCATGCTCAGCAAAGCCGAAACCGAACGCATCTGGCTGCCATTCATGATGTGGTTGACCGCGGCCCCGGCGCTGCTACCTCGGTCGTCCCACCGCTGGTGGCTGGCCGCCAACGTCATCGGCGCTCTCGCTATCAACCATTTCATCCTCACGAACTGGTAGCAGACGCGGAACCGGGCCCGTCCCGACAGCATCCGTTCGTGGGCCCCTCCGCAAGCGCCACGATCTCGTTCACCGAGCGGATGCCGCGCCAGTTGGCCCGCTGCCAGATCTGATAGAAGCGCGGCACAGACAGCCCGTCCGCCTCGGCAAGCTGCTCGCCTGGGATGCGTTGCCGAAAGCCCTCGCGGATAAGACGTGAGCACCCCCTAGACGCGTGATGTCGACCTGCAGACGATGACACCGAAACGCCGATTTGCGAAGTGGAGTAGCTGATACGGTGTGTTCCTGCCCGAGGTGATGGCGAGTAGGAGCGCAGCGATGTCGTATCTCGTGGCGGCGCCAGAGTTGTTGGCGTCGGCGGCAACGGATCTTTCCACCATCGGCTCGGAGTTCAACGCCGCACACGCGGCGGCGGCCAGCTCGACTACGGAAGTGCTGGCCGCCGGTGCTGATGAGGTGTCGGCGGCCATTGCGGCGGTGTTCGGCGAACACGGCCAGGCCTATCAGGCGCTCAGCGCTCAGGCCAGCGCGTTTCACGCCCAGTTTGTGCAGACTCTCACTGCGGGTGCGGCCGGCTATGCCGGCACCGAGGCCGCCAGTGTCCAGCAGATCCTCCTCGATGCAATCAACGGGCCATTCCAGACGCTGACCGGGCGCCCGCTGATCGGCAACGGCGCCAACGGGACGACGGTCAGCGGCGTCGGGACGAACGGCGGGCCGGGTGGGTGGTTGTACGGCAGCGGCGGTAACGGCGGGAACAGCATCACCGCGGGAGTGGCCGGCGGTGCCGGCGGGTCCGCCGGCCTGATCGGCAACGGCGGCACGGGCGGGACCGGTGCGACCGGTCCGAGCGGTGCCGGCGGCGGTGCCGGCGGGAACGGCGGGTGGCTGCTCGGCACCGGCGGCAACGGCGGGATCGGCGGAGGCGGTATAGCCAACGGCGGCGTCGCCGGTAACGGCGGTGCCGGCGGCAACGCCGAGCTGTTCGGCAACGGCGGCACCGGCGGAGCCGGCGGCAGCGACTCAGGCAACGGCAGCTTCGCCGGTAACGGCGGTCAGGGCGGCTACGGCGGGTTGTTCAGCAGCGGCGGCACCGGCGGGCCCGGTGGAGTCGCCACGGGCACGTTGGCCCTCGGCGGTTCCGGCGGGACCGGCGGCAACGACCGGCTCCTCATCGGCAACGGCGGCGCGGGCGGAGATGCTGCGGCCTCCACCGGCCCCTCTGGCATCGGCGGTGTCGGCGGTAACGGCGGTGAGGGCGGGTCGCTGTACGGCGGCGGTGGCGCCGGCGGTCACGGCGGCGACGCTACCGGGCTTAATGGACGGGGCAACCCCGGCGGTGCCGGAGGATCCCCGGGCATCTTCATCGGCAATGGAGGTAACGGCGGCGCGGGTGGCAATGGGACCTTGGCCGGCGGCGGGGGGGGTTACGGCGGCGACGCCCTCATCATCGGCAACGGCGGCGCCGCCGGGGTAGGCGGCACCGGCGAGACCGGCGGGAGCGGCGGTGTCGGAGGCCATGGTGGGTGGCTGATCGGCAGCGGCGGCAACGGCGGTGACGGCGCCGCGGGCACCGCTGCCGGCTTCTCGGGCGGCGACGGCGGCAGCGGGGGCTACGCCGGGTTCTTCGGCCACGGAGGGGCCGGCGGGAACGGCGGCACCGGCGGCGGGTCCGGGGGCACGGGCGGCACCGGCGGAAACCTGCTCGGCAGCGGCGGTGCCGGCGGCGCGGGCGGCGAAGCCGGCATCATCATCGGCAGCTCAGGTGGCCCCGGGGGTGACGGCGGCAACACCTACCTTATTGGCAACGGCGGCCAGGGTGGCGCCGGTGGGGTCGGCAGCGCCCTGCTCGGAGGAACCGGTGGCGCGGGCGGGAACGGCGGGATCGCCGGAGCGCTGATCGGCAATGGCGGCAGCGGCGGTAACGGCGCCGCCGGCCACACGGGTTTGGGTGGGGCCGGCGGTAACGGCGCGAGCGCCGGGCTTATCGGCAATGGCGGCAACGGCGGCAATGGCGTACCCAGCGGCTCGCCCGGCGGTGCCGGGCGCGGCGGCCTGCTGCTGGGCCTCCCGGGCCAACCCGGTTCATAACAGACGCTCCCCCGGGTGGACTCGAACCACCAACCCTTCGGTTAACAGCCGAATGCTCTGCCAATTGAGCTACAGGGGACTACCTGTCTACGCGTATCCCGGCGCAGATCGGAGACGACTTTAGCGTACCGCCACACCGGCACCCAACTAGAGCCGCCGTCGGGCGCGCACGCACCCAGACCGGTGAGGCAGGATAGAACCAGCGTCGTCGGAAGGAACGCATTGATCGGGTATGTCGCGGTGCTGGGAGTGGGTTACGTGCTGGGTTCGAAAGCCGGGCGTCGCCGGTACGAGCAGATCGCCGACACCTGTCGCACGCTGACCAGCAGTCCCGCGGCCAGATCGTTGATCGAAGGGGGGCGCCGCAAGATCGCGAATCGGATTTCACCCGATGCGGGATTTGTGACGCTGACCGAGATCGACAACGAGACCGCCGTGGTGGAGCGGCCCTCTGATGAGGCCCTTACGCGGTCAGATCGTCGCCGCTAGCCTGCTCTAACAGGCTGCGCCGATACGACTCCATGGCCACCAGGTCGCCGAACAGCGCGTGATACTCGTCGCCCTGCTCGATCGGCGACATGCGCTGCAGCTTCGACTTCACCTCCGCGATCTGGCGGCCCATCCAGACCTCCTGCAGGCGAGCCAGCACCCCGGCGATGTAGCGGGGCAGCGTCTCCTCGTCGGCCTGAATCGCCTCGACCCCGAGCTCGCTGATCAGGCTGGCCGTCAGGGCCGAGGTGGTCCGCTGGCGCACCGTGTCGATCCATTCCGCGCCGGTGATACCGAGCGATGTGCCTCCCGCTGCCTCGATGGCCGCGCGGACAGCGGCGTACCCGGGGTGGGTGAAGCTCTCGACGGTCAGCGTGTCGAAAACCGGCCCGGCGAAGGCCGGGTACTGCAACGCCGACTTGAGTGCCGCGCGCTGTGGCCACAGGGTTGGGTCACGCGGATCGGGACGGCTCGCGGAGGGCTCGGCCGGGGCAGCCTCGCCAGCGAGCTGCCCGCCCCCGCGGAAGTCACCGGAAGCCCGCGCGGCCGGGGTTTTGGGCTTCTTGGCCTCGTCGCGCACCCGGCCAATCAGCTGCGGGACGTTGTCCCAACCGACCCAGCCGGCCAGCTGGCGGGCGTATTCGTCACGCAGCGTGGGGTCCTTGATCTGACCCACCATCGGGATGCAGCGGCGCAGCGCGGCAACTCTGCCCTCGGCGTTCTCTAGATCCATCTCGGCGAGCGCGGTGCGAATCGCGAACTCGAACAACGGGGTTCGCCGCGCCACCAGGTCGCGCAACGCACCGTCGCCGGACTTGAGCCGCAGGTCGCAGGGGTCCATGCCGTCGGGTGCAACCGCGACAAAGGACTGTCCGGCCAAGTTCTGCTCGCCGCCGAAAGCCTTGAGCGCGGCGGCGCGTCCGGCCGCGTCCCCGTCGAAGACGTAGATCAGTTCGCCGCGAAAGAAGCTGTCGTCCATCATCAGTCGGCGCAGCATGGACAGGTGCTCGTCGCCGAACGCGGTGCCGCACGACGCGACCGCGGTAGTGACCCCGGCCAGATGCATCGCCATCACGTCGGTGTAACCCTCGACCACAACCGCCTGATGCCCTTTGGCGATGTCGTGCTTGGCCAGGTCGATACCAAACATCACCGATGACTTCTTGTACAGCATCGTCTCCGGCGTGTTGATGTACTTGGCTTCCATCGGGTCGTCGTCGAACAATCGCCGGGCCCCGAACCCGATCACCTCGCCGGACGCCGTGCGGATTGGCCACAGCAGCCGCCGGTGGAAGCGGTCCATCGGGCCACGGCGCCCCTCCCGGGACAGGCCCGCGGCTTCCAGCTCCTTGAACTCAAAACCCTTGCGCTGCAGATGCTTTGTCAGAGAATCCCAGCCGGATGGCGCGAACCCGCAACCGAAACGACGCGCCGCCTCGGCATCGAAGTTCCGCTCCGTCAGATACTGGCGGGCCGGCGCGGCCTCGGCGGACTCCAGCGCCGCTGCATAGAACTCCGCCGCGGCCGCGTTGGCCGCGACGAGCCTGCTGCGACTGCCACGATCGCGCTGCACGCTGGTGGCCGGTCCGGTGTAGCTGATGGTGTGGCCGATCCGGTCGGCGAGCAGTTCGACCGCCTCGACGAAGCTGGCATGTTCGATCTTCTGGATGAACGCGTAAACGTCGCCGCCTTCGCCGCAGCCGAAGCAATGGAAATGCCCGTGGTTGGGGCGGACGTGAAACGAGGGTGACTTCTCGTCGTGGAACGGGCATAACCCCTTGAGCGAATCCGCGCCGGCACGTCGCAACTGAACGTAGTCGCCGACCACGTCCTCGATGCGGACCCGCTCACGGATGGCGGCAATGTCGCGATCGGAGATCCGGCCAGCCATCGGGTCAGTCTAAAGCCGTTGCGAGTGATGTGATCTTTAGTGGTCACGCGACTCGCACCAGCGATCCGCGACCACCAGTTGCGACCCGTACCAGCCTGCCTTGTAGGACAGCTGCCGGCGCGGGGTGCCCAAGGCAGCATCGGAGAACCCGCACCGCCTGGCGCGGGCACCCGAGAGGCCCCTTTGTTCCCGCGCAGGCTAAGGGTCCGCCTGACCGGTGTCGATGCCATTCCAGATGCGTTCCAGCCGACCCTCGGTATAGGAGGCGATCTGATCGACGATGACCCGTAACCGGGCGTCGTCGTCGGCGGTGGTGGCGAACGAGGCGGCGAAGACCGGGTCAAGCGTTCGGGGCGCCCCAGCGAACAGCCACTGCGCTACCCGGTGGATGCGTTCGCGCTGCCGGGCCTGGGTTTCCAGATGCTGCGGATCGGACATGATGAACTGCAAGGCCAGGATCTTCAGCAACGACACCTCGGCGCGCACCAGGTCGGGAACCTGCAAGTCGGCCTGGTAACGCGCCAGCGGCCCGGGACCGGCCGCCGCGCGGGTGGTCGCGATGGCCGCCGACGCGAACCGCCCAACCAATTCACTGGTCAGGCGTTTCAGCGCGACCGACGCCGCCAGCGTCGCGTCGTATTTGCCCACATTGGCCACCACCGGCAGCTCCGACAGCCGCCGAGCGGCCGCCATGAATTCGTCGGCGCTCACCCGGGTGAATTCGCTCTCCCCCAGCGCGGCCAGTGCAGCCGCCTCATCGTCGTCGGCCAGCACGCGCAGGTCGATGCGTTGGGAGACGACACCGTCCTCGACGTCGTGCACGGAGTACGCGACGTCGTCGGCCCAGTCCATCACCTGCGCTTCCAGGCACGTCCGATCGGCGCGCGCCCCTGCGCGGACCCAGGCCGCCGGTTCGCGGTCCTCTTCGTAGAACCCGAACTTGGGCTTATCTTGACTGCGCGTCCACGGATATTTGGTGACCGCATCCAGGGATGCCCGGGTAAGGTTGAGTCCAGCGCTATAGCCCTGCGCATCAAGAACTTTAGGCTCAAGGCTGGTCAGGATTCGGAAGTTCTGCGCGTTGCCCTCGAAGCCGCCGCAGCCGGCCGACAGCTCGTTGAGGGCGCGTTCGCCGTTGTGCCCGTAGGGCGGGTGGCCGATGTCGTGCGCCAGGCCGGCCAGCTCGACAAGGTCGAGGTCACAACCCAGCCCGACCGCCATCCCCCGCCCGATCTGGGCCACCTCCAGCGAGTGCGTCAGCCGGGTGCGCGGCGTGTCACCTTCACGGGGGCCGACGACCTGCGTCTTGTCAGCCAGCCGCCGCAACGCGGCGCTATGCAGTACTCGCGCGCGGTCCCTGGCGAAGTCGGTGCGGTGCTCACCCTCAGTCCCCGGCAGACCCGCAGTCTTCGGCGCTTCGGGTACGCGGCGTTCGCGGTCGAAGTCGTCGTAGGGGTCCTGCTGATTCGTGATCACCGACGCACAGTCTGCCAGGGATTGAGCCCGGCTAGATTGGCCATATGCGCACTGCTCGCCTCCTCAGCGTGATCCTGACGATCCTCAGTGTCGGCCTAGCAGGGGGGCTGCCGCTAGCGCCGCCGGCCGGCGCGCAGCCACCATCGCAGCTCTCGAACTACATCACCGACGACGCCGGCGCGCTACTAGGTTCCGGCCGCACCGCGGTGACGTCGGCCCTCGACAGGCTCTACACCGATCGCCACATCCGGCTGTGGGTGGTCTATGTCGATGACTTCTCCGGGATGAGCCCCGCCAACTGGGCACAGCGCACCAGGAACACCAGCGACTTCGGCACCTACGACGCACTGCTGGCCGTGGCCACGACCGGTCGGGCCTACGCCTTCCTGGTGCCGTCCGCGGTGAAGAGCGTTACCCCAAGCCAGGTAGACAGCGTGCGGCGCAACCAGATCGAGCCCGCGCTGCGCAACAATGACTGGAGCGGTGCGGCCGTCGCAGCGGCCGACGGACTGAATACGACGCCCGGGTCGGCAAATCGGGTGCTATTTCTGGTGGCGCTCGGCGGGATCGTCGCCGCCCTGGTGGTCCTGCTGATAGTCATGCGCCACCGCGCCCGTCGACGTCGCGCCGCCGCCCTGGCCGCGGCGCGACGCGTGGATCCCACCGATGCCGATGCCTTGGCCGACGTGCCACTGCAGGCCCTCGACGACCTGTCCCGGTCGATGGTGGTGGACGTCGACAACGCGGTGCGCACCAGTTCCAATGAGCTAACGCTGGCGGTTGAGGAGTTCGGAGCGGGCCGGACAGAACCGTTCAGCAAGGCGGTGACCAACGCTAAAGCGGCCCTGTCCCAGGCCTTCACCGTGCGTCAGCACCTCGACGACGACACCACCCTGCCGGCTGAGCAGCGCCGCCAACTGCTCACCCAAGTAATCGTGACGGCGGCGAGCGCCGACCGCGAACTGGATTCACAGACCGAGGCGTTCGAGCAGCTACGGAACTTAGTGATCAACGCCCCATCCCTGCTGGACGGGCTGACCCAGCAATACGTCGAACTCACCACCCGTGTTGCCCCGACAGAACAGCGACTGGCCGAGCTGCACAACGAATTCGACACCGCAGCGCTGACTTCGGTTTCCGGCAATGTCGCGACGGCCAAGGAACGGCTGGCCTTCGCCGACCGCAACATCGGCTCGGCACGCGCTGCGGCCGACCAGTCGGCTACCGCCGGACGGCAGACCGGATTGGTCGATTCATTCCGTGCCGCCGAGTCGGCCCTCGGACAAGCGCGCGCGCTGCTCGACGCAGTTGACAGCGCGGCAGACGACATTCGACACGCCATCGCGGAGCTGCCGACGGTCATCGCCGAAGTCCAGGCGGGCGTCGAACACGCCAACCGACAACTGCAGAAGACACAGAAGACGAAGTCTTCGCAGTCGTCGCACACCACGGAATTGGTCGCGGCGCGCGATTCAGCCACCAGAGCCCTCGATAGCGCCCGCGGCGGCGGCTCCGTCGACCCGCTGAGCGCGTTCGTCCAACTGACCCAAGCCGATACGGTCCTCGACCGCCTGCTGGCCACCCTGGCCGAAGAAGAGGCCAACGCCGATCGTCTCAACCGCGCATTCGCGCAGGCCGTGTTTACCGCCGAGTCTCGGGTGCGCGGAGTCTCCGAGTACATCGACACCCGTCGCGGCAGCGTCGGGTCCGAAGCCCGGACCAGGCTCGAGGAAGCCAAACGACACCTTCAGGCCGCACAGGCCAAGAATTCGACCAACCTCGCCGAGGCGATCGCCCACGCCAACGCGGCGTCGACACTGGCCGCCCAGTCGCAATCGCTGGCCAATGCCGACGTTCAGACGGCTCAGCGTGCCTACGCCCGCAGCCAGCGACGCAGTGACTCCGGCGCTCTGATCGGCGGGATCATCGTGGGCGACCTGCTCAGCGGAGGCCTGGGAGGCGGGATGGGCGGCTGGAGCCCGACGTCGTTCGGCGGTTCATCAGGCGGATCCGACGGCGGCTTCATGGGTGGCGGCGGGAGATTCTGAGCCCCGGCAAAAAGGGGGTCACAAACAAACAACAGGGCCGCACACCGGTCGGTGTGCGGCCCCGTCGTTTGTCGAGAGGGTGCTATCAGGCCCAGCTGGACCCGACGGCGCTGTCGGTGCTCGCCATGTTGCTACCGGCGGACTGCACCTTCTGGCCGTGCGAGTTGGCCTGCTCGTAGATCACCTGGAAGTTGCGACCCAGCTGAGTGATGAACTCCTGGCAAGC
>Ga0182012_10002560_pt1 | contig 19612 bp, 20 predicted proteins | sample 612S2SmetaG_FD_120486 | JGI IMG/M metagenome (GOLD analysis project Ga0182012, IMG submission 120486) | Permafrost microbial communities from Stordalen Mire, Sweden - 612S2S metaG | ecosystem: Environmental > Terrestrial > Soil > Wetlands > Permafrost | place: Sweden: Stordalen | collected...
GGATACCAGGGTGGAAGTGTCTCGCAACGGTCTGCGCGCGCCGCCGACTCAGTTCGCAGAATGGCAATCCTCGGCCCGCGCGCGCCCCCCGGACAGCCGCAGTGCGTGCGTCATACCCTCCGGGAGGTCCTCGGCATGGTGCACGGCGACGATGACGGTCAATTTGTCGTCCATCAAGCGCCCCAGCAGCCCCTTCATGGCCGCCCGCTGCCTCGGATCCAGGCCCGTCAGCGGCTCGTCCAGCAGTAGGATACGGGGCTGCGCTGCCAGGGCCCGGGCGATGAGCGCGCGGCGCATCTGGCCATAGGACAATTCGCGCGGGCGTCGCTCGGCGAAGGAGGCTAGCTTGAAAAACCTGAGCCAGCGGCCGGCTGCCCGCAAATCCGCCGCGTTGGGAGCATCGGAAAGCCCGATACTCGCGTACCGGCCGCTTGCGACCAGATCCCGCACCGTTACGCTCACCGCGTAGTCGGATTGCAATTCCGGCGAGACGTAGCCGATGTGGCGTTTCCACTCGGCAATCGGCGTTCCGCGCGGGTGCCCCGTCCGCTCGATGCTGCCGCCCAAGGCGGGCGACAGGTCGCCGTAAAGCAGCTTCAAGAAACTGGTCTTGCCCGCGCCGTTCGCGCCGAACACGGCCCAGTGCTCGCCGCTACGCAATTCCCAGTCGACCTGGCGGAGCACGCGATGGTAGTCGACGTACAGGCTCACCTGCCGAAGCCGTATCAACGGCGCCCGCTCAGCCGCAGGCGGCAACCGCCGCGCGCGTCCCCGCTGCGTGCCGGACGGGGCACGCCTGGCGGACGGGGCTCGCTCGCCGGCATCCCGCCTCAATCGCTCGAGTTCCGCGGGCCGCAACGCACGCACCGGACCGAGCCGCCCCGCCTCGAGCTCGATCACCCGGCGCGTGCCGGGCGGAACATCGATGGCGCGATGTGCCGCGGCGATCCACGAGCAGCCGTCGGCGCGCGCGGCCCCGAGCATCCGATCGATGCGTGCGCGGTAGTCGGCGTCGAGCCCGTTGTAGAACTCGTCGAGCAGAAGCAAATCGGGAGCCTGGCCGATCGCACGCGCAAGCAATGCGATCCGCTTCTGCCCGTACGACAGCGACGAGAATCGCCGATCGGCGAGCGCGGCGAGACCGCATGCCGACAGGGTCGCCGAGATCTTTCGGCGCTGCGCCGCCGTGATCGGCGCGAGCTTGAGGTCCGTGCGGTGCAAGCCCGTGGCGAGCAGCTCCTGCACGCTCGGGTTCCAGCCATAGCGCGCATATTTGTCCTGAAGCTCGGCGCCGAGATAGGCGATTCGCCGTTTCGCCTGATCCAGGTGGATTTCGCGGCCGCCCGCGCGGTAGACGAGTTTTTCGCGGCCTGTGGGGGTCGGCCAGACGTCCCCTGCGATCAATTTGAGCAGCTGCGTCTTGCCCGATCCGTTCGAGCCGACGAGCGCCCAGTGCACCGCGCCCTCGAGCTCGACCGAGATATTCCTGAGCGCCCACTTGTTTCCGCGCCGCACGCTCACCGCGTGCAGCGAGACGGAGAGGCGCCCCCTCACGGGATGCGCCGCCAGAGACCGTCCGCATCGGCGACTTTTCCTTCGCGCCGGAGCTTGATCAGATGCGCCTCCAGCGTGAGGCGCGCCCACGGATGCCGATCCTTCGGCACATCGTCGTAGACGGCAGGCGTCAGCGCATCGAGGGTCGCGGGTGCAGTCAGGCGTTCGAGCACCTTGCGCTCGCGCGCCAGCCGGTGAGCGCGCAGCATCGAGAGGACCCGTTTGCCGCGGTTCATGATGGCGCCGTGACCGGGCGCGATCTGCTCGAAATCGTAGGCTTCGAGCTTGTCGAGCGAGGCGAGGTACGCCCCCATGTCGCCGTCCGGCGGCAAGATCACGGGCGATACGCCGCCGAGCACATGATCGCCGGTGAACAACAGCCGCTGGCCCGCCAGCAGGTAGCACACGCAATTGGAGGCGTGCCCCGGCGTCAGGACGGCGGTCAGCGCGACGTCGCCCAGTGAAAGGACCTGCCCGTCGCGAGGGTGTTCGTCCGGGGTGAACGCATCGTCCTGGCGCCCGTCGGCGGGCGCGGGCAGACCGATGACGTGCGCGCCCGTCTCGCGGCGGAGGGATGCGGCCAGCGGCGAGTGATCGCGATGCGTATGGGTGGTGACGATCCAGCGAATGGGCGCACCCGCGGCGGCAAGGATGCTGCGCAAATGTTGCGCGTCATCGGGCCCGGGATCGAGGACCGTGATCTCGGCGGCGCCCAACAGGTAGGTATTCGTGCCGGGACCGGTCATGAGCCCGGCGTTGCCCGCGACGATGCGCCGGACGCCGGGCGCCACGACGACGGGCTCACCCACGGTGAAATCGGTGGGAATCATGATGGGTCGTGCTTCATTAAATTTTTCGATCCGCCGGCGTGCGCGCGGCGGGCGGCGCGGCCCTTTTGCAGCAAATCGGCGCGTGTCAGTGAACCTCGTCCCATTTTGACATAGTTGCGATGGGCCGCGGAGCCGCTACACTTGGAGGCATGTCGAACTCTCCGAACGCGAGGCGAGTGGGCGGACCCAGGGTGTGGGCCGACCTGGCTCGTCCGGACGCCGAGCAGAGCCAGCGGTTTTTGGCCGAAGAGCTGGCCCTGCTGCTGGCCGACCTGCTGCGGTCGGTGCTGTCGGACGCGAGTCCCGCGTTACCGGCCGACGAGGCGTCGGTGGAGCGCTACCGGCGTCTGGCCGATTCATTGGCGGACGGCGAGACGCGGCGGCGTACCAGCCTCGGGATCACCCGCGCGGGCCTCGCAAAGCGCTGCGTCACCTGGTTGAAGCTGCTGCTCACTCCCGCGCCCAGTGCCCAGACCAGCGCGCCCATGCGCGAGTTCATCGATGCGCTCGGATTGTTCCCGGCGCTGTTCGACAGCGAGCCTTCCGCCCGCTCACGGCGTGCGCGCCTCACCTGGCTCCTCACCCACGACCGCCGGCTGGATGCCAGCACACGCGAGGCGGCCACCGCTTTGATAGAGGCCTGCGAGCATCTGGGGGTGCTTCTCTGGCCGGATGCCGATACGGATTGAAACCCGTAGTTTCACGTATTATGTGAACGCCCTTCGCCGGCGTATATAATGGGCGGTCGCGCTGCCGCCGGAGTCGTTAATGTCCTCATCGCCTTCTGACCCGCGAAATGCCGTGGAGATCGTGCAGACCCCGGCACCGGACAAATCGAGGTTCAGATTTCAGAAGCTCCTGCAGCCCTTCACGCTGCAACGCGGTATCGTCACGCCCATCATTTGGTTTTTCCTGGATTGGTTCGTGTTCCTGTCCGCCATTGCGAGCCTCCTGGTGGTGGACTCGTGGTGGATCCGCGTATTCGCCTCGCTCGTCGCGGGCCTCTGGATCGCGCGCCTGTTCGTGATCGGACATGACGCCTGCCACGGAGCGTATACGCCGAGCAAGGTGTTGAACGGCTGGATCGGGCGGATCGCCTTCCTTCCTTCGTTGACGCCGTACAGCCTGTGGGATGTCGGACACAATCTCGCCCACCACGGCTTCACCAACTTGAAGGGCCGAGACTACGTCTGGACCCCCTATTCCCCGCATGAGTTCGCCCGACTGCCTTGGAGCCGCCGCATCCTCGAGCACATTTATCGGAGCGGCGTCGGCCAGGGTTTCTACTACATGGTCGAGATGTGGTGGAAGAAGCTGTACTTCCCGAGCCGCAAGCACGTCGGGCATCGCCGCGTCAGTTATTTTTGGGACTGCGTGCTGGTGAGCGCGTTCGGGGCCGCGTGGATCGGCGGCCTGGTCACCTGGTCCGTGTACAGCGGCAGATCGCTCTGGGCGATACTGGTGTTCGGATTCTGCATACCGTTCTTCGTGTGGAATTGCCTGATGGGCTTCGTCATCTATGTCCAGCACACGAACCCGCGGGTGGCTTGGTACGATCGGCGCGACGAATGGAGCGCGAACGCCGGCTACGCGACCACCACGGTGCACGTGAAACTCGTGCGCCCGCTCGATGGCCTGATCCACTACATCCTCGAGCACGGCGCCCATCACGTGAACATGGGCATTCCTCTCTATCGCCTCAAGGAAGCCCAGGCCCGCTTGAGCGCCACCTTGGACGAGCGGCTGAAATCGGAAGTGTTCACCTGGCGCTATTACTGGAACACCGTTCGGCGCTGCAAGCTGTACGATTTCGCGCAGCACGTGTGGATGGATTTCGACGGACGCGTCACCTCGGCGCCCGTCGTTTCCCGCTAGCGCTAAGGCTTCTTCAGTGCCGAGGCGTGATGCCGGAGGTGATCCGCCATGAAGCTCTGCATGAAGTAATAGCCATGGTCGTACCCGTCGTGCATCCGCAGGTCGAGCTTCTGACCTGACTTGGCCGCGGCGGCGGCAAACTTCTCCGGCAGCAATTGATCGGCCAGGAACTGATCCGCCTTGCCCTGATCGACGAGAATGAGCCCTGGGAAGGGCTTGCGGGCCACGAGCTCAGTGGCGTCGTACTCGCGCCATGCATTTTGATCGGGTCCGAGGTAGTTTCCGAATCCTTTCTTGCCCCAGGGACACTGTGTCGGCGCCGCGATGGGCGCGAAGGCGGACACGGATTTGTATCGGTCCGGGTTTCTGAGCGCACAGACGAGGGCGCCGTGCCCGCCCATGGAATGGCCGAAAATGCCCGACGCGGCGGCGTCCGCGGGTAGATTCGCCGCCACCACCTCGGGCAGCTCCCGGGTCACGTAGCTGTACATCCGGTAGTTGGTCGACCACGGAGCCTGGGTGGCATCCACGTAGAACCCCGCGCCCTGCCCGAAATCCCAGCTGTCCGCATCACCGGGGATCCGTGGCTCGCGCGGACTGGTGTCCGGCGCGACCAGCATGATTCCGAGCTCTGCCGCCGCCTGCTGAGCATGGGCCTTGATCGGAAAGGTCTCCTCGGTGCAGGTCAGCCCGGACAGATAATAGAGCACCGGAAGCTTCGCGGACTTCGCCTGGCCCGACTTGACGCCGGGCGGCAGATAAACCGAAAACTTCATGGTTCCGCGCGTCTCGCGTGAAGCATGCTTGTAGAATCGCTGCGTACCGCCAAAGCATCCGTGTTCCGACACCAATTGAATTTCGCTCATGAGTGCACCTTGTGTCCGCGGTCGCGATATTCTGCCGTAAGCCCCCAACCGAAAACATCCCCAGCATGAATATAGAACTCACTCCCAACGAAGCGCGCGTCATCGGTTGCCTGATCGAGAAGGAAATCACCACCCCCGATCAATACCCCTTGTCCCTCAACGCCCTGGCCAACGCGTGCAATCAAAAGACCAATCGCGAGCCGGTGCTCGAGCTTTCCGAATCGACCGTTCAGCAGACGCTGGACGCGCTCATGAAGAAATATCTGGTGAGCGACAAATCGGCCGGCTACGGCGGCCGTGTGACGAAATACCGGCACCGCTTCTGCAATACCGAATTTGGACCCCTCAAGTTCTCCGCGCAGGAGCTGGGCACGCTTTGCGTGATGCTGCTGCGCGGACCGCAGACGCCGGGCGAGCTGCGCACGCGCACCAACCGGCTGTGCGAATTTCCCGACGCCGAGGCGGTCGAGTCCACATTGAAAGGGCTGATGACGCGTGAGGACGGGCCGTTCGTCGCCCGCCTGCCGCGTGCGCCGGGCGCGCGCGAATCGCGCTACACGCATCTGTTCTTCGGCGCCGTGGAGTCCGCTCCCGATCCGGGTGAAGCCCCCTCGGCGCACCCGGCCGAATCTCCGGGCACGGCATCATTGGCTCACCGCGTTGCGCAACTCGAAGCCGCGGTGGCGGAGCTTCGCCAGGAGATCGAGGCGCTCAAAGCGGCCCGCTGATCGCCGGCGACCGGCGCAGTGCCGGCGGACGGACGGCCCCTAGTGCTGCGGCAGCGAAGCCGCCTGCTTGGCGATGCCATCACGCTCGGAGAGCCACTTTCCGAACGCGGCGATGTCGGCCGGACGCATGCCTTTGGCATCGCTCTGGTGCTCGCTGAGCCACTTCTGCATGGCGGCCATCAGCTGGGCGGCCAAGGCGGGATCGTGATTGTACAGATCCATGTAGGGCGCCTTGACATCGTCGATTCGATCGACGGCGAGATACGCCTCCGCGCGATGCTCGATCGCATCCATCAGATCCGGCTTCAGGGCGAGCGCGTGATTGTAGTCGTCGATTGACTCTTGATACGCTTCGAGGCGCAAATGCACGTAGCCAACATTGTTCCACGCCTCGACCATGTCGCCTTTGTTGCTCAATGCCTCCGTGAACTCATCCAGGGCGCGGCTGTAGGCGTCGCCCACCTTTTCCCTTTCTTTGGCCTTCTTGTCGGGATTGCTCGCGGCGGCCGCGGCGGCCTCGTATTGCGTGGCCTTGTTCAAATACTTCATGGCCTCCTTGTAGGCCTTGCGCGCAGCGGCATCCGGCTTTTCGGTGGTCGTCGGGGGAGTCGTGTCATCGGGCGGGCCGCCGACGGTTGGGCGCCCTCCGCCGCCCGGCATTCCACCCGGCATCCCACCGCCCGGGTACCCGCCGGGACCCCCCTGCATCTGCGCAAAGGCTGCGTTCGCGAACAGCCAGACCGTGGCGAGCGCCAATCCATTCAACAGAATTCGAGGCATTCTGCCCTCCCGGCCACGCAGCCTTGGTTCGTGCAATACTCGATACATGATGCGCCATTTTAAATTCTTGGGCGTCTGCGCGCTGACCTTTCTGGCTCCGCACGCGATGGCGGCGCCCCACCCCACGATGGCCGAGATTCTCGCGGCCTCGACCCAGGCGGATTGGCGACCGGCGGATCCCGAGCATACGCTTTACGTGGACCTGCCCGGCGGGCGGGTGGTCATCGAGCTTGCACCGCGCTTCGCGCCGCTGCACGTCGCGAACATCGGCACTCTCGCCCATTCCCATTACTACGATCATCTGTCGATCGTGCGGGTGCAGGACGACTACGTGGTGCAGTGGGGGGATCCTGAAAATCGACATCCCGTGCCCGAAGGTTTGCGCAAGGTCGCCCCGGAATTCGACACTGCGATGTGGCCGGGCATGCCGTTCACCCGGCTCAAGGACGGGGACGTCTATGCGCCGGAAGTGGGCTTCAGCGATGGATTCCCCGCGGCTCGCGCGCCCAAGCTCGGAGTGACCTGGCTCGCGCATTGCTATGGCATGGTCGGCGTGGCCCGGGATCTGGATGTGGAAAGCGGCAGCGGCGCGGAACTGTACGTCGTCATCGGTCACGCGCCGCGCCACCTCGATCGCAACGTCGCGCTGGTCGGCCGGGTGCTGCAGGGCATGGAGCTGTTGTCGGCTCTTCCCCGCGGCGGCGCCGAGATGGGCTTCTACAACAAGACTGAAAAGCCGGTTCCCATTCAGGCGGTACGTCTGGCGACCGATGTTCCGCCCGCCGAGCGGCTCGCTCTCGAAGTGATGCGCACTGACACGCCGGCATTCGCGGCGCTGATCGAAGCGCGCCGCAATCGTCCCGAGGAGTTCTTCAAGGTGCCGGCCGGGCACATCGACCTTTGCAATGTCCCGATTCCGGTGCGCCTGCGTCCCGCATCGCGCTGAGGAGACGCACGGGGTTCGCACAGCAAAACGCCCCGGCCACCTTTCGGCGGTCGGGGCGCAGCTACGATGATCTTACTTGGAGGTCGACGGAGCAGCGGCCGCCTTCTTGCTCTTCTTGCTGCTGTGCTTCTTGGCAGGCTTGGAAGGAGTCGAAGAGGTCGTGCCCGCGGCAGGCGCATCGGCGGCCATGGATACAGCGGACTTCGGCATGTCGGCAGCCATCGCCGCGGCGGCAATACCGACGGACAGTAACGCAGAGGCAATCAACTTAATCATGGAATCTCCAGCAGTGGTGTTGTCGAGCGAATCGAAGAATACGCCGGATCTCGAGCTTTGATTCGAGATGAAGATCATTTCATCGTGGATTTCAGCGGCGGAGACGGTCGCTGATGGGTCGAGACGTGCCAGTAGAGGTATCCGGCGATCAATATGTTGGCAACCAGCACGAGAACGGCGCCGATCGAAGGCTGGTGGACCAGTTCCCAGATCTCCAGGGGGATCAGCGAGGCCGTTATGATGGTCGTGAGCCATTCGGCCCAGCGGCGCTGCATCCAAAGGCCGATTCCCTCCACGGCGAACACCGCGGCATAGGTCAAGGTCACGAAGCGCAACGCATGCACGCGGGATTCGGACAGTCCGCTGAACCAGGAGAGCGCGCGGGTCACGAGATCGTGTTCCAGACCTTGCGGGCGGTTGGCCGCCCAGGACAGCAGCTTCGCCAAAAAGGTCGAATCGTGAAGGCGGATCTCGCCCCAGGCCGCGAGCAACAGAATGACGACCTTCAGCAGCTTGTAGAGTGCGATGGTACGTAGCATTCCAAAGCGCGGCACGGGCGCCGGATCTTCCGCGGGGATCATGGTGCCCTAAGCCTGACCCGCGGGGGGTTGGAATTCCAGGGTCGCATCGAGCAGCGCCGGGATGTCGAAAACAGCACGCTCATTGTCCATCACCAGAGGCGCGATTCCGGCGGCGGCCACCAAAGCGGCGGGAACCTGGATGCGGTCCCGTTCCCGCGCCACGGTCCAGGTGTCCAAGCGCTTGTCCTGGAAGGCTAAATTGAGCGCTCCCCAGCGTAGGAGCGCCGCGCGAGCGAGCGGGGTATCGCCCCCCCACTGGCGCTGTGCCAGGGTCATCGCCGATCCGGCTGCGATCTCGCCGTGCGGCAGCGTCATGAGATCCTGGATGTATCGCACCATTTCGTCCGGTGGCACATGGAGGTTCAGATAGGACGACGCCGCATCGCTCATGGCAGTCTCATCTTACGTCGGATTCTCGAGGCTGAACATGGCGTTCTCGTCATCGTAGGCAAAGGCCTCCCCGTAGCGGGCCCAGCGGATCACCGAGCGCAGGGTCTGTTCCGCGTCCTCCTCGCTCATGAAGTCCTCGAGCTCATCGATGAAGCGGCTCTTGCGCGCCGAATGGCTGGCCCGCTCGTCGAGCACCCGCCGGATATGCGCCGCCAGCGGGACGTAGGCCAGCAAATGGCGCAGGAAAATGCGCTTGCGATCATCGATGGCCGATTGGGCGAACGCCATCCCATCGTCGGTGAGCTTCAGATCTCCGCCTTCGAGTTCGCCGAAGCGCAGCATCTGCAGCGTTTCGGCCACGGGGAACAGTTCGTCGCTCTCCATCTGCAGATCGGAGGCGATTTCGGGCAGATCCGCCTTGCCGTTGAAAGGCGGCGCCGCCACCGCCTCCATCAAGCCCGAGATCAGGTTGGATCCGACGTGCGGCAAAACCGAGCCTATCCCGAGACCCGGAAACCGCTCCTGACGGCCGCCCGGACCCACTCCTTTGGGGCGCGCAGTCATTTCCACGTAGATTCGCTCGACCATCTCGCGGAAGCTCGGGTCGAGCCGGTTGCGGGGCTGCGGCAGCGTCACCTTGATTTCGCTCAAGATCCGGCCGGGATTGCTGCCGAACACCAAGATGCGGTCGCACATCAGGACCGCCTCCTCGATATTGTGGGTCACGAGGATGACGCCCTTGATGGGCATCCGGCCTTCGGCCCAGAGGTCGAGGAAATCGGTGCGCAGCGTCTCCGCCGTCAACACGTCGAGCGCCGAGAACGGCTCGTCCATGAGGAGAATATTCGGATGCACGACCAGCGCGCGCGCAAAACCCACGCGTTGTCGCATGCCGCCCGACAATTCACGCGGATAGGCGGACTCGAAGCCGTCGAGGCCGATGAGATCGATCGCCGCGAGGGAACGCTTGCGAATCTCGGGGCGGGGAAGATTCTGAGCCTCGAGTCCGAGCGCCACGTTCTCGAACACCGTGAGCCAGGGAAACAGCGCGAAGCTCTGGAAAACCATGGCAATCCCGCGCGCCGGCCCGGAAACCGGCTCGCCCAGGTAGCGCACGCTTCCGCCGCTCGGCTCCGCGAGCCCCGCGATCAGCCGCAGCAGCGTCGATTTTCCGGAGCCGGAGCGCCCGAGAAGGCCCACGATCTGCCCTTCCCGAAGCTCCAGGTTCATTCCCTCGAGCACCAGGAGCTCCTCGCCGTCGGGCTTGGGAAACGCCTTGCGCACGTCGATACATGTCAGCAGCGGGGAGGTGTTCATGCTCGCATCCTGTCACGTGAGCCGATACTTGCGCTCGGCGTAGTAATACAAGGGCCTCCAGAAAACCCGGTTGATGACCACCACGAACAGGCTCATCACGCCCACGCCGAGTACGATCTGGTGAAAATTGTGGGCCGCCGCCGCGTCGGCGATATACGAGCCGAGGCCGCGCGCGCGAATCTCCGTATGACCCCAGCTCACCAGTTCGGAGACCTGGGCCGCGTTCCAGGAGCCTCCCGATGCGGTGATGGCGCCGGTGACGTAGAACGGCAGCACCGCGGGGATGGCGACCTTGCGCCACCAGAGCCATCCCTTGACCCCGAAATTGATGGTGGCATGGCGCATCTCGGCCGGGATGCTGCTCGCGCCGGCGATTATGTTGAACAGGATGTACCACTGCGTGCCGAGAATCATGAGCGGGCTCAAGAATACGTCGGGATTCAGCTTCCACACGACGATGCCGTAGACCGCCAGGGGGAACAGCAGATTGGCCGGAAACGCGGCCATGAATTGTGCGATTGGCTGCACGATCTGCGCCGCCCGCGGACGCATGCCGACCCAGATTCCGATGGGCACCCACACCAGGCTCGCCAGCGCGATCAATATGAACACCCGAAGCATGGTGAGGCAGGCCAGGAGGCAGACATGCAGGGCTTCGCTCGGCGAGGTGCCGGCAATGAGGTCGGCCACGATGCGCCACAGGCCGAGCACCACGACCACGACGATCAGCGATACCCACAGAAGATCGAGACTGCGCTTGGGCCGCGAAGTCGCATCGATGAGCGGCGCGTTGGTGCGCTCGAACAGGCGGCTGGTCCAGAGCACCGCGGCGTCGAACGCGAGGGTTGCGGCCGTGACGAAACGGGACCGGCGCAGCATGGTCAAGGCCCAGGAGTCCGGAACGCGCTCGCCCGGTTCCTGCTCCACCCGGAACCGGTCCACCCAGGCGACCAGGGGCCGGAACAGCAGCTGGTCGTACAGCAGGATGACGATCAGCATGGTGAGGATGGCCCAACCGATGGCAGTGAGGTTCTTCTGCTCGATGGCGAGCGCGATGTACGACCCGACACCGGGCAGCGCGACCGACAAATTTCCCACGCTGATCGATTCTGAGGCGACCACGAAGAACCAGCCCCCGGACATGGACAACATCATGTTCCAGACCAGCGCCGGCATTCCGAAGGGCACCTCGAGCTGCCAAAATTTCATCCAGGGCGACAGCTGGAACGACTCGGCGGCCTCGACCAGCTCGGTGGGGATGGTGCGCAGAGACTGGTAGAAGCTGAACGCCATGTTCCAGGCCTGGCTGGTGAAAATGGCGAATATCGCCACGAATTCGGCGCCGAGCACTCTGCCCGGGGCCAGGGAAAGAAAAAACACGCTGGTAATCGAAATGAAACCTAAAATGGGCACTGATTGGAGAATGTCGAGGATCGGGACCAGGAGCCTGCCGGCACGCTCGCTCTTCGCGGCCCAGGTCGCGTACGTGAGCGTGAACACCAGCGAGCAGAACAGCGCCACCAGCATGCGGAACGTGGTGCGCGCCGCATATTCCGGCAGATGCGACGGATTCAAGGAAAGCGGCACTACCTCGATCTGGGTGAGCGGCGCGAACAGACCGCGCGCCGTCTCGCCGAGAAAGGCGATGAGGCCGATGACGACGATGAACGCCAGCACGTCCCAGCGCGACGCGAGGCCGCGCAGAAAGACGTAGGGTTCGAATCGATTCATCGGCGCATTCTCGCAGGACAGACGATCAAGTAGTAGTAGGGACAAGGCGGCACGGGGCCGCTCACCCACATCATTCGAGCAAGAGACATGCAGCAGAGTTTGGCAGGACATTCGCAGGCGCACGCGAGCGCGGAAGGGACCCGATACAAGGTGCTCGGCGCCATCAGTTTCTCGCACTTTCTCAACGACATGATCCAGTCGTTGATCATCGCCATCTACCCCTTGCTGAAAGGCGAGTTCGACCTGAGCTTCGCGCAGATCGGCATGATTTCGCTGACCTATCAAATCTGCGCCTCGGTCCTGCAGCCGCTGGTGGGCACGTACACCGACAGGCACCCGCAGCCGCACTCGCTGTCCGCGGGGATGGGCTTTACGCTCGCGGGTCTCCTCGCCCTGGGCTTTGCGCAGAGCTATGCCGCGATCCTCGTTGCCGCCGCCTTGGTGGGTGCCGGATCGGCCGTTTTTCACCCCGAGTCCTCGCGCATCGCACGCCTCGCGTCGGGCGGCCGCCACGGGCTGGCCCAGTCGATATTTCAGGTCGGGGGCAGCGCAGGCAGTGCCGCGGGCCCCCTGCTCGCGGCGTGGATCATCATTCCTCACGGCCGCTCGAGCGTGTCCTGGTTCGCGCTGGCCGCGATTCTCGCGATCGTGATCCTGTGGAACGTGAGCGGCTGGTACGTCAGGCATCACCTCGCGCGCACCGGGACGGCGGGAGCCCAGACCGCCGTCCCGAGTCCCGTGTCCTCGACCCGTGTCGCCTGGTCGCTTGCCATTCTCGTGGTGTTGGTTTTCTCGAAATATTTCTACCTGGCCGGGATCTCGAGCTTTTACAGCTTTTTCCTGATCGAGAAATTCCACGTCTCCATCCAGGCCGCGCAGGTGTATCTGTTCCTCTTCCTGCTCGCGAGCGCGCTCGGCACCCTCATCGGCGGCCCGCTCGGCGATCGGATCGGACGCAAGCGGGTCATCTGGTTCTCGATCCTCGGGGTGGCCCCCTTCACGCTCGCGCTTCCCCATGTCGGATTGACATCGACTGCGCTGCTGAGTTTGATCATCGGCTCCATCCTGTCCTCCGCCTTCTCCGCGATTCTCGTGTTCGCTCAGGAGCTCATGCCGGGCAAGGTCGGCGCGGTCTCGGGCCTGTTCTTCGGCCTGGCGTTCGGCATGGGCGGCATCGGCGCCGCCGTGCTCGGGGTGCTCGCCGACCGCTACGGCATCGACTTCGTGTATCAGCTGTGCGCATTCCTGCCGCTGCTCGGGATCTGCGCCGCGTTCCTGCCGAACATCGAGCACCGCGTCGTCCGGAGCCGCGTTTGAGCCACGAATTCGTGTCGCTGATCGCGCAATACGGGCTGCTCGTGGTCGCTTTGAACGTATTGGTGGACCAGATCGGTCTGCCCGTTCCGGCCATGCCCACGCTGATCGTCGCGGGGGCGATGGCCGCCGCCGGCCGCCTGTCGATCGGGCCCTTGTTCGCCTGGTCCGTGGTTGCGTGCGTGGTGCCGGATTGCGGCTGGTATCTCATCGGCAAGGCGTATGGGATCCGGGTTCTGAAGACCTTGTGCAGGATTTCCCTCGAGCCGGACTCCTGCGTGAGTCAAACCCAGAGCAGATTCGAGCGCTGGGGCATCAACTCGTTGATGGTGGCCAAGTTCGTCCCCGGCCTCGCCATCATCGCCCCACCGCTCGCCGGTGCCATGCGCGTCGGCTGGCTTCGATTCGTGGCCCTGAGCGCGGTGGGCGCGGCAATCTGGGTGGGCTTCGGGCTCGCGGCGGGCGTCCTGTTCCGCTCGCAAATCGAAGTCCTGCTCACCCGCCTCACCCGCATCGGCAACATTGCGGGCATCGCCCTCGGCGTCGCTCTCGCCGCCTATATCCTCTATAAGTGGTGGGAGCGCCTGCGCTTCTACCGGACGTTGCGGATGGCGCGGATCACGGTGACCGATCTCTATGACCTCATTCAGGCGGGCGCGCAGCCCTCGATCATCGACGTGCGCACTTCCACGGCGCGCGCGCTCGAGCCTCGGTGGATCCCGGGAGCAATACATGTCCCGCTCGAGGCCGTGGGGTTGCATGTGAACCATCTGCCCAAGGACCGGGAAATCGTTCTTTATTGCACCTGCCCGAGCGAAGCCTCCGCGGCGCGGGTCGCGAGGATCCTGATGAAACATGGCTTCAAGCGCGTGCGGCCGCTGTTCGGCGGGCTCGATGCGTGGATCCAGGCGGGCTATGGCGTGGAGACGCAGCCTTGAGCGACCGGCCTTTGCATCGAGTCGTCATCCTCGGCGCGGGCTTCGGCGCTGGGCGAGGCGGGATCAGCCGTTCAGATAGGCCATCATCTGCGGATGGTAGCGGTCGCCCCGGGCGATCCCCCGCGGAGCCACCACCTCGATGCGCTCGATATCCCGCCTGGAGATCTGCACCGCCGTCGAAGCGACGTTTTCCCTGAGCCGGGCAGCACTCGTGGTTCCCGGTATGGGGGCGAAAGTCGCGCCTCGTTCGAGGATCCAGGCGAGCGCGAGTTGCGACGGCGTGCAGCCCTTCTCGCTCGCGATCGAGTGGATCTGTTCGACCACCGCGAGATTCCTGGCGAAATTCTCGCCGCGGAAGCGCGGCGACTCGCGCCGCCAGTCGTCGGGAGCCAGGTCGGAGGGGCTCTTGAAGCGGCCCGCCAGGAATCCGCGGCCGAGAGGGCTGTAGGGCACGAACCCGATGTCGAGCTCGCGCAGGGTCGGAATGATCTCGTCCTCCGGCTCGCGGCTCCACAGCGAATACTCGGTCTGCAGCGCGCTGATGGGATGGATCTTGTGCGCGCGCCGTAGGGTCGCCGGCGCGGCTTCCGACAGGCCCAGGTAGCGCACCTTGCCCCGCTTCACCAGCTCCGCCATGGCGCCCACGGTCTCCTCGATGGGCGTGTTCGGATCGACGCGATGCTGGTAGTAGAGATCGATCACGTCCACCCCGAGCCTCGCGAGCGAGGCGTCGCAGGCCGAACGCACGTACTCGGGGCGCCCGTCGATTCCCCGGACCTGCGATCCGGGCTGGCGCACGATCCCGAACTTGGTCGCGAGCACGACGCCGTCGCGCCGTCCTTTCAGGGCCTTTCCCACCGTGATCTCGTTGGTGTGCGGACCATACGCATCGGAGGTATCGAGAAAATTGACGCCCAGATCGAGCGCAAGATGTATCAGCGATATGGCCTCATCCTCGGTCGCCCCGCTGGTCGAATAGAAATCCGACAACCCCATGCAGCCGAGACCGATCTCGGAGACCTTCAGGCCTTGGCTTCCCAACACGCGTGCTTTCATGACTCTCTCAGGAAAAAGCCTGGATGCCGGTCTGCGCCCTGCCCAGGATGAGCGCGTGGATGTCGTGGGTGCCCTCGTAGGTGTTCACCACCTCGAGATTCACCAGATGGCGAATCACGCCATATTCATCGGAAATGCCGTTGCCGCCGAGCATGTCGCGCGCCGCCCGCGCGACATCGAGCGCCTTGCCGCAGGAGTTGCGCTTCAACATGGAGGTGATCTCCACCGCAGCGGTGCCCTCGTCCTTCATGCGTCCCAGCCGCAGGCACCCCTGCAGTCCCAGCGATATCTCGGTTTGCATGTCGGCGAGCTTCTTTTGGATGAGCTGGTTGGCGGCGAGCGGGCGGCCGAATTGCTTGCGCCCGATCACGTAGTCGCGCGCCGTGTGCCAGCAGCTCTCCGCGGCGCCGAGCGCCCCCCATGCGATGCCGTAGCGCGCGGAATCGAGACAGGTGAACGGCCCCTTCAGACCGCTGACGCCCGGCAGCAGATTCTCCTGCGGGACGAACACCTCATCCATGAGGATCTGCCCCGTGGTGGAGGCACGCAGTCCCACCTTGCCGTGCAGCGCCGGCGCCGACAGGCCTTGGAAGCTCTTCTCCAGGATGAAGCCCCGGATCACTTCATCCTCGGTCTTCGCCCAGACGACGAAAACGTCCGCGAGCGGGCTGTTCGTGATCCAGGTCTTGGCACCCGATAGCCGGAAACCGCCGCTCGCGGCGCGTGCGCGGGTGACCATGCTGCCGGGATCGGATCCATGGTTGGGCTCCGTGAGGCCGAAGCAGCCGATGGAGTCGCCGCGGGCGAGCGCCGGCAGATAGCGGCGCTTCTGATCCTCGCTTCCAAACACGTAGATCGGCAGCATGACCAGCGAGGATTGCACGCTCATCATCGACCGGAAACCGGAGTCGACACGCTCGACTTCCCGGGCGATCAATCCATAGCTCACGTAGTTGAGGCCGCCCCCGCCGAATTCCTCCGGGATGGTCGCGCCCAGGAGCCCGAGGCTTCCCATCTCGCGGAAAATCTCGGGATCGGTCTGCTCATGGCGAAATGCCTCGAGAACCCGCGGCGCCAGCCGGCCCTCGGCATAATCCCGCGCTGCGTCCCTCAGCATCTTCTCGTCGGAGGTAAGCTGCCCGTCGAGCAGCAGCGGATCGTCCCAATGAAAGGTTGCCTTCGCCATTTTCGATCTCTGAAAATCATGCGCCGTTTCGCGAGCGGGCGCACATTGTACTGGAAAATCAGGATTCAATTTTCCCCGGCCTCCAGCACCTGCTCGATGCGTCGATCCGGCACCAGCCACATCACCGCGACCAGCGCGTAGAGGGTCTGCGCGACCGGCGGCGACCGGAACGAGGCCGCGATTCCGAGCGCATAAAGCACCGGCGAGAGCTTGCCTTTCCAATCGCCGCCCACCGCCTGTTTCAGCAGCGAACCCGGGCCCTGCGCCGCAATGATTGCTTGCTGCAGGATCACATACGCGAGCGCCGCGACCAGCAGCACGGCGCCGTAAGCCGCGCTCGGCAGCATCGCGTGGTAGTTTTCGCCCATCCAGGCGGTCGCGAACGGAAACAGGGACAGCCAGAACAACAGGTGCAGGTTGGCCCACAAGATCCCGCCTGTGACCTGCTTGCTCGCGTGCAGCATGTGGTGGTGGTTGTTCCAGTAGATGCCGACGTAGACAAAGCTGAGCACGTAGCTGAGGAATACCGGCACCACCGGAGCGAGCGCCGCGAGGTTTTCCCCGTGCGGCACCTTGAGCTCGAGCACCATGATGGTGATGATGATGGCGATCACGCCGTCGCTGAATGCTTCGAGTCTCGTCGTATTCATGGCAAACTTGCGCCGACCATGCACAAAGCTTACCTGATCGCCGCCGCACTCGCCCTGGCCTGCGTCCGCCCGAATCCCTGCGTTGCCGACGCAATCGTGCCGCCCCCCGCGGACCTGGCTCTCGCGCGCGACATGCTCAAGGGATTGGTCGAGATCGATACCACGCACGCCCACGGCTCGACCGCCGCGGCGACGGCCATTCAGACCTGGCTCGCGGACGCCGGCTTTTCGGGATCGGACCTCGTGCTCATCGCTCCGGCCGATCGCCCGGCCAAGGCAAGCCTCGTGGTGCGCTACCGGGGGCGCCATCCCAAGCCCGCCGTGCTCTTCATGGGACACCTCGATGTGGTGGATGCCAACCCGGCCGACTGGTCGGTCGATCCATTCAAGCTCACGCAGAAGGACGACTGGTTCTACGGACGCGGCACCATCGACATGAAGGATGGCGATGCGGCGCTCGCCGAATCGCTGATCCGGTTGAAAAGGGAGCATTACGTACCGGAGCACGACCTGATTTTCGCCTTCACGGCGGATGAAGAGGCCGGCGGCGATTCGAACGGACCTGCCTTCCTGCTGAACCAGCATCGGGACCTGATCGATGCCTCGTTGGCCATCAATCTCGATGGCGGCGGCGGCGACCTCAAGCAAGGCAAGCGCGCGTATTTCGAAGTGGGCACCAGCGAGAAAACCTACGTCACCTACACCTTGCAGACGACGAGCCCGGGGGGCCATGGCTCGCTTCCGGGCCCCGACAACGCCATCTACCACCTGGCCCACGGCCTCCTGCGTCTGGAGACCTACCGGTTTCCGGTGATGTTGACGGCCACCACCCGTGCCAGCTTCAAGAGCTTTGCGACGCTCGAGCCCGGTCCCGACAGCGCCGACATGCTCGCGGTATCGCAGGATCCATCGGACCCGGCCGCCGCCGAGCGCCTCAGCCGCAACGTGCGCCAAAACGCACAGCTGCGCACCACCTGCGTGGCCACGCTGATCTCCGGTGGGCACGCCGAGAATGCGCTGCCTCAGCGGGCAAAGGCGACCGTTCAGTGCCGTATGATGCCCGGCGACAACGCCGAGACCGTGAAGCGCCGGCTCATCGACACCCTCCAGGACCCCGGCATCTCCGTGATCATGGACGCGCCGCCCATTGTCAGCCCCGAATCCCCGCCGACGCCCGCCATCATGGACAAGGTCGCCGCGGTCGCCCACTCGATGTGGCCGGGCGTGCCGCTCGTACCCACCATGGCGACGGGATTCTCGGACGACCGTCAGACGCGCAATGCCGGCATTCCGAGCTACGACGTGAGCGGCATTTGGATCGACATCGATGAGAATCGCGCGCACGGCCGCGACGAGCGGGTGGGTGTTCAGGCATTCGACGAAAGCGTCGAGTTCACCTACCGGCTGATCAAGAGGATGGGCCGCAGCCAGTAACGCTGCGTCGTCACTGCGCCTTCCCCCGGATATTATGTCCAGCGCGAGGCGGCGCAGCGCCAGTGGGCCGCGCCGGCGTTTGATCGTCGGCTGCCTCCTACGCGCGCTCGGCCCGCGGTGCGCTACCGCAATGTGTCGAAGTGATTCAAATTATTCGCGCCTGCCACAGCGGACGAATAACAATGACGCAGCAGCCGAAAACGCACGAATACCTGTTCGATCACATTCGCGCGAGCGCGACGCCCGCCAGGCGCAAGATCGAATCCCATGTTGGTGTTCCTCGCACTATGGTTCGGCGGCTTTTTCTGGGGCATCGCCGGGGTCGTGCTGGCAACGCCCGCCTTGGCCACCTTGAAGGTGATTGCCGAGAATTCGGCGCACGGCCGGCAACTGCTGGATTTTTTGAGTCCCCAATCCGACGCCTGCCCGGCGCAAGCCCGCCCGGCACGCGCGCGCGCCCATGGCGCTTCCGACGTAACGCACCGGCAACCTGCGCCGGGTTAGAATATCGGCGTGAAACAGATCAACGAAGCGGCCCGCAACATCGATGTGGTGGCCGAAACCGACGTTTTGGTGGTCGGCAGCGGACCTGCGGGCCTCGCGGCCGCCCTGGCCTCCGCCCGCGCTGGCGCGGCGACCGTGCTGATGGATCGCTACGGCTGCTTCGGCGGCAATATCACGCAAGTGGGGGTCGAAGGTCTCGCCTGGTACCGGCATCCCGAAACCGTGGATAGCGAAGGCATCGGCATCGAGTTCGAGCAGCGGGCCAGGACGATGGGGGCCGCGATGCCCGAGCCTCAATCGACGAGCTATGCGCTCGACGGCGAGATGTTCAAATACGTCGCCGACGTCCTGGTGCAGGAAGCCAAGATCGAGCCCATGCTGCATCGCCTGGTCGTCGCTCCGATCGTTCGGGACGGCGCGATTGTCGGTGTGATCACGGAAAGCAAAGCCGGGCGCGAGGCGATCCTCGCGAAGCGCGTGGTGGATGCGACCGGGGATGCGGATGTGGCGATGCGCGCCGGTGCGCCGACCCACAAGACCCCGCGCGAGCAGATGATGGCGACCTCGGTGATGTTCTCCATGAGCGGCGTCAACAAACAGCGCTTCATCGAACAGGTGAAGGCCGACCCGCAGACCTACAAGGACTGGACCGGCAA
>Ga0182012_10002561_pt1 | contig 19611 bp, 15 predicted proteins | sample 612S2SmetaG_FD_120486 | JGI IMG/M metagenome (GOLD analysis project Ga0182012, IMG submission 120486) | Permafrost microbial communities from Stordalen Mire, Sweden - 612S2S metaG | ecosystem: Environmental > Terrestrial > Soil > Wetlands > Permafrost | place: Sweden: Stordalen | collected...
GAACGGGCAAACTCGCGCTCCGGGGGGATTTTGTCGCCCGGCTGCAGGGTTCCGTTCTCGATCAGCGAACGAATGTGGTCAACCACATGCATGGTGCGCTGCGAATCGTTCTCGTTGTTCTTGATGCGCGACATGTGTTCGATCACCGTATTACAAAGAACCCATCGAATGCAAGACGAGAGTAACACTGTTCTGCGTCGAGTTCCAAATAAACCCTTCGAGCGGGAGGTGGCAGACATGGCAACGCGTGTGTATACTTGTGGTCTGACCACGGTTTTTCCCTGTGGTTGCATCTTTGTGAGGGCCAAGATGAACGGCACATTAATCGATCCCGACCGCCTTTTCCCAGCCGATCCAGGCACGCGGGCTATCGCCAGGTCCTTGTATAAAGAGGTGGCGGGAATGCCGATTGTGAGTCCGCATGGCCATACCCAGGCGGGCTGGTTTGCGCGCAACGAGCCGTTTCCGGACCCGGCCACATTATTTGTCCAGCCCGACCATTACGTTTTCCGGATGCTTTACAGCCAGGGTGTATCGATGGACGATCTGGGAATTGGCCAACCGGTGATCCCTGACCCGCGCAAAGTGTGGCGGCTCTTTGCCAGCCACTACTACCTGTTTCGCGGCACGCCGACGCGGATGTGGCTCGATTACGCGTTTTCGACGCTCTTTGGCCTGGAGAATCGGCTTTCGGAAAAGACAGCCGACGAGTATTTCGACTCCATCAGCGAAAAGCTGCGCACGCCAGAGTACCTACCGCGCACCTTATTTGAGCGATTCAAGCTGGAGGTGCTGGCCACGACCGATTCTCCATTGGACTCGCTGGCCGATCACCAGGCGATTCGCAACTCCGGCTGGAAGGCGCGGATTGTGCCCACGTTCCGGCCCGATCCGGTGGTTGATCCCGAGTTTGCCGGCTTCGCCGAGCGCATCGCCGAGATGGGCAAGCAGACTGGCGAGGATACGTCCACGTGGAGCGGGTATCTGAAGGCGCTGGCCAAGGGGCGAGCACGATTTCGCGCACTGGGCTGCACGGCGACCGACCATGGGCACCCGACGGCTCAGACCGCGGATTTATCCGCGAGCGAGGCGGCCGCGCTGTTTGGAAAGGTGCTGGGCGGAAAATCAGACGCAGCGGAACAGGAACTGTTTCGCGCTCAGATGCTGACGGAGATGGCTAGGATGAGCGTCGAAGATGGACTGGTCATGCAGATTCATCCCGGATCCGTTCGCAACCACAATCGTTTTGTGTACGAGCGTTACGGCCGCGATATGGGTGTCGATATTCCCAGCGCGACAAATTATGTGCAAGCTCTGCGGCCGCTTCTCGACAAGTTCGGCAACGAGCCTGGGCTTACGATCATCTTGTTTACGCTCGACGAGACAACATATAGTCGCGAGTTAGCCCCGCTCGCCGGGCATTATCCGTGCTTGCGCCTTGGTCCTCCGTGGTGGTTTCATGACAGCCCCGAGGGCATGATGCGTTTTCGCGAACAGGCAACAGAGACGGCGGGCTTCTACAATACGGTGGGCTTTAACGACGACACACGAGCGTTTCTTTCGATACCGGCAAGGCATGATGTTGCGCGGCGCGTGGATTGCGCGTTCCTGGCTCGCCTGGTTGCCGAGCGCAGGCTGGACGAAGACGAGGCACTCGAAGTGGCTCGCGATTTAACATACGGATTGGTAAAGAAGGCATACAAGTTTTAGTGGATTCACAGAGGAAGGGGCGGCGTCCTGGTTTCGGCGCCGTTGATTGATTCGATAGCATGTCAAAGACGGACATAGTCGATCCGAGACGACATCTGCGTATTGGGAGTGTGCGTTGGTCCATCTGCGCCATGCTCTTCGCAGCCACCACTATCAACTACATGGATAGGCAGGTCTTGTCTCTGCTGAAGCCGACGCTGATGCAGAGCGTCGCCAACCACGGCATCGGCCTGACGGAAGAGAGCTACGGAACCGTTGTCGCGTTCTTCACGCTCTTCTACGCTTTGGGACAACTCGGCGCAGGGCGCTTTGTCGATAAGGTCGGCACGCGCGTCGGCTACATGGTCATCATGGCTATCTGGAGCCTCTCCGCCATGAGCCATGCATTGGTGAACTCGGTCCTGGAACTTGGCATCGCGCGTTCCTTCCTCGGCATCGGGGAATCCGGCAACTTCCCTGCCGCCAACAAAGTGAACGCCGAGTGGTTCCCGCAGAGTGAGCGCTCGTTCTCCTTCGGCATCTTCAACTGCGGAGCCAATGTGGGTGTGATTCTGGCCACTATCCTGGTGCCCCTCGCTACCTACAATTTCGGCTGGCACGCCGCATTTCTGGTAACCGGATTTTTCTCGGCCTCCTGGATACTGCTCTGGTTCCTCAAGTACCACAAACCCGCCGACCATCCCAAGCTCTCCGCCGCCGAACACGCATACATCCACCAAGACCCTCAGGAACCGCGTGACAAGCCCGCTCCCGCGATGCCATGGGGACGATTATTCGGCTTTCGACAGACCTGGGCGTATGCCATTCCCAAATTCCTTACCGATCCGATCTGGTGGTTTTATCTTTACTGGCTGCCTGGTTACTTCAGCGACAAATTTCATCTGAGCCTGGTAGGCCTGGGGTTGCCCATCCTGATTGTGTACAACGCCTCGGCCGTCGGCAGCATCTACGGAGGCTATCTGCCCGCATCGTTTATTCGCATGGGAGCAACGCCCGAGCGAGCAAGGCTGGCGGCCATGCTTCTCTGCGCCTGCCTTGTCGCTCCCGTTTTTCTTATCAACTATCTTCATGCTGATAACTTTGCCAAGTGGGCCGCCATCGGTTTGCTCAGCCTGGCAGCGGCGGCGCACCAGGGCTGGTCGGCAAATCTGTTTACTACTGCTTCCGACATGTTCCCACGCAGCGCCATCGGCTCCGTCACCGGCATCGGAACCATGGCCGGAGCGGTGGGCGGCTTTCTCTTCGCGAAATTTGCCGGTCACGTTCTTGAGATATCGGGCAGCTATTCGATCCTGTTCATCATTGCCGCCAGCGTATATCTTGTCTCGCTGGTCATCAACGTTCTTCTCGCACCGGGCTTGAAGAAAGTGGAGATCGCGGCATGAGCCTCTACTGCGCGCAAGGAAGCGTCGATTCCGATCTGACTCCGCACCTGCAGGACCTGCTGACCGAGGCGCTGGCCAAGCTGGGCCCGCGCGTGAATGTGCTTGCGGTGCCGCCCGACCAGAGCCGCGAGCACTCCCGCGCCGGAGTTCTCACCCGCTACGCATACGAACATTACGGCGACAAGCTAAAGGCCGTGCTTCCTGCCATCGGAACCCATACGCCCATGCGCCGCGAACAGATTGAACGCATGTTCCGAGGGGTGCCTGTCGAACTATTCCGTGATCATAACTGGCGCACGGATGTGGAGACACTGGGCGAGATTCCTGCCGAGTACATTCGCGAACAGTCCGAGGGCAAGCTCGACTACGCTTGGCCGGCGCAGGTAAACAAGCTGATCGCGCATGGCGGCTTCGATCTGATCCTTTCCATCGGCCAGGTCGTACCGCATGAAGTGATCGGCATGGCCAACTATACGAAGAACATCCTGGTGGGCACCGGCGGGCGTGAGGGCATCAATCGCAGCCACTACCTGGGCGCAGTGTACGGCATGGAGCGCATCATGGGCCGGGCTGTAAGCCCGGTGCGCAATGTCTTGAATCTGGCCGCTAAACAGTTCCTTCACCATCTACCAATCGTCTATGCGCACACCGTGGTAGGCAGGGACGACGATGGTGGGCTCGCGGTGCGCGGGTTGTTTGTCGGCGACGATGACGAGTGTTTTTTGCGCGCGGCGGAGTTGAGCCTCAAGGTGAACTTCGAGATGGTCGCGGAGCCCATGCGCAAAGCCGTCGTCTATCTTGACCCGCACGAATTTCACTCGACATGGATCGGCAACAAGGCCGTTTATCGCACCCGCATGGCGCTGGCCGATGGCGCCGATCTCATCATCCTGGCTCCGGGCGTACGCGAGTTTGGCGAAGACAAAGGCATCGACGCGCTGATTCGAAAGTACGGCTATCACGGCACGCCGGCCACTCTGGAAGCAGTCCGTCAAAATCCGGACCTGGCCTCCGACCTGAGCGCTGCCGCGCATCTGATCCACGCATCCTCAGAGGGACGTTTCAAGATCACATGGTGCCCCGGTTTTCTCACCCGCGAAGAGGTAGAAGGCGTGGGGTACAACTATGGCGAACTTTCATCCATGCTCGACCGCTACAACATACAGACATTGAAGCATGGAATCAACCGCGTGCGTGGCGAAGAGATCTTCTTCATCTCCAACCCCGGGCTGGGCCTGTGGGCTCATAGCAGCCGTTTTTAAAAAGGAAACAATCATGGCAAATTTGAAACTGAACAAATACTCGATCGGAACCGGAGACCGGTTTGCGCATCAAGCCAAAGCGCACCTGCAAGCCTGTGTGCAGGCGCTTGCGCAGGGCGTTGAGCTTATCCCGGTATGGAACAAATCCAACCGCGAACATTTGATCATTGGTTCAGAACCGATATCTGTACGCAAGGCTGCTGAAGCAGCGGTCAAGGCGCTCAACTGGACGCTGCCCTACTACTGCGATGCCGACCACATCAACACCACCACCGTCGACCGATTCATGACCGCGTGCGACTTCTTTACGCTGGATGTGGCCGACTTTATCGGCCAACCTGCATCCAGTACGGATATTGCCGCCTTCGTTTCCCGGCACCCGGAATTGCTGGGCAAGATCGCACTCGATGGCGTCGATGATCCGATCAACATCAGCCGCGAAGATTTGCAGTCTGCCGCCGAAAAGTTTCTTGCTGCCGTCAAACATGCCGGCGAAGTCTATCGCAAAATTGAAGCCGCCAAAGGCAAGAGCAACTTTATTCCTGAAGTTTCCATGGACGAAACCGACCGCGCGCAGACTCCCGCCGAGTTGCTCATTATCCTTGCCGCGATAGCCGACGAGGGCATTCCCGTGCAGACCATCGCGCCCAAGTTCAGCGGCCGCTTCAACAAGGGCGTCGACTACGTCGGCGACGTGGCGCAGTTTGAGCGCGAGTTTGTGCTTGATGTGGCGGCCATCGCGCATGCAATCAGGCAATATGGCCTGCCGGACAATCTCAAACTCAGCGTCCACTCGGGCAGCGACAAGTTCTCCATCTATCCCGCGATTCACGCAACGATGAGGCGTTTTCAGTGCGGCGTGCACCTGAAGACGGCTGGCACAACCTGGCTGGAGGAGATTATCGGTCTGGCTGAAGCCGGTGGCGCGGGCCTTGAACTTGCAAAAGAAGTGTATGCGCAGGCGCTCGACCATTGCGATGAGCTGTGCGCGCCTTACGCCACTGTGATTGACATCGATCCCGCGAAATTGCCGTCGGCGAGTGAAGTGAATGGATGGACCTCGCAGCAGTTCACCTCAGCGCTGCGCCACATTGAAGGCGACCCGGCTTACAACGACAGCCTTCGCCAGTTGCTGCACGTCGGCTTCAAGGTTGCGGCCAAGATGGGCAATCGCTATATCGATCTGCTGGAAGCGAACGAGACTGTGATTGCAAAGAACGTCACAGAGAATTTGTATGAGCGGCACATTGTGCCGGTATTTTTCGGACAAGAAGGCGTAACTGGCAGGAACTATGAAATTGATTAAGGAAAGCACGGTGCAAGGATGAGGTCAGATCTATTCAGTCTGCAAGGCAAGGTTGCGGTAGTTACGGGCGGCACCTCCGGCATTGGCCGCGCGCTTAGCCTTGGCTTGGCCGAAGCGGGCGCGGATGTCATTGCCACGGCACGCAGGCAACAGCAGGTGGATGAGACCGCTGCTGCAATCGAAGCGCTGGGCCGCAAGACGCTGCGCATGGCGTCGGATGTGAGCGAGCGTGCTGGCCTGGAGAAACTTCTGGGAGCCGTGCTCGCAACGTTCGGCAAGGTAGACATTCTGGTCAACTGCGCAGGCATCATCAAGCGCGCGCCCACGCTCGACTTTGCCGAGCAAGAGTGGACCAACATTCTCAACATCAACCTGACCGGAACGCTGCGCGCCTGCCAGGTCTTCGGGCGGCACATGCTCGAGCGCGGCAGCGGGCGGATTATCAACATCGCATCGCTCAACAGCTATGTTGCGCTCTCTGAGGTAGCGGCCTACGCGGCCAGCAAGGCAGGTGTTGCCTCGCTGACGCGTTCGCTTGCAGTCGAGTGGTCAAAGCGTGGCGTGACGGTGAACGCGGTTGCGCCCGGCGTTTTCCGTACTGATCTCAACTCGGCATTTCTCGATGGAACGCCGCGTGGGCAGGAACTGTTAATGCGCACGCCGATGGGCCGCTTTGGCAAGACAGAGGAGTTGATAGGAGCGACAGTCTACCTGGCCTCCGACAGTTCGTCCTTTGTCACCGGCCAGGTGCTGGTGGTCGACGGAGGCTTTTTGGCCAGCGGCGTGAATCAATAGATGATCGGCAACTACTACTGTGACCGCTTGATTAGTTAATCCTGCCCATAAAAATGGGCGCCCCAGGTCTCGAGTTTGAGACCTGGAAAGCACGAAGCGTGCAGGCACGATCTTTGCCGTTTTTAAGCAGTATCCTTACTGTATCGCAACGTTTGCTCCTGCCATTTTCATGATCGGACCGCCCTTCGCGGCTTCAATCGAAACCTGCCGGCCAGTCACGCTTGCGTAGCCAACGGTCAGTCCGGTCTTGGCCTTGATCTGCACGTTCTTCAAAACCACATCCTTGACCGCCGACTCCGGTAAGCCCACAATTGCGCCCGCGGTGCCAGCATCGGAAATCTTCACATTCTCGATCAGAATATTGTGGAAGTACGGCGTGAGCCGTGTCAGCGGCTGCGCCGTGTTGTCCTCGGGCGGCATAACCTTGGGGTAGTACTCGCTGATTACGATTGCGTTCTTCACGTTCTTCATATCGATGTCGCGAAAGACCAGATTGCTCACATCATTGCCGCGGTCGCGGTTTGCCTTTACGCGGATGCCGTTGTCTGTGCCGTCAAAGTGAATTCGTTCCGCAACGATGCGCTGCGCTCCGCCTGCGATCTCACTGCCAATCGAAAGCCCGTGCCCGTGCATGAACGTGCAATCGCGGATTGTGATGTCGCGGCTGGGCTCGTCGGGTCCCGGAGAGTTGATTGCGCCGGACTTGATGGCGATGTTGTCGTCACCCACATCGGAGTACACATTTTCGATCAGCACATTGGATGATGAGAAGGGATCGATCGCATCCGTGTTGGGCGAGTTCGCCGGGGCAAGAATCTTGACATTGCGGATGACAATATCGTCTGTGTAGTACGGCACCAACTGCCACATCGGCGAATTTTGAATGGTTACGCCCTCCACGCGCACATGGCGGCAGTGGTCGAGCACGATCAGCATGGGCCGCGGATGATTGCCCAACACGCCCGCGTCCTTCAGCGTTCGGGCCTCTCGCCACCAGTCTGCGCCGTTGCCGTCAACCGTCCCTTGGCCGGTAATTGCGATATGCTCAGCGCCGGTGGCTCCGATCAGCGCTTGCAGGCCGGGCTCGCGAAACTGCGTTTTCGGGAGATAGTCCGCGCGATCCGCCGAGCCCAGCAGCGTTGCGCCCGTAGCAATTTCAAGCGTGATGTTGCTCTTGAGTTCAATCGGCGCGGTAAGGTATGTGCCTTGAGTAAACCGAACTGTGCCGCCGCCCTTGCCGGCGCATCCGTCGATTGCTTTTTGAATTGCGGCCGTGTCCTTTGTCTTACCGTCGCCCTTTGCGCCGTAGGCATGCACATCGCAGTTGGCAGCAGCGTGGGCCGTGCTGCAAGCTGCCAGAATGAGCACAGCAGTATAGAGCAAGCTGAAGATCATTTTCAGTTTTCGTATCATGGTTAATGTGTACCTCGGGAAGGCATTGTAACGAATTCGCGGTGCGTTTATGTTCCGGGCTGCGTGTAAGGAACCTGTTCCACCAATCTGCGTTCCCTGCCCCGAGGATCGTTCACCAGCTTCGATTGCGCTTGGAAGCTCATGGTCTCACGCTTGTCAAGACCATATGGACTCCAGTGCGGCAGGCCGGGATGATTCGGCTCGCCTTTGCGCGCAAACTCGATGAAGGTGCCGCTCATCAGCGCTGCCAGGCTGCGCGCCTCGGGGCCATCGCCCGTCATCTGGTCCGCCACTTCCACATTGCCGAAGGCCAGCGGTATATCCAGCGTATGCGGCGCGCCCCATTTGCCGCCGTCAACGGGCGATTGCCAATCGAGTTCGTAGACCCAGGTATGCTCTTTGGCTATCGGCTGCGCAGCGCGCCGCTCTGCCTCAATCAACTGTCCGCGCCAGGAGCGTGAAGCGGTAGTTGCCGCGAAGAAGACATCCGATGCCGAGTAGGCCGGATACATCTCGCGATATTGGCGAATGACGTAGTCCTGATTCAGCGTCCCCAGAAACTGGCCATTTTGAGCCAGCTTGGCGGGCAGCGTATCCCAGGTCAGCTCAAACGTGGTCGCATCGCCGCCGCCGATCAGATACCGCGTCTCATCATGCGTGTTGCCGAGGATCATGGGAACGTCAGCCGAAATCGGCGGCGCGTCGGGGTCGAAGGGATCGCGCACCAGCGTCCGGCCATCCTTCACTGGTCCGTAGTAACTGACAGCGCGCGATGCTTCGATCAGTTTTTGCATCGGCATGGCGCGCAGCTCCGCCGCGCGGGCTGGATTAACTTGCATTGCGGCAAGAACAGTACGCGTTCGCGCGGCTGCAGACTGAGGGCGTGAGGCGGTAATCTGCTGGCCGCTCATCGTGATCACGCGATGAAATAAACCGCGCGCGGCAGGCATGCCCATCAGCGTGGCGCACTTGGCTCCGCCGCCCGACTGGCCGAAGATGAGCACACGGCTCGGATCGCCGCCGAAGTTTTCAATAGTGTCTCGTACCCATTCCAGGGCCAGGACGAGATCGAGCATTCCCGCATTGCCGGAGTCGGCAAGCTCAGCGTCCAACTCCGCCAGATAAAGGTAGCCGAAGAGATTGAGCCGGTGGTTGACCGTGACAACAACCACATCGCCGCGGCGGCAGAGATTTACGCCATCGTAGAGCGTATTGGTCACCGAGCCTGTATTGTACGCGCCGCCGTGAAAGTACACCATCACCGGCCGTTTACCGCCATCGCGCAGTGCAGGCGACCACACATTCAAGCAGAGGCAGTCTTCGCTTACCTCGCCGAGATCGGGCGGCGATGCGAAACCCGTGCGGCGGGTTTGGCCTGAGCCCGGCTGCGGCGCGCGCGGTCCAAAGTTGGTCGCGTCGCGGATTCCGGCCCACGCCGCGGCCGGCAGCGGCGGCATGAAGCGCCGCGGCGCAGTGTCGGCTCCATACGGTATGCCCTTGAACACGTTGATGCCTCGATCAACGAAGCCACGAATGCGGCCTGTTCGGGTTTCGCCAACTGGCGACGGCGCCTGTGCGCGCAGCATGGTCCGGCCTGCGAGCCCGGTAACTGCGAAGGTCGCGGCTGCGCCACGAAGAATTTGGCGGCGATTCATTGCGGACGCTACTCCCTTTGTTCCCAATCATACGCATGGGCAGCCAGCGGCTAAGGTCTGACCACTTGCAGGAGACCATTCGCGCATAACGCCTGTCAAATCGCTATGGATTTTGTATCTTCCCGAATCCATGTTCACTCATGTACATTGGTATGTGCCGCGAGTGGTCTAGCCTCTGCCACCCGGCGTCCGGAGAGATTTGTCTCGCCGGACTCATCGCCTGACCATCCCCGCCGGAGCTAAACCATGCGCAGTCCCCGCCCCGCACTTCTCGCAGTATTTGTACTCACAGCCCCGATTCTCGCCATCTTGCCCGTATCTGGCCAGGACGCTCGCAATGTGACCGAACCGCGCATTCCAGCGGCTTGCGTCACACTCGATGCCGCGATTGCTGCGCCAAATGGAATCCTCTCAGAAGCGGATGAGCGCAAGCTCGACACCGCGCGCATTCAGAAGGCCATGGATGGCTGTGCGCCGGGCAAAGCAGTTCTGCTGCGCGCGCATAATAAAAACAATGTATTTCTCTCAGGCCCGCTGACTCTGCGCAGCAACGTCACGCTGGTCGTGGATGCCAATACAGCACTCGTTGCTTCGCGCGACCCACGCATCTACGATCTCACACCGGGTAGCTGCGGCATCATTACGGAAAAAGGGCACGGCTGCAAGCCTTTAATCAACCTTGAAAACGTGCAGCACAGCGGAATCATGGGCGCGGGATCGATCGACGGGCGCGGCGGCGCAAAGCTGCTCGGCCAGGACGTGACGTGGTGGGACCTTGCGCATCAAGCTAAAATCGACGACAAGAATCAGAATGTTCCCTGGCTGATCGTCGCGCGCCACGTTGACGACTTCACCCTCTACAACATCACGCTGCGTAACTCTCCCGGCTTTCATGTGGCCGTGACGCAGGCCGATGGCTTTACCGCGTGGGGCGTGAAGGTACGCACTCCCAGCACGGCCCGCAACACGGATGCCATCGATCCCGGATCTTCGCATAATGTTACCGTTGCCTATTGTTCCATCAGCACGGGCGACGACGACGTTGCAGTTACCGCCAGCGGAGGAAATCATGCCTCGAACATTTCGATACTTCATAATCGTTTCTACAGCGGTCATGGCATGTCGATCGGCAGCGGAACTAGCGCAGGAGTTGAACACATGCTGGTGGACGATCTCACCATCGACGGCGCGGACAACGGCATTCGCATCAAGAGCGACCGCAGCCGCGGCGGCCTGGTGCATGATCTGACCTATCGCAATGTCTGCATTCGCAACGTCAAAAATCCTCTGTTATTCACAACTCTGTACACTACGTTTCCCGGCAATCTGCTTCCCGTGTATCGCGACATCACGCTCGATAACGTTCATATACTCACGCCCGGCAGCTACATATTTCTCGGGCTCGATGCGGATCATAAGCTGAGCCTGACCTTCAACAATGTCTTCGCCGATGGGCTCGATCAATCCAAGATGCTTGTCAAACACGCCGATTTTGTCATCGGCAGCAAGCGCGGCAATCTTGAGCCAAGCGGCGAAGATGCTTCCGTTCGGCAGGCCGCCGGGGCAACGGCTGGCACTCCGCTCGCCTGCGACTCGCGTTTTGTGGCCTTTCCGGCAACGGCGACTGCTCCCGAGATGAAGGGAACGGTGCCCGCAGAAGATAAGACGTTTTATGTAGCTGCCGACGGCACCGGCGAGTACTACTCCATTCAGCGCGCGCTCGATGCCGCGCCAAAAGTGGGCGGCGCGCTGGTGCTGGTAGCGCCCGGGACCTATCGCGAGGTGATCACCATCGACAAACCGGACATCCGGCTGCGCAGCGCGAATTCGGACGCGTCGAAAACCGTTGTCGTGAATGACCTTTCCAACGAGAGTGCCGGCGGCACGGTCAAGTCGGCTACGGTTCATGTTCTCGCCGACGGATTTTTTGCCGAAAACATCACGTTCGAGAATGACTACAACCGAACCCATGAGCAGAACCGGGAGGGCTCGCAGGCCGTGGCGCTTGAGACGCGCGGCGATCGCGGGATCTATCACAACGTCCGACTCGTGGCCAATCAAGACACGGTCTTTGCGGGCAGCAAGAACTGCACAACCGATGGACCCAACTGCATTCCCACACGCAACTACTTTACCGATTGTTATATTGCCGGAAACGTCGACTTTATCTTCGGCGACGGCAAGGCGGTCTTCGACCACTGCGAGATTCACTCGACGGCTTATTATGATGCGAGCTTCATCACAGCGCAGTCGAAGCACTATCCGGATGAGGACTCCGGTTTTGTAATCAACCACAGCAAGCTGGTTGCAGACCAAGGCGTTACGCACCCCGTTTATCTGGGCCGGCCGTGGCGCGACTACGCGGCTGTTGTGTTTCTGAATACAGAGATGGGAAGCCACATTGCCCCCCCCGGCTGGAGCGAATGGTTGCCGGGCTATCACCGGCTTGAGACTGCGTACTACGCCGAGTTCGACTCAACCGGTGCGGGTTCGTCAACAGGCAAGCGCGATCCGCACTCGCACCAGTTGACGGCAGAACAGGCGCGGAAGTATGAGACGGAGAACTTTCTGGCGGGCGCTGACCGCTGGAACCCGCAGGCCGCGCTCAAGCAGTTACAGGCGCTGGATCGCTAGCTTAGCCGCCGGGCAAATCTGTGCTATCCCCGGCGCGCAAAACTGCGGGGTGTAAATCCCACATCCCGCGGCGGCCGTACTAGCGAGCCATCCATCCGCCGTCCACAACCAGCACTTCCCCGGTAACGTAATCGCTGGCAGGCGAGGCAAGAAAGACCGCGGCACCGGCGAGGTCTTCCGGATTGCCCCATCGCCCGGCCGGAATGCGGGCGAGAATGTCTCGGTTGCGCTGCTCATCCTGCCGCAGCGCTTCGGTATTCGTGGTGGCAAAGTAACCCGGCGCGATAGCGTTAACCTGAACGTTACGCCCCGACCATTCGTTGGCCAATGCCTTGGTCAGTTGAGCGACTCCGCCTTTGGATGCCGCGTAGGAAGGCACGCGAATCCCGCCTTGAAACGAGAGCAGCGAGGCGATATTGATGATCTTTCCCTGCCCCTGCTTAAGCATCTCGCGCCCGGCCAACTGGCTCAGCTCAAAAACGCTGGTCAGATTGACCTGCAGCACCTGCATCCAGCGATCAAGATTATGCTGCTCCGCCGTCTCGCGATAGATGGTTCCGGCGTTGTTTACCAGGATGTTGGGCGCGCCGCACTGTGCCGCTGCGGTATCGAAGAGCTTTTGGGCTCCGTCAGTCGTATCCAACTGCGCTGAAACGCTGTAAGCTTGTCGGCCCAGTGCCCGAATCGTCGCACAGGTTTCCTCTGCCGGCCTGCGGTTACCATGGCAGGCAACATTGGCTCCAGCCTCGGCCAGCGCCACTGCGATTGCTGCGCCCAATCCGCTTGCAGCGCCGGTGACCAGCGCGGTCTTTCCATCCAGACGGAAGCGATCGAGAATGCCCACTTCATCTCTCCTGTACTTCTGCAATCAGTGCGGAAGCGACTCAGCTCCGCAGCAACCAAGACTCATGCATCCAGCATACGCCCTCCATTCAAGACCCGAGCGTTGTCGGTTGGAAGGCGATTGTGACCAAGGAGGCCGGCATCAAAACAGAGAATGCCCTCGTAATTGCCACCTACGACACCCCATCGCCCCATATGAGGACTACCGGCGTTATTGCAATCTCTGGGCAGATCATGGCATGGCTCCAGTCGTGGCTTCTGGCGAACCGCTGGCCCGCCCGATGGATTATGCGGTGCGGCCTGCCGTCATGGGGCGTTCGAAAATTGAATCGGGCCGAGCGTTGATCTCAGGCGATCTCATCGGAGTGGCACCGCACTATCTGGAAGCGCAATACGGTTCCAGCGCCACGGCAATCTTTCTGATGGGCGCGGCCTCTGACCAGCAGACTCTTTTCACGGCCGTTCGTTCTGTCTTCGACCAGGACGGCATAGCGGAAAATGATTCTAAGTCTATGATAATAAGAGTATTATTTGACTCGAACCAACAACCACGCTCAAACGACTCGAAAATCTTCGCCGTCGGTCTGCTGGTGAAAGCCCTTCCCATCGAAAGAACAAGCAAACTTATTTTCGACAACATCCAGTGCAACGGCTGGAGCACATAAGCCACGCAATGAAGTTTTTCGGTAAGTTCCAGGCATGTGAGAAATCTACCCAAGACCACGCATCTTTGGGATAGAATTGCTGGCGAATTGTGGTGGGGCTTGCTGTCTCGCTGAATGTAACCTGGAGGGTTAAATGAAGATCAATTTTGTTGGCGTTATCCTCATGCTCGGCGTTGTTTCGTCCCTTTTCGCCCAGCAGCCGTCAAGCCCAGGCGCCGCTCCTCGGCCCACCATACGCGAAGATGCGCTTAATCCTACGCCGGTCGATCCCAAGTCAGATCCCGACATCAACATGTTCGTCAACGACTATCGCGATGCTACGCCGCGAACCGAATACGGCGCGATGGTGTTCTACGACATACTGACCCCGCGTGGAGCGGGGGATGTCCTGCGCCCTGTCACCAAGGGAGCCGTACTGTCGGTGTTGATCGCTGTGAGCCGCGCCACCCTGGATGCCGGCGCGACGGCAACAGGGCGAATGCAGGCCGGCAGGCGCGAAGCCTTGATCGATGTCGAAGGCGCGGGAACAATCACGGTTCAGGGTAAGACCTACCCTGTTGCATCAGGCTCCTACTTCCAACTTACGCCAGATATTGATTTCTCCCTTACCAACACCGGCAGGGTTCCCATGATCTTCTATGTCCGAACCGAGCCGCTTCCTGCTAACTTCAAGATTCCCGCCTTCGAGGTCACGAACAGGTACGACAACGACCGGGTGTTCGGCGCACATTGGACACACAGTTGCGACATGGTCCCGACAGGCCCGAAGACCAAAACCTTCCCGCCCATGACTTTCTGCTCCATGTCGCCCTACTCCATGCCGCAGCCGCATAGCCATCCCGGTGAGGAGGTATGGATCCAAGTGGAGGGGGTGACGACTCTTTCATTAGGAAAGAGGCTCTTGCCGCTGTATCCCGGTCAGGCTTATCGCATTCCCCCGGACGGAGTTACAGCGCACAGCAACCTCAACCTCACCGATCGAATGACGAAGATTCTGTATCTCGGTCCCATCGACCGGCCCGCCGACAACGCTTCCATCCTTGCGAGGGGCCTCCCTCTGGTGGATGACTACTCCCGGTTAGAAAACCGCGCACTCGACCCGCCCACGGAGCAGGATGCGGGGATGTACATCGAGAACTGGCACGACACGATTCCGCAGATCAGGTACGGGAACATGTACGTCCGCGACATGCTCACTTCGCTTTCCGGTTCCGACCCCCTGCATCCCACTCGTACTGGCGCCGTACTCTCGAACGCGGCCATGGTCCGCTACGGAATGCTGGAACCGTACTCGAAAGCCCACTCGGTTGCTGGCGAAGAGTCGAATGTTCAGCAGGTCTTTATCGTCAATTCGGGTGACGGTCTCATCACCTTCGGCGGTAAAACCATTCCGCTGTCGCGCGATAAGGTGGTCATCGTTCCTCCCGGAGCCCAGTACACGATCACCGCGGGCAGCGACTACATGACCTTTTACATCGTGGGTGAAAAGCTGCCCGACGGATCAACACCCGCCCCGAGCGTGCGTGTGATCGACCATCGTGACGCCCCCACCAAGACAGCGGACTGGGTTGATAAAGAGCAGACCCTGGCGAGCAAAGAAGACGGCCTCAGCCAATATGCTTCCGTGACTCGAGTGGATATGTCTTCAGAAATGGCGATGACGCGCCCAACCAGTACCCCTCCCGGAACGGAAGAAATCTGGATTGCAACCGATGGCAACGTCGATATGCTCTTTGCACGCCGCCTCCGTAAATTGCCCGCGGGTACAGCTTATCGAGTACCGCCCACAGGCATCTCAGCCACGGCCCACATCAACACGTCAGGCGAGCCTGCCTCATTTATTCGGCTTGTGAAATAGAAACCGCGCCGGGGTGTACGATCCTGTGCACCCCAGCGCGGTTCCTCATTCCTACGGGACTACAGAAGAGACGTTACTAAATCCGATATCCCTCGAAGGAAGGCCTCGTCTGTGTGTTCCGAATAATTGACCACAGTGCGGCCTTTCGCTTGCAATGCCCACTCCCAGGCCTGCGCGATGCCCGAACTTCCGCATACCACAACCTTTGGCTCAAGCATTCCGGCCTCGTCCATATGTCGCATCGAGTGAGCGATGACTGCCCCTACCAGGAACGAGAATCGCTGCTGAGCTGTTGTATCTCCGCCAAGGTCGAGCAGCCGCACACGGAACATGGCACGAGATAGACCGGAATGATTCTCTTCGACAACGCCTCTGCCAAGCCATCCACGGTCCAGTTCACTCGGACGTCCTTCCGGAAGCGATCCTGTGAGCACCGTGTGGTTTTGAACGGCGAAGATCAGCTCCCCGCCGAGATCGGTGTACGATCGAACGATCTCGTTCCCGTGGTTAACCTGGATTGCCTTCCAATGCGATCCAAGGTTCAACAAGGTGACGCCCGGCACCATCACACCCAAACCGATAAGCCCGATACAGAGGGTCTCCTCTCCTCGCATGACGTCGGAGACGGTTTCCGTGTCGCCTCCCTGCGTTTGACTGCTGTATCGGACGCCCGGGACTAAATAGAAAGGTAAATGAGTGATGTCTTCAAATTTTGCCGAGACAAGCCGATCACGGATCTGCGGAAGCCCCGCCGGCGCATCCACATGCTGAACTTCCATCAACCCGAGATTGGAAGTGAGCATTCCCGCGCCGATCACCAGCGAGGGGCTGAGCCCGGCCTTCCCGGACGCCTGCTGCAACGATGCGATCGATTCGCGAAGCTGCTCGCGCAGCAGTAAGTTGTTCCCCGTCCGCGCCGTGTCGCGAACCCCAATTGAGGCGGAGACTTTCTCCACAACTTCTGTGCCGCGCATCAGCCAGAGTCGTGTATTCGTAGTTCCGAGATCGACGGCGATATAGCAGGTGTCGCTCATCGCTCAGACTTTACCTGCGGCGGCTGCTTTACCCGCGGCGACTGCCTGAAGGTACGCCTTGGCTTCGCGTTCGATCTGCGCAAGAGGCTTCGGATTGGAAGCGTTCACCAGATTGGAACCGACCCCAACAGCCCATGCGCCATGCGCTATATAGTCTTTACACAACTCCGGAGTGATGCCACCGGTTGGGATAAAACGCACATCGCCCAATGGACCTCGAAGCACTCCCAAGTCAGCAGGAGACTGAGCCGAAGCAGGAAATATCTTGATGGCATCCGCACCATGGCGAAGTCCCAAAAGCATCTCGGTGCAGGTGGCTGCTCCGGGGTAGGACGCCATTCCCAGTTTCTTTGTTGACTCGATCACGCTGGGGTCGATGTTCGGCGACACGATGAAGGTGGCTCCCGTATCGAAGGCGATCCGAGTCTCTTCCGATGAAAGCACGGTGCCGGCTCCGACCGACATCGTCGTTCCAAAATCTCTTGCCAGGCAATGAATGGAATCGGCGGCTCCAGGCGAGTTCATCGTCACTTCTATCGCGCGAATCCCCGCAGAATAGAGGGCATGAACGATATCCACGGTGGCCGAACCCAAGGCTCCTCGCAGGACCACAACAACACCCGTTGCCGTGATTTCCCCATTGGCTGCCTTGCCACGCATGGCGTCTCCCTCTGTCATTCCCTTGCTTCCTCTCTCAACCTGCAAAACGCAACGAAGGCGCCTCCGATTCGGCTACGCTACACGATGTCAGTTAGAACCACCAGAAAATCTTTGTTGAGAAGCGTGTTTTCAATCAGCGGCCATTTCGCCTGATGAACGCTGGAACTGATCCAGCGCTGCCGAAGCTCCTCACTCTTGAATGTGAGCTGAAAGCGATAGTTGATGCCGGGAGGTAGCGGGGGCTGCCCTTGGATAACCTTTCGGAACTTGACCATCTTGACGTCGATGTATCCGTCGAACTTCTCGGCAGCAGGTTTGAAGTCCCGGTGAAAATGACTTAACATCTCCTGCTCGCGTTTCGGATCAACTGCAAGATCGCAATAAAGAACGATCAGCCCAGCAGTTTCTTCCGCCGGAGCAGCTTTCCAACCGAGTTGTGAAACTCCAGCCAGAGCAGAGAATTTCAACAAGAAACGACGATCCATCGGAGACTCCCTTCTTTGTACTTTCGAAACTGAGACGGCTTTTGATACCGACGAGTTCAGGCAGTGATTATAGCTTCGTGAATGATACCTGGGGAAATCAAGGGCGCCACACGCTCCCCCGATACCGCATGAACGATTCGACATTCCGGCCGCGGTCCTCACCATCTTCTACTCGGCGGAAGTGATGAATTCGGTTCGGCCATCTTGAGCAACAATCGCAAGAAACAGGCGGAGTGAGGAACGAGAGCATCGCTTCCATCTCCACTGGTGGCAATGAAAACTGCGCCGCTGTCCGCGACAATTGATTGAACTGAAACTGAGCGGGATCGTTTTCTCTCGCTGACAGGTGCGCAAGCAGGCCTTTGCCCGGCCCCATTGAAATACCGGCGCCGCGGGGGACAGCAATACTCGTCGTTCGCTAGAAACGGAAGGTCAAGCCGTTAGAGAATCTCGCGTCGCCCTGGTAGCTGCTGGCGTTGTTGGGCAGGTTGGTCATGATATAGTCGGCCTCCAGAAGGCGTAGGCCTATTTTATCGGTCAGAGGTAGGTTCAAGCCGCCGCCGGTCTGCAAAGCGAAGCTGCCCGCATTGAAGGTTGAACCACCGGGGGCTGGAAAAACACTGCTGAATGCATGCACACCGCCGATCAGGGCTTGGGCGTAAACGCTGGCCTTGTGGCGACCCATCTTTAACGGCCAACGATAGCGCGGACCCACAACGATCGTGTATTGGCTAAGGTTGACACCGGGCTCGATTGCCGAGGCCGACTCACCGCTGATGTCGAATGCAATGCCCAGATTCTTCGCCGATCCGCTGAGGTAATATACGCCGTCGACAGAGCCGCCGGGCATGATAAAACGCGATCCGGAGACCCTCGCGACTTGGGCAACCTTGTAAGTGAAGGTCAGGCCGAATTCGAACCCGCCCGGAACCATCGAAGGCGTGTTCGACTTATTGTCCGCCGCCGGCGCTTGTCCAGCCGCGGATAGCGCGGCAAGGGCAAGCATGGCAACCAGCTTCGCACTGGCACGCAGCATCGTCTTCATCTTTGTATTCTCCCTCTTACTCGACGGTTAGTGTGAGGCCGGTGGAATGGCTCAGGTTTCCTGAGTTTCCGGTGACCAGAATGTTGAAAGTGGCCGGAACTTGTCCGAAGTAACCCCCGGCTGTCCCTCCGCATCCGCTCAGCCCGGCAGCTGCGGCAATGCCCGCGAGGAGCAGCAAGACGAGCGGCAACATGCGGCCCAGCTTGCTGCCCGTGCGGCGCAACCTGCCCGCCAGCGGCAGCAAGAGCAATGCAAGAGCAAAGAAGGGAAGCTTGGAAGCCGGCCGCTGCGGGCTCTGCGGGCGGGATTCGGCGGTCCTCACGCCAGTTTGCGCCAAATCGGCCTGAGCCACGGTGGTATGTACTTGCGGATGCAGATTGAAGGCGATGGAACTCAGAGGAGTCTGGATCGTCAGGGTAACGGTGGTTGCGCCTGCTCCTGCCGCTAACGAGGCGGGAGAGAAGCTGTAGGTCGCTCCGGAGGGAAGGCCGGAGGCCGAAAGAGTTACCGCCGCCGGGAAGGTCGTTGCCGGGGCTAACGGGCTGATCGTGAAGGTATAGACAGCCACTCCGCCGGGAACTACCGTTTGCGATGTGCCCCCGCCGGTAGCGGAGATGGTCAGGCTGAAGTCCTCCACCACTATGGTCAGTGGAGCGCTGGTGGTGGTGCTATAGTTCGAATCGCCGGAGTAGGTTGCAGTGATAGACTGCGAACCGGTCGCAAGCGTGCTGATGGTCAGCGACCCCACTCCGGACACCAGTGTGCCGGATGTTCCAATCGGCGTGGCGCCGCTATAGAAAGTAAACGTTCCTGTGGGTACCGTTGATCCGGTTGCCTTTGCGGTGAACATAACCGGATTGC
>Ga0182012_10002562_pt1 | contig 19611 bp, 20 predicted proteins | sample 612S2SmetaG_FD_120486 | JGI IMG/M metagenome (GOLD analysis project Ga0182012, IMG submission 120486) | Permafrost microbial communities from Stordalen Mire, Sweden - 612S2S metaG | ecosystem: Environmental > Terrestrial > Soil > Wetlands > Permafrost | place: Sweden: Stordalen | collected...
AGCGGCTTCATCTAGTAGTTGCTCTGGGTCTTGCGCTGGCAGTCCCGGCGCTCCCGGCGGCTACGGCAAACGCGCAAAACCTGTCCACCGAGACGGAACTCACCGTAGCCGGTGCGGGTGCTGCCTACGTCACTGTTACCAGTGCCGACGGCCTGCCTGCTCGCGGCGTTGTTAATATCGAAGAGGGAAGCCGGATTCTGGCTCAGGCAGCGCTAAATAACGTGGGCCAAGCCAATGCTGCTTTGTCGCTTTCCGCCGGCGCTCATCCCCTGCGCGCCGTTTACCTCGGCGACGCAACCCACCAGGCATCGGTCTCAGTATCAAGCCAGGTACACACTGAGGTCACAACCACGCCCAACTTCCAAATCGCCGTTGCTGCCGTTGCGCCGGCAACCCTGCCGCTCACCCTCACGGCCGGCCAGGCGGGAACGCTCAATGTGACCGTAACCCCGGTCAACAACTCTTCGCTCACCGCGCCCATGTTCGTAACGCTTTCCTGCTCCGGTCTGCCGCAGCAGTCAAGCTGCACCTTCACTCCAGAGTCTGTTGAGATTCTGCCCACCACGCCCACAAGCTGCGCCAATGGCGCGCCCGCTGCATCCTGCCCGCCCACCAGCAGCATGTTAGTGCAAACCGTAGCGCAGACCGTGACCAGCTCAAACAAACAGACTCCCGTACGCAAGTCCAGCCCCATCGCATGGGCCTTTCTTCTGCCCGGCGCTCTCGGCCTCGGCGGCCTTGCCTGGGGCGCGCGCCGCCGCCGCTGTCTGCTTCGTCTTTCGCTTGTCGGGATCGTTGGCTTGGTCGCAATGCTGGGCACAACCGGCTGCAATCCGCAGTATTACTACTACAACCACGGCCCAGGGCAACCGCCCGCGACTCCGGCCGGGACGTACACCGTGACTGTAACCGCGCAGTCGGCCAACGGCGTTACCGCGATTACCAACTCCACCACCGTCGCGCTCACTGTCAATTAAGCTGGCTTTTCGATCTTTACCACTTCTACCAATGTGGAGTAGAACGTAGCCCCAGCGCCGATATCCGTGAGCCGTTCGCTGGTCAGCGCGTTCACATTGGCTCCGCCAGCGCTCAACTTGGCCCAATCAAGCTGCGCAGCCACAACCCCCGCGGGCAGCTCCCGATTCACCAGCGCCGTCAGTTCGATCGATCCCCGATCGTTGAACAATCGCACCCGATCTCCATCCGCAATCGCCCGCGCCGCAGCATCCTCCGGATGTATCTCCAATCGCTGACCTGTCTTTGACTCCATCTTTCGATGCCCGTCCAGATGCGCGAAGGTTGAGTTCATGTAGTTGTCCGCCTTGCGCGGCAAAAACTCCAGCGGATAGCGCGCGGCATCTTTGCCCCAGCGGGATTCCGTCGGAGGAAGAAACGCCGGCAGCCCATCCTGACCTGCGGCGGCCAGAGTCTCGGAGAAAAACTCGATCTTTCCTGTTGGCGTAGGAACGCTGCCCGAGCTATAGGGCAGAAATGCATCCAGTTGACACTTGAGTGGAACAAAGCCCTGCTCTTCAAGCGCGCCAAAGGTGATGTGCTCCATGCCGGCATTGGTGGAATGCGCGTCCGCAGGGTCATTGGGATCCATGCCCAGCGCCTGCCGAATCATCCGCTCCGGCGTATCGCGAAAGCATGGCTCGGTGAATCCCATTCGCTGCGCGAGCTGCCCAAAGAGCCACACATTCGACCTCGCCTCGCCCAAGGGCTCGATGGCCTGCTTCGAGATCTGCACGTAATAATGCCCGTACGCGCCTTGAATGTCTGTGTGCTCAAGAAACGTCGTCGCCGGCAGAATGAAGTTCGCGTAATCCGTTGTGTCGGTAAGAAATAGATCGTGCACTACGGTGAACAGATCGGGACGCGCGAGTCCGCGGCGGACTGAATTTTGATTTGGAGCCACAGCGACAGGATTTGAGTTGTAGACAAAGATCGCATGAACCGGGCCGACGGCATTCGTGCCGTCCCCGGTCCCCAAAAGCGAGGGACCGGGGGCACCCGTGTATTCCTTAGTCTCGAGTCCCTCAGTACCTCTTCCCTGTTCCCTATTCCCTATTCCCTGCTTTTCGAGCGCTTCGCCCAGCGTAGACATATTCACGATGCGCGCCGTGCGGCCAAGTGGCGAAGCCAACGCAAGATCGGGCCGCTCAAGTAATTGTTTGTTCCACGCGAACGCTCCCGAGACCGACAGCATCGCCCCGCCGCCCCGATGCCTCCACGCGCCGGTTAGCGCCGGCAGCATAGCGATGGCGCGCATCGTAGTGCCGCCATTCTCCGCGCGCTGTACGCCGTAGTTCACGCGAATCACGGCTGGCTGCGTCATCCCATACTCGCGCGCCAGCGCCTCAATCTCCGCCGCCTTCATGCCCGTCCACGCGGCCACTCGCTCCGGCGTATACTCGCGCACGCGCTCCTCAAGCGCGGCAAAGCCGTGTGTCATCTCGTCAATGTAGGCGCGATCCTCAAGGCCGTCGCGGAGGATGACGTGCATCATCCCCAGGGCAAGCGCACCATCCGTACCCGGACGAATCGCAATGTGCCAATCGGCCTGCGCAGCTGTGCGCGTGCGATAGGGGTCAATCGCAATCAGCCGCGCCCCATTGCGCCGCGCCTCTTGAATCATCGGCCACAGGTGCACATTGTTGCCGTGGATATTCGCACCCCAGGCGAGGATGAGTTTCGATTTGCGAAAGTCCTCCGGCGGCGTTCCGAACTTCTTGCCGTAAACCAGATTCCACGCCTGCCCGCCGGCCTCAGCGCAGATCGTCCGGTCCAACTGGCTGGCGCCGAGGCGGTGAAAGAAGCGCCGATCCATCGAGCCGTAGCCCAGCACGCCGGTTGTGCCCGCGTAGCTGTAAGGCAGAATCGACTCCGGCCCGTAGCGCTCGCTGGTCTCTTTAAGGCGCGCCGCAATCGCATCCAGCGCCTCATCCCAGCTCACGCGCTCAAAGCTTTCGTGTTCCCGCCCTCGTGCAAGCGGCCCCTTGGCGACTCCCGGTTTTCTCCGCAACGGATACAGGATTCGCTCCGGCGCGTAGACGCGATCCAGATATTTTGCCACCTTGCCGCAGAGAAATCCCTGCGTGAACGGCTGCGCGGGATCGCCTTGAACCTTCACCGCGCGACCCGCCTCGTTCACCGTTACCAGAACCGCGCAAGAGTCCGGGCAGTCATGCGAGCAGACGGTGCGAACGATGCGAAACGAGGAAGCGGTAGCCATGAACTTATTCTAAGCGGAGTGAAATCACGCCGCCATGTAAACTGGGAACGCCATGAGTACCGACTGCCTCTTCTGCAAGATTGTCTCCGGCCAGATTCCTTCAGCGCCCGTCTATGAGGACGAGCAGACCTACGCCTTCGCCGACATCAATCCCAAAGCCCCGGTCCACATTCTCGTCGTCCCGCGCGAGCACATCGGCTCCGTGCACGAGGCAAAGGAAACCCACCGCGCCCTGCTTGGACATCTTATGTGGACGGCGGCTGAGATTGCCCGCCTAAAGGGCCTCACCAACGGCTACCGCATCGTCATCAACAACGGCACGGACGGCGGCCAGACCGTGGATCACTTGCATCTCCACCTTCTAGGCGGCCGCTCGCTCACCTGGCCGCCGGGATAAAAAGCGCGGCTCGACCTGGCCTTGGACGATCATCCTTTTGGACTAGCGAATTGAATTGTCCTTCTCTGCATGAGAGGAATGAAACAAATCTCTCGCCGTCTCCGTACTGTCTTGCATGAAAAATCAGATTGCAACCATCCGAATTCTTCTCCTTGCCGGCGTAGCTCTTCTCCTGTTCCACCCAAGCCTGGATGCGCAGCAGAGTTTGATTCGTCCGCTGGCCGAGCAATTTCTCGATTCCTATGTCCGCGGCGATCAGAAGCAGGTGCTTTCCATGGTAGATCCGGAGATTACGATGTACGGAAGCGACCGCAGTGAATTCCTGCATGGCGCCAATGAACTCTCAGAGATGATGCGCATCGACCAGTTGCTTTGGCAGAAGACAGCGCGAATCACCGATTTGTGCAATTTCAGCGAGGTCAGCACCGGATCGCTGGCCACGCTCTTCTTCGACGCAACATTCACGGCAGGCAACCGCCCACCGATGCCCCTTCGGTTTGCGACGGTCTGGAAGAAGAAGCATGGCAAATGGTTCTTGGTGCAAAGCAGCAATGTAGTGCCTACTGAGCATCAGAGCGCAGCGGAGATACTTGGGGCCTCGCCGACTGCGCATTAAAAGCTTTCAGGCGGCTGGAAAAATTCGCGGGGAGCTTGAACGGATTGGCGTGGGGGTAGGCGAGCACGACACGCTGATCGCCGGCCAGGTCTTCTGCCGTAATCTGGTGCTCGTGACGGCGAATACTCGGGAGTTCGAGCGATTAAAGGTGCAGGTTGTGGAGGTCTGGACGGCGTGAGGCGAGGCACTTGAACGGGCAATCGTTCGATAGTTTACAGAAGCGCCTCAAACCCCTTGCGGCGGATTACGTTCAACAGGGCCAGCGCTGGACCTTTGGGCTCTTTGGTTCCGCGCTCCAGTTGCGAAATGTAACCCGTGGTGAGATTAAGATAGCGGGCAAACGCGGCCTGGCTCAGGTTCGCGCGCTGGCGCATGCGGCGAATTTGCGCTGAACTGATTGGCTTGGCAACCGTAAGAGGCTTGTCGCCGAGGTGACGAACCGTGATCTGCTCGTATTCCGCGTCATTTAAGAGACCATGCCGATGCAGGTCATTGGCTGTTTCGAGAATTGCTTCGGCCACACTACTATTCTTCTTTGTCACGGTGGACCTCCTGAAGAGCGCCGTCATTGAGCATTGCATCAATCGTCTGCACATTCGCTGCAAGTAGCCGAGCTCCGAACTTTTTTAGTGACTCAACCTCATCTTGATCGATGTTGTCCCGTTCACCCTTCGCGAATCCGAGCATAAAGAACGCCCTGTCTCCGACCCGATAGGCGATCACCGTGCGATACCCGCCGGATCGTCCCTGTCCCGGCCTGGCGACGCGCTGCTTGATCAGTCCGCCGCCCAAGTCAGCATCGACCAGGCCTCGCTCCGCGCGTAAAATTGCGTCTTGCAGGCCTTTATCGCCAATTGCCTCGCGCCGAGAAAAGCGAGCAAACGACTTAGTCATAAAAAGCCGCATGCGGCTCACTCGCCTTATATACTATAGCACAGAGTGTTAGATAAATGCATCGATTCGGCCGCGGATGCGACGACGGAACTTAAAAGATCATCGGCAAAAAGTCGCGCAGGGCGTAGCGGACGGAGCGCCATTCGTGAATGTATCCCGGCAGATCGGCCTGGTGGTATTTCACGCCGCGATCGTCGAGCAGTTTCTTGACCAATGCTTCGGTCTGCACCAGAGGTTCGTTGGTTCCATTCGAGAGATACACGAGCTTGAAGTTGGCCGAGGGCAGCAGCTTGGGAATCTCCGAGCCTAGAACCTTCATGTCCGGAACGCGGTCGAGGTCGGGGCCGGAGAATTGTTTGGGGTCGAGCTTGGACTCGATGCGCACGCTCACGTCGGGCCATGTAGGGAATCCGCCGCTGAAGACGCCGATGTAGGCGAACTTGTCCGGATTGTTTGCGCCGGCCATAAAGCCGAGCGAGCCGGGCGAGGAAAAGCCGGTGATGGCGCGGTGATCGCGGTCGGGAATCGTGCGATAAGCCTTGTCGACCCAGGGCACGATCTCGTCGGCGATGGCCTGCGCGCTCTTGAGGAAGCCGGGCGCGCCCATGCCCCCGCCGCCGGGATAAGGCGTTTGGCCGAGCGAGATGGGATCGGTTGCGTTGGGGTCAAGCACCACCGCGATCATGGGCTTGATGCGGCCCGAGGCGATCATGTTGTCGAGCAGGAAATGCAGGTTAACGGAGTGCTCCCACTCGTTGGAGTAGCCGGAGATGTAGAGCACTGGGTAGCGCTGCGTGGGCTTTTCCAGATATCCCGCCGGCAGGTAGACCTCCAGGATTTTAGAGAGGCCGCGGAAGGGCGCGTAGGGATAGGAAACCGTTCCGTGGGGAACGTTTTGCGGGCCGAAGTCGCTGCCGTACGCACCGGGGATGACGAGCTTGCCGGCAGGCAGAGCGCCAGAGACCAAATCGGCAAGGCTGGGCGCGGCGGGCGGCATCGTGACGCCGTCAACGATGAAGTTGTAGTTCCACGCATCGGAGGTGAGCGGGCCCACGGTGACGGTCCAGATGCCGGTCGCGTCGTCTTTGCTCATGGGAACGGTGGTGTTGCCGCCGAGTCCGCCGGGCCAGTCGCCGCGCAGCTCGACCTTCACAGCCTGCGATGCGCGAAGCTGGAAGGTAACGCGATTGTCGGATTGAATATGGAAGGCTGCAGGCGGAGCCGGCTGCGGACCCTGTTGCTGAGCCGGTTGCTGAGCTTTGAGCTGTGCGGGTAGGAGCGCACATGCGGTAAAACAGGCGCATGCGAATGCGTAGCGGATAGATATCATAATGTCCTCGCGATCAGTAAATATGCCAACTGTAGTCGCGGCAATTATACCCAGCCTGACGTTGACGGTGGAATCGAGGTTCTAGGCGATGACAGGCAGCGTAGGCATTGCGCCCTGCGCCTTGGCCTCGGCGACTACAGCATCGAGCAGTTCGAGCACCGCCGGGATGGTCATCGTGTAGATCTCGCGCCGCGAGTCGTAGCCCTCTTCGATAAGTTGCTTCAGGTAGCGGCCGGCGATCTGCGCGGCAAGCTGGTCGGTGATCACCTTACCGGCGCGCTTTTTCTGCGCCACCCACGCTTCATTGGGCAGAGCGATCCACATGGGGCGGCCGTTCACGTCGAAGCGGACATCGACCGCGTCGGCGTGGCGGGTGGCAATGGCCACTATGGTGCCCTTCCAGCGGCAGTGCAGGTCTTCGCCGCTCCAGCGGTCGGTGACGTGGAAATCCTCGTACATGTGTCTAGGCCTCGTACATGTGTCTAGGTTAGATGGGCGGGGCCATTGCGGCAAGTGGCGGGATCACTTATTGCGGACCGCGGGATCGAGGTTGGGCAAAAGGACGCAATTGGAATGGGTCAGCGCGTCAGCGGGGCGGAAGCTGAGCACCATGTGGTGGACTGTGCTCCCCGGTAGACTGTGCTCTCAGTACACTGCTAAACTACTAGGGTTGCTCTAAATCCTGTTGCCCTTGTTCAGCTGGGCTGAATCGGCTGCCTGGGACCCAAATTGATCGAAGAAGGATAAAAACCCCGTGGATACTCAAACCCGTCACGCCCTGAAGCAGGACAAGTTCGCCTATGCGGCAGCAACCAGTGCAAACTGGATCAGCGGCCACAAGTCCGGCGTAGTGCGCTGGGTGATTATTGGAGCCGCTGCTCTGGCGGTAATCATTGCCGCGCTGGTCTTCTGGAGCATTCGTTCCTCTGCTGCGGACACCGCGCTGGGCGCGGCCATGGACACCTATACCGCAACGCTTTCTGCGCCGGGCGCAACCCCGACGTCCGGCGAGTATGCCACCTCGGCTGACCGGTCAAAGGCCGCCAACCAGCAGTTTCTAGCCGTTGCCAGCAAGTACAGCCTGTTGCCGCAGGCCGCCAAGGCCCATTACTTTGCCGGCATCACGTATGAGGATATGGGGCAGAACGGACCGGCGGAGACGGAGCTGAAGACCGCTGCAGGCGCCTGGGATCGCAACCTGGCCAACCTGGCCAAGGTGGCGCTGGCTGAGCTATACCAATCTACTTCGCGTAACGATCAGGCCATCGCGGAGTATAACGAGCTGATCGCCAAGCCCTCGACGACGGTTTCAGCCGCCGTGGCGCAACTGGATCTGGCCGATCTCTATGCCGCGACCGGCAAGAAGGATCAGGCCAAGGCGCTCTGGGCCAAGGTGCATGACGCGGACAAGGACGGCGCGGCGGGCGCGGCGGCCGAGCAGAAGCTGACCGCTAAGTAAGGCCGGATTTCGTAGGGACCTCCGCAACATTCATTTTCGAGCATTTTTCTTTTGGCCTGCGTCTGGTGGATATGAGCACCAGCCAGGCCATTTACGCAGGTTGGATGGAACTTCCGAACAGAGCGGTTGACCAGAATGCCAGCAGTGAGCCGGGAGAAGCCGCGCTTGAAACGCTACTGGCCGCGATGGTCGACCAGCACTCTGGCACGCTCTACCGCGTGGCTTATTCCGTTTTACGAAATGCCTCCGATGCGGAAGACGCGGTGCAGGAAGCTTTCATGCGAGTCCTGCGCCACCGGGCCACGCTGCATGAGGTGCGCGACCATCGCGTCTGGCTGATTCGCATCGTCTGGAATGTGGTCCTGGACCGGAAGCGGCGCGCCAAAACCCGGCCTGAAACCGACGATGTGGCCGACCTGGCCTGGGTGCTGCCCGCCGAAGGGCTTTCTGCCGAGGAGCGCGTGGCTGCCGCGCAGCATCACGCGCATGTTCTGCGTTGTGTAGAGAAGCTGCCCATCAAAGAGCGCGAGGTGCTCCTCTTGTCCGCGTTTGAAGAGCTGAGCAGTGTGGAGATTGCGGCCGTGCTGAGGATTACCGAGTCCAGTGTGCGATCGAGGCTGTTCCGGGCGCGCAATTTGATGGCGGATCTGCTCCGCCATGAAAGGGGTTCGCGATGAGTGACGAATGGAATAACGCAAAAGTACAGCCAGCGACCGCCTCATTGGATGCGGCGCTGCGAAGGATGGCTCATGCGCCGATTCCCGAGGGACTGGAGGAGCGGGTGAAAGCTCGGCTTGCCTCAGCTCCGCGCAATGCGAAGTTGCTGGCCTGGCCCCTGCAATTCAATAGCGACTGGCTGCGGACTGCAGCCGCAGCGGCCATTGTAGTGGTGGTCGCCGGAGGCGGATGGGGCGTTTACTCGCGCGTGGTGCGGCCCGTGGAGAACTACGCGATCGCCGCGCCTATCCGTGCGCTGTGGACCGGGCCGGCTTTGCCAGGCGGGGGGCCGGGCGGGGGAATGTCGAGCGCCGGGGCGATGCGGGTGCCGCTCACGCTCAACGGGACCACGGTCAACCATAGCGGAAAGAAGCATCCGAGCAGGCTGAAAAGCAAGATTCAGCCAGCTGCGAAACAGCCTTCTACTCCTTAGTGACCGCACGGATCACCATACCCAGCAAGGAGAGCACGACTGCGCCCAGGAAGGCGGGCAGGAATCCGCGGACGGAGAAGCCGGGTACAAGGCTCGATGCCAGCAGAATCATCAGTCCGTTGACGACCAGCAGAAACAGTCCCAGGGTGAGAATGGTCAGCGGGAACGTCACGATCTTCAGGATCAGCCCAATGGTAGCGTTGAGCAGGCCGATCACCAGCGAGGCAATCAACGCCGGCCCAAAGCCCGCCACGGTAAAGCCGGGCACCAGCCTGGATACAATCAAAAGCGCAATCGCGCTGAGCACCCATTGAATTAAAAGTCCGAACATACAACCTCCTGGATGGCTGGGCAGCGGCGACCGCCCACGATTGCGGCGCTGCCTCTAAGGTACCCATGTAGGCTGCCGCGCGCAAGATGGTTTCTGAGCCGGGCTCGAAATTCATGACATAAACATTGCCTGCATGGTCAAATCTGCCATGCGCGTATGCGTGATACGTTCGGTTATGGAGGGGTGGCATTGCGGCCATGAGGATTCATCGTCTTCTTTGGGCAGTTGCAGCGTTCGCCGGAACGTCGACGGCACCCGCCGCATTTGCGCAGTCGCCGGCTGCGCCGCTTCCCGACGTCCACCAACTCATGCGCTCCGTCGAGGACCACCAGAAAAAGGTGGAGGCGATGCGGGAGAACTACACCTATACGTCCCTCCAAACCAGGCAGGAGGTCGATGCGGGCGGGCAGGTAAAAAAGACCGAGACCGAGGAGCGTGAGGAGTTTTTTGTGAACGGGCACCCGATCCGCCGTGTTGTAAAGCGGGATGGCAAGCCGCTAAGCGGGTCCGACGAGCAGAAGGAAACCGAGCGGGTAACCAAGCTGGTGCAGAAGGCGCAGAAGGTGCCTCCCGGCGAGCCGCTGGATACGCCGGCAGTGACCGTCGGGCGGCTGCTCGAAATCATGGACCTGCGCAATCCAAGGCGGGAGATGTACCGCGGGCGGTCGACGGTGGTGCTGGACTTTATCGGCCGCAAAGATGCCAAGACGCACGGGATTGCCGAGGATGCATCTAAAAAACTCCAAGGCACCATCTGGATTGACGAGGCGGATTTGCAGGTGGCGCATGTGGAGGTAAGTTTTGACGACAACTTCCGCGTGGCGGGTGGGCTGTTGGCCTCGATCGATAAGGGCTCCAGCCTGCATTTCGATCAGAGCCCTGTGAACGGAGGCCTCTGGATGCCGACCGGGGCAGAGGTCCAGATGCAGGCGCGGGTGATGTTGTTCAAGAACCTGCGTGAGCGGATTACCGAGCGGAATTATGACTTCAAGAGCTTCCATGTGGATGCGCAGGGGAGTGAAGGCAAGTCTGGTGCGGCGGGAAGGCAGTAGCGTGGCGATTTACTGATCTGACCAGTGAATACGGATGCACCGTGGCCCATCCTTGCGCTTTCTTTCTGGCGCAAGGGTGGGAAACCGCAAAATGATTTAGGGCCAGAGCAATAGGGTGCAATGATGTTCGTGCGAAGACTGAGTGTGGAGAGGATCGATGCGGCAGGAGGGCGGCACGCCTGCCCCATCCACTGGATCGATAACTTTGCCATGCGGAACTTCACTAACGATTCCATTTTCGACGACACGCTGCCCAAGGCCGATGGCCTCCTGGAGGCTGGAAATCGCGTTCCTCTGGATCGGCTTGCGCCGGCCATGGAGGACTGGTTCCGGAGGAAGGGTTATTTGAAATCTGACGACCGGCTAGAGGTGACCGAGCTGTTTGGTGTGACCGAGCTGCGCTGATTGCCCTTAGGATGGCGATTTCAGGCAGCGACAGATTGGGCCGGAGGGGCAACTTGCACCGCCAGATGTCCGGTAAACAGTTCGTATTCAGCCTGTCGGCGCGCCTTCAAACCGGGATTTTCCTCTTTGCCCACATGATCCCATAGCAGAATCTGCTCGGCGGCTTCATCCAAGCGGCCCGCATTGATGTCCGCCAACAGTGTCGAGCCATGCAGCCGGCCTGAGCCCAGGTTGTAAACAAAATCGACAAGCGCATCGAACTGGCCCTGCGTCAGGGGGACCTTCACCATCCGCAGCACGGCCTTTTCAGCGTCAAGGACATCTGCCAGCAGCAGCCGCGTGGCCTGCGGTTCGTCGATTCCATTCGGAAATGACTCAGGGTGGACGAGGCAGTGACCGTAGCCGATCGTCGGCATGCCGTTGACATCGAGATACGTGCTGGGGCGAAAGCCCTCGGAAGCCTTGATCATGCCAAGGCATCTGGTGCTGGTTTGCATGGGATTCTCCGTTGTTTTGGCTTGGTTTGAAGATAGCAAGACGGGAGAAATAATCTGCAAATGCAGTGGCCGGATCATTGGGTACACGACATTGGTCGCGCGGGTAGAGTGATCTCCACCTGGCATAGCTCAGCCGCAACCGGGCCGGCAACCATGGATTTTGCTGAGCCCGGGGCGCAGAATCCGAAAAAAAATGTGTTTTGTTCCAAAACGGGACAATTTTCCGGGTTCGGCGTCCGCCGTAAACTCAACGAGTCAAAAGCCTTACGGAACACCCCTTGGGCATGGTTTTTTTTCAACAATGATCTGTTACCTATGTCGCCAACATCGCGTATAAATTGATGGCAAGTTGGTAAAATAGTGGCATGGACAGAACGCTGAAATCACGCACCTTGAAGGCTCCCCTTAGATTGTCTTTGCTGGCGGGGGTTTCATCGGTTGTACTGGTCGCTGGAGTGTTGTCAGTCTCCACGCGGACTGTGCAGGCGGATACGCTTCTCCCTCACCAAGCCCCAACCCCTGCCGCCGCATCATTGGCGCAGAGTGCAACGCCGGCAACCCTGGCGCCAAAGGAAATTGCCGGGCTTAGCAAGAGGCATCGGCTCCACGGAATTGCTTCGTGGTACGGTGGGAGATTTGATGGAAGACAGACGGCCAGCGGCGAGGTGTACGACATGTATGCCATGACCGCCTGCCACCCAACCCTCCCGTTCGGAACCCTCGTTCGGGTGACAAACCGAAAGAATCATCGCTCTGTCGTGGTCCGCATCACCGACCGCGGCGATCTTGTCAACGAAGATCGTATTATCGATCTTTCCTACGGCGCGGCAGAGGAGTTGAACATGATCAACTCCGGTCTGGCGTCGGTGGATTTAACGGTGATTTCACTGGGAAAAGGAAGACACCCCCCAGGATGAATTGCCTTGAATCAAAGCAAAACGGCCAGCCTTCGGGCTGGCCGTTTTGCTTTGCGAAGATACTCGTCTAGCTGCGCTTGAACCGGAAGACGATAGTCAGCTCGACGTTGTCCGAGACGTTGGCCAGGCGGCCGATCTTGGGTGGGGTCAGGCTGAAGGTGGACCAGGTGAAGGTAGTCTTGGCGATGCCGGCCAGGGTGTTGTCACGATTGAAGGTGACAATGCCCTTGAATACGGTCGGCTTGGTTACGCCGTGGATGGTCAGGTTGCCGGTGAGCGTGACGCCCGACTGGCCGTTAAATGGAATCAAAACCGGGATGCCCTCGACCTTGGTGGGCACAAAAACTGCATTTGGATAGGTCGCCGTCTCCAGCACGCGCGTGCGGGCAAAGTTGTCGCGCATGTCCTGGTCGGAGGAGAGTTTGGTCAGGTCGACGGTGAGCTTGGAACTGGGGTCGATGGAGCCATCTTTGTTGATGATGATCGTGCCCGAGACTCCGGTCGAAGTCCCGATGGCGTCATTCGGAAAGTCGATGCCGACAAACTGCTCGGTCACCTTGTAAGCAGCCGACGAGCCGGCGATGATGTCGAGATGCGCTCCGGCAGCAGGCGGTGGCGTAGGAGGCTGACCGCCGCCACCAGGACCTCCAGGTCCACCTGGGCCGCCCATGCCGCCGCCGGGCATCTGTGCTGAAAGCGAAAGGGCCGCGGCAAACAACGCTGCCGCAGCTGCGAACCCGAGCGAAGCGGCCCGGGTTGATTTGAATCCAGATAGCATACGAAGCTCCATTCTAAAAAAACCTCCTTGATTCCTATGTTGGATGCAGTTCTCTATATCTAGAGAGACGGGTGGGTTTGGGAAATAGACGCGGGACGAGGTGAAGTTGCGTTGATCTTGAGCGGGTATCGACCCCGCCATGGGCAGTGCAATTCTACCAAGGTTGGGTGAGAGCTGGTGCGCGCCCGGATCCGAGCTCCTCCAAAAACACCGTACTTTATCCCAGTACCCCAATATCCGGGCGAGCCGGCAGACAAGCTGCCTATTCGTTGTCATGCGGGTGGCTCAGGTCACGGAATGCTGAATCTATCACGAAATTTTGGCGCCCCATACTTTGTGATTGGTTTGACTTTGACATTTCCGGGCCGCCCGCCACCGGGGTCATCTGTCAGGACAGATCGAGCGAAATTGACCTCCGTATGTTCGCAAAGCGGCTTGGACAACCAGAAAAGCTCGGGTTCCTTGCGCCAGACAGTTCGGGGCTTTGCCTGGAGATATCTTCCTCGCCAAGCAAAGCCCCGAACCTCATTTGGCCCAGTATATCTATGTTTAACTTCCGTAATCTATCTTTATGACCGCCCCAGATCGATGATCTATCATCGGTCAGAAAGAAGTAAACTCCTCCGAAACAACTCTTGTCAAGCACAAATTTGCAGTTTTTTGAAATTTAATATTTCGCCGCCGGCCGTTCGACTCCAAATGACGATTTCAGTTGCCGCTCATGCCCACCGCCGCCTCAGTGACTGCCGCGAACGAGTCGGCTTCACTGGCGTCCAACTCCTTTTTTTTCAATCTAAGTCCGGCAAAACCGATCATCACTCTGCGGACTGTCTCGGTAAACTCCGGCTCCTGAAGATTGCGGAGGGCCTCGACAAGGGTGTAATGCTCGCGGGCCACAACCCCTGTGAGGCGGCCAGGGTTGGCCAGAATGCCAAAGACAAAGAATGGGGCCATCAACCGCTCCAGAGTATCGGCGAGGAATTCATTGCCGGAGAGTTCCCAGCAGCGGCGGTGGAATGCAAGATCGCCCTCCAGAAACTCGCGCCGCTGGTTCTCTCCCGCGGCTTCAATGATGGCGTCAACCAGTTCGGTCAACTCCTGCAGTTCCGCTTCCGTCACGCGAGTTCGCGCCCACTGAAAGGCCAGAACTTCGAGCTCAATGCGCAGGGCGTAAAGTTGGTTGATCTCCTCTTCGTTGAATTTCGTAACGTAAGTGGCGGTGTTGATAACGCGGCGCACGAAGCCCTGGCCTTGAAGCGAGATCAGCGCCTCGCGCACCACCGGCGTCCCAACCTTCATCTGCTTGGCTATATCGCGCTCGACGATCGGGTCGCCGGGCTTGAGCTCGCCGGAGAAGAATGCATCCTTCAACGCGTTCGATACCCGATCGCTTAAGGAGAGTGGGGTGATTTTCTTAAAATTCGCTCGCATAGTTTTCGTTTCGATCTATTTGATGTAGCCATGCTATTTGCAGTAGCCATGTTTGAGAAATAAGTTTATACCGCAATACCCGTGCTGACGCTATCAGAATATTGCTGTAGTCTACTTTACTCACCCGGAACCGTTTCCGAGCTACACTCGGGAGGCTTGTTTCTGGAGGTGTCACGAGAGACGAGATTTGCAGAGACGCGATTTGCCCCCAAAGGATCTTGAGTTGGGTAGCAGTCTTTGTCTCCGTCTTGACGGTTTCTTGCGTACACGCCCAGAAATTGGCCGAGACCAGCACGGAGGTCAGATTTCAACTGGATCTGTACGCTCCCGAGGATGCGCTCAAGGGCTTTCTTCCAGCCGGCTGGACATCGAATGCTGCCACCCAGGGCGCTGCGAAAGACGCCAACCTGCGCGCGATCTTTGTCGATTGCCTGGCGATCAATGGTCCCGACGGCAAGCCGCTCGGGAATGGCACAAACCGCTACGTCTACCTGGTCGCTCCGGTAAAGGATCCCAGCGGCGCAAATGCACCGCTGGTACTTGGAGGCCTGACCGACGATCCCGCAAACCCCACCGGGCCCTGGGGAAGTTTCCTGCTGGCCACAACGCACACCATGCAGCGGACGATAAGGAGTTCGACGACCAGTTCACAGCATTGGGGGTCAGCCATAGCTTTTGCCCAGGGATGAACTCGCCGCATAATCACGACCAGCTGGTGCAGTATGATACTTTCGACACCATTGCGTTCTATGGCGGTATTCTCGCGAAGTAGTAGCCGGGGATGGGGTTGCGCCGAGGGCGTTTCCTCTCGCAGCTACGTTCTATACCAACGAGTGACGGCTTTGCACAGCATCGGTGCCCTCAGTGGCGATCACGGGCACATCATCGATATCGCGGCCATGCCATAACGCTGAGATGTGTTGTAAACCTATTCGTACACAACAGTGAGGATCCTCATGTCGCGTACCCGTTGCCGCTCTGCCCTTCGGCTCGTTGCGTTCTCTTTATGCATCCTGGCAACGCGCTTCGCTCAGGCCCGCATTACGAAGATCACTATCATTTCGCGAACCGTCGCGATCGACGGCAAGACATTCGGCAAGGCCGGAGCGTACGAAAAAATCAAAGGCATTGCCACTGGCGAGATCGATCCCTCCGACCGCCGCAACACCATCATTACGGATATCCAGTTCGCGCCCAAGAACTCGCACGGAATGGTCGAGTACCGGACGAACTTCACTCTCGTCAAACCCGTCGACATGAGCAAGTCCTCCGGCGTGCTCTTCTACAACATCGTCAATCGGGGAAACCACGGCGGCACCGCTGAGTTTGATGTTGGTGGGGATCCCGGCGATGGGTTCCTATACAAGATGGGCGAAGCCGTCCTGTGGAGTGGATGGCAGGGAGATATCCCGCTCACTACCGATGGTTCGGATCGCGAAGGGATCGAGGTGCCGGCTGCCCACAATCCCGACGGCTCCGCGATCACTGGCCCGGTTTGGGCGCGTTGGACGACTACTCGCGGCAACACTGCGACACTGCCGGGAGCCAGTGGCCGCATGCCTGCAAGCCTCGATACGTCGCTTGCAAAACTCATCTCTGCAACGTCAGAGACACCAGAGGGTGTAAAGGCGGGAGTCAAGTCGATTGCATCCTCAGATTGGGCATTTGCGGATTGCCGCACCGTGCCTTTTCCCGGCACACCAGACCCGACGCGGATATGTCTGAAGGACGGATTCGACACCGGTCTTCTCTACGAACTGGATTACACCGCCAAGGATCCGCTTGTACTCGGCGTAGGCATGGCCGCGATGCGCGATCTTGTCTCCTTCTTCCGGTATGCGGCGGAGGACGATGCCCGAACGGCCAATCCCCTCTTCGGATTTGTTCCGCACGTGATATGTGAAGGCAACTCGCAATCCGGCCGCTTCGCCAAGAACTTTCTGGATCTCGGATTCAACGAAGATGAACAGGGCAAGATCGTGTGGGACGGGCTGAACGCTCGCATCGCAGGGATGATGGGAGGCTTCAACATCCGCTTCGCGCAACCGGGTGACATCGCTGAAATGTACGACCCAGGTGCAGAGGGCCCGCTTTGGTGGGACGACTATGTTGACAAGGTTCGAGGGCGGCCGGCCTGGGGGATCCTCCACCGCTGCAAAACGACCAACACCTGCCCCAAGATCACCGAGACATATGGTGGACCGGAGTTCTGGTATAGCCGCGGATCGGTTGGAATTACCGGGACCGACGGTAAAGGGGATCTCCCGTTACCGGAGAACGTGCGTCGTTACTATCACCCTGGCACGCCGCATGGTGGCGGACGTGGAGGTTTTGCGCTCAACCCAGCACCTACGGGCCCCGTAGCGGGCGGTCCACGAGGCGCAGGCGGCCCTGGTGGCGGCGGCCCTGGTGGCGGCGCCGCGCCGGGGCCTGGCGCGCCCAATGGGTCGGCGTCGGCTCCAGTTCCAGAAGGCGGCGGTCCGCAGTCAGGTCCGCTTGCCACCAACCCGAATCCAGAGCGTGAGACGGACCGCGCCCTCTACGTTGCGCTGGTCGACTGGGTCGTGAAGAACACACCGCCTCCGCCGAGCGTCTATCCTCATCTGGGTAATGGCACGCTGGTACCGGATAACTCCGAGGCGATTGGCTGGCCGAAGATTCCGAACACGCCAACACCCGACGGGGTTGTGAATCCGGTGCTCGATTACGATTACGGTCCGTCCTTCCACTACAACGACGAATCCGGAGTCATTACACACGTCCCGCCGCCGATCAAACGAGTGATCCCAACCCTCGTCCCGAAGGTAGATATCGACGGCAACGAAATGGGCGGCGTGGCATCACTCCTGCAGCGGGTACCGCTGGGTACATACACAGGATGGAACCCCATTCCCACTGGCGCGTTGAAGGGGCGGGAAAGGTCACTCGCTGGCGGGTACATCCCCTTCGCGAAGACCAAGGCGGACCGTCTGGCGAATGGCGATTCGCGGTTGTCGATCGAAGAACGTTATCCCAACCCGGCCGTTTACTATGCGGCTGCAGTGAAGGCCGCCAGTGAGTTGGTGCAGGCGCGCTTCCTTCTGCCGGAGGATGCACTGCGACTGCTCAATCAGATGTATACAGAACTGGAAACCAGTAAGCTGCTACAGCATTAGCCACCGGGTCTGGCGGGTCCCGTTCCAAAATCGGTTCGCAGGATTGGGTCTTCGCCGCGCCAACCGGCGAGCACATCGAGATGCACATCGAGTACGAAACAGGCGCGGGAAACCGAGGGAAACGAAACGAGACAAAGTACTATTCCGCCAAAGACCCGGCAATCGTTCAGGACTCGCAGCAGGAACAGGTGCTCGATATTCTGCGCAACGTTACGACGAATCCGCCCGACCGCGTGCGGAAGTTCTCGTTCAAAGCGTCGGGGGGAGCATACTCCAAACTGTTTGCCGGCCAGGTACCCGTGCTGAGCTGGGATAACATTCTATCGATCGACCGCTCGGTGCTCACGCCGTAGAGCCACGATGGGGCTGCCGCGCGTCTATTGAGCGGCTTAACTGCACTGAGCTCATCTCGGATTTTTTCAGCAAGTCCTTCGACTTCGCTCAGGGTCGCTCAGGATGGCAGCGCGTTCGTGAGTATTGATTTTTCTGTCGCCCCCCGCCCCACCCGATTCTTATAGCTAGCCGCCACAAACTCCCGAAACAGCGGATGCGGCTCGAGCGGCTTCGACTTGAACTCGGGATGGAACTGGCACGCCAAAAAGTACGGATGCGAGGGCAGCTCCACAATCTCCACATACGTCTGGTCCGGCGTCGTTCCGCTGATCCGCAGCCCCGCGCCCGTTGCCAGCGCTTCGTACTCGCGATTGAACTCATACCGGTGCCTGTGCCGCTCGCTGATCTCCGTTACCCCATAAGCCTTCGCCGCCAGCGACCCCGGCTGCAGCACGCACTCCCACGCGCCCAGCCGCATCGTCCCACCCATCTCTTCCACGCCAGTCAATTCGCGCAGCTTGAATATAATTCTGTGCTCGGCTGCCGGGTTAAACTCGCTCGAGTTCGCGTCCTTCAGCCCGCAAACATTTCGCGCAAACTCAATGCACGCCGTCTGCATGCCCAGGCAAATTCCAAAATAAGGCACAGCCTTCTCTCGCGCATACCGAATCGCATTCAGCATGCCCTCAATGCCGCGCTTGCCAAACCCGCCCGGCACCAGAATTCCGTCAAACCCCGCCAACTGCGACTCATATGTGCGGTCGTCTGCCGACTTCGACTCCAACCCCTCCGCCTCAATCCAAGTAACCTTCAACTTCAAATTCCGCGAGATCGCCGCATGAGTCAGCGCTTCCTTGAGCGATTTATAGCTGTCCTCGTACTCCACATACTTGCCCACAATGGCAATCGAAACCTCGTCCTTCGGATTCCGTACCCGCTCCACCAGCTCCTTCCATCGAGACAGATCGCTCGGTGGCGCGTCCTTTTGCAGGTACTTCAAAATCAGCTCATCCACACCCTCTTCGGCAAACCCCAGCGGCACGGCGTAGATGGTGTCCACCGTCGTCGCCCCAATCACCGCCTTCTCCTCCACGTTACAAAACGCCGCAATCTTGGACTTCATCTCCCTGCCCAGCGGAATGTCGCTGCGGCACATGAGAATGTCGGCCTGAATTCCAATCGACAGCAGCTCTTTCACCGAGTGCTGGGTCGGCTTGGTCTTCAGCTCCTGCGCGGCGGCAATCCACGGCACCAGCGTCAGGTGCACAAACACCGTATTCTCCCGCCCCAGCTCCTGACGCATCTGCCGTATCGCCTCAAGAAACGGCAGCGACTCAATATCGCCCACCGTCCCGCCGATCTCTACAATCGTCACGTCGGCGCCATTGGCAGCCACCTTGCGCATGGCATTCTTAATCTCATTTGTAACGTGCGGAATCACCTGCACCGTCTTCCCCAGGTAGTCGCCGCGCCGCTCTTTCAGAATGATCTGCTCGTAGATCCGTCCCGTCGTCAGGTTGTTGTCCCTCGACAGCGGCGCGTGCGTAAACCGTTCATAATGGCCCAGATCGAGATCCGTCTCCGCCCCGTCGTCGGTCACAAACACCTCGCCATGCTGGAAGGGCGACATC
>Ga0182012_10002563_pt1 | contig 19609 bp, 9 predicted proteins | sample 612S2SmetaG_FD_120486 | JGI IMG/M metagenome (GOLD analysis project Ga0182012, IMG submission 120486) | Permafrost microbial communities from Stordalen Mire, Sweden - 612S2S metaG | ecosystem: Environmental > Terrestrial > Soil > Wetlands > Permafrost | place: Sweden: Stordalen | collected...
CATCTCGCCTGTGTTGCTGTTGCGCGCCTCGGTCAGGCTCGCTACCAAGGGCGTCTTTGGTGTCCTGGTCTTCTTTGTTGGATTGTTCGGATACTCCATGGGCGGAGGGCTGGTGCTGACGGCGCTGTTGAAGCCGATCTTGCCGGGACACACCGGCGTGTGGCTCGACGGCAGCGGGCACTACATGTCCTCGGGCGTCCTGTTTCCGCCTCCCGGATCGTCCGCGCACGAGGTCCTTGGCTTTTGGTACATTCCGCTGGCGCTGGCCGCCGGGAGCCTCGCTTTGCTGGCCACTACATGGGCGATCCGCACCTCACTCAAAACATCGCAACATTGGCAAGCGAGAGTTTAGAGCGGCCTCTTGGATCGCCCCCCAAATGTCGGCCCGTGAAAGATGACATGATGAAGGCACAGAATAACCGGCCTCCTCCTCAGAATTTCTCTCTTGCGTCAGGAGGGCAAGCGCCCTGATCAATGAACGTCGACCGACCGGTCGCCTTCGTACTCCATGATGTGGAAGTAGGCTTCCCAGCCTGACCAAGAAACCGGCGCGGGCAGCTTTGCCAGCGGGTCCTTCAGGTGGTTGGCATAATCCTGGACCAGTTCGCGGGTGCGGTAGACGCCGGTGAGCCAGTCGCCGCGATAGAAGTTTTTCCACTTGCCATACTCGGCGGTCTTCATCGACAACTGAACCGCATCGAGCGCCTGCAGTGCGGAGGCTGCGTCGGATTGCGCCTTCAACCCCTCGCCCGCTCCCGAATCCTTCATTGCGCGTGCCACGTGGAGCAGCGCGCGGTTGCTTTCGCGATTGATCGTAATCATGTTCAACATCTCAGCCTGGTAATAGGCCTTGCGGCTCGGATCGACCAGCGCCTCGGCTGCGACAGCGTGCTTCCACACAGCGTCCCAGCGCGGCTGCGCTTCCTCGCACTCTTTGATGTCGCGGTCGAGCATGGTGGCCTGCGTCTGCTCGGGAAATGTCGGCATCAACCGCGGTAACGTCCACTTGGGCGACTGGCTGGGAATTGCGATCACCTGGTGCACGCTCAGATCGTCTTCAAGAAGCCTGCGAATCTCAGAGTGATAGTGGTTATCGCCATTCATGCGCTTCACCTTGCTGTAATTGACCGTCGTAGCCGGAACCGAATTGCCCGCCGAGCTCAGGCGTGGCATGTTGAAGGCCGCCCGCTCTGAGGGCGCGGCGAAATATTCGCTGTAAACCTTGGCAAGTTCATCGGCAGACTTCGCGCCAAATTCCTCCGTTGCCCAGCGGCGATAATAGGCGCCGTCGGCGTCTGCAGCTTCCGCTGGAATGCCTCCCCAGGCAACTTCCATCAGCGCCCGCGTGGTCATCACCACCGGACGCAGATCGCTGGTATTCACCAGCAAATAGGACGTAGCACCCGCCTTGATATAGCGGCCCAGTTCCGACTGGATGGTCCCCACCGGAACCATCTCGGTTAGCTGATTGGCCTGGCCGTTCATCATGGCAGTGTGGAAGTATGCGCCTTGTCCGGCAGCCACCGCACCGCCGTCCTGCATGTCGCCATAGCCTGTATCTGCCCACACCAGCGTGACCTCCGGCGGAATCTTGAGATATCCCTCCTTCGTGAGGCGGGCTCCCTCCTGCCACAGGTCGGTGACAAATTGAGCGTTGGGATATTTGGCGCGAACAATCTTCATCTGGTCGGTGATTGCGTCGCCGATGCGCTGGCCGAGCAGCGGATCGTTGTCGCGCACGCTGGGATCGAGCGATGCATAGCTTGAGTCCGACAATCCACGCAGGCCAACGCTCCACAAGATCTCCTCGTCGGGCTTGTACTCCGCCACGGCGTTGGTCCATGCGCGCTCAAGAATCTCAGGATGCGTGGAGTAGTTGTAGGGCACATCCCGTGGCCAGCGCGCCGCATTCAGGCCGAGCGGGATAGCGTGGTGCTGGTTCACGATGAGCCCCCGCTCGGTGGCCGCATGCACCGGAGCATCGTCAGGGAAGGTCCATGTGCCGGGCACGACCATGTTGCCCTTGAGACGCAGGATGGTTTCAAAAACCTGGTCCCACACTTTGAGCGCAATGCCGGTCTGGTCGCCTTTTTCCGGCGGGATCCATCCGGTGAGCAGGTCTTCATCGTTGGGGAAAAAGCCGCGATAGCGGAACACCGGCTTGGGGAAGACGTGAGCGAAATCGGCTGGAAGCGTGATGGAGATGCGCCTGGCCGGCATCTTGTCGGTCCACAAATACATGGGATCGACGCCGAGATAGCGCTGCGAGAATTCGTAGACGGCGTAGATGGTTCCGCGCATGTCAGCGCCCGTAAGGCAGACGACGCGGCGATGTGTTGGACCAACTCCGGCTCCTGCGATTGAAAACGCGAAGGCTTCCGTGTCCGTAGCTGAGGCGCACTCCACGCCGGCGGGCAGTTTTGACCCGCCGGCTATCAGGATTGCCGTTGGGCCGGCGGCGGCGAGACTGTCAACCACTTTGGGCGCTTTGCCGAAGACTCGGGTGAAATCGCCGACCAGGTCCGCGGTGGCACGGTGGACGGGGCCGGGCTCCTGCGCGCTCTCAACAATTGTGACCGAGCCGTCGATCACGACATGAGCCGCCTGCGCGCCGCCCAAGGGCGCAGCCACAAACACCAGTGCTGTGAAGACAGCCAAGGGACCCAAGAAGTCTCCAACGAGACGGACGACGCGTGAAGGCAACATAACCTCTCCTTGTTCGGAACGGGTGGGGGTTTCGATGGCCGGGGGCCTGTCCGACGGAAAGGGCACAGCAACCGGGCAGAAGAACAAGAACGCAATGTAATCCGGAAATCTCGGCGGTTTGTTCGCGCCACGAATTATACAGAAGGCCCTGCAGGCAAGTCGTGGGAGTTTGCCAGGGCCTCCGTGGTATCTCCCCCGGGGCTTCTCTGGAATGTTTGCGGCGTCACTCCCGGTGCTAAAGTAGTTGCGTTCCGATACTTTTTCCGGGGTTCGATCTGTTGCTTGGTTTTCGCATGTTTTTCGGGGTGGTTCTTCTTGTTCCTCTTGCCGCCCATGCCACTGGCCGCGTCGAGGCCGCGTCGGTTCCATCGGAGATGCGATCGACGGCGTTCACGGTCAAGGTGAACGGCCATCCGGTCGACGTGGCGCACGCGGCAGCCAGCTACGAATTCGTCAGCTTCGACATCACCGGGCCGGTGTTGGTTGAGATAACGGCCATCCAGGCCGGATTTTGGGACAAGGGCGTTGATATACAGCCATGGAGGCTGGGACTGCGGGCGGTGCGCCATGGGGCCACCATCAGCTTCAAGCTGGCGGCGCCTGCCAAGCTCTCCATCTCGCGGCCAGGCGACTTTCTCAATCACGCGGCCATGCTCTTCGTGTTTGCGGGCTCGCCGCCCAAGCCACTGCCCACCGATGTGCAAGTGCATGTGGTGGAAGCGGGCGTACACCGCGAGAGCCTGAATCCCAAGAGCGGCGACACATATTACCTTCAGCCGGGAGCCTACATTTTCGGCAGCCTGAACCTTGAGAAAGTTGAAAACGTGAAGGTCCTGGGGCGCGGAACCATTGTGTACGACGGCCCCCAGGATCCGACCAGCGACGAGGGTTGGAAGCAGAAGCCGGACTGGCATTGCATTGAGGCGGTGGAATCGCACAACGTCGAAATCGACGGCCTCACTTGCATTGTGCGCTCCAGAACATGGTCTATCCAGATGAAGGACTCGGGTGGATTTGTGTACGACGATCTGCGCGTGATTGGCGGAAACCCGGGCAATGCAAACCAGGACGGCATGGACTGGCTTGGCGGCGGCGACACCCACGTGCGCAATTCGTTCCTGCGCTCCAGTGACGATGTGTTCGCAATGCAGGGTAACTGGGACGGATACACCGAGGAGGACTTGGTGCGTCCCGGTCACGACGTGCAGAAAATCCTTATCGAGCACAGCGTGCTCTCAACCAGCATCTCAAACATTGTGCGATCGGCCTGGCCCCAAAAAATTTTCAATTCGCGCGACTTCACTCTGCGCGACAGCGATGTGCTGCACGCCGGCATCGGGGCTTGCGGGCAGACATTTGGCCTGTTGGGCATGTGGGGCGCAGAGGGCGCAAGTGGCGATCACAGCAACTACACGTTTGAGAATATTGCGCTCGACAACTGGTATTCCCTGGTGCAAATGGAGCAGGAATCTCCGGGCATCCACGGCTTTACGTTTCGCAACATCTGGGCGCTCGATCAACCGCCGCTGGTTGCGTCCTCCCTTACCGGAGACGTGTCCGCCGTGACGTTTGACAATGTGAAGTATGGGCAGCAGAGCGTGGAGGGCAACGCGGACATGCCGTTGACGGTGAGCGCCGGCGCTCAGGCCGCGCACTTTGCCGCGGCGCATGGGGTCCGTGCCTCCTTCACCGTGGATACGCCGGTATTCGCGCCGAAACAGGAGGTCGACTTTACCGCGAAGGCGGAGCCGGGCGCGCGCTACACCTGGCTGTTTGGCGATGGAACCGTGGGGCACGGGCGCAGTGTTCAACACAGGTTTTCCGACGGCCTTGGCACCGAGTTGGATGGGGCGAACGGCGCAGGACGCTTCAGGGTCCTGTTGCACGTTGAAGGTAAGGCGGGCAATCAGGATTGGGCCGCACAAGGCGTGGTCGCGGTGAGCAAATGGCACGACGCCGCCAACACAGCCGTTCCCACGCTCCCCGGCCTTGCGTGGAAGATCTACGCGGGAACCTGGGATGAATTGCCCGATCTGACAAAGGAATCGGTCGTCTTCAACGGCGCGGGGCCGAACATAGAAGCCGATGCCCAGGGCTTTACCCGCTATGCCGTTGCCTGGGACGGATTCATCGACATTCCCGCCGACGGGGGCTACACCTTCGACCTGATCGACGCCGACGGCGCGCGGTTGGTGATTGATGGTGTTGAAGTGGCGAGGACCGGGCCGCCGTTTTCCCAGGTTTGCGGCTCACCGGGCAACGCGCTGCGCTTCGACCGTGGCGCCCTGGGTTTGCGCGCTGGCAAACATACCATTCATCTGGAAGGGCTGCATTCGGTGAGCCAGGGCTCGCCCCGCCTGCTCTGGGAGGGTCCCGCCCTGCCACTCACCGATGTGCCTCCAGCGGCCTTCAGTTATCCCCGCGAAGATGAATTGATCCCTGCAACGAGAAAAGAAACTGGTAAGAAGTAGGATGAACTCATGAAGACGCGCTTGGTCAGCCGCCACGGCCACCGTGGACTTCGCCGTTCCTCCTCCGCTGAGGAACGGCAAATGAATCGCCGTCTGCTCAATTATTTCGGGAGTTGATTCGTATCCCAGCCGCCGCCTAGCGAGCGCACCAGGCCCACGCTCGAGACGAACTGGCGTGTCTGGATATCGATGGCGGCACGCTGGTTTGAGAGCAGGGTGGCTTCGGCCGTCAGAACTTCAAGATAACTCGTCACTCCGCCCTTGTAGCGCTGATTCGACAGATCGAAGGACTGCTGCGCGCTCGCAACGGCACGCTGCTCGGCGCTCGACTCCTGCTCGAGGATCCTCAGGCCGGAGAGCTGATCTTCAACGTCGTTGAAGGCGAGGAAGACGGTGTTGCGGTACGCGGCGGCCTGCGCTTCGTAGTTGTGGCGCGCCTGGTCAGTAAGAGCACGGCGTTGGCCCGCGTCAAACAGCAATTCCACTGCCTGGCCGCCAAGCGACCACAGTGAACTCGGGCCCTGAATCCACGTCCCGGGATTGGTGCTTTCAAAGCCGCCCGCTCCGCCCAGGTTGATGTTCGGATAGAAGGCGCTGATGGCAACTCCGATCTGCGCGTTGGCAGCGGCGGTCAGCCGCTCGGCTGCGGCAATGTCAGGCCTGCGCTCAAGCAGTTGCGAAGGCACGCCCACTGGAACTTTGGGCAGGGCAAGGTCGAGCGGCGAGGGTGGAATGCTGAAGGTGGACAAATCGACGGTGGCGATGGTTCCGATGGCGTGCTCAAACTGCGCGCGCGCCACGCCGATATCCACCAGTTGGGCGTGCACGGTTTCAAGCTGCGTCTGCGCCTGGGCCACATCTGCCTGGGTGGCTACTCCACCGGCAAGACGGCGGCGCGTGAGGTCGAGCTGCCCTTCCAGATCATTGAGGGTTTCCGTTAGCAGTTTTGCCTGGGCATCGAGTCCGCGCAGCTGAAAGTAGTCTGAAGCCATCTCCGCATGCAGGCTGAGATCGATGTTGGCCGTATCGGCGGCGTCGGCCTGCGCGGTTTCGCGGGCAGCCTCAACGGTGCGGCGAACGCGCCCCCAGAAGTCGGGCTCCCAACTTGCCTGGCCACCAATCACGAGGTCGTTGTAGCTGGTCGTGGGGCTTGCCAAAGGACGATTTGCGGAGATGCGGTCGCGGCTGGCGCTGATGTCGCCGCTGAGCGTTGGGAACAGACCGGCTCGGGCTGAAGTGACCTGGTCGCGCGCGGCCAAATATGTCTCAAGAGCCTGGCGAAGGCTTTGGTTGTTGGCAGCAATGCGCTCTTCGAGTTGATTGAGTTGCGGGTCCTGGTAGATCTCCCACCATTTCCCCCGCAGCATGCCGTCAGAAGGGTTGGCAGCCTGCCATCCGCCACCCGCCGGATTGGGCGGAGGGACCAATGCCGTAGACGCGCCGGCTTCTTTATAGACCGCGGGAGCCTGGTAGCCGGGTCGATTGTAATCGGGACCCACCGGCTTGCAGCCAGCCAGAGTCAACGTGGCCACAAGAACTGAGGCCAGCACAAAAGCCGCCTGAACCACTGCCGCAAGCGGCGCGGCGCGGCCTGTGGTGCCGTGTGCGAGTTGGCCCACGTACAACCGCATTGCTATTTGCCTCCCGCATTGGGCGCTTTGCCTGAATTAACGACGGTGACCCGTTCGCCGTCGATGAGCGAGTCTGGTGGATCCTGGATGATCTGGTCGTTCGCGCTGATGCCGCTTGCAATCTGCACGGTGGCGCCGTCGTCCTGGCCGATGATCACGGGAACGACGTGGGCGCGAGTGCCGTCGCTGCCCGTCTCCACCAGGCCCAGACTCATGCCGTCACGGCGGAAGATGAGCGCCGCGACGGGAACGATGAAAGTTTGGCCGAGGTTTGGCGTCTTAAAGTGTACCTGGGCCAGCGACCCAGGCAGCAGTTCTCCTGCGCGATTGTCCACGTCAACCTCCACCAGCAGCGTGCGGCTGGCGGGATCGATGGCGTCCGCGGTTCTCACCAGCGTTCCCTGGTAAGTTTTACCGACGTGCTCGGCAAAGGTGAGGTCAATCTTCATGCCCGGCTTCACGCTCTGCGAGTAGGCCTGGGGCAGGTTGGCGTAGACACGCAGGGTCTGGATGGCCTGCATGTGAAAGAGTTCTTTCGCTGCGCCCTGGTCGATTAGCTGGCCAGTATCCACAGTGCGCGCTGTCACCACCCCGTCGAAGGGCGCATAGACCTTTTCAAAGGACTGCAGTTCCGTGATCCGCTGCACATTGGCCTGCGCAGAGCGAACGGCTGCGGCAGTGGCCGCGGCTTGGTTCACGTAGGTATCCGTGTCCTGCTGCGAGACGGCATTGGTCTTCACCAAATCCGAATAGCGGTCCGCCTGGATACGGGCGTTGTTGGCCGTGGCCTGGGCAGTCACCAGCTCATCACGAGCCTGGGAAAGTTGCTGATCGAGCTCAGGCGTGGAGATTTCGGCGAGCAGCGCACCCTTCTTGACCTTTGCGCCGATGTCGAAGTACCAGTGAGTCAGGTAGCCGCTGGTGCGCGCGTAGATGGGCGAATCAGTAAAGGCGGCGACATTACCGGGCAACACGAAGCTGTCAGTGGGCGCACCTGTTTTGGGGGCCGCGACGGTGACGGTGGGCGCGGCGAGTTCTTGCGTGCGTTCGGCAAGAACTGTGTCAGCGTGGGTGCGGCGCAGAATGCCAAGGCCTCCGAGAAGAAGGGCCACAATGAGCAGCAAAATCAGGCCCACAACAGCCAGGCGCGGCGAGATCGGCTTCTGCTCCTCCGCACTTTCGTGACCGTGCTGCTGTTGCTGGTTTTGATTTGGCGAATTGGGCGTTTTAGTCATCAGGAGTTACTCCGAAATCTCGTCGAATTCATCGAATGCTGCCGCTCGCGCGATGCCGTGAGCATCCCTGCGCCGACTCTCAATGCGACCGTGAATGAGTGAAAAGAAGGCAGGCACAAAAAACAGCGTGGCCACGGTGGCCAGCAACAGTCCGCCGATGACGGCTCGGCCGAGGGGGGCGTTTTGCTCGCCGCCGTCGCCCAGACCAAGTGCCATGGGAACCATGCCGATGATCATGGCCAGCGCCGTCATAAGGACCGGGCGCAGGCGCACAAAGCCGGCATTCAAGGCGGCGTTGCGGGCATCGCCCACCAGGATTTCCAGCTGCTCACGGGCAAAACTCACCACCAGGATGGAATTGGCAGTGGCCACACCCATGCACATGATGGCGCCGGTGAGAGCGGGCACGCTGAGCCGGGTATTGGTGAGGAAGAGAAACCATACGATGCCCGCCAGCGCCGCCGGAAGCGCGGAAATGATCAGGAAAGGATCCAGCCAGGATTGGAAGTTGACAACGATGAGAAGGTAAACCAGAAGAACGGAAAAAATCAGCCCGATCAGCAGCCCTTCATAGGACTTGTACATGGTCTCGCTCTGGCCGCGCAGCGTAAAGCGCGAGCCGCGAGCCAAATCCTTCTTGTGGGAGTCGACGATGCGCTCGACTGCGCGAGTCACCGTTCCCAGGTCGGTTCCATCCACATTCGCGTAGATATCGATGACCGGTTCCGCATCGTAGTGACTCACAAAGCCCATCTCCGTAGCCGGCGTTATGGTGGCCAGATTTCCGAGGACGTTCACCGGGGAGGCCACTCCGGGCACAGCCGTGGATACGGCGCCGGACCGGCCTGCGCTGTCAGCCTGTGCCGTTGCGGCAGGGCTGTTGATGGGCAGACTATTGAGCGCGGCCAGCGAGTCCATCCTGTACTCCGGCGTCTGGATGGCCACCATGTACGTAACCCCGTTTCTGGGATCGAGATAGAAGTTGGGGGCGGTCTGGAAGCTGCCGCTCAGGTTAACGAGCAGGCTTTGCGCCACGTTCTGCTGAGTCAGGCCTATCTCCTCGGCGCGGGTGCGGTCCACATTCACGGTCAGATTCGGTTCGTCGAAGGGCTGCTGAATGCGGGCATCGGCCGCGCCGGGAACATAGCGGACCTGATCGACGATCCGCTCCGCGAGGGCGCGGTTGGCATAAAGATTGGGACCGATAATCTGGATGTCAATGGGCGCCGAGAGGCCAAAGTTCAAGATCTGCGTGACGATGTCCACGGGCAGCGCGTAGAACATCACGCCGGGATACTTGCGGGCGAGTTCGGCGCGCAACCGTTCGACATACGCCGCAGTGGGGTGGTGATCTTTGGCCAACTGCACCTGGATATCCGCGTCGGCTGCACCGACCGGCGCAGAGGTCGAGTAGGAAAGGTTGAGGCGCGAGTTGGGCAGTCCGATGTTGTCGACGATGGAGACCAACTCATTGGCCGGAATCTGTTGGCGGATGGTGGAGTCGACGTGATCGCAGAGGGCGGCCACCTCCTCAATGCGGGTTCCGGTGCGGGCGCGGACGTGAATCTTGAACTGGCCCGCGTCAACTGAAGGAAAAAAGTCCTGGCCAAGCCAGGGCAGCAGCAAGCCAACTGAGGCAATCGTAAAGACGAGAAACAGGATCAGGAAGACGCGGGCGTGATCGACACAGAGAGTAAGCAACCGGAGGTATTGGTTGCGAAAGGCCGTAAAGCCGGACTCGAATGCGAATTGAAACCGGGTGAAGGGATTGCGGCTTTGGCGCGTCTTGGCCGTCTGCGCGTCGTCGTGTTCCTGCAGCAGGTACTTGGCCATGGTGGGCACCAGCGTGCGCGAGAGCAGGTAGCTGGCCAGCATGGCGAAGACCACCGCTTCGGCCATGGGGACGAACAGGTAGCGCGCCACGCCGCTCAGGAAGAACATGGGGACGAACACAATGCAGATGGAAAGCGTGGACACAAAGGCCGGAATGGCGATCTGCGCCGAACCATCCAGGATGGACTGTTCCAATTCCTTGCCTGACTCCAGATATCGATTGATGTTTTCGATGGCGACTGTTGCGTCGTCCACCAGGATGCCGACGGCGAGGGCCATGCCGCCGAGCGTCATGATGTTGATGGTTTCGTGCAACGCGTAGAGGGTAATGAGCGAGCACAGAATGGAAAGAGGAATCGAGACCGCGATGATGATCGTCGAGCGCCAGCTTCCGAGGAAGATGAGGATCATGATGGCGGTGAGGCAGGCGGCGACGATGGCTTCGCGGACGACGCCACTGATGGCACTTCTCACGAAGATGGACTGATCGGCCAGGGCGTTGATGTGTACCTGCGGAGGTATTTCATCGCGGGCAACCTGGAGTTTTGCCTGCACGTCGCGGATGATGTCAAGCGTGGACGACGAGCCGGTCTTCATGATGGCCATGAGCAGGGCGCGGCGCCCATCCACGCGCACGATGTTGGTTTGCGGTGGATTGCCATCGCGGACGTGGGCCACGTCGCGGATGTAAATCATGGCGCCGTTCACCGTCTTGATGGGCAGATCGTTCAGGTCGTTGACGACGTCGGGAGCGGAGTTGGTCTCGACGTCATACTCGAACTTCTGGATCTTCATGGTGCCGGAGGGCACGATCAGGTTCTGCGCGTTGACTGCGTTCACCACATCGGTTGGAGACAGCCCCTTGGCCTGGAGCGCGTGGATGTCGAGATCCACCTGAATCTGGCGCGTCTTTCCGCCGTAAGGAAAGGGCGCCTGCGCGCCTTCAACGGTGGCCAACTGGGTGCGGACGGTGTTGGTGGAGATATCGTTTAATTGCTGCTCGTTGAAGCCCTGGCCGGAGACGCCGAGCATGAGAACCGGCACGGAGGAGGCGTTGTACTGGATGACGAACGGGGGTTGCGTGCCCGGAGGCAGAAAGCGCAACTGGACACTGTTCGATGCGCCGATCGCGGCCACGGCCTGACCGATGTTCACATGGGGATGAAAGAAGATCTTGATGATCCCGACGCCATTGAGCGACTGCGACTCGATGTGCTCGATGTCGTTCACGATCGTGGTCATGCCGCGCTCGCTGGGGTAAACGATGCGGTTGGCCATCTGCTCGGCGGACAATCCGGTATAACTCCAAACCACCGTAACGACGGGAATATCTATATTTGGAAAAATATCCGTTGGCATCGAAAGGATGCTGTACACGCCAAGGATCACAATCAAAAGCGCAAAGACAACGAAGGTATAAGGCCGCCGAAGCGCAAGCCGGACAATCCACATAAAGTTGCTACCCGCTCCTGGACGATACGGCGTCAGATTTGCCGATTACGGTATGCCTTGCCCCGTAAGATGCGACTTCCGGGCTCTAGGCATCCTTGGCGTGCAGCTGACCGGCGCACAGGATTCCCGGGCTCGAGGTCGTCACCGCCAAGGCCCGATCGAACTTCTAGTTGAAACTACTATGGTAGTCGAAGAAGCTTATCAATAGAACGCGCGCAACAAATTGGCGAATCGCCCTGTTCTTTTGACGGACCGGCTGCCCGGCAGGATTCAACCACGGAAGCCGGGAATCCCGGGATGTGAGTCGATCCCCATAGCTCCTTGAATCCATTCAAGCGGGGAATCCATTCAAGCGGGACGGCTTTCCATTCGTGCACCCGTTCAGGCGCCCGGCGTCACATGGCTTTCGTCGAGGAGGCGTTCAATTGCGCTCGCCATGCTCGCGGGCTTCTTGCCGGGCGAGAACCTGGCCACCACGCGACCGTTGCGGCCAACCAGAAACTTGGTAAAGTTCCAGCGGATAGCCCCGGAGCCGAACATCGGCAGCAACCCGGGCTTTTCATTCCTCAGAAAACAATAGAGCGGGTGAGCCTGGGGGCCGTTGACGCAGATTTTGGCGAATAAGGGAAAGGTGACCTGGTAGTTTTCACGGCAAAAAGTGCCAATTTCCTCTTCAGATCCGGGCTCCTGGGCGCCGAACTGGTTCGAGGGAAAGCCGAGCACCTCAAATCCGTGGGAATGATAGGTTCGATAAAGCGTTTCGAGACCCGCATATTGGGGCGTGAACCCGCAGCGGCTGGCTGTATTCACAATCAACAGCACCCGGCCCCGGAACTGGGTAAGGCTCAGCGGTTGCCCGTTCAACAGCGTGGCTGAAAAGTCATAAATAGAAGGAGGAACCTGATCCATGCCTTGAAAAACCTCACCCAAACTTCTTCTCCGCCCGATTGCCTGTGCGACCTACCCGCGTCTAAAGAGGATGCGCCTAGCTTGCAGGTCCAGGCAACCCAGCCCCGACCCGGTTCGTTCCGGTAGACTGGGAGATGGGTAGCAGCGCACCAGACACCCCTGAGGGAGCGAATCCTCACCGGGGTTGGCAGCGGGCCCCGGCCTGAGTCCGCGGGGACTAGACGCGGCGGGGAAATTGAGGGAAAGACGCGATTTCCAAGCCGAGGGGAGCCCGCCAGTTTGGGCAGGACCACCGCGGTCAAATATAATCAATCTTTCCTTGAGGCAGGACCAGATTTTTTCAGCAATGAGGGTGTGCATATTCTTCCCGTGAAGCCTATACATGGACCGCACCAGCACTTGTGCTCGCCGCAGGGCCCCAGCCCGGTGAAGATCAAGCACACTTCCATCTCCCGCAACTCGAGGGCCTCGCGCCTTGGGCGGATCTTTATGATCCTCGTCCTGGCGGTCTGCGCCAGCGCAGCATTCGCCCAGGATACGCAGACGATTCAGCAGATTCGCGTGATCGGTAACAGGCGCATCCCCAAAGAGACCATCCTCGCCCGCCTCTTTACCCATGTGGGCGATCCTTACGATCCGATTTCCATCGAGCGCGACTTCAACTCGCTCTGGAATACCAGCTATTTCGATGACCTGCGCATCGAGCGCGAGGACTCTGAAAAAGGCCTGATCCTGGACATTTTTGTCAGGGAGAAGCCGAATATCCGCGAGATCAACTACAAGGGCCTGAGCACAGTAACTGTATCCGACGTCCTGGACCGGTTCAAAAAGGAAAAGGTGCCGCTTTCGGTCGAGAGCCAGTACGACCCTTCCAAGATCAAGCGCGCTGAAACGGTTATCAAGGAGTTGCTGGCCGAGCACGGCCATCAGTTCGCCACCATCAAGACTGAAGTCAAGACGATTCCTCCGGCCTCAGTTCAGGTGAACTTCAACATTAAGGAAGGCCCGGTCGTAAAAGTCGGAGAGATCAAGTTCCAGGGCAACCAGCACGTATCCGCTCTGCTGCTGCGCCGTGCCATGAAGAATCTCAAGCCCATCGGTATTCCCTATTCCATCGTCCTTGAAGACATTTTCCCGCAGACTTTTGACGCCTCAAAGCTTGAGGAGGACACGGAGCGGGTTCGCCAGGCTTATCGTGACAAGGGTTACGCGAACGCGGCTGTGGAGCAGCCCAAGACGCAGATTCGCGACGAGGGTGGCTTGAACTGGTTCACCTTCCGCCCCAATAAGGGCAAGCGCATCGACATTCTCATGACGATTGAGGAAGGTGGGCGCTACCGGCTTTCCGGCATCACCTTCACGGGAAACAAGGCAGTGACCAACCTGAAGGCACTGCGCGGCACCTTCGTCGTCAAAGACGGCGACTACTTTAACGCCACAGCCATCGGCAAGGGCCTCGATAACCTCAAGAAGGCCTATGGCACCCTGGGCTACATCAACTTCGGCGCCATTCCGAAACTGGAATACGACGACCAGAAGAAGACCGTCTCCATGGTCATCGACATCGACGAAGGCAAGCCCTTCTATGTGTCGCGCATTGAATTCCAGGGCAACACGATCACCCGCGACCGCGTCATCCGCCGCGAACTCATGCTCGACGAAGGCTCCGTCTACAACTCCCAGTTGTGGGAGTACAGCCTGCTCCGCCTCAACCAGCTGGAGTACTTCGATCCGCTCAAGGTCGATCAGGACTCTGAAGCCCACCAGGATCCTGACAACGGCACCGTCGAGTTGCTGCTCAAGGTCAAGGAAAAGGGTAAGAACTCCATCGGCATGAACGGCGGCATCAGCGGCCAGTCGGGCGCGTTCCTCGGCGTCAACTACCAGACCAACAACTTCCTTGGCCTGGGCGAAACGCTGAGCCTGCAGGGCAACCTGGGCAACGTGGCCCGGACGTTCACCTTCGGCTTCACGCAGCCCTACATCAAGAACCGCCCCATCAATGTGGGCTTCCAGATCTACAACAACAAGCAGGACTTCAACGCCGCCAAGAACTATCAGGCCTCCACTGGCCTGTCGGCCAACCTGACCTCTGCGCAGCAGTCGCTCACGCAGAACTACAACCAGGCTGCCAACGGCATGAACGTCTCCATCAGCTACCCGCTCAAGCGGCATGCCTTCCAGCGCCTCGGCGCCACCTATTCGTGGAGCAAGTCGTCGATCACGGCCTTCAGCACGGCCTCGCAGACCTTCTTCCAGACCATCAGCTTCCGCTCCGGCATCCAGGGCTCCAACGCGCTGGCCGGCATCATCAACAGCCAGATTTCTCTCACCTATACCTACAACACCATCAACAACCCGGTACGTCCTCGTTCCGGCAAGGAATACACGGCAGCCTTCCAGGCGTCTGGCATCTGGGGCAATGTGCGCTATTTCTCGCCCCTGGTGGCCTACAAGCGCTTCATCCCCATGCACTACCTGCTCTTCAGTGAAAACGGACACAACGTGCTTGGCGTCCGCGCCCAGCTTGGTTATGTGCAGGGATATGGCGGCGACGTGGCTCCCCCCAACAATCGCTTCTACGCCGGTGGCGAAAGCGAGCTGCGAGGCTTTGACGTCCGCGGCGCCACCCCTTACGGCTATGTGCCCAGCAAGATCAACTTTCAGTTGACTAATCCGGACGGCACCTGCGTGCCGCGCGATCCCACCAATCCCCAGGACAACCAGTGCATTCAGGTGCCGCTGCCGATTTACGGAGTGGCCTCAATCGGTGGCGATACCAACCTGAACACGAACCTCGAGTATCGTATCCCGATCGTCGGCACCCTCATGTTCTCCTTGTTCGACGACTTCGGCATCGACGTGGCCACCAATCACGGACAGTTGAAGCAGAGCCCTGAAGGCTTTGCCTCGCTCACCTCGCTCCTTTACGGATGCCCGGTGTACAACAACGGTTCTTGCCAGGGCGGCATCTCCGGCTCGCAGGTTGGGTTCAAGCAGGACATCCGGCCCATTTCCGGCACCAACTTTGTCCCGCGCATGTCGCTGGGTGGTGAAATTGCCGTCATCATGCCCATCGTCAATGCGCCCTTCCGCATCTACTACGCGTACAACCCGCTCCGCCTGTATGAGCAGCCCTATTGCAACGACGTTCTTGTCGGCGGCAAGCAGGGTAGCTGCTCGGCCGAGCTGATTACGCGTGCCATGTTCCCCCCGGGAGGCGCTGGAGACTACTCCTACGGCGAAGCGATGGAGGCCTACGGCTCGCGCTACCAGTTCCGAGAGCCCCGCAAGACCTTCCGCTTCACGGTCTCCACGACCTTCTAAGCCCGGGCAATTACATGCTTTCCACCGTGGGCCGCTCGCTGAGCGGCCCTTCGTGTTTTGGGCCGATAAATTCATGACGGAGAGGTTTGACGCTCCTACCCCAGACTCCTATAATCCATCTAGTTCCTGCTGACGTCTCCATTCGCGTCTTTTCCTGTCTCTGTTGCCATCCGGCGCGGAGTTCCCGAAAAATGACCGTGAGGTTTCTCAGGAGGCACAGGCTCGCTTTCGCGCAACAGCGCATCGGGCCATACGGGAATTCCCAAGGAGCTTTTGAATCACATGAAGCGTTCGCTTGCACTTATCCTCACGCTGGCCTCGGGCTTTGCCCTGAGCGCCGCAGCCCAAACTCCGGCAGCCCCCGCGGCAGCGCCGGGCCCCGCTAAAATCGCCGTTATCGCCTTCCAGGTGGCCGTGGCTCAAACCAACGAAGGCCAGCGCAACTTCGCCGACCTGCAGAAGAAGTACGAGCCCCGCCGCCAGCAGCTCAAGGCCATGGCCGACGAAATCGACGGCCTGACCAAGCAGCTCCAGGCCTCGGGTTCAACGCTTAGCCCAGCTGAGCAGCAGAGCAAGGCCACCGCAGTCGACACCAAGAAGAAGCAGCTCGACCGCGATGCCCAGGACGCCCAGAACGACTTCTCCCAGGAGATGCAGGACGTCTACAACGCTCTCGCCTCGAAGGTGTATGACGTGATGCAGGCCTACGCCGAGCTGCACGGATACACTCTCGTGCTCGATGTGTCCCAACAGCAGTCTCCGGTGCTGTATGCCGCCACGGCGAACAACATCACCAAGGACATCATCGATGCCTACAATCAGAAGTCAGGCATCCCGGCACCGCCGCCCGGCGCCGCTGGAGCTGGTGTGGATGCGCCCAAGCCCGCCACGCACGCCCCCGCTTCTCATCCGGCTGCCCCGGCAGCTCACTAGAAGACGGCCGCAAACGATCGCTCTCATTGGAGCACGAAAGTCTCGCTGGACGAGGCTTTCGTGCTGCGATGGCGGGTCAGCCGCAAGCAATCAAAATGCGAATGGATTAGCCGGCCGCCTGGCCTCGTCCACGCCATCCGATTCTTGTGGAAAAATTTGTGGATTACTTTCGAAAATTGGCCGGCTAAACGCAATATTCTGCACTTGCCAAGCAGCATTCCATTCTGCTTAACGGCCTAAGCCCTGATTTATCAATCGGAAATCTTCACGAGGAAGGTCTCTGCGCGCCCAACCCCGGCCCCAATCCCAGGTTTCTCATTTGCCAAGGTTTCCACAGTTTCGGATGAACGCCAGGTGACTGAAGTATTCATCCCGCGACCCGGAAATGCCTATTTTTGCTGATCTTCGCCCACTCGAAGGACGGCCAGGAAGGCCTCCTGCGGTATATCGACCTTGCCGATCCGCTTCATCCGCTTTTTGCCTTCTTTTTGCTTCTCCAGCAGCTTGCGCTTGCGGCTGATGTCGCCACCGTAGCACTTGGCCAGCACGTTCTTCCGGAGCGGGCTTACCGTCTCCCGCGAAATGATCTTCGCCCCGATCGCCGCCTGAATCGCCACCTCGAACTGCTGCCGCGGAATCAGCTCGCGCATCTTCGATACCAGGGCCCGGCCGCGCTCATAGGCAAAGTCGCGATGGACAATGATCGAGAGCGCATCCACCGGCTCCCCTGACACCAGGATGTCGAGCTTGACCATCGGTGACTCCCACTCGCCCGCCAACTGGTAATCGAGTGATGCGTAGCCGCGGGAAATGGATTTGAGCCGGTCATAGAAGTCCAGAACAATCTCGTTCAACGGCAGCTCATAGGTAAGCAGGACGCGCGTCGGAGTCACGTATTCAAAATTCACCTGGCGCCCGCGCTTCTCTTCCACCAGCTTGAAGATGCCGCCCACGTACTCCTCGTTGGTCAGGATCTTGGCCGTGATCACCGGCTCACGAATGGAGTCGATGTTGGTGGGGTCTGGCCAGCGCGAGGGATTGTCGACCTCAATCACCGAGCCACCTGTCAGCGTGATGTGGTAACGGACGCCCGGCGCCGTGGTGATCAGGTCCAGTTCGTACTCCCGCTCCAGGCGCTCCTGGATAATTTCCATGTGGAGCAGTCCCAGAAACCCGCAGCGAAAGCCGAACCCCAGCGCCACCGAACTCTCCGGCTCGAAAAAGAACGAGGAGTCGTTCAGGCGCAGTTTCTCGAGCGCGTCTCTCAACAGGGTATGTTCGTGCGAGTCCACGGTGTAAAGGCCTGAGAACACCATCGGCTTGATGTCTTCAAAGCCGGGCAGTTGGGCCGGCGCGGGCCGCGCGTCTTCAGTGACCGTATCGCCAATCTTGGTGTCGCCCACATTCTTGATGGTGGCCGCGAAAAAGCCCACCTCGCCTGCCGTAAGCTGTCCAATCTCAACCGGCTTGGGCATCAGCACGCCCATCGACTCAACCTCGAACGACTTCGAGTTGGACATGAAACGAATACGCTGTCCCTTGCGCATGGTGCCCTGCATCACGCGCACCAGCACGATCACGCCCCGGTATGCGTCGAACCACGAATCAAAAACCAGCGCTTGCAGCGGCGCATCGGGGTCGCCCGTGGGCGGCGGCAGCCGATGCACGATTGCTTCCAGCACGTCATCCACGCCCTGGCCGGTCTTGGCGCTCACCGGGATGGCATCGGTGGCGTCTAGTCCGACGGCTTTTTCAATGGCTTCCTGGGTGCGCAGAATGTCGGCCGACGGAAGGTCGATCTTGTTGATGACCGGTATGATCTCAAGGCCATGATTGATCGCCAGGTAGGCGTTGGCCAGCGTTTGTGCCTCCACGCCCTGGCTTGCGTCCACCACCAGCAGCGCGCCCTCGCACGAGGCCAGCGAGCGCGAAACCTCGTAACTGAAGTCCACGTGGCCTGGCGTATCAATCAGGTTCAGCTGGTAGGTATTGCCGTCCTTCGCCTTGTACATCATGCGGACGGCATGCGCCTTGATGGTGATACCCCGCTCCCGTTCCAGGTCCATGTCGTCCAGAATCTGCGCCTGCATCTCCCGGCCGGTTACTGAGCCGGTCAGCTCAAGAAGACGGTCGCTCAGCGTCGACTTTCCATGGTCGATGTGGGCAATGATGGCGAAGTTGCGAAGGAATCGTACATCCATGGGGGGCTGACTTGAGGGCGCTGGGCGCTCGTGGAGCGCACCTTGCCTCCAGGTCATAGCTTATCATCGGGAAGGGCCTCAAGTTACGCGCGGAGCCCTTACGCTTGTCCGGGTGGTTGTCTGAATTCATGCATGTAAGAACAGGTTGGGCTTCGATGATTGGCTGCGTTTTGCTGGCGCTGCCGCTGGCGGGCTGTGCACCGTTTGACAGCAAGCCCGCACCCGCAGCGGTTGGTCCGCAAGCCACCGCCCCGCCTGTCGCCCCAATCGCTGTGCCGGATCCTGTGCCACCACCCGTGGCTCCCCAACCGACCGTCGAACAGCAGCGTCTCCGCGTCCTGATTGAGCAGGTTGAAGCAGCCTATGCCAGCGGCGACGCAGATTACCGCAAGGGCATGCTTCCTCAGGCCAAGACGGAGTTTGACCGCGCCGTCGACATGATGCTCGAGAGCGGAATCGATATCAGGAGCAACCCCCAACTCCAGCAGGAATTCGACAGCATCGTGGACCGGGTCAACGGCCTTGAGATGGAGGCGCTCAAGCAGGGCAATGGATTTGTGCCCAAGCCCGAGCCTACTCCGGCTGAAGTGGCCAGCGACGTCATCACTGGTGTGCCGCCCAAGGCCGACCCCAAACTTGTGGCCAAGGCGCAGGCCGACCTCGCCACTACCAAATCGGACTTGCCGCTCGTGGTCAACGACTACGTGGCCGCCTTCATCAACTTTTTCGCGAACACGCAAAGAGGCCACAACACCCTTCTCCACTCGTTCCAGCGTGGCGGCCTCTACAGAGGCATGATTCAACATGTCCTAGCCGAAGAAGGCGTGCCCCAGGACCTCATCTATCTCGCGGTCGCCGAGTCAGGCTTCAATCCCCGCGCCGTCGGTCCCCGGACCAGGTCGGGTGCCCAC
>Ga0182012_10002565_pt1 | contig 19598 bp, 15 predicted proteins | sample 612S2SmetaG_FD_120486 | JGI IMG/M metagenome (GOLD analysis project Ga0182012, IMG submission 120486) | Permafrost microbial communities from Stordalen Mire, Sweden - 612S2S metaG | ecosystem: Environmental > Terrestrial > Soil > Wetlands > Permafrost | place: Sweden: Stordalen | collected...
CTGAGCAGGATGCCGAAGAAAGGATATAGCACGCCGGCAGCGAGCGGGATTCCGATCGCGTTATAGACGAAGGCAAATGCGAGGTTCTCCCGGATGTTGCCCATCGTTGCACGGCTGAGGGCGCGGGCGCGGACAATACCGGCGAGATCGCCTTTGACCAGCGTGACGCCTGCACTCTGGATCGCAACCTCCGTACCAGTGCCCATGGCAATGCCGACATCTGCCTCGGCCAAGGCGGGCGCGTCATTCACGCCATCGCCTGCCATAGCGACAATTCTTCCGCCGGCGCGGAGTTTGTGGACGATTCTATTCTTGTCTGCGGGTGAGACATCCGCCTCCACATCATCGATGCCAAGTTGCCGAGCGACGGCTTCGGCCGTGATGCGGTTGTCGCCGGTCAGCATGACGATATGAATGCCGTCCGCCCGCAGGCTTTCGAGCGCCGCGCGGGTCGTCGCCTTGATGGGGTCCGCGATTGCGATGAGGCCCGCCGGCTTGCCGTCCATGCCAACGTAAAGAGTCGTAGCACCTCTGCGGCGGAGTTCATCGGCCTTTTTGGCTAGCTTGCCTACCTCTATGGTTTGCTCGGCCATCAGCTTGGCATTGCCGAGCGCCACGCTTCGACCGGCGACTTTGCCCGTCACACCCTTGCCTGTGGCAGAGCTGAAGGCGCCCGGCTCTTCAAGAGCGATGTTTTTTCCCTTAGCAGCTGCGACGACAGCCGCGGCGAGTGGGTGCTCACTTGATTGCTCAAGGCTTGCGGCGAACCGCAACACATCGTCTTCGGTCAGTCCGCTGTAGGGGATCACAGCAATTACTTTGGGCTTGCCCTCCGTCAGAGTGCCGGTCTTATCGACGACCAGCGTGTCGATTTTCTCCATCCGCTCCAGGGATTCTGCCGACTTGATGAGCACGCCGGCGCCGGCTCCCTTCCCTACTCCGACCATGATCGACATCGGCGTGGCCAGGCCAAGTGCGCAGGGGCAAGCAATGATGACAACGGATACTGCGGCGATCAGGGCGTAGGAGAACGCTGGCGGTGGTCCCCATACCGCCCAGCCTGCAAAGGCCCCGATGGCGATCGCCAGCACCGCCGGGACGAAATAGCCCGCAACCGTGTCGGCGATGCGCTGGATAGGCGCCCGGCTGCGCTGTGCCTCGGCGACCATCGCGACAATGCGTGCGAGCACTGTGCCGGCACCAACCGTCTCGGCGCGGATGATGAGCGCGCCGGTGCCATTGATGGTGCCGCCGATAATCTTGTCGCCCGGCACTTTTGGCGCCGGCATGGATTCGCCCGTGACCATCGACTCGTCGACAGACGTTTTGCCTTCCAGCACCACGCCATCTACCGGAATGCCGTCACCCGGACGGACGCGCAGCCGATCCCCGACCCCGATTGCGCTCACCGAGATTTGTTCATCATCGCCGCCGTCACGCACGCGATATGCGATTTTTGGGGCGAGGTTGAGCAAGGCACGGATGGCGCCCCCTGTCTGCTCTCGTGCCCGCAGTTCCAAGACCTGCCCGAGCAGGACCAGCACCGTGATAACGGCTGCGGCTTCGTAGTAGACAGGAACGGTGCCACCCATCTTCCGGAAGCCTGCGGGGAAGTGGGACGGGGCGAAGGTCGCCGCGAGGCTGTAGATGTAGGCTGTTGCAGTGCCGAGCGAGATAAGGGTGAACATATTGAGGTGGCGGTTGACAAGTGAGGCCCAGCCGCGCTGAAAGAACGGCCACCCCGCCCAGAGGACCACAGGTGTCGCCAGCCCAAATTGCACCCAAGCGGAGATATCGGGTGGAACGAGGACGTCCAGGCCGAGGCCTGGAACATGGCTCCCCATTTCCAGTATGAAGACCGGCAGAGTTAGTACGAGACTGATCCAGAAGCGCCGGGTCATGTTGGCGAGTTCGCGGTCCGGTCCTCTCGTCCCGGATATCTTGAAAGGTTCAAGGGTCATGCCGCAAATGGGGCAGTTGCCCGGACCCTCCTGGCGGATTTGTGGGTGCATGGGACAGGTGTAGGTGGCACCGGCGTTGGCGGGACCGGAGGTTGCGGTCAATGGCTTAAGATATGCCACAGGGTCCTCTTCGAACTTGGTCTGACAGCCAGCCGAGCAAAAGTGAAAAATCGTCCCGTCATGCTCGAAGCTGTGCTTCGACGTGGCGGGGTCAAATTTCATCCCGCAAACCGGATCGATTTCCAGCATTCCAACCGCTCTGGGCATCGTATCCTGGCGGTCAGCCTGGTGGCCGTTCATCACATGCTCTTGCATATGTTAATTTATGTCATGGGGGCCGGAGGGTTTAGCGTCGGAAACTACGCAGAATCGGTACATCTTTTGGCAAAGATGTTATGCCATCTGCATAGGTGTTTTCCGAGTCTTCCGGTGAATTGCCCTGTTGCCCATTATACATATTGGAGCGCGGAGCATCTTACGCTCCTGAAGCTATTCGGGAGTCAGTCATGGTGGCGAATAGGAGTTGTCGGCACAAGTGGCAAAGCGCCGGACTTACCTCGCTGTTGGATATGCTGACCATCTGGCCAGGGACAAGCGGGCGATGTGGCTGGCCTGCGTCCGCGCAAAGTACACCAAGCAGAGGCGGCTTCCGAACATTTCGGGCTGAGTACCGCACCGGTCGATCATGATTGATCGGAGAGCAATCACACCACAACGCACAACATAAGCAGGAGTTCACATGTCCAATCTTAATGGAAACGGTACCGCGCAGAATGGTAGCGCGCCTCATTTCACCCTAACCCCACCAAATTTTGATGCCGGAGCGGTGGCGGCGTTTTGGCAGTCAAGCGCGGCGCGGCTGATGCGCTCCAGCGAGGTTTTCATGCGGGGCATGGCGGAAGTTGCGCGGCTGGAAGCGGAGCTCGGCCAGCAGCTTCTTCAACGCGGGATGGCGGGGCTGAAAATTCCTCCGCAAGGCGAGGCTCTGGAGGAACGGGCTCGCGCGCAACTCGGTCACGCTTCGCATGAATTCGAGAGCCTCATTGCCAGTCTGCGCAAGATTGGCGACGAATCTAGGAGCGCCTATAGGGATGCCACGTTGGCGCTGTTCGATACCGGCAGCCCGGCCGGCCCCAAAAATTCCTCGGCCGGTCGGCATATCGACGACCCGGTAATCAAGCCCAAGCCCGCACCACATGCAGCAAGTCCAGCCAGGGCCAACGCCGCTGAATAATTTGAATGCTTCGAAAAACGGCCCCGCGTTGGCAAAGCGGGCCACGAAGGATGAAGATCCGATCACAGTTGCGCTGGTGCTGCAAGGTGGCGGCGGGCTCGGTGCCTATCACATTGGCGCGTTCGAGGCGCTGCACAATGCAGGATTCGGGCCTGATTGGGTGGCTGGCATTTCGATCGGCGGGTTCAATGCCGCCATTATCGCCGGCAACGAACCGGCGAATCGGCTCGAAAAACTGTTAGGCTTCTGGCACGACATATCATGGCCAGAAATGCCGGAGCACATACCGTTTCTGCCCCTGCAAATCCTGCATAATCAGATCAGCTGCGGCGAGGCCATGGCGTTTGGGCAGCCCAATTTCTTTTCGCCGCGCCCGATCAACCCGTATCTGGTCACAAATGCCGCGCCCGACAATCTCAGTTTCTACGATACCGGGGCCATGCACGAAACGCTGCATCGCTTTGCGTCATTCGATCGGATCAACCAAAATGTCACGCGTCTCACTTTGGGTGCGACGAATATTGCTAGCGGAATCCTAGAATTTTTCGATAATAGCGCGCAGTCTATCGACGCCACGCACGTGCTTGCTAGCGGTTCGCTACCGCCGGGTTTTCCGGCCACCGAAATTGCCGGAAATTTTTATTGGGACGGCGGCTGTGTCTCCAACACGCCGCTGGAAGCAATCGCTGGCGCGCAAGGCGAAGGCGCGCTGCTGGTGTTCGTCATCGATCTATGGGACGCTGGGGGCGCTTTGCCTAATACGATGAACGAAGTACTCTGGCGGACAAAACAGATTCAATTTGCCGGACGCGCCTGGCACGATCTCAAAGTGGTTGAAAGTGTTGCCAACCATCGGCACGCACTGGCCATCGCTAAGGCCGCGGGGCTACCTGAGATGGCCGACTTGCCAGAGACGCTTGAGTTGCGCAAGGGTCAGCTTGATCTTGTCCATATTACGTTTCATCCGGGACGTAGTCACATTGCGAGTAGCGATGCCGATTTCTCCCGCAGTTCGATTGCCGCCCGCAGGGTAGCCGGCAAGTTGGATATGGAACGCGCCTTGTCGCAGGCTCCATGGACCCGCCCGATGCCGGCTCACCATCGCGCCCGAATTCATCCTATTGAAGGTGTGCCGGGCTAGAATGCCGTGCAAGCCCGAGATGGAGTTAATCACTATGAATTCGGAAGACCCATAGGCGCTCCCGGTTCGGCTCAGGTTTTGGCGCGAGCTTGGGAGCCCTATATGCCCGGGGATGGCCATGACCAAGGTCAGCGAAACCACAGGTCCAGTCCCGCGCGGCACGAGAATGCGCGCCCAAAGGAGAGGAAGCAATTCTGAAGGCTATACCAGGGCCAGCAGTGACGGTCGCGGGTGATTGGGTCTGGGGCCGTAAGTTCAGAGTTTTGTTTCGCCACCGATTTCGATTACGCGGCTTGACGGAATACGATAATATTCCGTCGCGGAGCGCATGATTAGGTGCATGAAGATGAACAGCCGCGTGCGCCATGCCCACAACCCTGCGCCGGGCGCGAGAATGATCTTGTCGCGACCAACAAAGAAGGACATTTCGTTCAGCACCATAGGAAACGATGTGGTGCGTAGCTGCGCCAGGGCGCGCGGAATATCGGGTTCGTCCATGAAGCCAAATTTAACCTCGACCGCGTGAAATTCGTGTCCGAGATGCCTGATGCTGATACGCTTGGCATCAGAAATGTGGGGCGTGTCGTGAGTGGTGACGTGCATCAGCAGAATGCGCGCATGCAGGATATGGTTGGTTTCAAGATTGGCTAGCAGGGCCGGCGGCACCAGATGGTCGTTGGCCACCATGAAGACGGCGGTGCCCGCAACCCGGCAGGGCAGATTGGGCTTCAAGGTGGCGAGAAAACCTTCCAGATCCAACGCCTCCCGCCAGCGTGCTGTCTCCAGAGCTTGGCTCCCGCGCAGCCAACTCACCATGAGCGTAAAAATCACCGCGGCGACCGCGATGGGAAACCAACCGCCATCAGCGATTTTGACCGTGTTGGCGGCAAAAAACGCCACATCGGAGATCAAGAAGGCGGCGAATAAAGGAGTCGCCAGCCAGAGGCGCCAATGCGCACCGCCAATCATATAAATGAAGGCGAGGCATGTGGTGAGCAGCATCGTGCCTGTGACAGCGATGCCATAGGCCGATCCCAGCCGGTTCGAACTGCGAAACACCATCACCAGGGCAACGACCGCTAGCATCAGCAGCAAATTGATCGCCGGCACGAAGATCTGGCCGATTTTGTCTGGCGCGGTGTGAATGATTTTAAAACGCGGGAGATATCCGAGAAAGATCGCTTGCTGCGTCATCGAGAAGGCGCCCGAAATGATAGCCTGAGCGGCAATCACCGTGGAGATCGTGGCAAGCCCGACCATTGGGTAGAGGCCCCAGGCAGGGACCAATAGGAAAAACGGATTCTGCAGGGCGGCGTGGTCATGCAGCAGCAATCCACCCTGACCAAAATAGTTGAGGATAACGGCAGGAAACACTAAGGAGAGCCAAGCGAGGCGGATCGGCCGCTTGCCAAATTGCCCCATATCGGCGTAGAGCGCCTCCGCGCCAGTGACCGCGAGCACCACAAAACCCAGTAGGATGAATCCCTTTCGGGGATCGGAAGTGATGAGCTCGATGCCATATGCCGGGCTAAGGGCAAATAGAATCTCCGGTTGCTTGGCGATTTGAATGGCCCCAAGCGTTCCGATCAAAACGAACCAAATTGTCATGACCGCACCGAAACTATTGCCGATGCGGGCAGTGCCAAAGCGCTGTATCTGAAATAATGCAAATAGGATGATCAATGTTATAGGAATAATGAACGGATCAAAAACGTTGGTTGCGACTTTCAGCCCCTCAACCGCGCTCAAGACTGAAATGGCAGGCGTTATAACTCCATCGCCATAGAATAGCGCAGCACCCAGTAAGCCGGCAGTCAGGACACACCATGAGAATTTTGTGCCCGCACGCGGTATTCGCAAGGTCAGCGCCGTGAGCGCGAGAATCCCGCCTTCTCCGCAATTATCTGCGCGCATGATGACGATGATATATTTGAGTGTAACGACGACGAAAACGGCCCAGACGATCAGTGACAGAACCCCAAAAACGGCCGGGCGCGTGATGCCACCTAGCGCGTTGAAACACAGCCGGACCGTATAGAGCGGTGAGGTGCCGATATCACCATAGACGACGCCCAAAGCGCCGATGAAGAGCATACGGTTTGGTTGATTCAGGGGGCGAGGAATGGCCGGAGTTTGGGAAATTTAAGCCTCCTCGCCGTTCGGTGTGATCGCCATATAGCCGCCAGCTCACTATTTGCCCGCCTGCTGGCCAGCAATTTGATCTATTTGAATGTCCGGGCGGCAAAGTCCTGCCTTGCGAAAGGTTGACAGTTCAGGCGAATTTATCAGCGAGGCCGGCACCTCGACAGACTCGGAAATTACCTATCGACTTGAACTCGAGTTTGAAGAGAACATGCCCTGGCAGGCAAACGCGCACTGCCGTTCAGTGATCGCCAAGTCCTATCCTTTGTCTATCGCATGCTCGACCAGTACAGCCACGGAGAATCAGCGGCTGAGTAGATTCCGACGCTTTCCCCGCCAAATGTGCTCGCTAATGTCAAGATTGCGGCAGGCATGGGATTTCCAGGCCTTTGGCGGAACTCCGGGAGGCGAGCTTCTCTTCGTGCTTCGTCGTATCGGCAAATTATGGAGCGATGAAACGATGGATACGATTCCGCGTAATACTGTCAACCCCGCACAGTCCGTCGGCGCGTATCCTATTACACCACGAAGCCATTTCGTCTTGCACTATCTCTTTCAGTTGCTGATTCCCGCAGCGATCTTACTGTTCATCGGCGTCAGCTTGGTCACTGCTTATTTGCAGAAATTTCTGTGGATGGCACAGCTTCATTTCACGGGAGTTTTCTGGACGCTGTTTTCTGTGCAATGGGCGATGTTTGCTGTGGCCTTCGTGATCGTATTCCTTTTCATGTGGATCAACCTTCGGCAGGCACTTCTAAACAGTGGTGCCACTGTGCGAGGAAAGATGAGAGGCCCGGTGAGCTCGTCCAGTCCAGCCGCCGCCGGGTCGGCGGCCGATCAGATCGATTTTGAGCTTTCGCCCAGCCTTATGCGTTCCGGTATCGTCATCGTCAGCCTCCTGTTGGCTTGGTTTGCCGCAGAGGCTTTCTTTGGACAATGGGACAGCTTCTTGCGGTTTCGCTATGGCGGCTCGTTCGGTGTGGCTGATCCGCTATTCGGGATTGATGTCGGATTTTATGTTTTTCGTTTGCCGTTCTATCAGATGCTGCAAACCGGAGTGCTGCTTCTAACAATTGTAACGATGATATGGACGGGCGGCATTTATATGCTGCAAGCAGGCCGGTCCGGCTGGGAGATTTCGCGCCGCCATGCCGGGTCGCATTTGTCGGTCCTGTTATTTATTTTGGTTGCTGATTGCGGCCTGGGGTTCTGGCTGGATCATTATGAACTCGTCTACTCCACGATGGGGGTCGTCTACGGCGCGGGATTTACCGCCGACCACGTGACCAGGATTACACTATGGATCATGGTTGCTCTGTCCGTGCTGGCATGTGCGGCGCTCGCGTTTAATGTTTTGCAGCCGCGCCTGAGACTCCTGGCGGTTGGCGTCGGCGTCTACATTGGGATTTATGTCGTCGGCGTCCTCCTGGTCCCGGGGCTGTTCCAGGAATTCGTGGTACAGCCGAGTGAACTGGCATTTGAGACGCCTTATCTCAACCACTATATTGCGTTCACGCGCAAAGCCTACGATCTCGATACTATTCAGGAGACATCCTATCCAGCGCTTTCCGACCTCACACCCGCCGTCCTGGCACGCAATCAGGACACAATCGAGAACATAAGGCTTTGGGACGAGCGGCCGCTGCTGCAGATGTATCAGCAGACGCAGGCGATACGCCTGTATTATCAATTCTATAACGTGACGGTCGACCGGTATCACCTGAATGATGGCTACCACCAGGTGATGCTTGCCACGCGCGAGCTGTCACCCGAACTACCCACCGCGGCGCAAACCTGGGTCAATGAGGAACTCCAGTTTACACACGGCTATGGCTTGGTGATGAATTATGTTTCAAAGACCGTGGGTGGCGGATTTCCACAATATCTCATCGATAATGTCCCTCCAGTTCCGACCGACGGCCTGACGATTACCCAGCCGGCGATCTACTACGGGCAATCACAGCCAGGAGACCGGATTGTCGGCACCGGCACCAAGGAATTTGATTATCCGCAGGGCAACGACAATGTTTACACCAGCTATGCCGGAACCGGGGGTATTCCGGTGGACGGTTTTTGGCGGCGGGTGCTGTTCGCCTGGACTCAGCCGGATATCAATATTCTTCTAACCACTTATCTGAAGCCGGAGAGCCGGATCCAGATCTGGCGGGACGTGCAGGAGCGCGTTGCGGCGGTAGCACCGTTCCTAAGTCTCGATAGCGATCCCTACGCGGTGCTGAGTGGTGGCAAATTATATTGGATCCAGGATGCGTACACCACCTCCGCCCAATTTCCTTATGCGGATCAGCATCAGGCCGGTTTCGGTGGATCACTGAACTACATTCGCAATTCGGTGAAGGTGGTCGTCAACATGTATGACGGCTCGGTAAAGTTTTACATCATGGATCCTAATGACCCCATCCTCGCCGCTTATAGCCGTGCCTTCCCGGGCGTTTTCCAAAACCTCGATCAGTTGTCGCCAGACCTGAAATCACATTTGCGCTATCCTGAAGATTTGTTTGCTATTCAGTCGGATGAGTACAAGACCTTCCACATGACCGATCCACAGGTTTTTTATAATCGCGAGGATCTTTGGGTGTCGCCGATCGAGACTTATGACGGCGTGCAGCAGCCGATGCAGCCCTATTATATCCTGATGAAGCTGCCAAGCAGCACCACGCTGGAATATCTGCTGATGACCCCATTCACGCCGCAGAATCGCAGCAACATGATTTCCTGGATGGCGGCCCGTTGCGACTTTCCCGGTTATGGACAGAAGCTGTTCTACGAACTGCCGAAGGACAAGCTGACTTACGGCCCAAGCCAGATCGAGGCGATGATCGATCAGAACCCGACGATTTCCCAACAGCTCACGCTATGGGACCAGATGGGCTCGCACGTTCTGCGCGGCAAATTGATCGTGACTCCGATCGAAAACTCGTTTCTGTATATCGTCCCCATCTACCTCCAGGCCGCGGGCGAGAACTTCCCCCAGTTGAAACGCGTTATCGCCGTCACGGGTGACAGGGTTGTGATGGAGCCAACACTCGATGAGGCAATGGCAGACCTTTTCGTCAAGCAGCAACCTTTGGCCGTGTTTGGCGATGGCGTACCCGCTCCTGCCGGTCCGGCACAATGAAGGATCGCCGAGAATTGGCTGTGCTGTATTTGTCGCGGCTCCGCGTCTTTTACTTCCGGTGTGCATGCGCACGGTCGCTAAATCTTATCAATCGTTTCGTGCGCCGTGTTTAGAAAATAATAGGAGAAGTTTATGGCCATCAAGAAATTAGAGAAAGCGCATTGGGGAACATACCTCGATCAATTTTCTAAACATCTACCTCCTCAATTGGCCGAGGTCATGGTTGAATCGCTCAAATTAGGTAGTCAGGTTGAGGCAGAGTGGCTGCGCATTTTTAGCGTCAATTACGATCATAAGGACGATATCATTATCATCGCGCTTGATGGTCTGGAACACATTATCCATCGGCCGAACACGATATTTATCGACGACTTAGACGGCCAGGTGACGAGCCTCGAAGTCGTCGATGCAGATCATACGCGTCATCTCGTGCAACTGAGAAAGCCGCTGGCTCAACCGGCCATCGCGGCCCGTGCTGATGCTGTTGACGAAGCTGGACGGGATTCATTTCCGGCAAGTGACCCACCGGCTTGGGCCGCCGCCTGAGCTCTGGACTTTAAAGGTCGCGATGAGCCCGGAGCAATCGCGATAGTCTTGGCCCCGTGGGCTGGTCCAACTTGGCCGCGAGCCTAGTCATGATGCCGGTACGAATCACGCACATCTTTGTTAAGCAGCAGAATTTCAGGAGCTATAGTATGATGCGATCTTACCAAACCCGTTCCGCCCGCGCGTTATTCGAACCCACACAGGCTGGTGCGTTGAACCTTACCAATCGCATTGTCATGGCGCCTCTCACTCGGAACCGCGCGGAGGCCGGCCTTGTTCCGGGACCGCTTGCGTCTGAATATTATTCCCAGCGCGCTTCGGCCGGCCTTATTATCGCTGAAGCCACACAAATGTCCGCTCAGGCGCAAGGCTATGCTGACACGCCAGGCTGCTACAACAGCGATCAGGTTCGAGGCTGGAGAAAGGTCACCGATGCTGTGCACGCAAAAGGCGGGACCATCGTCGTGCAACTCTGGCACACCGGCCGCGTATCGCATACCAGCTTCCATAAGGGCCAGACACCCGTAGGCCCCTCTGCCATCCGCGCCAACACCAAGATTTTCTTGGCAGGCGTTGGCTTTGCCGATGCTTCCATGCCGCGCGCCCTTAGGCTCGATGAAATCCCCGGTATAATCGATGATTTCGTTCACGCCAGTGTCCTCGCGCTCAAGGCGGGGTTCGACGGTGTCGAACTTCACGGCGCCCATGGGTATCTGCTGGATGCATTTTTGCGCGATGGTACCAATCATCGCTCCGATGCCTATGGCGGCTCCATCGAAAATCGTACGAAACTCCTCATCGAGGTGACAAAGGCTTGCGCGGACGCCATCGGCGCCGATCGTCTAGCCGTTCGGATTTCCCCCGTTTCTACCGCCGGCGACTCGCATGACAGTCAACCGCAGGCGCTCTTCAATCATGTCGTGGAAAGCCTGAGCCCGCTGGGTCTGGCTTACCTGCATGTTGTCGAAGGAGAGACGGGTGGCGCGCGCGACAGCATCGCGTTCGACTATGCCGCACTCAGAGATCGATACAACGGCGTCTGGATGGCAAATAACGGCTATGATCGGACGATGGCGATGGAGGCAGTGGCGAGCGGCCGCGCCGATCTGATATCGTTTGGCCGCCTCTTTATTGCCAATCCTGATCTAGTCGAGCGCTTGAAGGCCGGCGCACCACTCAACCAGATGATGGCCCAGGAGACGCTCTACGGTGGTGGCGCACATGGCTATACTGATTACCCTGCAATGGAACATATCCGCGCCGCGATAGCGGTTTAGCCGGTGAGCCAAACAACATGCCCAATCAAGAAAAAATACACGATGTCGACAAGCTCACGATTCCACTTGAAAAGCTGTGCTTCATCATCGACAAAGCTCGTCAATTTGACGCCAAGGATGGATTAACGGATCCAGGTGATAGCTCCAACGCAACCGACGATGGTATGCGTTCCGTGCTTGAAGACCATCGCAACGACCCGGTATATGTTGAGCTCAAGAGTGCTATATGGGCGTTAAACGAGGATGAGCAAATTGATCTGGTGACGCTGACTTGGCTCGGCCGCGGCGATGAGACCCTCAATGGTTGGGATGATCTTCGCGCAGAAGCAGCGCGGGAGCATAATATCCGGACGTCGGACTATGTCCTCGGCATACCTCTGCTCTCGGATTATCTCGAAGAAGCACTTTCACAATTCGGCCTGTCTTGCGACGATCTCGATGAAGGCGATCGTGAATAAGTAAGCATCTGGCTTAAAAAGCTCCAAGCGTCCCGACCGCACATCGCCTTATTATCGATGGAGCTCACGAGGTCGGGCGACGGACTTTGGGAGGAATAGCTCAGGGGTAGAACGTGCCGTGTGCTATGCTCACGATCTTTTGGGCTATTTCTTCCGGCGATAAGATGAAGTCCACACAGCCGCTGGCGATCGCGGAAGCAGGCATGTCGGGAAAATCAGCGGTCTCAAGCTTCTGGGCGATGGTAATGCCACCGACATCGCGTATACCGCATAATGCGGCCGCCCCATCACCGTCATAGCCCGATACGATCACTGCAATCAGTTGGCCCTCCCAATGCCTAGTAAGTGAAACGAGACAAACCGTGATAACGTCAGGCCAACCGCGAGGCTTTGAGATCGGTTTCAGACGAAACCTGCCATCCAAGACATGTAAGTCGCGCTTCTCGGGAATAATGAAAACCTGATTAGGCTTGATACGCATGCCCTCGGTGACGATGGCAACCGGCATTGACGTATAATGCGGAAGGATTTGGGGTAGCATGGTCTCCACGGTTCTGAGGTGATTCACGATGACGACGGCCACGCCCATATTATTCGGTAGGTGACGCAACAGCCTGGTATAAGCCTGCAGGCCTCCCGCTGAGCCGCCAACACAGACGATCGGAAAGTAGTCAGGTCTTATCTCCCTAGTTAATGCCACGGGTATATTTCTCCTTCTCTTTTATCGCCAGAATGGCGCCTCTGCCCGGAAAGCATCGAGCATGCGCTCAACGCTGCGCAAGACCGTTCTTTGCCTCTTGTTGCTCCATTTCGTCGGCACTTTTGCCGGCCCGGCCAAATCCAGCCGTGTTCGGGTCACGAGGCTCGCTGCCAGATGCAGCGTAACCTCAGCGTCGTTCAGACTACCAAGAATCACTTGGACATTCTCACACCTTCTCAGATACCGAGCTTCTTCGCGATGCCGATATAGAGGGAAAAAACTTCACATCATCGCAGAGATTATCTAGCGACTTGCGCAAGTTGGGCCGCCTTTCCTGAGATAACCTCATCACGTGGTGCCTGCGCTTGGCTGCTTTTGCAGCGGTGTGATCGAGCAGCTCAAGCGGTCTTTTCCCTTAAAAAGGCATAATCGGGCTTGAGATTGGCTATTGGCATCAGGTAATGAGGTGGAGGCGTCGCAGAATTTAAATTGCGGACGAATGGCACGCTGAAGTTAGTTTCAAATGGAATCTCTCAACTTAACAACCGGTCCAGATCCAGTCGTGCCAAGATTTGTTGGCGCTCGCAGGTTACCTGCGATCGCAATTCTTCAAGTGATCCACATGCCAGGCCATCTAATTCGTCCAACCGAACGTCCGCCGGAAAAAAGCGAAAGAAGTCTCGATCTGACACCGCCATACCAACGAAATCACCTTCGATGTCTATGGGCTTTGCCCAAATCAAAGCGCAGTATCCTTGAAGGGAATTCACGGGGATAACGGCGGCTTTTGTACAGTCTTGAACAATCCGGCAAAGACGATCCGCACTTTGTTGCCGTACACTCTGCCGACAATCGCGATCATCACAAAATCTCGCCTGCCTAGCAGCCCAAGAATGTAGTCCCATGTTGTGCCCCCTAGCCCATGCCGAAGTTATGGTCCTCCCTGGCCATTTTAACATCCAGTGAAATCCCTTTTCGCCGCGTAATTATACGGGTAGTTTCTCCTATATTCTAATATCCCAGGTCGTGGGCGCGTTCTTCGATGGTCCACATAACACCTATTTCCAACACACGACCGATTACGCGAAATGCTACCACCTTGCGGGCTTCAACCACAGGAGTGGAAAGTACTCATTCCAAAACCACTTGATTAAGTCTGGGCTAGAACCCTAGAGGCGAAGATCGAAAACGAAGGATCAAACAATAGCGGCTGGGAGATTAGGGGTTTTCCGATCCTTTTCAGCCCGAGACACCAGAGCGCATCCTGCTGGGCGTTGCAATTGAACGAATGCCAGGAGAATAAAATGTCCGACGATGCGAAGCTAAAGCAGGTGGTATTAGAAGAATTAAAATGGGAGCCCAGCGTCAATGCCGCCCATATCGGCGTGACGGTGAGGGATGGCGTTATAACGCTCATGGGTCACGTGGAGAGCTATGCGGAGAAGCGTTGTGCAGAGAGAGCGGCTCAGCGAGTCAAAGATGTAAAAGCTGTCGTTGAACAACTCGAAGTGAAGCTCCCTTCCGGGGTAAAGCGCGGCGACGAAGAAATTACTGCCGCCGCATTGAGCCGGTTGAAATGGGACACCGCACTTCGGGGCGACGACGTCAAGTTGAAGGTTGAGAAGGGTTGGATCACCCTGACGGGTGCGGTCGACTGGCGCTATCAGCAAGATGCTGCTGTCGATGATGTTCGTGCACTTCACGGTGTGATTGGCGTTTCCAATGAGATGTCCATTAAACCAAAGGTCAATACGGCAAATATCAGGAACGATATTATGCTCGCTTTGGATCGCTCATGGTTCGACCCTGAGACCATTGAGGTTACGGCCCAGGGAGGGCAAGTTACTTTGACGGGAAAGGTGGGCTCCTGGTACGAGCGTAACGCCGCAATATCCGCAGCGTGGGCTGCAGCAGGAACCACGTCCGTCGAGAACCAGTTAACGATTATCTAAAGTTTCGGCGCGTGCGTATCGTCATATGGCGTGACCTGAGCATCCTGCGGGCCGATAAATACTGATAATTTTCTGGCTTAAAAGGCCACAACTGGTCAGTTGTTTTTCGGCCCTAATGCTGAGTGTCGAATTAATTGCGATTCGATAGTCCGATCATGAATCCCGGCTGCGACGCGCGCAAAGTAACGTTAAGCCATCGGATTTCCGAGGAGCGTCTTCTATGTTACAAGCTATCAGCACGTCGCCGCCAGCGCTCAAGCCGGTTTGGTTCATCACCGGCTGTTCGACAGGGTTTGGAAGAGCATTGGCGGAATATGTTCTTAAGCTTGGTTATCGCGTTGTCGCGACAGCACGCCAGCCGGCGGAAATCGACATCCTAAAGAAACACGGAAATACATTGATCCTTAAATTGGACGTGACGAACAAACAAGAAATTCTTGGCGCGGTCGCGGCGGCGGAGAAGGCATTTGGTCGGATCGATGTGCTAGTCAACAACGCAGGAATTGGATATTTTGCGGCTGTCGAAGAGAGTGAAAATAAGGCAGTCCGGCGAATGTTCGACATCAATCTGTTTGGGCTGGGTGACATGGTCAAAGCGGTGTTACCAGGAATGCGCGAGCACCGCTCGGGATTCATCGTCAATATTTCGTCTATTGCGGGGCTAAGGTCCTATGCAGCGATGGGGTACTACTGCGCAACGAAGGCCGCGGTCGAGGGATTGTCTGGGTCCCTCGCGCAGGAGGTGGAACCCTTAGGGATCAAGGTGATGGTGGTGGAGCCGAGCGGCTTCCGAACAGATTGGGCGGGCCGTTCGGCTGATGAGAGCAAAATGCACATTTCGGATTATGCGAAGACGGCCGGTGAAGCGCGGCACCATCTAAGGGAGAAATCCGGGCATCAGGCTGGGGACCCGGTGCTTGCTGTGCGTGCAATCGTAGAGGCTGTGGAATCTGGCCGTGCGCCGCATCACTTGCTGCTCGGCAATGCGGCCTACGATGAGGCCATTACGAAACTTGCCCTTCTCGGAGAAGATTTTTCCGCGTGGCAGGATGTCTCGCGCGGCGCTGACGCGCCCGAGGCGGCGGGAGCAGCGGTTCAATAGGGAAAGCCGGTCGTGTATCGTTAAAGTTCTTACAGCGCCGGAGATAAAGGAGCCAATAGTATCAAGATTGACGTCTGGTGAGAGGAACGCGCTGCCGGATCACGCATTCGGTCTGCCAGATCGGCGGCAATATCCCGTGCTGGACACCCATCATGCGCGCGACGCGAAGGCAAGAGCCTCCGAGGAATTCAACTGCGGCGTCCTATCCGCAGTCGACAAGGCGCAGATCGACAAGAATGCGAACCAAATCTTCGGAGCGTAATGTTACCACAGATATTAAGTTTTTCACAGCGACAATTTTCATAAATTCCGATAACGTCGCGATAGCCGAATCCACCTCGTTACCGATATGGTTGGAGACAAGCCCAAGCACTCAGTTGATTTGTGCCACATCAGCTCTTGCAATGCATTATCGACGGACGGGGCATAAGCAACCTATTCCGTTCGTGAGGGCGTTCAGCACATGTTCGTGCTCCGAATGGATGTCGCGATTGCCTATAACGAGAGCAGGATCAAACACTACGCAACGAGTGGCATCTGAAACCGCATTTCTTCCGGCCATGCATAGAGGATATCTCCGGCGCCATTGACGATTTCGAATCGGTCGGCTGTCGGAAATGTCGTCTCGATCGACAATTCCGCGGCAACCCTCGATTCCTCGAGATCTGGAAATGCTTCGACATGCCAGCAACCCGGCCAATCATCCGGGCTATCGCGCCGCGCAAAAAAATGTACAGTCAACGGTGAAATCTTAGCCATTCATCAGGTCTTTAATTGGCAGCCACATCATTCGGTCATGATTGGATTGGCCCAAAAGCTCCGTTTATCCCTCCAGGGGGCTAAAGGCTGTAGGTCACTCTATATCCTGTTCCGGGTGAATCCACTTTGCGTGCGGTCTCTGCGCGCATTTTATATTTTCCTTCTACTATGGCGCCGCCGCTTGGCGGTAGAATCGGAAGCTACCCATTGCCAACGCCATCTGGGTAGAATCCGATTCTATTCTGCTGTCGGTTAGTTGGTAGGCTCATATTTTGAGGGGGCGTGGCGCGCCCTATTGGCGGTCTTTTGACAGGAGTCCACGATGATCTTGGCTGAAACTGCTCTCCGGGGCTATAATCTCGAAGCAACAGATGGTGAGCTTGGCGTCATCAAGGATTGTCTATTTGACGACCGGTATTGGAATTTGCGCTGGTTCGTCGTGGACACTGGGCCTTGGCTTATTGGGCGTAAAATCCTTATTCATCCGTCCGCTGTAACCCATGTCGACCTGGAGTCGGAGAAGATTTTCGTAAATCTCACAAAGCGCCAGATCGAGGACAGCCCAAGCGCCACAACAGATGAACCCGTCTCGAGGGAATGGCAGAATAATCTATATGATTACTACGGATGGGATTCAATGTGGGGAAATGCCAGCTACTACATTGGTTATCCAGATATACCGCTCGCTCGAGGTGGCCCACTGACCCTTGGAGGCGAGACCTCTGATCTGCATGTGCCAGGCTCAGAACATGAATACGGATTGGATGCCGGGGATCCACATCTGCGCAGTGCGAACGCCCTGCGCGGTTACCATGTTGATGCAACTGATGGCGCAATCGGTCATGTTGGCAATTTCTTGTTCGATGATGAAAGCTGGACCATACGCTACATTGTCGTTGACACGAAGGTATGGTGGTTCGGGCAACAAGTTCTATTATCTCCGGTAGGCGTTCGTGATATCGCCGCTGTGGATCATGCCATCCATGTGAAAATCTCGCGTGAGCAGGTCAAATCGAGCCCGCCATGGGATCCCTCAGAGCAAATCCATCAGGATTACGAGAGGCGCCTGCAACAGCATTATGAATGGGCAGACCGTGGTTAAGCCGGAGAGGCCCAATGCGTTGTTCGGCGATGGCGGCAAGTCGGTTGCATTCCAAATTGTCAAGCTTTTTGAGCTGGACCGGGCCGCCGCGTTTATTCAGGAGGCTATTCGTCCGATCGCAAGGGCCCATGTGAGCACGGTTGACGGCACCGCTATCTGGGAGGTGGTTGTCGGATCATATGAGTGGCAGGATGCCGCAGAAGAATGGGGCTTGCATAGCTGGTTGCGGGAGAACGGAGCGATCGACGGCGAATTGGTCTTGGTAAAGTCAGACGACTTGTCCTAGCTGGGATTTTTAAATGGATCGCGTGGCTAACCTTCATATCAGGCGATCGAGCGATATTAGTTCGCAGCGATCCGGTCGTTTATGAAACGGCGGAGCATCTTGCGGGAATAATTCAGAGGCTTTGAGCAAACTGAGGACAGAGTGGAAGCCCCATGTGTTGCTTTCAGAAATGGAAATATCTTGCGGTTTTCGCATTTGCGGCCACCCTGCCAAACCACAACCATGCGAGTAGGGCGCTGATCGCGACCGTAAAGCAGGCTGATATGCTCAGGATTGAAAAGCCGCATAGCCCGAAGATGACCCCAGCGATCGCCGGACCGACAGATGAGGCGATTGACGACGTGGCATTATATAGGCCGATACTTTCGCCAGGTGCTTGCCGGGCGAGGGCTACGGACATTGCTATCGTGCCGACGGCCAATAGCGGCCATACAAACTGGATCAGGGCAAACGTCACGAGAATGGCGAAGCCGGCGAAACTTGCGTGAGACAGGCTGAACGCAGCCAATAGAGCAAACAACACCAGCCGTAGCCCGATGCCAGCCATAAGGATTTTTACCGGACCGAATGACGTCGTCCATTTGCTGACGCGACCATAGGTAGCCAAGCTGGCGCAGACGCCCAATGCGTAGGCCAGGGCCGGCATGATCGGGGGCATGCCGTAATGCTGCGTCATCGCCACGGGAAAGAGCACGGCAATGCCGTTCATGGCTGTATAGGCAATAAACCAGACGAGAAGAAACTGCGCGAGGGGCCGGGAGATGACGGCCAGGAAAGCCGATAACTGTGCAAAGCTCGCATGGTGGGAGTTTTGCTGGATGCCTGGCGCCCCCGCCTCGCCGCCCATGGCGGGACGGGCCAATGGCTTGGCGTGCGCCGCACGGATTGTGGAGGCAGGCGCATAGGCCACAGCCAGGGCAGCAGCGCCCAGCAGTGCTGCGAATGTGAGCGCGAATGCGATATGCGAATGCCGCGCGGCCATCAGGCCCGCCATGAGCAGGCCAAGAACCTGTCCGGTGCTCACCACGCGTTGCAGCAAGCCGATGCGTCCGTTCCATAAATTCTCATCAAGCCCGGCGATGGCGAGGACATTTCCCGCCGTGGTGGCGGCTGTGATACCGAGACCAGCAAGTGCCGCGAACAGGATGAAAGCGGGCCCGTCGGAGAGCAGGCACAGCGGCAGAAACGCGATGGCGGCAAATACCGAGCCCCAGATCAGCAGATCGCGGTGCCGGCCTTTACGGTCCCCCCAACTGCCAAAAATCGGCGCAAAAAGTCCCGTCAGCGCGAACGCCGCATAACTCAGTCCGGAATCCGTCCCGCCATGCGAGGCGAGCGGGAAAAGGATCGGGGCGACGCCGTTTTGTACCAATCCAATGAGCAGATAGCAGCCAAACCAAGGTTCAATCTTATGCGCCAGCTGGACCTCGTTGTTCGAAACTTCTTCAGTGATCGCCGCAATGGACTTGCAATGCGGATGGCAGCTAGTATCTTGTCACAGTGGTTTTGACGGGTTGAAGGTTGCCCGGCTGTAGTGGTGGCAGCGCCATCGGGTCGACGAGCAGGGTGATGCTGCGCGCGCGCCCTGGTTCGCGTCGAATGAGTCCTGCGCGTTCGAGCGAAAGTACCATGCCGTGCACCGCGGGTGGGGTCACGCGGAAGTGGCGTTGCAGATCGGCTTCCGCCGGAGGACGCCCCAGCACGAGGGTGTAGGCATGAATGAAGGCTAGGTGTTTGATCCCGGACTTTAATGGTGCATTATTTTCTTCTGATTGGAAGGAGGCACTATGGTCCAAGTTCTA